>Ga0067045_1032389_pt1 | contig 10317 bp, 7 predicted proteins | sample TerdegcTABiofilm_FD_59184 | JGI IMG/M metagenome (GOLD analysis project Ga0067045, IMG submission 59184) | Combined Assembly of (Gp0054472, Gp0054536) Wastewater bioreactor microbial communities from Singapore -Terephthalate degrading... | reverse complement strand
CCGCGCTGACAAACCGTAGGCAAGTACCATTGGACACCGGACTTATGCCTTGAAAATCCCGGGCCGAAGGCCCGCGCACCCTTCAGTCGGATGAACCAGAATACGAGTTTGGCGAGCAACGTGCCGAAGGTGGCACGGAACCGAGGACAGGCAGTGACGGCAGAGCAGACCGGCGAATTGGCGGCGTTGGGCACGGCGCTGCTCTGGACGCTCTCCACCCTGGCGTGGACTTCGGCCGGCAGGCACGTCGGGGCCACGGCGGTCTGCTTCGTCCGGTTGCTCCTGACGCTGGTTCTCTTGACGCTCTACGGCGGCCTGGTTCGCGGGCAGTGGTGGCCCGCCGGGGTCTCGGCCGAGAGATGGAGCGTGCTGGCCGCCTCCGGATTCACGGGCTTCTTCCTGGCCGATATCCTTATCTTCAAGGCGTTCCTGCTCATCGGCCCGAGGTTGACGGTCCTGCTGCAAGCGTTCACGCCTCCTCTGGCCGCCCAATTCTCCTGGCTTCTGTTGGGCGATCGGCTCTCGGGCTGGCAGTGGGTGGCGATGGGACTAACGCTGGCCGGGGTGGTTTGGGTCGTTCTGGAAGGGCACAACGGGACCGGCGACGCGCACGACCCGCGGCGAATCGCCCTCGGGATCCTGCTGGCCGTGCTTGGCGCGGCCGTGGCGGCCATCGCGTTGGTGCTCTCGAAGAAGGGGATCGGCGACCTCGACCCCACGGTGGCCACGTTCATCCGCGTGCTCGGCGGGCTGGCCGGGATGGTGCCACTGGTCACCGTGACCCGCCGTTGGCCGTCGGTCGTCGATACGGCCCGCCACCCCCGCGCCGTGCCGCTGATCGTGTTCGGGACCCTGGCCGGGCCGCTCCTGGGCGTGATCCTCTACATGATCGCCGTGAGGAACTGTCCGGCCGGCGTGGTCTCCACGATCATCGCCACGATGCCGGTCCTCATCCTGCCTTGCGTCATGGTCCTGTACCGCGAGAAGGTCAGCCTCCGTGCCGCCGGCGGCGCGGTCCTCTCGGTCGCCGGCGTGGCCCTGCTGATGCTTTGAGCGGGGGTCGGTGGTCGGTGGTCGGTACGCGAGTGCGTAGCGGCCGGACTTGTCCGGCGGGCGGCGTCTATCGGCGCAACATCTCCTCGAACTCCTCCTCCGAGAGCACCGGTACACCGAGTTGCCGGGCCTTGGCGAGCTTGCTGCCGGCCTCGGACCCGGCCACCACGAAGTCGGTCTTCTTCGAGACGCTCGAAGCCGCGCGCCCGCCGTGGCGGGCGATCACCTCTTCGATCTGGTCGCGGGTGTATCGCTGAAGCGTTCCTGTCACCACGAGGGTCTTGCCTTCGAGTGTCCTTGCGGCGGCTCGCGCCGCGGCCTGCTGCACCGAGACGCCGATCCGCCGGAGATCGGCCACGGTCTCCGTTCCGAAATCGCTGTGCAGCCAGTCGAAGACACTCCGGGCGATCACCGGGCCGATCTCATTGACCTGGCTCAGTTCCTCGACGCCCGCCGCCTGAAGGGACTCCATGGACCGGAACTGTTCGGCGAGGATCGTGGCGACCCGGGCGCCCACGTGGCGGATCGCCAGGGCGTTCAAGAGCCTCGCGAGTCCGCGATCTTTGCTGGCTTCGATCCCATCCAGCAGACTCTCCGACGACTTCCGGCCCATCCGTTCCAGGCCCATGACTTGCTCCAGACGCAGCCGGTAGAGGTCGCCGTAGGATCGCACGAGGCCCTGATCGACCAACTGATCGACGAGCTTATCGCCAAGCCCCTCGATATCCATGGCGTTGCGGCTGGCGTAGTAGCGGATGCGTTCTTTGACCTGGGCCGGGCACTGGGGGTTGGGGCAGCGGATGTAAACGCCGCCTTCGTCCTTGGCCAGCTTCGTATCGCATTCCGGGCAGTGCGTCGGAAAGACGAACTTCTTGAGCGGACCTTTGCGCTCGTGCTTTTCGACACGCACGATATGGGGGATAATCTTGCCCGCCTTCTCGACCACGACGATATCGCCTTCGCGCACATCTTTGCGCTCGATCTCGTCGGCGTTGTGGAGGCTTGCGCGGCTCACCGTCGTGCCGGCCACCTCGACCGGCTCCAGCTCGGCCACGGGCGTGATCGCCCCGGTCTTGCCCACCTGCACGCGAATGGCGTTGAGGCGCGTGGTGGCCTCGTATTTTTCGAACTTGTAAGCGATGACCCAGCGCGGGGCCTTCGAGGTGGCCCCGAGCCGCTCCCGCTGGTCGTAGCGGTTCACCTTGAGCACGAGGCCGTCGATCTCGAAATCGAGCTCGTGGAGCCGCTCGATCAGTTGCTCGCAATGCTCGACGGCCGCGGCGAAGGTTTCAAAGCACGCGACCATCGGCGTGGCCGGCAGCCCGAAGGAGCGCATCGCGTCGAGGAACTCGGTATGGGTCGCGGCGCGGAGGCCCTCGCAGTAGCCGACCCCGTGGCAGAAGAATCGCAGGCGCCGCTCGGCGCAGAGGCGAGGGTCGAGCAGGCGGATGCTCCCGGCCGTCAGGTTCCGCGTGTTGGGTGATAGGTCCTTGCCTTTGCGCTTCTGGCTCTCGTTGAAGAGCACGAGATCCGAGTTGGTCATGTAGACCTCGCCGCGGACCTCGAGGAGCGGGGGCACGTCGCGGCCGTGGAGCCGGAGCGGCACCCCGCCCACGGTGCGGATGTTGTGCGTGATGTCGTCGCCCACCCGGCCGTTGCCCCGCGTGGCGCCTCGGACCAACAGGCCATCTTCATAGAGCAGCGCGACGGCCACGCCGTCGATCTTCAACTCCACGACCCACTCGACCGGCTCGCCCGGCAGGAGCTTGGCCGTGCGCTCGCCGTGCTTCCGCAGGTCCTCGATGCTATAGGTGTTCTCGATCGAGAGCATCGGCGTGCGATGCTCGACGGGCGTGAGTCCTTCGACCGGTTCCTCGCCGACCCGCTGCGTGGGGCTGTCGGGGGTAATCAACTCCGGGTGGGCGGCCTCCAGGGCCTTGAGCCGCGCCATGAGCTTGTCGTATTCCAGGTCGCTGATCTCCGGCGCGGCCTCGACGTAGTATTTGACGTCGTAGTGCCGGATCCTCTCACGAAGCCGGGCGATTTCGTCGGCAGCGGCTGGGGACATGGCGGTACTCCGGGAGAGCTGTGAGCTGTGAGCTATGAGCTATGAGCTATGAGCTGTGAGCTATGAGCTATGAGCTATGAGCTATGAGCTATGAGCTGTGAGCTGTGAGCTGTGAGCTGTGAGCTTTCAGCGGTCGGCGTCCAGCTTTCACTTTCTGAATGACCTTGCGTGATCCTGGGAGGGCGAGGCTCCTCACCCACGGACTCCCCGGATTGCTCGAAAGGCACAATTTGACTCAAACTGACGGCTGAAAGCTCGTAGCTCACAGCTCGTAGCTCGTAGCTCACAGCTCATAGCTCATAGCTCACAGCTCACAGCTCACAGCTCACAGCTTCACTCGCATCCGCAGGCCGCCAGGCACGGTTCGTTCATGCCGCGCAGGGGATGCGGAATGAGGCAGAGGAACTTCAACGGCCCGGTGCCGGTGTTGCGGAACTGGTGGACGAGGTTCGGCGGCACGAAGACCGCGGTGCCGGGCCGAATCGCGTGCTCCGTATCTCCCAGCAACACGACAGCGGTCCCTTCGAGCACGAAGACTTCGTGCTCGTGGCCGTGACGATGCTTGGGCGTGTGCCCGCCCGGGGCGATCTCGAACTGCCGCATGCTGAAACTCGGGGCGCCGTCCTGCGGGCCGATCAGGCAACGGCTCATGGCTCCCGCCGCCCCTTCGAACTGCACGGGCGTCAGTGGGATACTCTCAAGATGAACGACTTTCATCAGCGTCTCCTCACAATCGCGACAAAGGAAGACCCCAAGGCCGACGACTCCCAGCATCGTGTCGGCCTCCGCCGAGGAAACCGAACCGCCGTCTGCCTCGAGGTCCCTGCCGCCGACGGGCCAAGACCCGCCCGCAACCATGTCAATCTATGCCACGGCGGCATTTTGTCAAGTGTCTCCAATGGCCATGCGCAACCCCGGGGCTGACTGGCTGGCTGTCGGACGGCCGGAGCATCTCCTACAATGTCCTCGGACATGCCCCGACGAAAGACACGAGGACCGTCAAGCCGTGGGTCGTTCGCATCCGTCGCCGCGTCGCGTTGCGTTGTTGATCGAGGCGTCGCGGGCCTATGCGCGAGGGCTGGTCCGCGGCGTGGCGCAATACAACCGGGAGCACCGGGAATGGTCGATGACGTTCACGCCGCGAGGCCTCGATGATCCGCCGCCGGTGTGGCTCCGCGACTGGAGCGGCGACGGCATTCTCGCCCGGATCGAAGACCGCCGCACGGCCCGGGCCGTGGCGGCCAAGGGGGTCCCGGTCGTCGAGATGCGGCGGGCGATCCGGGGATTGGGGTTCCCGTCGATCGGGCCCGACGACGAGGCCGTCGCCCGGCTCGTGCTGGAGCACTTTCTCGGCCGCGGTTTCCGGCATTTCGCCTTCGTGGGCGTACCGCGCGGCTCCCATCCCTCGATGGACGCCCGCGCCGAACACTTCGTCCGCCTGGTAACGGAAGCCGGCCTGGCTTGCGACCGCTTCCATCTCTCCCCGCTCGGCCGTCGCGACGGGGAGAAGCGTCCCCGGCGCTCCGTGCTTCCCTGGCTTCGGACGCTGCCCAAGCCGACCGCCCTGATGGCGTGCAGCGACGACGTCGGGCTGACGGTCTTGAACGCGTGCCAGCGCGCCGGGATCCTGGTGCCGGACGAGATCGCCGTGGCCGGCGTGGGAAACGACGACTGCCTGTGCAACCTGGCCGTGCCGCCTTTGACCAGCGTCGATCTGAATCCCCAGCGGATCGGCTACGAAGCAGCCTCGCTGCTCGACACCATGATGGCCGGCAAACACCCGGCCGCAGCGGAGATCCTGGTCCCGCCGTCGGGGATCGTCACGCGACTCTCCACCGACGTGCTGGCCACCGACGACCAGAGCGTGGTCCTCGCCGTGCGTTTCATTCGTGCGCACGCCGCGGAGACCATCCGCGTGCGCGATGTGCTGCGGCACGCGCACCTCTCGCGGGCGGCGCTGGAGCCGCGGATCAAACGGGTCCTGGGCCGGACCATCCACCAGGAGATTCAGCGCATCCGGATCGAACGGGTCAAGGAACTCCTCGTCACGTCCGATGCCCCTTTGAAATGGATCGCCGCGGCCACCGGGTTCCGCTATCCGGAGTACATGATGCGGGTCTTCCGCCGCGCAACCGGCCGTACCCCCAACCAGTTCCGCAAACAGGCACGCCGGACGACTCTGTGAGGTTGAGTGACGTCGGGGCAAGATCCTCGGGAGGGAGCCTCGCCCTCCCAACGTCCGGCCCTCCCGGAACGACACAACTCGCTCACTCCCCCCGCAGCAGCGCGCGGATCGCGTCGCCGGAGACCTCGATCGACGGATTGAAACGCTCCGAGGCCATGTATTGCAGCAGACTGTGGCGGAGTTGCCGGGCGACGACGCGATGGTCGAGGTCGCTCGTAAGGTCCATGCTGCACACCATGAGCCTGCCGCCGGCGACGCGGGCCTCGAACAACAGGCCCAGACGCCGGCTCTCGAACCAGGTGTCGATCGGCTGCACCAGGGGGCGGAGCTTCGGCGGCATGCGATCGAGGATCATCGCCGCCGAGCCGTGAATCAACTCCCACCACTGCCAGTTGCTGTGGCCTTCGGTCGGGAAGCCGGCGAACACGGGGTGCTTCGGGTCGCAGAGGATCCCGAGCGTGTGCGGGGCCTGGCCGCGGGTCCATGCCGTGTTCCAGAAGACGCTTGAAAAGCCGATCTTCACGTCGCTCGCCACGTCGCCCGGCTTGGCCAGCAGAAGCACCTTCTTGCCGGCGCGAAGGGCGGCCTCGCTCTTGGCGTCGAGCCGGTTGCCGACGACGATCTCCTCCGGCGCGGCAGCATCGACCCGATCGGCGAAGACCCAGAGGTCCCAATCGTTCTCAAACGGAGTGCCTTCCAGCCCGACCACGAGCCGAACCTTGCGGGCCGGCGGCACGTCCTTCAGGGCAACGGTCACTGCGCCCAGGCGGGTCCCGTTGTCGATCGGGATATCGCGGGCCGGGAGCTTGCCGGACGCCACACACCGGCCGTCATCGCCCACGAGCTTCCACGCGGCCACGGCGCGCTCAAGCGGCGCCGGGCCGAAATGGGCCACGTCGATGTCGGCGGAAAAGGTCTCGCCGGTGGTCCAGATCCGCTTTGCCATGCGCGCCAGCGGCACCGTGCTGTTGCAGAACCGGCGGAACTGCTCCGGCGTCACGTAGCCCTTGCCTTCCCAGAACGGATCGAGCACGCCGACCAGCGCCGTCCCCTGGCCCGGGAAGTCGTGCAGGTCCAGGAGGTGAAAGCCGCCGAACCCCGGCGTGCGCAGCGCCGATTCGATCTCCTCCTTGTAGCAGAGCGTCTGCAACTTGCCGGAGGCTAGCAAGAAGGCCCGGGCCTGGTCGCCCATGTGGTTCGCTTCGAGCAGGTCGCGGAAGATCTCGAAATTGCGGGGCTTCAGGTAACCGGTGTACTTCTTGATCTCCTCGAAATTAGGGTAGACGCACCACTGGCCGATCTCATGGCTCACCAGCGGAACCGACCATTTTGTGACGTGGTCGCGGTAGTCGGTGAGGGTCTCGGGCGGCCGGGCGTTGATCCGCGACTTGAGCCCCTCGCCCCAGCCCTGGATCCGCGGGGCGGGCGTCAGGTGCCACTGGCTCTCCGGGATGAACGGCCACCCGGCCGCGCTGGTGTATAGACGCCGGCCGTCCTTCTTCTTCCAGGAATCGACCAGGTCGCCGAGGTAGCGTTTCTGGTTACGCCCCGCCGGCTCGTTGCCGTAGGACATGAGGAGGAACGAAGGATGGTTCCCGTAGGCTTCGAGGATCCGGTCTCCTTCTGCGTAGATCCAACGGTCGATCGGCTTCCCGTCGCCCACGTTCTCGCCCTGGTTGACCCAGGCCGCGCACTCGGCGTAGATGTAGAACCCCAGCTCATCGGCCGCCGCGAACGCCGCCTCCGGCGGGCACCAGGAATGGAAGCGGATGTGGTTCAGCCCATGGGCCTGGCACATGCGGACGATCCGCCGCCACGACTCAACGTCGGTCGGCGGATATCCGGTGCGCGGGAAGATGCAGCACTCCAGCGTCCCACGGAGGAAAATCTTCCGGCCGTTGAGGGTGAACTGGGTGCCTTGAACGCCGAGTTGGCGGAAGCCGAACGTCGCCGTGGAGGTGTCGGAGAACTTCGCGGCCTCGGTCCGCAACGTGACCTCCGATTCGTACAGGTCCGGGCTGAACTCGCTCCAAAGCCTGGGCGGTCGATCCAGTTTGAGCGTGATCTTCGCACAAGGTGGCATAGCCGCCCTCGGCTGTGCCTGAGAATTTCGCACAGCCGAGGGCGGCTGTGCTACAATACGTCGCGGATAGTCGAAGCGGACGCTGCCCCTGCCGACCACCTTGCCGCCGGATTTCTCACGGACGATGGCCGTAATGGTCCCGCCGACCGGGTCGAACAGGGTGTTGCGCACGTCGACCTCGATGCGGACCGTGCCGTCGTTGGCCGGGAAGATCCGCTGCCCTTCGATCCAAATCGGCTCACGGACGCGGAGTTCCATCTGCCCGACGATGCCGTTCCAGTTGCTCTGCGTATGGTCCGACACGCTGTGGGCATTGGGGCCCACGCCCACGATCATGCGGTTGTCGATGCGGATCGTCAGCACATGCTTGCCCGGCGTCGCGGAACTGCCCAGGTCGTAGACGTGCGGCGTGGAGAGACTGTCGCGCGAGCCCAACTCGCGGCCGTCGAGCCACACGCGGGTCTCCCAGTGGCAGCGTTCCAGCGAAAGGGTGATGTGCTTGCCTTGCCTGCCCTCCCAAGCGGCGGGAATCTCGATTTCGCGACGGTACCATGCGGTGCCCACGTAATGCTTGTCGGGCTGGAGCCAGAAGGGGAGCTTGATGTGGCCCGGCTCGCGGTATTTGGCCATGCGCGGGTCGGTGAACCAGGAGCGGTCAATGATGTCGCCGGTCCACTGGGTGTCGACCGTCACATCGTCGCCGAACCCCTGGGCCTGAATCGCGCCGGGCAAGCGGACCTTCTGCGGCAGGGCCCGCTCGAACCACCGCTCGCGGATCCCGACGTCGCCCGGGTCCAACCGGAATTGCCACGTGCCCGACAGGTCGGTGCCCTGCTGCGGCCACACAAGGGGATCAGAGCATAACACTGCGGCCAAGAGCATCGGCAGGCACAGCCCGGAGACCGGAAAGACGCCTTCTCGCTTCATACTTCGCTCCTTCTTCCCCGGGAGGCGTCAGACGCCATGTTCCGGCGGAAGCTGGAACCGCCCGGCTACAATCCCCGGCACGGTAATGTCCTCATCGATTTCCTCCCATCGCAGCGCGTAACCATCCAACTCGAGGGTCACGCTGCGCAACTGTTCGTCGGATGCCTCCTTGAGGCGTCGAAAGCGGTTTGCCGGAAATCCGACGATACGGCCGTCGCTCAGTTCCACGAACACCATGCGTCTTTCGACCCAGACGCGAAGTGCGGCAGGTTCGCTCGCGAGAGTGGAATCAGCGGTTGTGGTATTCATGATACTTCTGCAACAGGTGTTGTTGGTGTTCAAAGACCAGCCGCTCGATATCGCGGAGGTCTTGTGCAGCAATACCGCGGTTACGGGCGAAGCTCACCGGATCGAGCCAGAACTTACATTCTCCATCCGAAGACCGAACATGAATGTGCGCAGGCTCGTTGGACTCATCGCGCCGATGCCACCGGCCCGGGACACGGCCCCACGCAGCCTACGGCGGCGACGCCTCCAGCCTCGACTTGATCCACGCGAAGATGCTCGCACCGATTTGCCGGTACCCAACCGCGTTGGGATGGACGCCGTTGTTCTCCGGGTACCCGTCGACCGGATCCAGGTTCAACTCCGTCGGCACGAGGAAGATGCGATCCGACTCGCGCCCGCCGAAGTGTTTTAGCTCACGCTCGACCAGGCGGTGCTGGATCCGCTTCCAACCCCATCGATGGTACTTGCCGTGGTAGTTGGCTTCAAAACCCGATTCCCGGGCGTTGGGCGGCGTGGTGAGGCAGATGCCCAGATCAGCCCCGGGCACCGCCTTGCGGAAGGCCGTTACGAGCTTGTCGGCGTGGCCGAACATGGCGTCGATCCGGGCATCGACCGCGGCCGGGTCCTCGGGATTGGCGGAGAAACAGTCGTTGATCCCCAGGAGGAAGGTCACGAAGTCTGGACGCTCGCCGCCGCACGAGGCGTGGAAGTAGTGGTCCAGGTCGATCGCCGGCTTGCCGCCGCCGACAGCAAATACGAAGGGGCTCCCGCGATTCTTCCCGGCCGGGTCGGGCTTGGCAAGATAGCGATTGCCGAACCCCTCCCACGTCCACCCGCCGTAGCCCTCGTGGGCCACGCCCTTGGCAGCCCAGGCCGGCCGGTGCGTGCCCAGCATCGTCCAGGCCGGATTGCCGGGCAGGGAGAGCAGCCGTGCGATCTCGTTCGGATAGACCGTGGCGTGCGTCAGGCTGTCGCCCACAATCAGCAGCCGGATCGCGCGGCCCGCCCCGGCGTCGGCCTTCGCCACGCGCAACACGAGCTTCCCTTGTTGGAGCACCCTGCCTTCGGCATCGCTCACGGAGACCGAAACGGGATGGTCCCCAACGTCAGCCGCACAGGGCGTCGCCGTCCAGCGGCGCCGCTCCTCGGTCCCGAGGCCGCACTCGACCTTGAAGCGGTACTGCTCGGGCTTCTCGGTCAGCACGAGATTGTCGTAATAGAGGCTGATCGGAACGCCGGCGACCGCATAGCAAACCGGGGGCAACGTCAACCGCAGCGAACTCGACGGCTTCGCCTCCCCGGCGCGAGTCTCCGCGATCAGAGTGGCGAGTACCACGGCGAAAAGGGAGATCCATCGAGGCATGATTCGTTTCCGGAGAGTGTTCGGGAGACATCGCTACGACGGAGGAACCTGTCGAACGCGCCCAATCCTAGCCCTCCCTCCGCGACGCGGCAAGCTGGTGCGACACGGGCCTCGTTTCGAGCGTATCGAGCCGTCTTCTCTGTGGAACGTGTCGCGGACTCCCCTGCCCTCGCGGCGCACTCCGCCGGCGGGTATAACCCCTTCCTATTTGTGTCAACTTTGTAAGTATTCAGCGGAATGAAGTGCGAATAGGGGAAGGGAAAAGGAAAAGCTCTGGAAAAATGGGAAAGGCAAGAAACCGTGCCCCGATCCCACAATTCTGAATGGAAACCCTCTCCTTTTCTTCCCCA
>Ga0067045_1004447_pt1 | contig 10317 bp, 10 predicted proteins | sample TerdegcTABiofilm_FD_59184 | JGI IMG/M metagenome (GOLD analysis project Ga0067045, IMG submission 59184) | Combined Assembly of (Gp0054472, Gp0054536) Wastewater bioreactor microbial communities from Singapore -Terephthalate degrading... | reverse complement strand
ACAGTTCCGACTATGGGCTGTTTTAATAATGCTATTTATGATGCTATAGGTGTACAGGTGAACAGCCTGCCGTTGAGTTATGAAAAAGTCTGGCGTGCCTTAAAAGAAAAGAAAAAGAAGGAAAGGAAAGCAGAAAAAGTATCTGATTAAATAACACCTCCCCCGGATTTGTCATTGCCTCCGGGGGAGGTTCTTATTGAAAAATTACTGCGTTTTACTACTGCAAAACTGCTGAAACGACATGCTTTCGACAAACAGCTTCTTAAAATCACTGCATTTAGAAAGTTCAAAAAAGTCTACCTTACAGCTGACCTCTTCCGCGCGCAGGCGCATGTCTCCGGACAATAAAGCCATTACCGCGCCGGCCTTGGAGGAATTACCTGCCAGGGAAATTCTATCCTGCCATATATCAGGGAAGAAGCCAAGGCGTACCAGGTCCCGCGGGCGCACATAACTACCGAAAGCTCCGGCCAGATACACTCTTTCGATGTTTTCCTCCCTCAGCCCTGACCGCGCCAGTAATGTTTTGATGCCGGCGACTATAGCTCCTTTGGCTAGCTGCACCTGGCGCACGTCGGCCTGGTTTATATACAAGCCGGATTCATTGCGTGCCGCGGGAGGGACCAGCCAGAATCTTTTTTCTCCTTTCTCATGATCGATCAATCTGAGCAGAGGCGAGCCGGGATACGCTCCCTGGTATTCCTCCCTTGTAGTCATCCTGCCCGAGGGTAGAATTACGCCGGCATCCAGCAATTCGGCCATCAGCGCCAGCAATCCGCTCCCGCATAATCCGCGGGGCGGCAGGCTGCCTATGGTACGGAAATCGACTCCTTTCTGCAAACATACCTCCTCTATAGCGCCTGCCGATGCTCTCATACCGCAGGAGATGTTCATACCTTCCAGTGCCGGCCCGGCCGCGGCGGAGCATGCCAGCAGTTTACCTTCCTTGTTAAGGACAATTTCCCCGTTTGTTCCGATATCTAAAAAAAGCTCATTATTTTTAGACCTGTCTAATCCGGTGGATATTATCCCGGCAACAATATCGGCTCCGATAAAGCTCGAAACGGATGGCAGGCAGTACACCGGGGCAAATGGCGAGACATCCAACCCCAGTTCTTTAGCGTCTACTGTTACCCCTTTTCTGAAAACGGTATGGTAAGGAAACCGCCCCAGCCGACGTGGATTTACACCCAAAAACAAATGGAGCATTACTGCGTTGGCGGCTACTGTTATTTCATATATTTGCCGGCGGTTGATTCCTGCTCTTTTGCACAGTTCCTCTATCAACCCGTTAAGGCAGCTAACTGTCAAAGCGCTTAAATCTTTCAGGGCGGAAGGGTCGTTTTGAACGTGCTGAATCCTCGATAATACGTCCGCCCCATATTCTTTTTGGGGGTTTAGAGCCGAGGCCACGGCCAGTTCACGGCCGTCGTTCAGATCAAGAAGCCCTGCCACTATTGTAGTGGTGCCAATATCTACAGCCAATCCATAACATTCCCCTGTTCCGTCGCCGGCGGCTTCAAATCCTAATATGGAACCTTCTTTAATAATTGCCGTCAGGTTGTCCTGCCTGCTCTCGCCTAAAAAAGCAAGTGCTTGCAATAGTGATTTTTCGCTGACTGTAGCACCCGTTTGTCCGGTTAAGTGCTCCAACAACGAACCCTGCCCGCAATCCCGTGAAACTGTCACTGTCTGTTTCCTGATGGGCGGTGCCAGCTGAACAGCGATGCTCAAACTGTTTTCCAGTATACGTGTCCGGTGTTCATTTTGCCCTAAGCGTAAAATGACTTTTCCCCTGATACTGCAATAACAGGCCAGACGGACACCGTTGTCAATATCTTCAACTGACAGGAGGGATCTCTCATCTTCGCCAGGTGGAGAACAATCGCCGGATATAACCTGCACTCGGCACTTGCCGCATTTACCCCTGCCCCCGCAAGAAGTTTCCGGCGCCAGTCCCGCATCTAGTAGAAGATTTAACAGCGAGCAGCGACCGGCGCCATGCCACTCCACGGCAATTTCCTTCATAACCGGCAGTTGAGCAGCCATGGTTAACCTCCCGCTCCTGCAGGTGAAAATTCTTTTGCTGCCTGAGCCATCGCCTGCAGGTTGGCTAACGGTGTTAACGGGCTGATCCCGCAGGCCGGGGATAAAACCGCTGCACCCTGTTTCAGGCAAGCTGTGGCGGCGCGCTTAACTCTCTCAGGATGACCCTTTTGAAGCAGGTATGTGCTCACATTTCCCACCACTACCTTGCTATCCAGAGCGTTTTTAAGCTCTGCCACGCTTGTGTACGAATCTATACTGACGGCATCTGTCTTCAGTTGGTTGATCTCTTTAAAGATACTCCTGAGTCGGCCGCAAATATGCACTATGGTAGCCTTGCAGCAGGTGCTCAGTTCTTCCAGGATACGGTTCAGATAGGGCAGGGCAAACTCGGCGAACCGGCGCGGCCCCAGAATCTCGCCTGTACCGCTGGGATCGGCGATGGTCAGAACCTCGGCTCCGGCCTGCAGTTGGGCTTTGCCGAAGGCAATCAATCTTTCGGTAATGAACGATAAGAAGCCGTGCACTTCTTTGGGCTGCTTCCCCATTGCTTTGTAAAAAGTCATCGGCTCTACCAGTGAAGTCGCCAGACTGACCGGGCCGGTCAGGTTAGCGATAATGGGCAGGCCGTTGTTTCCTCCAGCCAGCTCGGCCACAGCTCTTGTTACGATCTCCATCCTTGCCGCGCCTTTCCCTGTCTCCCTCAGTCTGGGCCATTCAGCCACTTCGAGAAGCGGATAGCCGGCCACTCTGGGCTCCGTTTCCAGGGTCCCCATAACTACCTGTGCTCCCAGGGACTCCGCTTCCACCGTCATGCAGAAAGGCACGCCGAGATTTTCAATACCGGTTAAACGGTGCACGCCCAGGGCTAGTTGAGACATTATCCGCGGATCAACATGAGCGTCGGGCCAGGGTGCACAAACCTGCTGCATAACTTCAACCGTTACCATATTCATCATGCCGCCGGGACAAATGAAAGGCGGCCTGTCCACTTTTTCACCCTTCAAGGCCTTAACCAGCCGCTCTCCTGACGTCATCATCGAAAAAAGCCACTCCTTTTTGGGACAACAGCCTTTTGGCCAGCCTTACAGCCCTGGTAGCGTTTTCAGCATAACCATCGGCCCCGATGCTGGCCGCAAATGATTGAGATACCGGACCGCCGCCTACCAGCACTATTACCTTTTCCCTCAAGCCTTCTTTTTTCAATAAATCTATTACTACGGACATGCCGTCCATGGTGGTGGACATCAGCGTGGAAAGACAGACCATGTGTGCGTCAACTTCTTTGGCCTTGCTTACGAAATCAGTGAGAGGAACATCACGCCCCAGGTCATATATTTCAAATCCTTCCACATCAAACATCAATTTTACCAGATTCTTGCCGATATCGTGGGTATCGCCTTCCACCACTCCGATAACCACCCTGACTTTACTCTTCTCATTTGACCGCTGGATATGCGGCGACAGGATGTTTAAGCCGGCGTACATGGCATCAGAGCATAAAAGCAGTTCCGGAACGAAGTACTCTCCTTCTTCGTAAAGGCGGCTTGCTTCGTTCATTCCTTTTACCAGCCCTTCGTTGATGGCCGTAAGAGCTTCGATTTTGTTTTCCAGGGCCTCCCTGGCAGCCTCTACGGCAAGTTCCTCATCCATATCCCTGACCCCGCGGGCCAAACGATCCAGTATGTTTTGGGTATTGCTCATCATACTCACCTCTTGATTTTTTCTTTAATCTTAAATTAATCTTTCTGGATCAATAGGCATCCTGCCGTATATTCTGGCTGCATCCATCAGTGCTTTAATGTTTTCCGGCGGTGTTCCGACAGGTATCTGGCAACCCGTGGCTAAAATATAGCCCTTGGGATTATCGTAAGCTTTCCTGATGCATTCTTTTGCTTCCGCCAAAATCTGCTCGCGAGTCCCCTTTTTTACAGTTTCAACCGGGCTTACATTGCCCATCAGGCAGACCTTGTCCCCTACAGCCTCTTTGGCCTCGGCCAGATCCACCTCGTTATCCAGACTCAAAAGCGGTGCCCCGGTATCCACCATACCCTGCCAGATTTTTTTTGAATTGCCGCAGATATGCAGGCTGGGTCCTTTACCGCACCGCTCATAAATCCGCTCGACGTATTTTTTTAAATACGGGACGGCGAACTCCTGGAACTGCCTGGCGCTGATTATGGTTCCCGTGGCGGTAGGCTCGGCAATACTGGGGGTAAAGCCCAGATCACACACCGCGTCGATATACCTTAAAGCGCTTTCCGTAACCAGTTCCAGCAGGCGGTGGGCCATTTCCGGTCTTTTTTGCAAATCCCGCAGAAAGTTTTCCGTGCCCCGCAAGCCGGCTGCCGCGGTAAAAGGCCCTCCCACGCAACTGCCGATATCTACCTGATCGCCTATTTCTTTATTGATTATTTCAAGTGCTTTTAAAAAGAGGGGGAGCCTGCCGTCGCGGTACGGATCGGCAGGTGAGAGCTTGTCGATGTCGGCGTAATCCTTTAAAAAGGGCTTGCTGACAAAGGCCACGCCGTTATCCGGGAATTTCAACTCTGTGCCCATCGCTTCAGGAATGGCATGCAGGCCGGGACCCACGCCGACTCCATCATGGCCGAACATCTTAAAGCAGGCGATTTCCACCTCAGCCATCAGTTCGGGTGAATGATAGTAGGCTGATAATTTGTTGCCTGTAAGAGGTGTCATGGTATCGCCCATGAATGGAAAACATGGTATGCGATCAATTTCCTCTCCTTTCATAAATGCTCTCATTCTTTCTTTTGGAGTCATTTCATCCTTTTTAATTTCAAAGTCCATATATCAGCTCCCCTTTTGAATTTTTTTATTCCGCTGAAAGTTGTTGTATTATAATTCTGCTCCGTTTATATTAATCCTTTATTATGCTAATTTAATATTTTTATAAATAATTCTTGATAGATAAATAATTCAAATAGGTATTCTTGAATTTAAGGAAAAAATATACTCAGCAGACATAAAACGCCTCCCCCGGATTCTCCGGGGGAGGCGTTATTATATTAGCAACCTTACCGCCAGGTGATGGCGGCTTTTTTTCGCAGGGGAATGCGGTGGTACTGGTACTGCGGGTAACCGACCATCATTGCCCCAAAGCACTGATGGCCGTCCGGTAAATTGAGGGCTTCCACCAAAGGGGGGTGTATATTTGCCGCCCTGTGGAAAAGCCCTGCCCAGCACGCCCCCAGGCCCTTTGAAAAGGCGGCCAGCTCCAGATAGGTTAGGGCTATGGTGCAGGATGTTAGGGAATTGGAAACCGCTTCCGGGCCGTGAGCCACGATAAGATGGGGCGCCCCGCGGCAGATTCTGTCCTCGCCGTTCTCCCAGGCGGCTACAAAGCGCTTCATATTCATGCTTTTCGCCAGTTCCGGCTTTTTTTCGATGGTGAGGCGCATCCAGTCGATTACCAGACCGGCTAAACGCCTGACCTCGCCGGGGTCTTCGATAACCAGCCAGTTTACCGGCTGTGTGTTCATCCCGGTCGGGGCGTAGCGGGCGGTGTCGATGATGTCGGACAAAGTTGCCCGGTCCACAGGCTGCTTCTGATAAGTGCGGATGGACCTCCGGGCGGTGAGGAAGAGCTTGACCTGATCTGCGGAGGGCAGGAGCTTCTTGTCAACCGGAGCGCATTCCTCCGGCGTCATTGTTTTGAGGGTAAGTGCCCCGTGGGGGCAGACCACAACACAGTGCCCGCAGTTGATGCACTGTTTTTCGGCCCTGTCTGCCGGGGTGGGGAGTTTATCCTTTCCGTTTAAGGTGATTAGTTTTAACGGGCATTCTGCCGCGCAAATACCGTCGCGCTGGCATTTATCCGGATTAATTGTAAAAAGACTCAAAGTGGCTGCCTCCTTTCTTTTTTAAACATAAAAAGTTCGTTTTGGCAAGGACGAATTCCTCCTGTTAAGTTGCCATAACCTGCCGGGCCGGAGCCTGGTTTTTAACTTGCAGGTCAGACAAGGCCGCTGAGGTCGAACCTGGGCACATATTCTTCCGTTGCCGCCGACAGGTCTTGCATGTAACCGTTCTGCAGGCCGGCTTGATGAAAGCAGTCCAGCGCGGTTTCGTATTCGGCGGGGGTCAGCCGGCGGTTGATTTCCGGATAGCGGTGGGCCTGCCAGAGCGGCACGTACTGGCCCATGATGCTGACCCAGGTGCCGGCTGGCAGGTTGGAGCGCACCCACTGTAGAACCCGGCGGGTGGAGTCGTGCTGGCCGGGCAGGACCAGGTGGCGGATCAGCAGGCCCCGCCGGGCCAGGCCGTCCCGGTCAAAAGTCAGGGTTCCCACCTGGCGGTGCATCTCTAAAACGGCGACCGTTGCTGTTTCGAAGTAGTTTTTTACCCCGCTGTAGCGGGAGGATGCTTCCTCTGAGGCGTATTTCAGGTCGGGCAGGTAAATGTCCACCAGGCCTTCCAGCAGCCGCAGGGCAGCGACGTTTTCGTAGGCATTGGTGTTATAGACGACAGGAATTTCCAGTCCCTGGTTTTTGGCCCGGCGCAGGGCGGCGGCGATGACCGGTATATAAGGGGTGGGGGAGACAAGGTTCAGGTTGTGGGCTCCTGCGGCCTGCCGCTGCAGGAATACGCCGGCCAGTTCGTCCACCGTCAGGTCTTTCCCGGTGCCCTCCCAGCTGATTTCGTGGTTTTGGCAGTACACGCAGCGCAGGTTGCACCGCGAAAAAAACACCGCTCCGGAGCCGCGGCTGCCGCTGAGGCAGGGTTCTTCCCCGTGGTGCTGCGCGGCCAGGGCAACGGTGGCGGAAGCCCCTGCACCACAAAAGCCCTTTTCACCGCTGAGCCGGTCTGCTTCGCAACGGCGCGGGCAGAGGCGGCAGCAGCGCAGTGCTTCAATTGCCTTTCCAGACAAAATGATCTTCCTTTCCTTTATGGCGGTGTATGCTGCCGGCTTCGCTACCTGATGAAGGATAAGGCTCCTGCCGGGGCGGCCGGGGTCCGAAGAATTGATAGTAGTTACACTGGAGCCGGCCGTTATACAGCTTGCGCTTCTTGTCCGACTGCCGGCCGAACAGTTTCTCGAAGTTGGTGTGGGCTGCCAGCACATAGAATGACCAGGTATCCAGGTGCTTGAAAACCTGTCCCATCTCCCGGTAAAGGCGTTCAACGGCCGCACGCTCTTCCAGGCGCTGCCCGTATGGCGGGTTGCAGATATTGGTTTATATCTATTTTTGCCGAAAGGCAAATAGTAATGGGGAATCAACGCCGGCATATGATGTGATTGCGAGAGACTGTGGTTGTCACCGGTCCAGCGTAATTGAGGCCGTGAAACAGTTGGACAGTATAGGTCTGGTAAGTCTTCCGCGCTACCTGGGAGTTAAATCCTGTGAAAATCAACAGCGGAAAATTTTTCTTGTAGAGCGGTGCGGAAATGGTAGAATAATGTTGGGAATACCGGGCTGAGGGCGGGCCTCACCTGCCGGGGGAATTTTCCTCGAAAGGGGGTGAGGCAGGAATGCTTTCAGCATCAGATGCAATCCAAATCATAATAGCTGTTATACTTTTTCTCACCCTCATCGTCCACATGACTGACCGGCGCAAGTAGCCGAGAACCCTTGAAACCGCTGCAACGGTTCCAAGGGTCCCAGTGAAAGCCCCGACAGTGTGAGGCGGACACGCCGTCCCTCAGTCAGTATTCCCACTTATCGAAGGGGTGATAACTTTAGCTTAATAATATATCCGGTTCGCGGGGTTGTCAAGTTTGGGGGATATGTCAATGGCAAATAATTCCCTCTCAGACGTGCGTATTTGGCTTCTGAAGGGAGAAAATGGCCTGGGTAATAGGGAAATCTCTTACAAAAAATGAAGGGCTTAAAACGGATTTTAGAAGGAGGTATTCGCATGAGAATTAAACTCAAGCGGTTGGTGGCGCTGGTGGCCCTGGTTGCTGTTGTTGCAGCGAGTGGCGGGGTGTATGCTGCCGACCAGAAGATCGACGTGTACGAAAACCAGAAGCTGATTAAATCGGTGGTGTTTAGGATTGGGGTTCCCTATTATGTCGTCAACGGCCAGACGCCCGGAGTAAAAATGGACGTGGCTCCGTTCATCCATAACGACCGGACATTGCCTGCGCACGCTGGCCGGAACATTTTCGAAAATTCATCAATTCATCCCCCAGCCGGTAATCAACTTGGAGACCTTCTTCTCCGTAGTGCCTCCGTTAATCTCAGGCCTAAAGGTTTACCCTGCGATGAAGGTAATTATCCCTGTTGATTGTGAGAGCATCACTTTGATCCAGGATGGCAATACGAGTACACACGCCTTTACAACAGGCGAGCCGAGTGCGGCGAAAAATATTATACCGCCAGGGTCGCCAAAGCGCTGGAACAAATGGCGCGAGATAAGACTGCCGCTAACAAAATTATTCATGTGCAGGTAAAGTCATTTGTGGAAAAAAGAGTAATCTAAGAGTTCTGGGCAATGTGCCCAGGGCTTTTTTTCTTTTTGGATATTTTAGATAAGGAGGAATGGATAATATGGAATTACAAGAGGTTCTCACCGTTCAGGAGGTTGCCACTTTTTTGCGTCTGAAACGTTCCACCGCATATGAGCTGGTCAAGCAGGGCGTGATTCCGTCTGTCAGGCTGGGCAGGCAGATCAGGGTGCCGAAAAACCGGCTGTTGAAGTTTTTGGAGCAGGAAAATTTGCCGGGCGGGGCGAAGTAATACACGTCCCGTCCGGCCTTGACAAAGAGGGAGGGACTAATAAATTTGAGGGGGAGTATTAAAAAGTTAGGTGAAAACAAATACCGGGTTACTGCGGATATAGGCCGTGACCCCGCAACGAATAAGCGCAAGCAGAAAGTTGTTACGGTTAAAGGAACAGAGAAGGACGCTGAAAAAGCTCTGGCTAAGATCGTCCTTGAAGCGGACAGATTGCTGGCAGAAGCTGTCGCAGGGCAAAAACAGGCGGCACACAAGAGGACAGATGACCTGACCGTAGAGGGGTACCTGGAAGAGTGGTTTGAGGCTGTTACCCACGACCTGCGCGATAACAGTAAAGCGTTTTACAGAAGGTTGATCTCATATGTCAAAGAAACTGATATAGCACGGCTGCCTCTTGCCGAGATTCGCCCTCCAGAATGTTCAGCGGGCAATTAACCAATTACCTTTAGGGTTAGGCGCCACCACCAGACGGGCAGCCTGCGGGCTGCTCCGCAGGGTGTTCAACCAGGCGGTTGAATGGGACATGATTGAGAGAAATCCCTTCCGCGGAGTGAAAGTGCCTAAAGCCTTGCGCCATGAGCATCCATTTTGGACGGAAAAAGAGGCCGCAATGTTCTTGACGGCGGCCAAAAGCACTAGGCACTACGCGACCTTCTACGTCGCCCTGGCGACAGGGCTGAGGATCGGCGAGCTTTTAGCCCTGACTTGGGATGACGTGGACTTGAAAAAAGGTTGTTTAGATGTGTCGAAAACTCTGCTATCATCAAGAAACGGCAAGCCTGTCACTGGCCCCCCAAAAACAGAAAGCTCCAACCGGAAGGTGTTCTTAGACCCCAGCACGGTGGAAGTCCTGAAGGCTCATCGAGCGGCACAGATTGAGCAGCGCTTAAGAACTCAAAACTGGCAAAGCCATAATCTGATCTTTTGTAGACAAGACGGGGGAGCAGAAAACTACTCCAAATACAACTACATCTTGCGAAGGCAAAAGCAAGTGCTACCTATTTCTGTTCACTCACTTCGACACACGCACGCAACTTTCCTGCTAAACAAGGGAATTTCTGAGATTGTGATTGCTGACAGGCTAGGACATACTGTAAAAAAAAATTTGTTAGGCATAAGCATAACTATGACCGCCCGCTATACCCATGTAACCGACGACATGCGGAAAAAAGCGGCATTGGCTTTTGTCAGGGCTTTGCAAAAAGGATTTTTGGAGTATTCTGGACAGGTTGAAAAGGTTGGACAAAGTGATTAAAAAACTGGTTTTGTGATCAAAACTGGGTCGATCACAAAATAATGAAGAAGAAAACCAATAAAATCAAGGGTTTTGATGTTTTTCACGATATGTACTTAATGAATAATAAATGTTATTGTTATAACAGAGTTTTACCAGGTTAAGGTATAAAAAGTATAAGAAAGGTGGTGATGCGGCTGTGTCGGAATGGTATGTTGTTCTCCTTATGACCAGTAATGGCCAGCGCATAGGTGTTTCTCAAGATCTCGACGGCCCGGTGATGGCGAGCGCTGCTACGAAAGAGGAAGCGCTGAAACAGGCTGAAGAATTGTC
>Ga0067045_1032388_pt1 | contig 10318 bp, 10 predicted proteins | sample TerdegcTABiofilm_FD_59184 | JGI IMG/M metagenome (GOLD analysis project Ga0067045, IMG submission 59184) | Combined Assembly of (Gp0054472, Gp0054536) Wastewater bioreactor microbial communities from Singapore -Terephthalate degrading... | reverse complement strand
GAGCCAATCCAGGTCTTTCTCGGCTCGGGCCTCCCAAACATCGGGGACCCACTCCAGCGGACCTTCCCCGGCGGGCGTGCGGGGCCGGGACCGGGAACCCAGCCTCCTACCGAGGAAGGCTTCCAACCGATCCGGCGAAAGTACTGAAAGCCCGGCCTTCGGGTCAAGGACGTAATCCGCCCGGATCTTGTCCCGGGCCCGGAGAAAGGGCACCCGGTCCAGGGCGAGCCGGAACCGGCTACGGTCGCGGTCGCCCTTCATACAGCAGGTCCAGCACGGTTTTCTTGTTCTCCTCCGCTTGTTTCCGCTTTTCCTCCACCTTGGTGGTGGCCAGGATGGAATCGTACAGGTTCGCCGCCTCCTCAAGACGTCCCTCGGTGTACCGGACCCGGGCCAGGAGGAACATCGCGTCCACGTTCCGGGTTTCGATGGAAAGCAGGCGGGTCAGGTAAGGCCCCGCATCCTCCGGTCGATCCATTTCAAAGACGTAGAGCACGGAAAGGGCGTACAGGGCCCGGCCGTACCGGGGGTTGAACTCCAGGGCCCGGAGGTAGGCGGCCTCCGCGGAGGCGAGGCGCTCCGCTCGAAGCGCCTGGGACGCGGCCCCGCCCACGGAATCGACCTTCGCCTGGTAGGAAAGGCCGAGCCCGATGGTGTAGTAGAGGCCCGTGTTGTCCGGAAAATACCGCAAGGCTTCCTTGGCGGCCTCGTAGGCCTCGATGTACATCCTTCTCTCGAGGTAGCGTACCGCAAGGAGCCTCCAGTAGGTACCGATGCGCTCCGTGGCCTTGATCGTCCGGTCCGCCTCCCGGGAATACTCCGCGATGCCCTTTTTCAAATCCTCGATCGTGGACGGAGGAGCCCCCCTGGTGCTTCGCTCCTCCAGGTCGAAGATCTTCTTCAGGTCCGAATCCGCGCCGCAGGAGGACAGGAGGGTCGCCGCGGCCAGGAGAAAGGAAACCAAGGCTCCGGTTCGTTTCATACGCTCACCATCCCTCCCTAATACGCCCGCCGGGTCCTTCCGCGCTTGCCTTTGGACGCGGTCTTTTTCGACGCCCCCTCGGCTCCGCCGTTCAACGCCTGGGGAAATACTCACGGTGATAGTCCCCCAGGGCCTCGGGATCCACATGGGTGTAGATCTGGGTCGTCGCGATGTCCGAGTGTCCCAGGAGCTCCTGCACCGTCCTAAGATCCGCGCCTCCGGCAAGAAGGTGGGTCGCGAAGGAATGCCGAAGGGTATGGACCTTGCCTCCTACCCCGGACAGTCCTCGGATCTGGGAAAACCTCTTCCAAACGCCCTTCCTGGAAATACCCTTCCCCAGATGGTTCAGGAAGACCCTGTCGCTCCTGCGTCCCTTGGCGAGGGCGGGCCGGGCGGTGTCCAGGTACAGGGTCAGCCAGGCGGCCGCGTTCTCCCCGAAGGGCACGATCCGCTCCTTGCGCCTCTTCCCGGTCACCCGGAGCATCCTCTCCTTCAGGAAGAGGGAATCGAAGGTCAGGCCCGCCGCCTCGCTGATCCGCAGCCCGCAGGAATAGATCAGTTCGAAGAGGGCGCGGTCCCGGATTCCCCCCGGGTCCGAAACGTCGATGCTGGCCAGAAGCCTGTCGATCTCCTCCAGGGCGAGGACGTCCGGGAGGGCTCGTTCCAGGCGGGGAGTCTCGATGAGCTCCGAGGGATCGTCGGAACGAAGGTTCTCCAGCCGGAGAAACTTGAAGAGCGAGCGGACGCTGGACACCACCCGAGCCATGGTCGTGGAGGAGAGCCCCGCGCTCCGCCTCTCGACCAGGTACTCCAGGAGCTCCCGGGGGCTTACGGTCCGGATATCCGATCCCCGTTCCGCCAGGCGCTGGGCCAGGCCGCGGGCTTCCCGGAGGTAGACCTCCGCGGTCAGGGGACTGCGCCGGCGGGCGGTCAGGAGGTACGCCCGGTACCGCTCGAGGAGGTCGTCCACGCCTCTAGGCCTCGTTCCTGTCCGTCTGGTACCGTCTATCCCGAAGCACCGTCGGGATTTCCAGCTCGTCCTCCGGATCGTTCCGGCCCAGGAGGTACTGTTTCTTCTGCACCGGGGTTTCGGTGATGCGCTTCCACTCGTCGGGGGTCAGGTAGTCCTCGGCACCCCGCCGGGATTCCTGGCGAATCGTCGACTCCGTGGTTTTCAGGGACCTCTGGAACCCCGTGGCGATCACGGTGACCCGGACCTCGTCGCCCAGGGATTCATCGTGGACGATCCCGGGGATGATGAGGGCGTCGGGATCCGCGTTTTCCGATACCAGGTTCACGATCTCCTGGAATTCCGTCAGGGAGAGGTCCTCCCCTCCGGAGACGTTGATCAGGATGCTCCGGGCCCCGTCGATCCGGGCGTCCTCCAGCAGGGGGTTCGAGATGGCCTTCTCCGCGGCCTCCACGGCCCGGTTGTCCCCTCCGGCCGCTCCGATGCCCATGATCGCGTCGCCCTTGCCCTCCATCACGGTGCGCACGTCGGCGAAGTCGATATTGATCTCTCCCGCTATGGTGATCAGGTCCGAGATGCCCTGGACCCCCTGCCTGAGCACGTCGTCCGCGAAGCGGAAGGCGTCCAGGATGGGGGTTCGGCGCTCGACGACCTTGAGCAGGTGCTGGTTGGGTATGACGATGAGGGTGTCCACGGCCTGACGGAGCTTCTCGATTCCCTCCTCCGCGATCCGGGCCTTGACCCTGCCCTCGAAGTCGAAGGGCCGGGTGACGACCCCGACGGTCAAGGCCCCGGAATCCCGGGCGATCTGGGCTATGACCGGAGCCGAGCCGGTGCCCGTGCCGCCCCCCATGCCCGCGGTCACGAAGACCATGTCGGCCCCCTTGACCGCCTGGGCGATGGCTTCCCGGTCCTCCAGGGCGGCTTTTTCCCCGATCTCCGGCTTCCCTCCGGCCCCCAGGCCGTGGGTGACCTTGGCGCCCAGGCCCAGCTTGATCGGTGCCTGGGATTTGTTCAGGGCCTGCAGGTCCGTGTTCGCCGCGATGAACTGTACGTTCTGGACCCCTGCCGCGATCATCCGATTCACCGCGTTGGATCCGCCACCCCCGGCTCCTATGACCTTTATCACCGTCGGGTTTCCCGACGCTTCGTTCACCAGTTCTACCGTCATGCTCCCCTCCCAGGTTCACGGCGTTCTTAGGCTCGATGCATGGTATGCTAAAAGCGCGTTCAAGAATCCCTTGCTCTAGAAAAACTCCTTCCGGAACCAATCCAGGATCCGTCCGGCCAGGCCCGGCCCCTTTCCCCCTCGGTCGAGAGCGGGGCGGGCTTCCGGAGCCCTGGGCGAGACGCGCTCGGCACCGGACAGGACCAGGCCGACGGCCGTTGAGTACAGGGGGCTCCGGTATTCCTCCACCAGGCCCCCGACGGTATAGGGAGAGCCCACCCGGGCGGGCAGGTCGAACACCGCCGTGGCCAGCTCCGCGGCCCCGGGCATCAGGGCTCCTCCCCCGGTCAGGACGATCCCGCCCTTGACGTGGCGGGAATACCCCATCTGCTCCACCCGGTCCCGGGCGATCCCGAATATCTCCTCCATCCTCGGCTGGACGATGGACGAAATCCGCTGGCGGGAGACCTCCTGGGGCGGCCGGCCCCCGACTCCGGGAACGATGACCGTTTCCTCGGGATCCACAAGGGACTGATAACAGCATCCCGACTGGAGCTTGATACGCTCCGCGGCCTCCAGGGGGACGTTCAGCATGATGGATAGGTCGTTCGTCACCTGGATGCCCCCCGCGGGCACGACGCTCGTGTAGTACGGAGCCCCCTCGCTGTAGACCAGGACATCGGTGGTTCCCCCTCCCAGATCCAGGAGGAGACAACCGAGCTCCCGCTCGTCCTGGGAGAGCACGGCCTTGGCCGCCGCCAGGCTCTGGAGAATCAGGCCCTCCGCCTTGAACCCCGCTCGGTTCACGCAGCGCACCAGGTTCTGGGCCGTCGTCACGGACCCAGTGATGATGTGGACCTCCGCCTCCAGGCGCACCCCGATCATGTCCAGGGGGTTCCGGATTCCCTTCTGGTCGTCCACGATGTAGGCTTGGGGAATCACGTGCAGGATCTCCCGATCCATGGGGATGACCACGGCTCGGGCCGCTTCTAGGACCCGGTCCACGTCCGCTTGGGTGATCTCCCGGCCCTTGCCGGTGACGGCCACGACTCCCCGGGAATTGATTCCCTCCACGTTGGCCCCGGCCACCCCGACCCAGCATTCCCGGACCTCCCGGCCCGACATGAGCTCCGCGGCCTCCACGGCCTGGGCTACGGAGCGGAGGGTCGCCTCGATGTTCACGACCACGCCACGGCGCAGTCCCGTGGACGGCGCGGTCCCGACACCGGTGATTTCGAGGGTTCCCGTCTCCGTATATTCCCCGATAACAGCGCAAGTCTTGGACGTGCCGATATCGAGTCCGACGATCAGGTTCTCAGCCAGAAAGTCCCTCCTTGACGCGATAGACCACCGTGCCTGTCCTAAAATCGAGCTCTGAAATGGTCGAAGACAGCCCCTGGTTCTCCACGACGTCGAGAACGAGGATAATAGAGCGGAGCAAGTCCACGTTCAATACCAAGGGGGTCCGTACGGGAACGCGGTAGTGCAGCGGGTACAGGAGGAGCTCCAGTTCCCCGTAGGGCCTCCGGACCAGGCGCAGCTCCGAGAACGCGGATAGCAGCTCCGGCCCGGCCTCCCGCAGGGTTTCCAGGGACCGCAGGACCGGCAACAGGGAATCCGGGAGATGTACGCCGTATCGGAAGCCCTCGAAGCGAATGCCGGACAGGATCGGCACATCGCCGCCCTCCGGCAAGGCGCTGAAGGCCACGCCCTCCCGGTCCACGCCCACGGGAACGGCCCGGCCGTCCACGGTAGCCAGGACCGCGGCCACGGCCTTCCGATCCGTCACGGAAACCCGAAGTCCGTTGGGGAACAGGCGGGACACCTCCGCGGCTGCAACCTGGGGATGGGCCTCGATGTTGGCCGCGATGCGTTGACAATCCACGGTGGCCAGGTACTCCGCCGAGTGAAGGGCGGCCCACTGCAGGATCTCCTCCCGCCCCAGGGTCGTGTCCCCGACGATCTCCAGTCGGGAGATCCTCATGGCCGGGAACACCAGGATCAGGGAAACCGCGGCCAGGGGAACCAGCCCGACGATCAAGCCGAGAAGGATCCTTCGGGAAACCTCTCCGGTCTCCTGGGACCTGCGGACGGTCCGGCCCGCGGAGGGTCCCGTCCGGCGGACGCCGTACTCGGCCGCGTTACTCATGGGGCACCTCCCTATCCGCCTGAGCTCGTTCCATGCCCCGGGACAGGTTGAAGAGAAGGCCGCATGTGGCGGCAGCCTCTAGAAGGGACGACCCACCGGAGGAATAAAAGGGCAACGCGATGCCCGTGGCCGGCAGGACACCCGAGGCCACCGCGATGTTGACGAGCACCTGGATCCCGAGGCTCGTGGTCAAACCGAAGGCCAGGTAGGAACGGAACCTATCCTCGTTTCGGAAGGCGGTCCGGTACCCGCGCCAGAGGAAAAAGCCCCAGAGCCCTAGGAAGATCAGGACTCCCAGGAACCCCGTTTCCTCCGCGAAGGCGGAGAATATGAAATCCGACTGGACTTCGGGGATGCTGGTCAGCTTCAGGGTTCCCAAGCCCAAGCCCTTGCCCCAGAATCCCCCGGCCCGAATGGCCCGGAGGGATCCGCTGACCTGGTACCCCAGGGCGGTGGGCTCGTATCCAGGGTACAGGAAGCCGATGATCCGCCGGAGACGGAAGTCGCTGGTCAATACGGAGAGGGCCGTCAACGGAAACAGGATCGTCCCCAGGGCGGCGAAAAAGCGAAGGGGCACTTCCGCGGCCCAGAAGAGCGCGGCGGCCACGAGAACAAGGATCACCGCGGAGGAGAAGTCGTTCTGCAGGAAGATCAGGACCGCTCCCAGGGAGGTGATCATCAAGGGAGGCAGGGCCGAGTTCACCACGTCCCCGATCCGGTCGCTTTTTTTGGAGAAGATATACGCCAGGTACAGGACTAAGGCGATCCGGAAGATCTGGGAAGGCTGGAAAGTCCGTCCCCCGATCCCGATCCAGCGGGTGGCCCCGTTGCGGCTGACCCCGATGCCGGGGATGAAGGGAAGCACCAGGGCGGCCAGGGCCAGGAGAGTCAAGGGTTTGACCAGGGCCTTGAGCCTCTCCGGGGGAATAAAGGCGCAGGCCAGGAATACAAGGAGCGCCAGGGGTGCGTAGCCCAGCTGGCGGACCAGGAAATGGGCTCCGGACTTCTGCAGGGACAGGGCGTAGCCGTAGGAAGCCGAATAGAGCGCCGCCAAGCCCGTGCCGAAGAGCAGGGCCGAGGCCGCGAGCAGGGAGAGGTCCCCGTTCCGACCCGTGTAGGTTCGCTCTATCTCGAAACCCGCGGACATCACCGCCTCCTACTGTATCTTCAGGGTCGAAAGGGCGATGATCGCGAACAGCCCTCCCAGGATCCAGAACCGGATGACCACCTGGGTCTCCTTCCAACCGCCCAGCTCGAAATGGTGATGCAGGGGTGCCATCCTGAACAGGCGCTTCCCCTTGGTCAGCTTGAAGTATCCCACCTGGAGGATCACCGAAGCCTCTTCCAGGACGAAAACTCCCCCGATGATGAAGAGAAGGATCTCCTTCTTCACGATCAAGGAAAGGACCCCCAGGACGCCGCCCAGGGACAGGGATCCGACGTCCCCCATGAAGACCTCCGCGGGGTGGCTGTTGAACCACAAGAACCCCACGCAGGCCCCTATCAGGGCCAGGTTGAAGACCGTGAGCTCCCCGGCTCCTCGGACGAAGGGAATGGCCAGGTAGCTCGACCAATCCGCCCGACCGGTGATGTAGGTGATGATGGAGAAGGATATCAGGGCCAGGATGGTCAGGCCCGTGGCCAAACCGTCCAGGCCGTCCGCAAGATTCACCGCGTTGGACCAGCCAACGATGTAGACTACGGCCAGGGGATAATAGAACAGACCGAGGTCCAGCACCGGATTCTTGAAGAAGGGCAGGTACAGCATCGTGGTGTACTCGGTCCGGTTCATCGCCAGGAGGACCACGACCGTGACCGCCACGAGGCCCTGGAGGACCAGCTTCAGGCGGGCGGAAATGCCGTCGGAATTCTTCCGTTTGATTTTCAGCCAGTCGTCCAGGAATCCTACGGCTCCGTAGCCCAGGAGAGCCAGCAGGCAGATCCAGGCATAGATGTTATGCAGGTCCACCCAAAGCAGGACCGCCGCCGTCACGGCCAGGATGATGAAAATCCCCCCCATGGTCGGGGTGCCGGTCTTGACCAGGTGGGTCTGGGGTCCGTCGGACCGCACGGACTGCCCGAACTTGAAAACCTTGAGCCTCGCGATGATGGACGGCCCGAAAAGGAAGGCGATCAACAGGGCCGTCACCGCGGCGTAGGCGGACCGGAAGGTGAGATACCGGAATACGTTCAACGCGGAGAGGTACTTTTCCAACGGATAGATCCATTCCAGGAACACGGCTCACCTCCCCCTCAGGATGTCGGTCAGGCGCTCGAGCTCCATGCCCCGGGAGGCCTTCAAGAGCCATAGGTCGCCTTCCCGGGCCAATCCTTCGGCCGCTCGGGCCAGTTCATCGAACGCCTCCGTCTGAACCACAGGACCGGAAAATCCCGCTTCCCGGGCCGCCCGGGCGGCTTCGAAGGTTTCCGCGCCGAAGAAAAGAAGGGCGTCCGCCCGGGACCGACCCGCGCGCCGGCCCAGTTCTCGGTGCTCCGCCGCGGACTCCGTCCCGAGCTCCAGCATGGATCCCAGGGCGTAGATCCGCCGGCCGGGCCAGGTCAGGGAGTCGCAGAATTCCAGGGCCCGGGCCGCGGAATCGGGGTTTGAATTGTAACAGTCCCGAAGGACGGTGACGGGCCCCCGGAAGATCTCGGACCTTCCGAATAGGGCCGTTACCCCCTCCAAGCCTTCCTTGACGGCATCGGGGCCGCAGCCCAGGTCGGCCGCCAGGGCCGCGGCGGCCAGGGCGTCCAGGAGGTTGTGCGTCCCCGGCAGCGGAAAAGCGATGTCCACGCCCCGATAGCGCAAAGCCCATCCGTCCAAGCCCGCGTCCCGGAAGCCTTCCAAGCCCTCCAGGGTGCGGGGACCGAAGGTCCGAAGCCGAACGGGCAGCCCCTCCGCCAGGAAGGGCAGGAACTCGTCGTCCTCCCAGGCGAACGCCGAGCCGGACGCGGAAAGGGCGGAAAAAATCTTCTTTTTTTCCAGGGCAATGGCCTCGCGGCTGCCGAGAATTCCGATGTGGGCGGTCCCGATGTTCGTAATCAATGCGTGCGAAGGCTCCCAGACCCGAACCAGGGCATCCATCTCTCCCGAGTGGTTGATCCCCATCTCGAAGACGCCGACTTCGTGCTCCGGCCGTAGAAGGAACATAGCCTGGGGCAGTCCGATCTCCGAGTTCAGGTTTCCGGGATTCACGACGGTCCGGTACTTCCGTGCCAGAATCCGTCCCAGGCACTCCTTGGTCGTGGTCTTGCCGCTCGAACCGGTGATTCCCACGCGCACCAGGGACGGAACCTTGAGCCGCCAAGCCCGGGCCGCCCCCTGCAAGCCCTCCAGGGAGTCCCGAACCAGGACGGCCGCGGCTCCCGCCCGAGCCAGGGCCGGATCCAGGACCTCGGCACGGACCTTCCAGCCTTCCACCGCCGCGAGAATAACGGAAGCTCCCGATGCCAGGGCCTGGCGGATGTAATCGTGACCGTCCGCGCGTTCCCCCGGCAGGGCCGCGAAGAGGGCTCCGGGGCGCACGGCCCGGGAATCCACCTCCACCGCGGACACCGCAGCGTCGGGATTGCCGACCAGCCTGCCCCCGATGGAGGCGGAAAGCCAATCCGCCCGGAACAGGACGGCCCGTTCCTCAGCCATCGATGCCGCTCCCGGGCTTCTCGATCCGGATGCGCAGGATACCCTCCGGGCGGACCGGGGACAGACCCAGGCTCTTCCGGGCGGCTTCGTCCACCCGGGACCGGGAAGAAAGGACGGATATGGCGGCCAGGAGCTTGCGGTTCTGCTCGATCCAGTCCTTCTGGAGGGCTTCCAGCCGGATCGCTTCCGCCCGGAGGGCCTGGAATCGGGCGGTCTGCCGGACCGTGGCCAACAGGAGAAGGGGAACCGTGAGAATGGCGAAAACGGCTAGGACGCGTTTCACGATGGATGATCTTCCTCTCTCCGGCCGCGGTACTTGTCCGGAATCGGTCGTTCTGGATCCGCCCTTCGGGCGATCCTCAGTTTCGCGCTCCGGGAGGCGGGGTTTGCCGCCGTCTCCTCCGGCCCGGGCGCGATAGGCTTCTTGGTCAGGATCTCGAGGAGGGGTCCCCTGTTCTTAGGTATCGGCGCGTCCGGCATACCCTTGAGGTCCGTATCCGGTTCCGGCGTCCGGGCCAGGGATCGAAACAGGTTCTTCACGATCCTGTCCTCCAGGGAATGGAAGCTGATGACCCCCAGAAGACCCCCGACCTCCAAGGCTGCCGCCGCGTCCCGGATAGCCCGTTCCGCCCGGCCCAGCTCGTCGTTCACCGCGATCCGGAGCGCCTGGAAACAGCGCGTAGCCGGATGGATGCGGCCGTGGCGGAACTTTCCGGGGACGGCCCGGAGTATCGTCTGGGCGAGGCGGCTGGACGTCAGAATGGGATGTCCGCCCCGCTCCTCGACGATAGCCCGGGCTATGCGCCCCGAAAACGGCTCTTCCCCGTAGTCCCGGAACAATCTCTCCAACTCCGCGCGGTCCAGCCCGTTCACGAGGTCCGAGGCGGTCCTCCCAGTCGTGCTGTCCAGCCTCATGTCCAGCGGCTCGTCGCCCTGGAGGCTGAACCCCCGCCCCGATTCCCGAAAATGGAACATCGACACGCCCAGGTCGAACAGTACGATCCCGGGACGCTCTTCTTTGCCCTCTTCCACCTCCTTTCGGAACCCTTGGAAAAACACGTCGTAGTACATCCGCGCGAACCGGATCCTGCCGCCGTACGGCGCAAGCCGTTCGCGCGCCTTGGCCTGTATCGCCTCGTCCGCGTCCACCCCCAGATACCGGAGCCCGGGGTACCGGGACAGGAAAGCCTCCGCATGGCCGCCCTCTCCCAGGGTCGCGTCCACCATGAGCCCGTCCGGTCGGGGCGGGATCAGTCGTTCCGACACCTCCTTCAGGAGAACCGGGACATGGACGATCTCCACCCCGGCTCCTAGAAGGTCAACCCGCCGAGCTCCTCGGCGGCAGCCAGGAACTCCGGCTCGGTGGCTTCCAGGTACTTCCTGTACGCCTCGGCGTCCCAGATCTC
>Ga0067045_1032381_pt1 | contig 10318 bp, 9 predicted proteins | sample TerdegcTABiofilm_FD_59184 | JGI IMG/M metagenome (GOLD analysis project Ga0067045, IMG submission 59184) | Combined Assembly of (Gp0054472, Gp0054536) Wastewater bioreactor microbial communities from Singapore -Terephthalate degrading... | reverse complement strand
ATGACGAACAGTAGCCTCCCTAAGCTGGTTCTTATCCAGCTCAGTTTACTAAATCTACCAGGCTAACGGTTGCTTTTTATCATTCCTCCTTTTTTTCCCGGTAAGTATACAACCAGAAATAAAAGATACTCAAGATGGAGGAAAGGAATTTAATCCGGCAATCTAATTAGATATCCAAAGCTTATTGCGGAACAGGCATTGCAGGGCAGAGATTAATTACCGAAAAACCTCCGGCGGGAAGAGGTGGGGGAGAGCTTTAAGGATTGAATCGGCGAAGATGAATTCCAGAGCAGTTGTTACCTCCCGGGGGAGTTCCTCCACATCCTTTTTATTCGCCTCGGGCATGAGGATCTTTTTCATGGAATTTCTGTGAGCGGCAAGAACCTTTTCTTTTACCCCTCCGATGGCCAGAACCCGGCCTGTAAGGGTTATCTCTCCGGTCATGGCAAAACCGCTGTTTACAGATACACCCAGAAGGGCGGAGAGGATGGCCGCAGTGATGGTGATTCCTGCGGAAGGACCATCCTTGGGAATGGCTCCCTCCGGTATATGGATATGAATATCGTTCTTTTTATAAAAATCAGCGGAAAGAGAGAATTTTCTGCTCTGGGAGCGTATAAAGGAAAGGGAAGCCTTTGCGCTCTCCTTCATTACATCCCCCAGATTACCGGTAAGGATCAGTTCCCCGTTTCCCTCCAAAACCGCCACCTCTATAGGCATCAGGGTGCCACCCTGTTCCGTCCAGGCTAGTCCGTATACCAGCCCAGGTCTGTTCTCCTTATAGATCAGATCCCTTTGGTACTTTCTCTTACCCAGATAAGTTCCAAGAGAACGGAGGGAGATGTTCTTGGAATAAGGTTTTTTCTGTACCAGGGTTTCCCTGTTTTCCTCTGCGTACCCCTTTTTAACTGCCTCTCTGGCAATCTTTCTTATTACCCTGGCAATCTCCCTTTCAAGGTTTCTTACTCCCGATTCCATGGTGTAGCCGCGGATGATCTCTAAAACAGCCTTTTCTGCAAAACGGATGGATGCCCAGGAAAGCCCATTCTCCTCCAGCTGCTTGGGGATGATAAAATCCATGGCTATCCGCAGTTTCTCGTACTCGGTATACCCGGGGACCTCTATAATCTCCATTCTGTCCCGGAGGGGGTAGGGGATAGTATGGATTGAATTGGCTGTAGTGATAAACATTACATTGGAAAGATCGTAGGGAACCTCCAGGTAGTGATCCACAAAGGCCTTGTTCTGTTCAGGATCCAGCACCTCGAGGAGGGCAGAGGCAGGGTCTCCCCTGTAATCGGAGCTTATCTTGTCCACCTCGTCCAAAAGGAATACCGGGTTTACAGTGCCTGCTTTTTTCATGGATTGGAGAATCTTTCCCGGAAGAGCCCCAACGTAGGTTTTTCTGTGGCCCCGGATCTCCGCCTCGTCCCGCACTCCCCCCAGGGAGATTCGCACAAAGGATCTGCCCAGAGCCCTGGCTACAGATTTACCCAGAGATGTTTTTCCTGTTCCCGGTGGGCCAACAAAACAGAGGATCGGCCCCTTAATTGTGTCCCGGAGCTGCCGGACGGCTATAAAATCCAGAACCCTTTCTTTTGGCTTCTCCATATCAAAATGATCCTCATCCAGGATCTTTGCAGCCAATTTGATATCTTTATTATCCACGGTGCGGTTTTGCCAGGGAAGATCAAAAAGCCATTCCAGGTAGGTCCTAAGGATTCCAGATTCGGGAGACATAGGCTGGAGCTTCCCCAGCCTGTTCAGCTCCTTTTCCACCTTTTCCCGAACCTCCTGGGGAAATTGCTTTTCCTCCAGCCGTTCCTTGAATTCCTTTACCCCGGAGGAATCCAGATCCTCCTTTCCCAGTTCTCGGTTTATCTCCTTAAGCTGTTCATTAAGGTAATACTCCCGCTGGTTCTTCTCCAGCCTTTTTTTTACCTTTGCGTTGATCTTGTTCTGAAGGGAGAGGATCTCGTTTTCCGTTTCCAGGATTACCGCAAGATTCTCCAGTCTTGGAACAGCCTCTTCCTGGGCAAGGAGTTCTATCTTTTTATCTGTTTTTATACTCAGCTGGGAGGAGACTATATCCGCCAGTTTGTGAGGGTGTTCAGCCTTGTCTGCCAGGGAGACGGAATCCTGGGGGACCTTCTTGTTGAACAGGGCATACCGGCGATAGGATTCCTGGACCGTAGCCATAAGGGCTGCAATTTCCGGTGTTATCTCCGTGCTGTAATCATAGAATCTTAAGGAAGCGTAAAAAAGTTCCTTCCTTTTTGATATTTTCTGGATAGCTCCCCGGGCTACACCCTCGGCAAGAACCCGAATTGTTTCGTCGGGGAGTTTAAGGATCTGTATTATTTTGGCAGAGCAGCCTACTACATGAATATCCTCCTCCGAGGGGTCTTCCGCTGTAGTTCTCTGGCAAGCGAGAAAAACAACCCTGTCGCTCTGCATGGCGGTTTCTATGGCCTTGATTGACCCTGGCCGTCCGGCAAAAAAGGGTACTACCATATGGGGAAACACTACTATCTCCTTCATGGGTACCAGAGGCAATTCCTTTTTTGTGGTTCCGAAGGGGAGGTTTTTTCGGATCATGCCGTTTTCTTGTCTAACAGAATCTCCGGTTTTTCTGATTTTTCTATAACCTCGCGGGTTACCAGGATCTTTTTTGTGCCCTTGATCGAGGGGATGTCGTACATGATCTCCATCATTATCCCTTCCACAATGGACCTGAGTCCCCGGGCGCCGGTCTTTCTTTCCATGGCCTTTTCTGCAATGGCATCTATGGCATCATTATCGAAAACCAGATCCACGCCGTCCAGTTTTAACGAGGCCTGGTACTGCCGGAGGATGGAATTCTTCGGTTCCGCAATGATCCTCTTAAGATCCTCCTTGGAGAGGCTGTTCAGGGGAACGGAGATGGGAAGGCGGCCTATGAACTCTGGGATAAGCCCGAATTTTATAAGATCGTCGGGGTGAAGGTTTGAGTAAAGTTCCGCCAGATCCTTCTGATCGCTGGACTTAACATCCGCTCCAAAACCCATGGGGTGCTGGCTTATCCGGGATTCGATAATCTTGTCGAGACCTACAAAGGCTCCGCCGCAGATGAAGAGTATGTTGGTGGTATCGATTTTAAGCATCTCTTGATTGGGATGCTTTCTTCCCCCCTGGGGAGGAACATTGGCTATGGTGCCTTCTATAATCTTTAAAAGAGCCTGCTGGACCCCTTCGCCGGAGACATCCCTGGTTATGGAGATGTTCTCCCCCTTCTTTGCTATCTTATCGATTTCGTCGATGTATACTATTCCCCGCTCTGCAGCGGCGATATTGTTTCCTGCATTCTGGATGAGTTTAAGAAGGATATTTTCCACATCCTCCCCCACATACCCAGCTTCGGTCAGGGTTGTGGCATCGGCAATAGCAAAGGGAACCTTGAGTTTCCTGGCCAGGGTTTTCGCCATAAGGGTCTTTCCTGTGCCGGTGGGGCCGATAAGAAGAACATTGGATTTTTCCATCTCCACATCGTCCTCCAGCCTGCTTCTCATGGCTATCCTTTTATAGTGATTATAAACCGCAACGGAGAGAACCTTTTTTGCCGTATCCTGTCCTATGATATACTGATCCAGGTATTCCTTTATATCCCTGGGAATAGGTATCTCGCCAAGAAATTCAGAGGTAATTATATCGTCCTCTTCCTCTAGGATTTTCAAACAGACATGAACGCATTCATCGCAGATAAAAACCCCAGGCCCGGCAATGAGTCTTCTGGCTATATCCGCTCCCTTTCCGCAGAAGGAACAAACCTTCAGGCTGTCACTTTTGTTTTTGCTCATTGGAACCTCTTATAAGAACTCTGTCCACTAATTTATACTCTACTGCCTCGGTAGAGGACATAAAGTAATCCCTCTCCAGATCCTGGGCAATGGTATCTATGCTTTTCCCCGTATGATGGGCAAAATACTCAATTATCATCCTTTTTAACCGGACGATCTCCTTAGCCTGGATATCAATATCCCGGGCCTGTCCCTGTACTCCCCCCCAGGGCTGGTGAATAAGGATTCTGGAGGAGGGCAGAGCAAGCCTTTTGCCCGGAGACCCGCAAGCCAGAAGAAGAGCGCCCATGGAAGAGGCCTGACCAAGACAGATGGTCTGAACATCCGGTTTTATATACTGGATTGTATCGTATATGGCCAGTCCTGCGGTTACACTTCCACCGGGGGTGTTGATGTAGAGACTTATATCCCTTTCCGGATCCTGGGATTCCAGAAACAGGAGCTGAGCTACTACCAAATCGGCGGAAAGATCATGGATCTCTCCGTCTATAAACACAATCCTGTCTTTTAAAAGCCTGCTGTAGATATCGTAGGAACGTTCTCCTATACCCGTATGTTCAATTACTATGGGTACAAGGGTATTCATCTTTTCTGTCATAAAAAACCTCTAAAGGAATTTACTGTTTTTTTCCAAATAAGTCCAGAAACTTTACTTTTCCACCCTTTTTAATTTTCGACTGGGCAAGAAGGAAATCAAAGAGTTTCTTTTCTGCAATGGAGGAATTGATGTAAGGTACCATGGAGTTTTTCTCAAAATAATCCCTTACCTCCTCTGCACTTATAGAGCTTGCCTCCGCCTGTTTCTGAACCTCCTGCTCGTATTCCTCTTCCGTGGCTTCGATCTTCTCCGTCTCGATGATGCTGTTGACAATCAGCTGCTGTAAAACCCTCTTTTCCGCCTCCGGTGTCCATTCCTCAAAGAGGGTATCCTTTGTTTTATTCTCTGCAGAAAGGATCTCAAGGATCTTTTCCTCCGGAAGCCTTGTCTGGGATACGAAGCTCTTCCAGCTGGATTCCAGCTGAGAGTCTAACATCGCCTTGGGAATCTCTGCTTTGGTATTTTCTGCAATCTTTTCCAAAAGCGTGTTTATGGTATTGCCTCTTACCTTATTTTCGGCACTTTCCCTGAATTTTTTCCTAAGATCCTCCTTAAGATCCTCCAGGGTCTTGTACTGTTCACTTACATCCTGAGCCAGCTCGTCATCCAGGTCGGGAAGCTTCTTTTCCTTGATTACCGTAAGCTGAACCTTTAAGTTTACGGTTTTGCCCCGGAGAAAATCCATCTCATAATCCTCGGGATACTCTTTTGTTATAACCTTTTCCTCTCCCTTTTTCATTCCCAGGATTTCATCGTCTATCTTATGGATGTTGTAGCCGGAACCAATGGTAAAAACAAAATCCTCTCTGCGGGAATTTTCGATCTCCTCGCCCTGGGAATCCAGTTCCCAGTAATTGATGGTTACGATGTCACCCATTCCGGCAGCACCTTCTGCCTTCTCCATTACCGTGGCATTCTGGTCCCGGATAGCTTCCAGTTCCTTGGCAATATCCTCGTCGGTTATCTCTACCTCCGGCTCCTCTGCCTCAAGGCCCTTGTATTCACCCAGGGTTACCTCCGGATAGGTATCGTAGGTAACTGTAAAGGTAAAATCCTTGTCAAAATCCAGGTCGCTTTCCTCTTTAAGCTCTGGGATAACATAGGGAAGGGGTTTTTTATCGATCTCTTCAAAGACCTCCTGCAGGCTGGTTTCCATGATCTTCATGGAAGCCTCGGCCTTGAGACTTTCGCCGTACTTCTTTTCCAGAACCGATACAGGGACTTTTCCCTTTCTGAAACCCTTGAGATGTACGGTTTTTGCGTATTTTTCCACTAAAGCATTATATTCCTTCTTCGCTTCTTCCCTCGAGACTGTAACTGTAAGTTCAACTGCAGATTTTTCTAGGGTTTTGATCTCTTTGTTGGCAACCATTCCTTTTCCTCTTTATAACGGTATTAAAAAAAACGGCGATCCGGAAGTCTCCAGATCGCCTAAACCAGTAGAGCGGGAGACGGGACTTGAACCCGCGACATCCACCTTGGCAAGGTGGAGCTCTACCACTGAGCTACTCCCGCAGATATAGGGTCCAGATTGTTGAAAAAGACTCCCCTTCAGCAATCTGTCTGGGGTAACGGTTCCCCCTTAAGGAATCTGTATTCCTACAGATTGCGAGAGAAGGGACTTGAACCCTTACGCCTGAGGCACCAGATCCTAAGTCTGGCGTGTCTGCCAATTTCACCACTCTCGCAGAGATTAACTCAGACATTATTTTTTGTCAAGAAATAATGTCGAGAGAGGTGTTGGGGAAAATGAAACAGAGGGAATAATCTTTTCCCCGCCTCTATGAGCCGTGAAGGGATCGAACCTTCGACCCGCAGATTAAGAGTCTGCTGCTCTACCAGCTGAGCTAACGGCCCGGTATATCTATTTTTTTACGTCCGACAGGATTCGAACCTGTGACCTACGGATTCGAAGTCCGGCGCTCTATCCAGCTGAGCTACGGACGCATCTAAAGGATAATTAGCATCTGTCAGACGCTGCAGGGTGGGTAACGGGGCTCGAACCCGCGACACCCAGATCCACAATCTGGTGCTCTACCGACTGAACTATACCCACCATCTTTTAGACGTAGTACTTTGTCCTATTTTCCTCTTTTTGTCAAGGTTAGGGCTGGTTTGTTTCCCCTTTTCTTAAACACTTTTACAAGGGCGACAGAAGTAGGCGCGGAAGTAGTTATTCAAAATAGTATTGAATTATCTCTATCTCCTCCAGGCTTGCTTTTTCTTCTGCCCCGGAGAAGGTTACTGGAAGGGTATAGATGTAGCTCTTCCCCGGAGGGATGCTGCAGGAGATCTGCTGAGAGAGGTAATATTCCCGTAAGTTAGTGGTTAATAGAATAAGTACCGTAGCCGAAGAGATATAGCTTTTTCCTGTATTTTCTATTTTAAGAGTGATCTCACCCCCAGGCGGATAAACTTCCTCGGTTTCCTGCCAATAGGCAAGGAGGGTTACGGTTCCGGAGGGTTCCCATATCTCGGGATTATAACAGCTTTCTAATAATATAAGAGCCGCCAGGGAGAGTATGTACAAGCCCTTCATTGTCTTCTATTCCCCCTGGGCAGCCTTATGGAATAACCTCCTGTTCCTGAAATCATACTTCTATTGCCGGAAAAGAAGATCTCCCTTCCGGCAAAGAGGGAATGGTCCCCCAGAAACCAGTGGCAGGTGACGGAGAGCTGAGCATAGTTTTCAATTTCGGCAACTGGTAGCTTAAGCCGGGGGTAAAGATAGTTAACAGTATCGCTTAAGGTAATGCTGTAGGCAAAGCGGGGGTTTAAAGCCTCGGATAAGGTCAGGGCAAGACTCAGGCTGCTCTTTTCTCGGGTTATTGCCCTTTCGGGGGAAAGGTAAAAATCTTGAAGTAGTCTGACGGAGAGGTTTGTTACCACGGGATCCCGTATCCTGGAGCAGCCGAGAACTAGGGATAAGGAGGGAAGAGGAGCTCCGCCGGGATACAGGTCGGCCTGGGCCCGAGAGGGAAGTAAAACCCTTCCTGGAAGAATACAGCCTCCCTCCAGGAAAAAATTTCCAGAAGAAAGGGAGAATTCTCTCCCCAAGGAGAGGGATGGATCCCCGGGAAGCAGGATTATGCCGAAACTTTCCCCAGCAGGTTCCAGGTAAAGAATTTCCAAGGGTAGGCGAAACTCCAAGCCTAGGGAATGTTGGTTAGAATAGAGGAAGCAGAACTGAATCTCTCCTAATTTATCCGGGAAAGAGAAAAAGGAGGAAAAGTAAGAGTTACCCAGGAAGGAGAGACGGATCTCCTTGTGACCTTCAATCTGGGTTTTTAGACGGTTGTACTCCCCCTCTTCTGCCGAAATTATCCCGGGTAGGAAAAAGAGAAACAGGATTAGGTATGGCAGAAACCGTCTTAAAACTCCCATAGCAGTTGCTCCAGAATATAGAATCTGCCCAGGGTATCCTTTCTGGCTCCTTCGGCAAACGTACTCTTCCCTGTTTTCCCCAGGGGATGCATTAGCAGTACGACCCCTCCATATCTCTTCTCAAATTCACTCTGAGAGAGGAAGATGGTTCCTTCCGCAGGATCTGCAAGAATCCAAAGCCCCTCCCCCTCTCCTAGAAGCAGGGCAAAGTGAGGATCCGGATTGGATAAGAAAACCATAAGAGGGGAAAAGTGTTTGGTGAGGGAACAGAGCTTGTGAGCAGGAATCCAGAAACCCCGGGAAGCAATCCCCCGGCTCTCCAGGATCTCCTTCAGGGTTGAGAGGGAGATCTTTTCTTTAGCAGGGATCCCTTCCACGGATAAAGAAAGTGCTAGCTCTTCCTCTGTTACCGGTAAATTCCAGTAGTGGGACAAAGCTCCCGCCACTGCCGCAAGTCCGCAGGAGGTTTCATACTGCTGTTTGGGAATGAACCGGAAACGCAGTTCTTCCTTAGGTCCAACTTGAAGCAGCAGGGGTAGAATAAAGGCTGTTAAGGAAAGAGAAGAAAACATTAAAACCCCGTTCCTGTAAAGGGGAGGTGTAAAATTGGTTGGCCGTAGGTGCCGAGGGTTAGAATAAAAAAATTAACAGCTCCTGTTAGAGGTGAGGTTTCCAGGGGTTCTCCAAGAACCTCGAAAATCTTGGATTCATCCAAGGTCTTTTGGTAAAAATGATACAGATTATTTTCCAGTCTGATCCCCTGGATGGACAGATCCTGGGATTTTATCCGGAGCACATAAAAGATCTCCTCGGGAATCGTAAAGGAACGGTATTGCGCCTTTACCGACTGGTCTCGAGTCTTTAAATTATCTCCAGCATGAGGGTAAAGGTTTAATTGACCTTCCGGTATTAAGGAGGACCAATAGAAGGAATACCAAGGATTTCCGTTAAAAGAGATCTCCCACCGAAGGGATTCCGGGTCTTCCAGGATCCTCACTTCTCCTTCTTCCCTGCCTCGGAGGCTTATTTTTGCCAAGGAGGAGGAGATAAGATGAATCTCCCCGAGAGTAAGGAGAGGTTCCGCCGCTTCCCCTGCCATAAGGATTTGAAGACCCTTTGGTGTCTCACGAAGGGTTAACCGCTGCACCAGAAGGATTAGGTTGTTTCTTTTTACGTAGGACTCCAGGCAGGAGATATACCCCGAGGGATGAAAACGGATAATTGTTTTTTCCGTATACGCCTCAGGATTGAGGGAATAACCCTCGCCATAGAAAAGGGTTGTTAAGGTTTTGGTTTCCTCTGCAGAAAGGCAGGTTCCGGCAGTAAAAAGAAGAGCCGCTCCTGCAGCAAACATAAAGAATCTTTTCATCTCTCTCCTCCAAAAATAGATGGGTTAATTTCCCCCTACTTCCTTGCTTTAAAGAAACGGATGGGGGAGGGTACGACTATTCTCACCTTTGGCTGCCTTCCCAGGTTTTGGGTAAGGGCATATTCCGTTTCTACGCACCGAACCATACCAGCAAGGCTAGAGTCGGTAGTTCTTATACATCCATGGGTTGGGGAAAGATAATTTCCTCCTCCCGCGTGGATCAGGTAACCGTAATCCCACTGAGGATTCTTGTTCTCCTTCCATTTGTTACCCACTTTGGTGTAAGTGGTAACCTGTTGTGTTGCATTGGTAATAATAGAAATACCTCCAAAAAGAACAGGATCCTTACCCCGGGCGATCCCGGTAATGTCATAGGTTCCGGAGGGGAAATTTTCAGGGAAATATAGCTGGGGTTCCCCGTCCCGACCTGGCATGGTCATGGCATAGGGGGTTTCTTTTTTCGGAACTACATTGGATATGGCAAATTCCCCCTGTTTAAACTCTCTTCCATTTCTTTCATTTACGTAGAAAACCGTTATTTTGGTTCGTTCGGCATTTACCCTGAAGATCGTTTCCCCACCCTTGATATTCTTCATCTCCTGGGCCGATAGCTCCCTGGCTTTTACATTTGAAAATGGATCCAGGGGAGATTCCTTAATCCCTGTTTTTACATCGAAAGGATAAACCGACAGGGTCAAAAAGAGAGACAGTATGATTGAAACTATCAATTTGATCATTCTTTGCCTCCTTTTAATATTGATTTCCGCCGGAACCTTTTTTGGTTTCTATAGAATTTGATTTCTATAGAGATAGAAGGGGTAAAAGATGCTGCTGCTTGAGGAAAAGGAATATTTTTTAAAGCAATTTTCTTACAGAACTCGGAGAACTATCTTGGGTTCTCCGCCTTTAGAAAGAGATAGGAGGTGTTCCAAGGGAGGATTCTATCTATCAGTTTTTCTTTTGCCCAGAGCAATAGGGCCTCGTGGATTTCCTGGGATGCCGATTCCTGTAAAATCCTGGCGAAGGTTCCGCCGGAGTTTTCTCCAAACCAAGCCTCTATCTCCCGAAGGGTTATTCGCCTCTTTTCCGTAAAAACCTCCTCCTCCAGGGAGAGGAGGGACAGTCCCGAGG
>Ga0067045_1032387_pt1 | contig 10319 bp, 7 predicted proteins | sample TerdegcTABiofilm_FD_59184 | JGI IMG/M metagenome (GOLD analysis project Ga0067045, IMG submission 59184) | Combined Assembly of (Gp0054472, Gp0054536) Wastewater bioreactor microbial communities from Singapore -Terephthalate degrading... | reverse complement strand
CCCGGCCGTGGCCGTGATGCTGCCGGTGGCGGCCATGGAGCCGATGGTGATCGACGTGCCCAATATCCCGAAGGCGTTTGCCCCGCTCGTGGCCGTGGCCGCGATATTCCCGGCCATTTCCCCGGTGATGGTCGCGATGGCTGTGCGCAACCCGTAGGCGTTGTTCGTCCCGGCCGTGGCCGTGATGCTGCCGGTGGCGGCCATGGAGCCGATGGTGATCGAACTGCCCGAGAATATCCCGTAGGCGGTTGCGCCGCTCGTGGCCGTAGCCGTGATGGAGCCGGCCATCACGCCGGCGATGCCGACGTTCACGGTTGCGGCCATCCCCGTGGAGCCGCTCGTCCCGGCCGTTGTCGTGATGTTCCCGGTACTTGCCATGGAGCCGATGCTGATCGAGCCGCTTGCGGCCTGCATCCCGATGGCGTTCGATCCGCTCGTGGCCGTGATATCCCCGGCCATTTCCCCGGTGATGGTCACGCCGTTGGCGCGTATCCCTCCGGCGTTGCTCGTGCCGGCCGTGGCCGTGATGTTCCCGGTACTTGCCATGGAGCCGATGGTAAGCGAACCGCTTGAGCAATAGAACCCGTAGGCGCTTGAGCCGCTTATGGCCGTGGCCGAGATGTCCCCGGCCATCGCGCCGGCGATGCCGATGTTCCCGGATGTATACACCCCGAAGGCGTTGCCCGTCGCGGCCGTGGCCGTGACGCTGCCGGTGTCGGCGATGGAGGCGATGGCGAGTGTGCCCCCCGAAAATATCCCGTAGGCGAGCGGGCCGCCCGCGGCCGCGGCCTCGATTGCCAACCCGCTTGCGCCGCCGAGCGTCCCCAGGGACGCGGCGGTCAGGGCGGTGACGTTCGAGGCCCCGGACAGGCTCACGGCCACGGTCCCGCCGGATTCGTTGAGCAGGGACGCCTCCTGGGTCAGGGTCAGGCCGCTCGAAAGAAGGATGCTCCCCGAGGAACCGGCGGCGAAACGGATGGTGCCGGCCGCGCCCGAGGCGTTGAGGTCGTCGACCGCCTGGGCCAGCGAACCAAGGCCGGAATCGCCGGTGTTGGTGACGGAATAGATCGTCTGGGCCGGGGACGGCGCGGCCCACGCAAGCACGGCCAGAACCGAAAGAGCCAGCTCGCGGAGGGGGAACAGAGCGAAGCGAAATACATGCCCGGGGAACGCAAAAGGCGGATGAACTCCACACATACCCATCCTCTCCGGAAACATCATGGGTCCGCCGGGCGGAAGCGCCATTCCCCCTCCGCCCACCACGGAAACGCGCAAAAATATGTTTTCCGGTTGGGTTGAGGGGAAAATTGATTGTATGGGTATCAGATGCATATCTTTTGCGCAACAGGGAACACACGCCGCCGAGACATGTCCCCGGGCCTGGCGCATGACGTTGGCCCGAGGCCAGGAATTCATGCCACAGCGGGTCGCGGCCATGCACCCGGAAGGGAGATGGCCCGCCGCGCAGCACCTCGGAACGCATCGTGCGACGGCGATTTTCCTTGCAACCCACTATGATTTGTTGACGAAACGAAGCGACGAGGACGCGCCTGGCGGCGGGAACAGGCGGGGCATGACCCCCGGCCCGCCGTCCGCGCGGGCGGCGAACCGGGGAAGGGGAACCGGGCCGGACGGCGGTTAGGCCTTTTCCACCCGCAACGTGTCCGTGAACATGGCCGTGACCTTGAACTTCCCGCCCGAGGTCTCGACCAGATGGTCACAGTCCGGAAAAAGCTGGACGGTGGGATCGAAGGCGTCCCCGATATAGACGTCCTTGGCCTCCCCGTTGGTCTCGAACCGGATGGTGGTCCCGTCGCCCAGGGTCACCATCTGCTCATGGTTGATCTCGATCGGCAGATCGGCTTCGGTGAAATTCATGTCCCGCTCCTTTTGCCAGACGGTTTGAACCATGGCGGGGGCCGCGCCATGGGGGCCTCCCGAATTTTGTATTCACTTTAACCATACGACTTCCCAAAAGATAATCAAGATAATTTCTTCACAAGCGAAAAAAAACCGGGCGACGGGACCCTTGGTCCCGTCGCCCGGCAAGGCGCCCGGCGCATCCGCGCCGGCCGGATTCCGGCCGGCGTCCTACATGCCCAGTACGTAGGCGAAGATCAGCGGGGCCACGATGGCCGCGTCGGAATTGATCATGAACGAGGGCGTGCCCACGTCGAGCTTGCCCCAGGTGATTTTTTCGTTGGGCACGGCCCCGGAATAGGAACCGTAGGAGGTGGTGCTGTCCCCGATCTGGGCGAAGTAGGCCCAAAACGGCGTGTCCTCCAGTTCCAGGTCCTGGATGAGCATGGGCACCACGCAGATGGGGAAGTCCGCCGCGATGCCGCCACCGATCTGGAAGAAGCCGACCGGGGTCTTGGCCTTGGCCATGGCCGTGTACCACCCGGCCAGATGCTCCATCTGCTCGGTGCCGTGGCGCACCGCGCCGTGGCTTTTGACCCGGCCGCTCATGACCTCGGCGCAGAAGATGTTGCCGAGCGTGCTGTCCTCGAAGCCCGGGGAATAGATGGTCAGCCCCTTTTCCTTGGCCGCCAGGACCCAGGAATGTTCGGCCGGGATCTGGAAATGCCTCTCGATGCCCGGCTGGTCCAAAAGGTCGTACATGAATTCATACGGAAATTTGGGCGAATCCGTCTCGGCGGCCTCTTTCCACAGTTCGGCGATCCGGCGCTGCACCTGCCGCAGGACCCCCTCGGGGATGCAGGTGTCCGTGACCCGGTTGAAGCCCTGGTCGTAGAGCTCCTTTTCCATCTCCGGGGACAGGTCCCGGTAGTGCGGCACCATCCTGTATTCGTCGTGGTTGAAGAGGTTGAACAGGTCCTCCTCCAGGTTGGCCGCGGTGCAGCTTATGGCGTGGACCTTGTCCCGGCGGATCATCTCGGCCAGGATCACCCCGATCTCGGCGGTGCTCATGGCCCCGGCCATGGTCAGAAACATCTTGCCTCCCCGGTCGAGCAGGTCGCGCCAAGCCTTGGCCGCGTCCAGGGTCTCCCGGGCGTTGAAGTGCCGGAAATGGGTTTCCAGAAAACGCGAAATCGTTGACATCATGGCTCCTTTGCTGGTCGGCCGCCCGGCGGAAAGATGACGGCGGCCCCGTGTGTCCGGCGTGGCGAATCCGCGCCATCCGGCACGAACGCCGCAAGGCTACGGAAAATCCGGGCCGAAGGCAACCGTGCCGCGGCCGGGCGTCTTTCCGGGCGTCCCGGCCATGTTTTTTCGCCTCCCCCCGCCCAGACGGTTGCGCCGGCGGTTCCCGGCGTTTACATACCCCGGGATACGCGAAACAGACCGTCCGAGGAGCCCATGCCCCACGATCCCGAAGCGCCCCGAGCCACCGACGCCCCACAACGCCCCGCGCAGGCCGCCCTTCCCCTCTCCTTGGACGGCGTGGACATCCCCGTGTTCGCCCACCTCGACCGGGCCGCGGCCGAGCATCCCCGGCGCACGGCCATCCGCTTCCACAACGCCCGCGTCTCCTACGCCGGGCTCAAGAGGCTGGCCGAGACCGGGGCGGCGGCGCTTCGCGCGGCGGGCCTGAAAAACGGCGACCGGGTGGCGGTCATGCTGCCCAACTCCCCCCAGGCCATCATCACCTACTACGCGGTGCTCAAGGCCGGGGGGACCTGCGTCATGGTCAACCCCCTGTACATGGAGCACGAACTGCGCGGCCAGATGGCCGACAGCGGCGCGAAAATGGTGGTCATCCTGGACCTGTTGTGGGCCAGGCACGGGTCCCTGCTGCGCGAATTCCCGCTGGCGCGGGTGTTCGTCACCCGGCTCGACGACGGGCTGCGCTTCCCTCTGAGCCTGCTTTTCCGCATGAAGATGCGCCGGGAGGGCAAGCGCCCGGACATGGGCCTCGACGGCCGGGCGGTCTTCCCCTGGAAGTCCCTTTTTCGCGGCCGTTCGGGCTACAGCGCCCCGGACCTGGACCCGAAGTCCGACGTGGCCGTGCTCCAGTACACCGGCGGGACCACGGGGCTGGCCAAGGGGGCCATGCTCACCCATTTCAACCTGATGGCCAACGTCCGGCAGGCGCGCACGGTGCTGCGCGGGGTGGGCCACAAGGCCGAGGTCTTCCTCGGACTTCTGCCCTATTTCCACATCTACGGCCTGACCGTGTGCGTGAACCTGGCCGTGGCCTGCGGCGCGACCATGGTCCCCATCGCCCGGTTCCTGCCGGCCCAGACCGTGAAAATCATCGCCAAAACGCGGCCCACGATCTTTCCCGGGGCCCCGTCGGTGTACGCCGCGCTTCTGCGCCAGCCCGGGGCGACCAGGGAGGCCCTGGGCAGCATCCGCTACTGCGTCTCGGGCTCCGCGCCCATGTCCGGGGACCTTCTGTCCCGGTTCTCGGAACTCACCGGGGCCCGGATCCTCGAAGGCTACGGACTGACCGAGGCCTCGCCCATCACCCATTTGAATCCCCTGGAGGGCGTGCGCAAGCCCGGGTCCATCGGCCTGCCCTTCCCCGGCACCCAGGCCAGGATCATGGACATGGAGACCGGGACCCGGGAGATGGGGGACGGCGAGGCCGGGGAACTGGCCGTCAGGGGGCCGCAGGTCATGGCCGGATACTGGAACCGCCCGGACGACACGGCCCGGGTTTTGCGCGACGGCTGGCTTTTCACCGGGGACTTGGCCGTGCGCGACCAGGACGGGTACTACTTCATCCTGGACCGCAAAAAGGACCTCATCCTGTGCGGCGGCTACAACGTCTATCCCCGGGAGATCGAGGAGGTGCTGGCCGGACATCCGGAGGTGCGGGAGGCCTGCGCCGTGGGAGTGTCGCACCCGACGCGGGGCGAGGCGGTCAAGGTCTTCGTGGTCCCGGAGGAGGGGTGTGCGCCCACAAAGGCCGCGATCCTGTGCTATTTGCGGGAACGTCTGGCCGGCTACAAGATTCCGAAATACGTGGAGTTCCGCGCGGAGCTCCCAAAGACCCTGGTGGGCAAGGTCCTGCGCCGGGCGCTTCGCGAGGAGGAGGCGGCGGGGGCCGGGGGCGCGGTCAGCGCAGAAGATCCTCGAGAACCTTCGTAATCCCCTCGGTGTCGATGCCGAGCTTGGCCCGCAGGGTCTTTTGCGGTCCGTGCTCCACGAAGGCGTCGGGCAGTCCCAGGCGCTTGACCGAAAGCCCGGCCAGGGCGCCCCTGTCGGCCAGAAGCTCCAGCACGGCGGAACCGAATCCCCCGGCCACGGTGTTCTCCTCGACCAGAAGCAGCCTCGCGCAGCGCCCGGCCAGTTCCAGGATGTCGTCCTCCGGCAGGGGCTTGACGAACCGGGCGTTGAGCACGGCCACGGACCGGCCCGTCTTCGCGGCCACGGCCTCGGCCGCGGCCAGGCAGGGATGCACCCGGCTGCCGATGGCGATGACCGCCGCGTCGCTCCCCTGCCGTAGCGGTTCCCCCTTCCCGAGAGGCAGGGGCTCGGGCCTGGAGTCGGGCCTGGCCCCCACTCCCACACCGCGCGGGTAGCGGATCGCGACCGGGCCGTCGTGACCCAGGGCCGTGACCAGCATGCGGGCCAGTTCGGCCTCGTCTTTCGGGGCCATGACCACCAGATTCGGGATGTGGCGCAGGAAGGAGAGGTCGAAGGCTCCGTGGTGGGTGGGGCCGTCCTCGCCCACAAGCCCGCCCCGGTCCAGGCAGAAGGTCACGGGCAGGTTCTGCAGGCACACGTCGTGGACGAGTTGGTCGTAGGAGCGCTGCAGAAAAGTGGAATAGATGGCCACCACGGGCCGAAACCCCTGGGTGGCCAGGCCGGCGGCGAAGGTCACGGCGTGCTGCTCGCAGATGCCCACGTCCACGAACTGTTCGGGCAATTTTTCCGCGAAGGTCGAAAGCCCGGTGCCCTCGGGCATGGCCGCGGTGATGGCGATGATGCGGGGGTCGGTGCGGGCCAGATGGAACAGGGTGCGGCCGAAGACCTCGGTGTAGGAGGCCGGGGCGGTCGCGGCCGGAGAACCCTCGGCCTGACCGGTTTCGGGCTCGAAGCAGCCCACGCCGTGGAAGAAGGTGGGGTTGGATTCGGCCGGGTCGTAGCCCTTGCCCTTCTTGGTGAGCACGTGGACCAAAACCGGCCCGTCGATGTTTTTGACCTCCTCGAAGACCTGAGTCATGCGCTCGATGTCATGGCCGTCGATGGGGCCCAGATAATTGAAGCGGAAGGCCTCGAAGAGCATGCCCGGGGTGAAGAAGCTCTTGAAGGACTCCTCGCCCCGGCGCACGTAGCCCATGAGGTCCTGGCCGTAGGGCAGGGACTTGATCCAGCCCTCCATGTCCTTTTTGAGGCGCAGCACCCAGCGGTGGGCGAGCTTGCGGCTCAAGAAAAGGGACAGGGCCCCCACGTTCTTGGAGATGGACATCTCGTTGTCGTTCAGGACCACGATGAGCCGGCCGCCCCAGCCCCCGGCCTGGTTCAGGCCCTCGTAGGCCAGCCCGGCGGTCATGGACCCGTCGCCGATGACCGAGAGCACGTGGTGGTCCTTTTTCTGGAGGTCCCGGGCCATGGCCATGCCCAGGGCGGCGGAGATGGAGGTGCTCGAATGGCCCACGCCGAAGTGGTCGTAGGGGCTTTCGCTGCGCTTGGGGAAGCCGCTTATGCCTCCGAAGGTGCGCAGGGTGTGGAAGGCCTCCAGGCGCCCGGTGAGGATCTTGTAGGCATAGGCCTGGTGCCCCACGTCCCACACGATCCGGTCCTTTCCCGGATCGAAGGCCCGCAAAAGGGCCAGGGTCAGTTCCACCACGCCCAGGGACGGGGCCAGATGCCCGCCGTTCATGGACACGGTGGAGATGATCACCTGGCGGATCTCATCGGCCAGGCAGGCCAGATCGGCCTGCGACATGCCCGCCACCTGGCGCGGATCGTCGATTCCGGTCAATATCCGAAGCGATTGCTGCACAAAATCCGACATCGTCTCTCCCGGCGCGTCGCGAGGCAACCCGCCTTATGAAACCCGGTCCACCACGTAGCGGGCCAGTTCGCGCAAAAACCGCGCCGCGTCTCCCTGATAGCCGTCCACGGCCGAAACCGCCGCGTCGGCCTCGGCCAGGGCCATCTCCCGGCTGCGGGAAAGCCCGGCCAGGGAGGGGAAGGTGTTCTTGCCCAGGGCCTGGTCGCTGCCCACGGGCTTGCCGATGGTCTCTTCGTCGCCGACCACGTCCAGGATGTCGTCGGCGATCTGGAAGGCCGCGCCCAGTGCCCGGCCATAGGCCGCGGCCCGGTCCACGTCCCCGGGGGAGCCCTGGGCCAGGACCGCGCCGCACACGCAGGCCGCCCGGATGAGCGCCCCGGTCTTTTTGGCCTGCATGGCCGCCACCTGCGACAGACTCACGTCCGTGGCCCCGGTGTAGTCCATATCCAGCATCTGGCCGCCGACCATGCCGGCGCTTCCGGCGGCGTAGGCGGCCTCGGCCAGGGCCGTGAGCACGGCCCGTTCGGGCACGGCCGGGGCGGTCTCGGCCATGACCCCGAAGGCCTCGGTCAGAAGGGCGTCCCCGGCCAGGATGGCCTGGGCCTCGCCGAAGGCCTTGTGGCAGGAGGGCCGGCCCCGGCGCAGGTCGTCGTCGTCCATGGCCGGCAGGTCGTCGTGGATGAGCGAATAGGTGTGGATGAGCTCGAAGGCGGCGGCAAAGGGCAGGACGCGCTCGGGCGGGGTCCCCAGGACCTCGGCGAAGGCCAGGCACAGGGCCGGCCGCAGCCGCTTGCCCCCGGCCATGAGGCTGTATTCCATGGGCCGGATGAGGGCGTCCGGGGTTCCCGCCTCGCGGATCTTCCTCCCGAAACGCTCCCGCAGGTAGTCGGCGGTCAGGGCGGCGTAGTCCGCAAGCTTCTCCCTAACCCACACCGGATCCCTCCTCCGTGTCGGACCGTTCCCCCTCCGGTGTCGGCTCCCGGTCCTCGAAGGGCCTCTCGCCGCCGCCGGCCAGGGCCTGGGCGATCTCCATCCGGGCCTCCTCCAGGCGCTTGCGGCAGGAGGCGGCCAAGGCCATGCCCTCCTTGAACAGGGCCACGCCCTTTTCCAGGGGGATTTCTCCGGACTCCAGCCGGGCCACCACGGCCTCCAGCCGCTCCAACGTCTTTTCGAAAGGTTCCTGCCTGGCGCTCATGTCCGTTTCCCCATGCCGTCCGGATTCCGCTCCGGGTCCCGGTCCGGCGCGCCGTCCCCGGCGGCCGCGACCCCGGTCACCTCGGCCCGGACCACGCCATCATACACCATGACCGCAAGCTTGTCGCCCTTTGCCGCGTCCACGGCCCGGCGCAGGTATTTCCCGGTGCGTTCCAGGGTGACCAGGCTGTAGCCCCGGGCCAAGGGCCCCATGGGATCGAGCCCGGCGAGACGCAGGGCGGCCCGTTCCAGGGCGCGCTCCCGGCCGTCGGCCAGGGACGCGGCCGCGGCCTCCAGCCGTCCGGCCAGATCCGCCACGCGGCGAGATCCGGCCACCGCATCGAGCCTCCGTCCCGGCCCGGAACAGGAGACAAGCCGCTCCCGGACACGCTGCAGACGTTCGCTCCGCCGTTCCGGCAAATCGGTTCCGGCCCGCCCAAGCCGCCCGAACAGGCTCGAAAACGCCGCCTCGGCCCGTTCCAGCCGGCTTTTCGGGGAAACCCAGGCCAGCCCCCTGGCCAGATGGGCCAGGCGGTCGCCGCGGGCCCCGACCAGGCGGGAGACGGCGCTTTTGGCCGCGATCTCCAGGTCGTCCAGGCGCTGGACGTACTCGCGCCGCTCGGGCCACAGCATCTGGGCCGCGTGGGAAGGGGTGGCGGCCCGCGCGTCGGCGACCAGATCGGCGATGGTCACGTCCACCTCGTGGCCCACGCCGCAGACCACGGGCACGGGGCAGCGGAAGACGGCGTCGGCCACGATGCGGGTGTTGAAGGCCCACAGGTCCTCGATGGACCCGCCGCCCCGAATGAGGACCGCGACCTGGGCGGCCCCTTCCCGGCCGATGCGCAAAAGGGCCTCGGCGATGCGCTCCGGCGCGGCCTCGCCCTGCACCGGCACGTCGTAAAGGACCACCTTGCAGCCGTGGCCGCGCCCCCGGCCGACCCGGATGAAATCGCGCACGGCCGCGCCGGAGGCGGCCGTGACCAGGGCCACGCGCCCGGGATGGACCGGCAGGGGGCGCTTGCGCGAGGCGTCGAAATAGCCCAGGGCCGCCAGCTCGCGCTTGAGGGCCTCGAATTCCAGGTGCAGCTTCCCGGCGCCCAGTTCCTCCACCATCTCCACCGCGAGCTGGTAGACCCCGCGCGGCGGATACACGGTCAGCCGGCCGGCGCACAGGACCTCCATGCCGTCGGCGAGGCGGCCGGCCAGGTCCGGCTCCAGGACCTCTCCGGTGACCGGGTTGTAGCGGTCCCCGGCCTCGGTCACCGAGCCTCCGCGCGCGCCCTTGAACCACACGGCGGCCAGGGCCGCCTCGGCGTCCTTGAGGGTGAAATAGATGTGGCCGGAAGAGGGCCTGGACAGGTTGGATATCTGGCCGCGCACGAACACGAACGGGAATTCGGCCTCCACGACCTCCCGGATCGCCCGGGTCAGCTCCCCCACCCGAAAGATATGCGCCACGCCGCCTCCCCGCCCCTGTCCGAGGGACCAGAGGAGATTGCTTATGCGATGGCCTCCGGGGGTGTCAACGCGGGTCGCGAGCGCCGGAAACGGCCTCAGGCGATGACCGCGCCGGCCAGGACCATGCCCGAGGCGTCGCGCAGGACCAGGGTCTGGCCCGGGCTCGGACGCGGCACGGCCGCGGCGAAGGTCACGGCCAGTTCGGGGCCGCCCGGCCCTGAAAGGATCCGCGCCCCGGCCGGTCGGGGCCTCTGGCGGAAGCTCGTCTGGGCCAGGACGGTCTCCGGCCAGGCATCCGGATCGGCCAGGAAATTGACCTGCCCGGCCCGGCAGGAAACGGCGTCCAGGGCCGAACCGGGACCGACCACCAGGGCGTTTCGTTCCATATCCCGGGCCAGCACGTACAGGGGCTCGCTCCAGGCCACGCCCAGGCCCTTTCGCTGGCCCACGGTATGCCGCCACAGGCCCCGGTGCTCGCCCACCACCCGGCCGTCCTCCAGGCGGATGGGCCCCGGCCCGGACAGGGGGATGCCCCAGGCCGGCAGGAAGGCCCGGTAATCGTCGCCCGGGATGAAACACACCTCCCGGCTCTCCCGGGGAAGCGGCGGCACGAGCCCCCGGCGGGCCAGTTCCCCGGCCAGATCGGCCTTTCTGCGTCCGGCCAGGGGAAAAACGGCCCGCAGAAGGTCCTTCGGGGGCACCAGGGCCAGAAAATAGCTCTGGTCGCGGCTTG
>Ga0067045_1032385_pt1 | contig 10321 bp, 10 predicted proteins | sample TerdegcTABiofilm_FD_59184 | JGI IMG/M metagenome (GOLD analysis project Ga0067045, IMG submission 59184) | Combined Assembly of (Gp0054472, Gp0054536) Wastewater bioreactor microbial communities from Singapore -Terephthalate degrading... | reverse complement strand
GGCCGTCGCGGCCGCCCCGCGCCGGGGGGCATCTGCGGGACAATCCCGCGAAAACGGAAACTACATCATCTTCTTCATGTCGGCCTTCTTGTTTTCCTCGAGCAGCTTGGCCCTGGGCATCTTTTCGTACTTCTTGACGAGGGCGTCCATCTTCTGGAGCATCTGCTTGGCCTGGGGGCCCTTCTTGGCCTTTTCGCAGTCGGCGATCCACTTCGCATCGACGTTCTTCACGGCGGCCCTGAACTTAGCCGCCTCCGCTGCGGAAACGTTGATGACCGTGCCGCCCTTCGTCTTCCAGGCCGCGAGAGCCTTGACGGTTTCGTCTTCATAGCCGTCGGCCACGTTCATGCCGCCCTCGCGGAAGACCTGGAACACGATCGCCTGCAGATCGGGGGTGAGCTTCTTCCAGGCGCGGGGGCTGATGGCGACGGGCACGTCCGTCGTTGCGATGGGCAGGACGGTCACGTACTTGCCCACCTCGTAGAGCCTGTAGGAAACGGCGCTCGCCGGGCTCATGAAGGTCCCGTCGATGACGCCGCGCTCGAGCGACTCGTAGATCTCGGGGGTGGGCATCATGACCGGGACCGCTCCGATCGCCTTCAGCACGTCGGCGTGAATGCCGCCGCCGCTGCGGATTTTCATGCCCTTGAGGTCATCCAGCGTCTTGACGGGCTTGCGGGTCGCCACGAGGAAGTAGTTGTTCGTCACGGACCAGTAAGCCAGCTTGACCCCTGCCTTCTCATATTCCGCCTTGATGAATTCCGGGTAGAGCTCTTCCATGACCCTCACGGCGACGTGGGAGCTGGGGAATTTGAAGGGCAGGCCGCCGCCGAGGGCGAGGTTGAACCCCGTGGGGTCGTAGATGGGGTAGGCCAGCGTGATGTCGGAGATGCCAGAGCGCAGGGCCTCGAAGCCCTTTTTCGCGCTGTGCAGCGCTTCGGTGTGGTACATCCGGATCTTGACGGCGCCGTTGGTCCGCTTTTCGATCTGGTCGGCGACCCACTGGTGGCTCACCTGCAGGTGATGCGTGGGCGGCAGGTAGGACGACCACTTCAGCACGACGGGGTCGGCAGCGGGCGCGGGCGGGCAGGCCAGCATGACGAGCGCGGCCGCGAGGACAACACAGAACATTCCTGACTTGAATCGAGACATCTTCCACCTCCGTTTCCTTCCGGCATTTTCGTTCCACATTATGAAGCCGTAGTGCCCGCCCGGACCGCCGCGCTGCCGGGGTGCGGCGGCCGGCCCGGGGAAGGCACGGCCGTTACTTCTCGAAACGGTCCCGGATCGTGATGGCGAAGTCCGGGCAGATGTAGAGGCACTTCAGGCAGCCGATACAGCGCTCCGGGCGGGAGGCCAGCGAGGGCCTGTAGCCTCCGGGATTGAAGTGATCGGAACGCACGAAGACCCCGAGCCCGCATACCTCGCGGCAGTAGCCGCAGTCCTTGCAGGCTCCCTCGTTGACGGTCACGTCGAACTCCCGCAGGTCACAGGAGAGGCACCGCGCGGCCTCGTGCATGGCCGTTTCCGGGTCCAGCACCTTCTCGACGATCTCGAAGTCGCCCAGGCGTTTCCGCAGGGCCGAAAGCCTCGCCTCGGCCCGAAGGGTCCCTCGCGGGGCCGCCTCGGGCACCCCTCCATGCTGAGATCGCTCTGTCAGGCGGTCGATGACGCCCGTGCCGCCCAGGAAGCGGTCGATGGAGACGGCGGCCCGGCGGCCCTGGCCGATGGCCGCGATGATGGAGGAAGGCCCCGTGGCGGCGTCTCCCCCGGCAAAGACGCCCCTGGCGGACGTTGCCAGGGTATCCGCGTCGACGGCGACAGTCCCGTTCTTGTTGCGTTTGAGCGTTGCCGCCGGGACGTCCACCTCCTGGCCCACGGCCATGATGACCGTCGAAGCCTCGAGAACGTATTCGCTTTTCTTCACGGGAACGGGGCGCGGCCGGCCGCTGGCGTCGGCCTCACCGAGGGTCATGCGGATGCACGTCACCGCGCCCTTCTCGATCCGCACGGGCGCCGTCAGGTACTTGATCGCCACGCCTTCCTCGAGGGCCTCGGCGATCTCGTCGTCCGCAGCGGGCATCTCCGCCCGGGTGCGCCGGTAGAGAATCGTCGCCTCGGCGCCGAGCCGACGCGAGGCGCGGGCGGCGTCGATAGCCGTGTTGCCCCCTCCCACGACGAGCACCTTCTTGCCGATACGGGGCGCCCTGCCCGCGTTGACGGCCTTCAAGAAGGTGAGGCCATCGACAACACCCGGGCTGTCTTCACCGGGGATGCCCATCTTGAGGCCTCGCCAGGCCCCCGAAGCCACGAAGACGGCCTCGTAGCCCTTCTCCAGGAGGGCCTCGGCGGAGTCGATTTTCTTCTTCGTGCGGATCTTGACGCCCGCCTGCTCGATCACCCGGATGTCGCGGTCCACGACCGCATCGGGCAGCCGGTATCCCGGGATGCCGTAGCGGAGCAGGCCGCCCGCCGCGGCGAGGGCCTCGAAGACGGTCACGTCATGGCCCTGCAGGGCGAGGTAGTACGCAGCGGTGAGTCCCGCGGGGCCTGAGCCGACGACGGCCACCTTCTTCCCCGTGGGGGGCAGACGCACGGGTTCCGGCTGTTTCTTCCATCCCCTCTCGGCCGCGATCCGCTTGAGCATTCGGATGGCCACGGGGCCCTCGAACTGGTTGCGGGAGCACTTCGCCTCGCAGGGGTGCACGCAGGCGTAGCCGCAGACGAAGGGGAAGGGGATTTTCTCGCGGATGACGGCAAGGGCCTCCTCGAATCGGCCCTCACGGATGTATCGGACATAGCGGGGCACGTCGATGCCGGCCGGGCAGGCCTCCTGGCACGGTGCCATGTTTCTGCTCTCTGCGTTCACAACGCCCACCGTAGAACTCCTTTCTTGTACTCGGGCGGCTTAGCGGGCCGTCAGGTCTCGGCCGGCCGCCAGCACCTTCAGGTTCATCTCGACGGCAGTACCCTTGAAGCGCTTCCGGATCATCTGCTCCAGGGTTTCCATCCTGACGACCCCCGTCTTCGCCGCCACGGTCCCCAGGGCCAGGATGTTGACGCTCATCTCGTTGCCCAGGTCGCTTGCCGTCTGCGTGAAGGCATAGCCCGTGAAATTCGGGGCCGTCCGGGCGTTCGCCAGGGTGCTGTCGTAGAGGATCGGAACGCCCTTGGCCGCCCATCCCTCGTATTTCCTCGTCGCTTCCTCCGTCAGGGCGAGGATGCAGTCCGGCCTCTGCACCTGCTGAAAGATGATCTCCTCGGTGTCGATGATCACCTCGGCGAGCGACAGCCCCCCGCGGCTCGCGATACCGTAGGACTGGGTCTGGACCACGTTCTTGCCCTCGAGGATCGCCGCCTCGGCCAGCAGGATCCCCGAGAGGATCAGGCCCTGCCCGCCTGTGCCGGCGAGAATCACTTCAAAATGATCGCTCCGTGTCGTCATGTGATTGAGCCTCCCTTTAGCCTTTCTGCGCCCGGGCCTTGACGAGCTCGTACTGGGTGTTGAAGTCCGGGAAATCCCGCGACACGAGCGTGCCGATGGCCAGGCGCTCGGTGCGCTCGGCCTCGGGCAGGCGACGATAGTCCTCGATGCTGATGGCCCGGTCCCGCAGCCAGTGCAGCATGTCAGGGGTCTCCTTCATCTCGTTGTGGCGCCCGAAGTGTGTCGGGCAGGGACTCACCACCTCCACGACGGAGAACCCCTTCTTCGTCAGGGCCTCTTTCATGTTCTCCTTCATCTCCCAGCCGTGGTAAGGCGTGCAGCGGGCCGCGTAGTTGGCCCCCGCGGCCTCGGCCAGGGCACAGATGTCGAAGTCCCGTTCGGGGTTGCCGTAGGCCGTCGTGCTGGTGTAGCGCTGGGGAGGGGTCGTGCCCGAGACCTGGCCGCCCGTCATGCCGAAATTCAGGTTGTTGAGGATGACGGCCGTCAGGTCGATGTTGCGGCGGCAGGCATGGATGAAGTGGTTGCCGCCGATCGTCACCCCGTCGCCGTCGCCCATGATCGCCACCACGTTGAGCCTCGGGTTGTAGGCCTTGATGCCCGTGGCGTAGGCCAGGGCCCGGCCGTGGGTGGTGTGCAGGGCGTTGGTGATCATGTAGTCGTCGGCCTTGCCCGTGCAGCCGATGCCCGTGACGACGACCGTGTCCGTCGTGGTGTAGTCGAGTTCCTCGAAAGCCCGCAGCAGGGCCCCTAGCATGATGCCGATGCCGCAACCCGAGCACCACATGTGCGGGAGGATCCCGCCTTTGAGATATTTGGTTCCCGTTGCGTGTGACACGCCCGCCTCCTTTCTATTTTGCACCGAGCATCACGGCCAGGATGTCCTGGGGCGTGATGATCGTACCGTTGTACCGGTTGACCTGCCGCAGATCCACGTCGGGACCCACGGCCTTGCGGACCTCGCCCGCGATCTGACCCGAGTAATTCATCTCCGGGACGACGATCATCTTCGCCCGCCGTCCCAGCTCCGCTACTTCCCTGTCCGGGAAGGGCCAGACGGTCTGCAGCTGCAGGACGCCCGCCTTCACCCCCTGCCTGCGGGCCTCGATGGCTGCAGCGCGCCCCGAGCGGGTCGTGGCGCCCAGGGTCACCAGCAGAACGTCCGCGTCGTCCGTGCCGAAACGCTTCGTCAGCACGATCTCGTCGCGGTGCCGGTCGATCTTCTCGTGGAGCTGCTTGACGCGCCAGGCCGCGTTGGCAGGGTCGTTGTTGCTGTAGCCGTCGAGTCCGTGCATGGAGCTCGAGACGTGGAAGACGTACTCGCCGCCGTAGGCGGCAAGCGGCGCCACGCCGTCCTCGTCGGCCTTGAAAGGCTTGTAATCGGCGGGAGGCCCTGCCGGGCGTTTGCGGTCCACGACCTCAAGTTCGCCCGGGGCGGGCACCTCGACGTTCTCGCGCATGTGGCCCACGATCTCGTCCGGCATCAGCACGACGGGCACCCGGTAGCGCTCCGCGAAGTTGAAGGCCGTCACGGTCAGCGTGAAGCACTCCTTGACGCTCGAGGGGCACAGGGCGATGACGCTCTGGTCCCCGTGACGGCCCCAGCGGATCTGCATGATGTCCGACTGGGCCGGCCGCGTCGCAAGCCCCGTGCTCGGGCCTGCGCGCTGCACGTCGACGACCACGCAGGGAACCTCGCCCATGACGGCAAGACCCAGGTTCTCCTGCATCAGAGAAAAGCCGGGACCGCTGGTGGCCGTGAACGACTTGGCCCCTGCCAGCGAGGCACCGATCACCGCTGCGATCGACGCGATCTCGTCCTCCATCTGGATGTAGACCCCGCCCAGCTTCGGCAGTTTCCGCGAGCACTCCTCGGCGATCTCCGAGGATGGCGTGATCGGGTAGCCCGCATAGAACCTGGCCCCGGCGTAGATCGCCCCTTCCGCGATGGCATGATTGCCCTGCATCAAGCGAATCTCTCTAGCCAACGTCGATATCCTTTCTAATGGTGTTGTAACGGTTCAAGAAACATTTCTTGAAGATCCCACGATCCCCCTTTTTCAAAAGGGGATGAAAAGGTTTGTTCTTCCCGCCCCGGTCCCGATACTCTATCCCCGGCCCCTTCTCTTTTCCCATACCTCGGGGTTACACAGGAACTCGGGCCGCTTGCCCTCGAGGGCATCCAGGATCCCCCGCGAGACGTCCACGGCCATGTTCACCAGCGCCAGGTCCGTCATGGCCGCCATGTGCGGCGTGACCATCACGTTCTCGAGCCCGAAGAAGGGCAGGTCCGCGGGTGGCGGCTCCTGCTCGAAGACATCGAGGGCCGCCCCGGCGATTCTCCCTTCCCGCAGCGCGCGCAGCAAGGCCGCCTCGTCAACGATTCCCCCGCGGGATGTGTTGATCAGGTAGGCCTCCTTTTTCATCATGGCCAGCTGCTTCTCGCCGATGAGATGGTGGGTTTCCTTCATGTGCGGGACGTGCAGGGAGACGAAGTCGGCATCCCGGATCGCCTCCTCGAGGCTGTTTGCGCGGTGCACGGCGAGCTCACGGAATGCGTCGTCGCCCACGAGGGGGTCGAAAGCCCTGATGTCCATCTGGAAACTGCGGGCCAGCTCCGCAAGCCGTCGTGCGATACGGCCGAACCCGACGAGTCCCAAGTTTTTGGCCTTGAGCTCCAGGGTGCTGTAGCCCATCTTCTGAACCAGCCCCGGCAGCGAGCCGGCGACCGCGAATCTGCCTTCCCGCAGGGCCTTTTCCGCGCGGTTGAAGTTCTTGGCGCAGTGCATGATGGCCCACAGGGAATGCTCGGCCACGGCGTTGGTGTTCGCCCCGGGCGTGTTGACCACCTGGATTCCCAGGCGTGTGGCGGCGGCCACGTCGATATTGTCGATTCCGATGCCGTGCCGGCCGATCACTTTCAGATTCTCGCCGGCGTTCATGACGGCACGGCTCAGGGGGGTGCTTCGAATGAGAAGGGCGTCGGCGTTGCCGATGAGGGGCAACAGGTCCGCATCGGAGGGCGTGGGAGCGATGATGACCTTCGCATTGCTTTCCAGAATGCCGATCCCGACAGGGGAGATGCGTTCAGTCAGGAGCACTTGATATTTCAATGACCGGTCTCCTTTCCCGTGCCAGGTTTGCGACGGTCGAACAGAAATCGTTAATCTGAAATTTTGTATACACTAGTGTCTGATACACTCTAGAGCATGGGGGTGTCAAGGATTTTTTTTGAACCCTGTACTTCAATAAGTATTTGAAATAATGAATTAAAAAATATTTCGATGGCTTACCGGATGCCGGCAAAAAAGATCTTGATTTCGATAGCGGGACATGCTAACTAAAACAGATAATCTAAGATTTCAGACTTCATGGTGTTCCTCATTTCAATGGCCGTGGCGGGACGAAGCCTCGGGGAACACAGACCGCAGACCTTTCACCGGAGCACAGGGGAAACGACCGGATGGCCGCAGAAGAGCAGTCAGCACTGATCGATGTGACCAACATCAACGAAAAGGTCTACAATTACATCAAGACAAACATCATCAGCTACAACTACCCCCCCGGTTACAACCTGAACCTCAACCAGCTTAGCGAGCTGTTGGGCGTGAGTCCCACGCCCATCAAGGACGCACTGTTTCGTCTGGCGGGAGAGGGTCTCGTCGAGATCGCCCCCCGAAAGGGCACCTATGTAAAGGACGTTACCCTGGAGGACATCCACGAGATCCTTCAGGTCCGCATCATTTTGGAGACGGCCGCCGTGGAGGCCATCACCGCCTCCCTGACGAATGAGCAGATCGCGCGGTTCGAGGAACTCTTCCGGCGGATGATCTCCTTCGGGGCCGGGGAGAACGACGTGAACAGTTACAAAGCCTACATGGAGCGTGACAGCGAGTTCCACCTCCTTTTCTTTCAGATCATGGGCAATAAGCGCCTGCTGAACATCTACCGCAACCTCAACGCCCACATCCAGATCGTCCGCTTCCGCCTCCTCGACCGGAGGGGGAAAAACGTCACGACCGACCAGGAGCATGCGTTGATCCTCGACGCGCTCCGGGAGCGAAACCCGGCCAAGGCGAAGGAAGCCGTGAGGCGGCACCTCCTTAGTCTCGATTCCGCGCTAACGGTTCTTCAATCTCAACACACGGACGAACAGGCAGGATCCGGGTCCAAGGGAACCTGAGACGCAGAGAATGGAAGAGGGCGAGCAGGAAGACAATGGAGGTAACGATTCGAATGCTCGCGTATTTCAACGGCATCTTCCTGCGCAGGGAAGAGATCCATATCTCGCCCAATGACCGGGGCTTTCTGGTTGCCGATGGGGTGTACGAGGTCGTCCGCGCCTATGGCGGCACGCCTTTCAGGATGGCCGAGCACATGGACAGGCTTGCCCGAAGCCTGCGCGAGACGCGCATCGACTTTCCCTGTGTCGCCGACCTGGCCGTGGCGGGGACGAGGCTCATCGCTCTCAACGGGCTCGAGAAGTCGGACAGCATCCTCCACTTCCAGGTCACCCGCGGGGTGGCGCCGCGCAAGCATACCCTTCCCGACCCCCCCCGCACCGCCGACGAGGATGATCCTCGTCTCCCAGGCCCCTTCGTCCGCCGAGATGCGCGAGAAGGGCGTGGGGGCCATCCTCGTCCCCGAGTTCCGCTGGTCCCGGTGTGATATCAAGGCTATCGTTCTTCTGGGTAGCGTCCTGGCCATCCAGCAGGCCAAGGAGAAGGGGGCCGAGGAGGCCATCTTCGTCCGCGACGGCTTTGTCACCGAGGGGACTCACACGAACGTGTTTGCCGTCTTCAACGGGCACCTTCAGTCGCACCCGTCGGGCAACTGCATCCTCCCCGGAGTAACCCGGAGCGTCGTGCAGGAACTCTGCCGCAAGATTGGGATCGCCTTCCATGAGCAAGCCTTTCGGGAGGACGAACTGGATCGGGCAAGCGAGATCATCATCACGGGCACGAACAAGGAGACCCCCCGGTTGTCCGCCTCGACGGGCGACTCGCCGGCACGGGCACGCCGGGCCCGGTGACGCGCCGCCTCAAGGCGGAGTACTCGGAGCTGGTCCGGGGATAAGAGAGCCTCAAGCCACAAGGCAAGATAAAGAAAAATCCCCCTCACTCCCCCTGTTATAAATGGGGAGGAAAGGGGGATTTTCATCTTGGCTTTCGTGTACTCTGTCCCCTGAACCCTACGTTAATAGAGAAGGTTGCCGCGTTCGTCGAACGGCATGGGGGCGGGGTCACCGGCGATTTCAATCTGCGGGTTGCCCCTCAACTCCCCGAGAAGGGGTTCCGAGATCCGGATGTGCTCGAGGGCCAGCGTGTTTCGGATCCACACGATGCGGCTCCGCGGGTGCCGCACGCGGGCGCAGGTCTTGAGGGCCAGCAGGATGGCATCGCGGTCCGTGGGCATGTGAATCGGGATCTTACCCGAGGCCGTCACGCCGGCGGTGATACAGTTGATCCACGTCGCGTCGATGTTCATGGCCTTCACGGCGCGCTCCGTCGTGAAATCGGCCAAGCCGATCCCCATGGCGCTCCCGCCCGATGCCTTCGACAGGTTCAGCACGACAATCCTCTGCACCTTGAGGGAATCCTCCCGCTTGAAGAACGGAGAACTCGAGCGTCCCGTGATGTTGGGGTCCATCCCCGATCCGCTGATCTCCTTGCCGATCTCGTGGACGATGAGCACGTCGATCTCTCGGGGGATGATCCTCGGCATGAGAACCCGAGCCTCTTTCAGCAGTCCCGGTTCCCGCTCGATCATGTCCTCGCTCCAGACGATCTCGATGCGGGCCGGCCGCTCGTAAGCGTTCTCGATAATGGCCAGCCCGAAGAGGATCGGCGCCTTATCGAGGACCACGCGACCGAGCTTCGGCAGCAACTCGCCGAAACGGTCCATGCCGCATGAGTGAAAGGCGGTGGCCCCGCGATGCTTGCCCAGGCCGATTGCGACCATTTTGAGAAGCCCGCTCTCGTAGTCGCCCGTGAAGGCCGTGTGGGGCTTGATGCGATTGATCACGACGATGCCGTCGGACGCCATCGCCTCCCTGTCCAGCCAGACGGGCGTGCCGTCCTCTAGGGAGCCCACCTGGACGGTCTCCATGGACGAGACGATGGGCACTCCCATGGTTTCCTCGGTGATCCCGAAGTTTGCCAGGACCTTTCTCTGGCCCTCCGCCGTCGCGCCTCCGTGGCTACCCATGGAGGGAACGATGAAAGGGTTCGCGCCCAGGCGGCGGATCTCGTCGACGACGGTCCGGGTGATGCGGCCGATGGCGTGGATTCCCCGGCTTCCCACCGCCACGGCGATGCGGCCGTCCGCGCGGATGCGCGACGTCCTTCCGTCGAAGCGGATGAGCTGCGACACTTCGCCGGGGATGTCGTCAATGTGCTCGTCGGGGAATTTCTGGCGCACGGGGATCATGCGCGGCAGGGGCAGATCGAGTCCACCTTCAATGATCAGGGCCATGGATATTTACCTGCTGACGTTTCGCTGAAACTACCACACAACCATCCGGATGTAAAACGCACCCACGAAAATCCCCCTCTTTTCCCCTTTTTGCAAAAGCGGATGAAGGGGGGGTTGTTCCTCCTGTCCTGCCTCGAGGCTTGTCGCTTGAGCCTTGCGGCTATTTTCCTGCCCCCTGTTTCCTGGACACTGTCTTCACCGTTTCGTCGCCATGAGCTGCTCGAACCAGCGGAAGGTCTCCTCGTCGGCGACGCCAAGCTTTTTCGCCGCATCGGCCGTGAAGGTGGCCCAGAGGCCCGTGGCGCGCGTGCAGATCTCCCCCGCGTCGTTGATGATGACGCCCTCGGCCATGGCCTCCCGTTCGCTCCGGACCTCCAGGATTCTTCCCTCCACCTTGAGTTCCCG
>Ga0067045_1032384_pt1 | contig 10322 bp, 10 predicted proteins | sample TerdegcTABiofilm_FD_59184 | JGI IMG/M metagenome (GOLD analysis project Ga0067045, IMG submission 59184) | Combined Assembly of (Gp0054472, Gp0054536) Wastewater bioreactor microbial communities from Singapore -Terephthalate degrading... | reverse complement strand
CTACTGTACCGTATCCATTTATGAATACATTTATCATGAAATTCACCTGAGTTAGAAATTATTGATGAGTAAATTAATTTCACCTTAAAGATATTTGAAATTGGAGGTTTATAAGCGTTTGCCATGAAGAATTTTGTTAATATACGTCTTTTTATACCAACTTTTATATAAAGTTTAGATAAAGCAATTTCATGAAAGCCATAATGGTCTATGGAACTGTACAGGCTGTAGGTTTTAGACCGTTTGTATATAGAATCGCTATTGAAAATAATGTCAGCGGATATGTTAGGAACAGGGGGGAATATGTTGAGATTGTTATTGATGGAGCACCAAAGGACGTTGAACAATTCATTTTTGATCTTAATGAAAAAAAACCACCTTTATCTAAAATCGATAGGCTCGATATAACTGATAAATCATCAGATGAAAATTATAAGAAAGATATTTTTTACATCAAAGAAAGTAAAAGTGGAAATTCAAGCTCTGCATCAATTATCCCTCCTGATATTTGCGTCTGTGTAGACTGTCAAAGAGAGCTCTTTGAAAAATCTGATCGAAGGTTTTTATATCCATTTATTAACTGTACAAATTGTGGTCCAAGATTTACAATAATCAAAAAGACACCCTATGATAGGGAAATGACCACAATGGGTAAATTCAAACTTTGTCCGGAATGCCTTAAAGAATACAAGGATGTCCTTGATAGAAGATATCATGCAGAGCCAGTGGCATGCCCTACTTGTGGACCACATTATTCACTTTGTGATAGATTAGGTAAGAAGATAAGCAATCCGATAGAAACAGCCGCACGTCTTCTAGAAGATGGTAAGATTATTGCCATAAAAGGTCTTGGAGGGTATCATATCGGATGTGACGCTTTGAATGATAATTCAGTGAAAGAGCTTAGGAAGCGACTTGGGAGACCTTATCAGCCATTTGCGATATTAGGAAGGGACGTCAAAACTGCAGAAAAAGTAACATATATGAATGAAGAAGAAAGAAAGAGTCTCTCGTCGTTTGAGAGACCAATAGTAGTTTTAGAGAAAAAGGATCCCAGTATTTTTGAGAATATTGCTCCTGGACTTCATAATGTAGGCATAATGGTCCCATATTCACCACTTCATTTTCTTCTATTCAAATACACGTCTCTTGATTTTTTCGTTATGACTTCGGCTAATATGCCTGGAGACCCTATGATCATTGAAGATAAAATAGCCTTAGAATCACTTGACGTTGACTATTTTCTTAATCATAATCTAGAAATCTATAACCGTTGTGATGATTCTGTTATTCGTGAAGGGAGATTCATAAGGAGGTCAAGAGGATTTGTACCTCAGGGCATTAATATTCCACATAACATAAAGGTTTTAGCTTTCGGTGCAGAGTTAAACAACACATTCACATTAACAAAAGAAAAGAAATCCTTTATTTCTCAACATATAGGGAATACTACCCATTATGATACAATCTTATTTTTTGAAGATGCCTTGAGAAAGCTTTTGACTCTTTTAAATATGAGACTTGAAGAAATTGAACTATTAATATGTGATCTCCATCCTCATTATGAAACAACAAAATTAGCAGAAAAGTATTCAATTGAAACTGGGATTCCTTTGATTAAAATACAGCACCATATTACACACGCAAAAGCTGTTCTAACAGAAAACAATTTTGAAGAAGGTATTGCTATAGTATGTGATGGAACTGGATATGGTCTTGATGGTAAATCATGGGGGGGAGAAATCTTCCATGTTACGAAGGAGGGTGAAGAAAGAATCGGCCATATTGAAGAATACCCTCTTCTTGGAGGAGACAGGGCAGCTAAAGAACCAGTAAGGATTCTTGCATCTCTACTCCCTAAAGAGAACCTTGATGAGTTCGGTAAAAAATATAAGTATGGAATTGAGGGAATACATGCTTTACAAAATCTCGTATCCCAAGAGAAAATACTCTCAACTTCTTGTGGAAGAATTCTTGACATGTTTTCAGTCATGCTGGGTGCCTCTACAGAGAGAACTTATGAAGGAGAACCTGCAATGAAACTAGAGTCTCTTGCATGGAAAGGAAAAGACCTCAAGATACCTATAGAAATCGAAGATAACAGAATCATGATAAAGGAATTTTCAAAAATAATATTTGATATGAGAAATAATTACAAGAAACAGGATCTAGCAAAAACTGTGCATATTTCTATTGCAAAAGCTTTTTCTGAGATTGCGATTGAGGCTGCAAAGATAGACCACCTTCCAGTTGCATTTTCAGGAGGAGTGGCTTACAATAAAATTTTTTCTGATGTTATAAAAAAAGAAGTTGAATCTAGCAATCTAAAATATCTCAAACATAGATTAGTTCCTTGTGGAGATGGTGGAGTTTCCTTTGGACAATCTCTTTTTGCATACAAAAACATATAAGATTTTAATCTCAAAGATTATTTATGGATATAGAATTCGTCGAGATTGAAAGATTGTATACTCACGAAAGAATAGTTCCAAGTGTACTTAATAGACTAATTGTTAAGATGGAACGTGAAAAAAAATTTTCCGTTGCAATTATAGTTGATAGAAACACAATGACAATTCTCGATGGCCACCATAGATTTGAGGCTGCTAAAAGACTAGGTTGTAAAAAAGTGCCATGTCTCCTAGTTGACTATAATGATCCAGAAATTAAACTTGGGCAGTGGTTTCCTGTAATCTATGGGGATATTGGGAAAATAGTTGAAATATTGGAAAAAAATGGAATGAAAGTTAGATACGAGAAATCTCTGAAGAAGGCTTATTGGTTATTATACTCTGAAAAAGCTGATGCAATTTTAGTTCCAAAAAGAGTAACAAAAGAAGAGGTAGTGAAGACCGCTAAAAGGGGTGAGCTTTTTCCCCCAAAAACAACAAGGCATATGCTCCCTAAATTAAACAAGTTTGTCGACATACCTCTTGAGGATCTTATTTAAAATTAAAGATTAAATGGATTTGTATTTTCAGATGCTGTAGCTATAATTTTTTCGATTCTTTTCTTTCTTGTTTCAGGTCTTTTTGCACTTATTACCCAATAAAGAATTGCCTTTTTAATAGGATTCTTAAATTCGTTGAAATTTTTATATGCAGTTTCGTTTTGAGAAAAAGCTTTTTCAAGATCTATTGGTATAATTAAATCATCAATTGAGCTAAGTAAGTCCCAAGAACCGTTCTTTTTAGCAGCATCAATTTTACTAAAGCCTGCATCAGTCATTAGCCCTTGCCTTATAAGATTTTCAACGCGCTCTTTGTTCAACTTTGACCATATGCTGTTTATTTTTCTTGGGGTGTAGAGCTGCATATATCTCTCTTCGTCAATAGAATTTACAGTGCTATCAATCCAGCCAAAACAGAGAGCCTCCTCCACAGCTTCTTCGTAAGTGACACTAGATCTCTGACTATTCTTTTTATAATAAACTAGCCATACTCCTTTAGAAGTATTGTAATTGTCTTTAAGCCAATTACGCCATTCATTTCTATCTTTGGCGAGAAATTTATCAAAATTCTTAGTGATATTTGGCATTTTACCTCATATTATCTTGCGGCAGAGACAATTTTTATTATGTCCCCATTTTGAAGTTCATAATCATCTTTTATTCTCATTTTTGTCCTAGCATTAACAGCATAAAGGAAGCTCTTTCCAATATCAGTATGAATTCTAAATGCAAGGTCCCTTGGAGTTGAGCCTTTTTCCATTAGGTATGCATCAGGAAGAACGTTACCTTTTCCGTCTTTCATATGGGATTCATCTTCAACTGGGTATACAACAATCTTTCCTAAAATGTTGAAGACAACTTCATTGATGGCTTTTTGAACTCCAGTCCCTTCGTTTTTTTCCATAAAACTTTTAATTTTGTCTAAAGCTTCTTTCTGTTTGTCGTTCAGATTTCCAGTTATCTCAAAAGTTGAAGAAGATGGGACATATTTTAATAGACCTGCGTGAGAAGCTTTTCTCAAAACTAACTCTGCTTCAGCACTTATTGTAAATACATTTCCAAGTTTTTGCTTTAATGCTTTAATATTTTCAGGTGGTGCAATATCAACTTTATTCAAAACTATAGTAATAGGTTTTGAAATTTTTCTAAGAGCCTTTGCAAAAATCAAAAGCTCTTCTTCTTTCCAGTGTATACATTTATCTGTATCTAACTTTGTTTCTCTTAAAGCGTTAATAACATTAATTTCAGATATCCCTATTCCTGCAAATTGTTCAGCGACAATTTTACTGAAATCTAAATGGGCGGAACATACTTTTCTGGCAAATCTAAACCAATTGTCATTTAATATCCCAAAAAACCATAGGTCAATTTCTTCCTCTAAGAACTCAATGTCTTCCAATGGATTATGAGAACCTATTGCAACAGGATTTCCTTCAATGTCTGTAGAACCCGAGGCATCGACAATATGAATCAAAGTTTCAGCCCTTGAAAGGTCATTTAAAAACTTGTTACCAAGGCCCCTACCAGTATGCGCGCCTTTTACAAGACCTGCCACATCTATTATTTTTAAAGGAACAAGCCTTGTACCATCTATACATTTTGAGTTTTGAGGAGAGCATTTAAGATTAAATTCCTTACAAGGACACTTGTATGTGACATAAGTTGCCCCGATATTTGAATCGATTGTTGTAAAAGGATAATTTGCAATTTCAGCCCCTCCAAGAGTAACTGCATTAAAAAAAGTTGATTTCCCTACATTTGGTTTACCAATAATTCCGACATCCATTAAATTCCCTCCCTATCCACATAAAGTCTTGGAAAATTCATAGTGGATACAGCATTTGCCCCATAGTAGTCTCTTATGTAAAGAACAGATTTTAGATGAAGGTCATTTTTGACATCACAGCATGCGTTAGTTAGTATTATACAATTATAGTTACGATAGTAAGCATCTGCAACTGTGTGTCTTATAGAAAGTGAAGTCAAAAGCCCAGAAAAAACAAGATTTTTCATTTCCATTTCTCTTAAGAGTTCATCTAGTTCAGTTCCATAAAACCCACTATATTTTCTTTTCTTAATTACATAATCCCCTTCTCTAGGTACAATATCATCTATTATTCTAGCCCCTTCTGTCCCATCAATAGCATGCTCTCCAAGAATCTTAATCTCCCGATCATTATTTTTTAGATGTGCATCACAAAGATATATTATGGGAAATTTATGCTCTCTAAAAAAATTAGAGATTTCCCCTATAGGACCAATTATGCCCCTAGCATATTCATATTTTGATTTCCCATATACAAAATCATTAAGCATATTAATGATAAGAAGAGTATATCTTTCCATATTATTCAATCTAAAAGAACATATATAAAATTTGGCTTTACAAAAAAAATAATTATAAAAAATAAATAATAATTTTATTTAACTACTTCTTTGTCTGAAATTTCAAGAGCTTTGTCAACGACGTCAAGGGCCTCGTGTATCTGTTGCTCGGTTATGTTTAGCGGTGGTGCAAATAATAGTGTTGAAACCATCTGTAAGAAGAATACTCCGTTTTTCATACATTCCCCTGCAACTTTGGCAGGTATTGGTACATGTCCTCTCATGAATTTCTCTTCCCTTGTTCCTGCCTGCTCTTTTGTCTTTGTATTCTTAATTAATTCTACTCCCCAGAATAATCCTTTTCCTCTGACATCTCCTACTGATTTGTGATCTGCCTTAATTTCATTTAGTCTCTTTTCCATTACCTTTTCCATTTTTGCAGCATTTTCAACTAATTTATTTTTCTTCATGTAATTTATTGTTGCAACTCCTGCAGCACATGCTAATGGGTGACCTGCATATGTGTGGCCCTCAACAAACCAGTGATCTTCAAAGTAGTCAGATACCTTCTTAGAATATGTAGTTCCACCTAATGGAACGTATGTTGCAGATAGATTCTTAGCTGTTGTAATAATATCTGGCTTGAAATCATAATGCTCTATTGCCAGCCATTTTCCTGTTCTTCCAAATCCAGTCATTACTTCATCAGCTATTAAAAGAACTTCATATTGATCACAAATTTCTCTTAGCATTGGGAAGTATTCTTTTACTGGAGGGATTATTCCATTTGAACCCACAATAGGTTCTGCAATAACGGCGGCTACAGTTTCCTTTGCTTCGAATCTTATCATATCACCTATGTATCTTGCACACATGATGTCACAGCTTGGATACTCCATTTTGAAAGGACATCTGTAACAGTAACAGTCCGGCCCGTGTAATATGCCAGGGTATCCCGGTTCATTTGGGTACCTTCTTGGGTCTCCAGTTAGCATCATGGCAATTCCAGTTGCTCCGTGGTAGGACTGGTAACGGGAAATAATTTTATACTTGCCTGTGAACCATTTTGCAGCTTTTACTGCAGCTTCGTTTGCTTCGGTACCACTTGAAGAAAAGAATGTCCTCTTATAATTTGGGCCTGCTATGTCAGCCACCATCTTTGCGAGTTTGGCTCTTGCCTCAGAACCAAGTCCAGGCCCTATGTAAGCATACTTATTAAGTTGTTCTACAATTCCGTCATTTATTTCTTTAACATTGTGCCCGCAACTTGTACTGTTAAGCTGGGAAGAGAAGTCAGAATATCTTTTACCTGATTTGTCCCAGAAGTATATCCCCTCAGCTTTCTCTATCATGTTAACTTTGACATCAGCTTGGCATGACCAAGATCTCATTACATATTCTTTTTCTATTTGTGCGTAATCTTCCATAAAAAGCCTCCTATAAATTAATAGGCACATTTAATAATTTGTATATAGATTTATATAACTTTCGATTATAAATTGGATAATCTAAAAAATAGTTTAATAACATTTAATTTATTAGCCTAATATCCAATGAAAATTCGAAATATTAAAAATTAAATAAAAATTAATTATTTTATAGAGGATAGAACTTATCTCTTTTTATGAACTTACCCCAACCTTTTTCACCTGTAAGCTTACCATCGTCAATTATGACTTTCCCTCTTGAAAGAACTTTTACAGGGTATCCTTTTACTACCATACCCTCCCACGGAGTATAGTCAGTATTCTGATGAAGATTTTTAGCAGTAATTGTTACTTCTTTTTCTGGATCAAATATAACTATGTCTGCATCTGACCCAACAGCTATTGTTCCTTTTTGTGGGAATAATCCGAACATCTTTGCCGGATTTGTTGAGTTAAGTTCTACAAATTTGTTAATTGTAATCCAATCTTCAAGCACACCTGCTGTGTACATGACCGCCATTCTTGTTTCAATTCCCGGTGCACCATTTGGAATTTTTGCAAAGTTATCTTTCCCCATTTCTTTTTGTCCTTTCATAAAGAACGGACAATGGTCTGTAGATATAACTTGAAGGTCTCCTCTCTCAATTGCAAACCATAGAGCATCCTGATCAAATTCTGATCTTAATGGAGGTGACATTACATATTTTGCACCGTTGAAATCCGGCTCAGTATATCGCTCCTCATCTAGAGTGAGATACTGTGGGCAGGTTTCTCCATAAATAGGAAGTCCTCTCTCCCTACCTTCATGTATGGCTTCAACTGCTTCTAAACATGAATTGTGGACTATATAAAGTGGTGCTTCTGCCAATTCAGCAAGTGTAATTGCCCTTTGACATGCTTCTCCTTCTAGTATAGAAGGTCTTGATACAGCATGATACATTGGTTCAGTTTTATTTTCAGCCAATAGTCTCTTTGTATAAAGATCGATTATATGCCCATTTTCGGCATGAAGCATAATAAGCCCGCCAAATTCAGCAGCTTTTTCAAGCGCTTTATAGAATCCATCATCATCAACCATTAAAGCCCCTTTATAAGCAAAAAACAACTTAAAACTGGGTATACCTTCTTCAAGAATCATTGTTTCCATTTCTTTTAGAGTATTGTCATTTACATCGGTCATTCCCATATGAAATCCATAGTCAATGTAAGCATTGTTACTTGCTCTTTTATGCCACTCATCTAGGGCAGCTTTTAATGTTCCTCCTTTTGACTGAATAATAAAATCAACTACACATGTGGTTCCACCAAATGCTGCTGCCTTAGTACCTGTTTCCCAAGTATCGGATGAGTATGTCCCCATAAATGGCATTTCTATATGTGTGTGTACATCAATAAATCCCGGAAATACAAACATTCCTTTAGCATCGATTTCCTTAGAGCCTGAAAGCTCTTTACCAATTGCAACTATTTTTTCTCCTTCAATACCTATGTCTGCTTCATACATATCTGTAGCAGTAACTATCGTTCCATTCTTAATAACGAGGTCCATAATTATGCCTCCTACCCCTATACCGATAGGGTTTTATAACTTATAAAACTTGTGATATTCTAAAATGAATTATAAATTTTCTATCAATAATATATTATCATCAGTCAAAAAATTATAATGATTTCCTTTATGAAGTGAAATTCCTTGTCCACTTATAATTTTGAGAACTTGCTGAATTGTTTCATTTACATCCTCACTTATTACTTCAAAAATATCCTTATCATCGAAGAGTTCTTTTGTAGCGCAGATTTCATAATCAAGTATTTCAGATAGTAAATTGTCATTAATCTTTTCTTTTGAATATCCTCTTAATTTAAGTCGTTCTAAAAGAATCTTCGGGTTACATCTGAGTACTATTGCAATATCAGCTTTAAAAGGGATATGGGAATCAATAACTAAATTATCAATTCCTACTAATTTGTTTTCTACGGCTTCTTCATCAATTATAATCTCATTTTCTTCAATAGGGAAGTCGAAGTTATCCCTAGCAAACTGTCCAATATTTAAATATGACAAATTTAAAGTTTCTGCGACCTTTTTTGAAATATAAGTCTTCCCAGTTCCTGGAACTCCAGTGATTAAAATCCTCATATACATCTAGATAATCGAAAATCTTAAATACGTTGTTTATATTTGCCTCATATACAAGGGGCCCGTGGCTTAGACTGGTTATAGCGTCCGGCTGATAACCGGGAGGTCCTGAGTTCAAATCTCAGCGGGCCCACCATTCTTAACGATTTATCTGTGTTTTTCTACACCCACTTTTGGACAATACGTATCTATTGGACAAATGCTACATTTTGGACTTATAGGCGCACAGACATTTTGTCCATAAGTGACAAGGATATCATTATATTCAATCCAATGCTTTTCTGGAAGCTTTTCTCTTAATGCAAATTCTGTTTGAATTGGGGTTTTTGTTTGCACATAACCCCATCTATTGGAAATTCGGTGAACGTGCGTATCTACACAAACACCAGGCTTTTGATATCCAAGCGTTACAACAATATTTGCAGTTTTTCTCCCCACGCCTTTTAATTTTAAAAGTTCATCAATACTGTCTGGGACCTTACCATCGTAATCATCCAAGATTTTTTTTGACATTTCAATTATTCTTTTGGCCTTTGTTTTATAGAATCCTACAGGATAAATAAGTTTCTCTAAATCCGATTGATCTAAAAGAATCATTTTCTGTGGGGTATCTGCTTTTTCAAAAAGATTTAATGAAGCTCTTTTTGTAACTTCGTCCTTAGTTCTAAGACTCAATACACATGAAATTAGAACTTTATACGGATCCCTATCAGCAGCAACTTCAGAGACTATTGGAACAGAAAACTTCTTTATTTCTTCTTTTAATATTGCTAAAATATCAGAAATGTTAGAATTGTCTATCATAAATTCAGCTCTCTTTGAATGAAATCAGATAAGATTGTGTTGTGGTCAAAGGCTAAATTATTTGGTAAATTATCTAAATCAAACAAAAATAATTCTTTGGCATCATCACCTGGATTTGGATTACCAATACCCTCTCCATAAAAGACTATACTTATAGTATGGCCTCTCGGATCTCTTTTAGGATCAGAATAAACAGAAAATAATTTTAGATTTTTTATATCTAAATTTGTTTCTTCTTTTGCTTCTCTTAATGCTGCATTTTCAACTGTTTCGCCATATTCAACGAATCCACCTGGAAGAGCAAAATAGTCTTTGTAGGGGTCCTTTCCTCTTTTTATCAAAATCAATTTTTTATTATCATGAAAAATAATTATGTCAACTGCTATGGAAGGAAGCCTTCTCATATCCTAACTCCAATGAGTCTCTTAAAGAAAATTGTTATGTATCCAACTTTAGGTATTTTGAGAACACTTCTTCCAAGTACTGCGTAATCTGGAACCCCAGGAAGTTTTTTTCCATTTTCAAAATAGGAATCTTCAAAAGGATTATTATCCCCTTTTGTTGTAAAGTATAAATGGTCTCCTTCTTCTGTTATCGCAATTACTCTGTGAACAATAGGAATATCTTGATATGGTCTTTTATAGACAATTATATCTCCTACTTGAATGGTAGCTGG
>Ga0067045_1032383_pt1 | contig 10322 bp, 9 predicted proteins | sample TerdegcTABiofilm_FD_59184 | JGI IMG/M metagenome (GOLD analysis project Ga0067045, IMG submission 59184) | Combined Assembly of (Gp0054472, Gp0054536) Wastewater bioreactor microbial communities from Singapore -Terephthalate degrading... | reverse complement strand
AGTCGAGCGAGTTGTCGATGAGCTCCTTGAGGGTCTGCACCAAGGCGTGCTCTGGGTCGCCGAAGCCAAGCTGGCCCAGGTTCTGGCGGTAGTACTGGGCGGGGTTGGCCGCCTTCATCTTCCTGGCTTCGGCCTCGGCTGCGGTCATGGTTGGCGGGGCAATTGCGGATGGGACCTTTACAAGGGCTGTGGACGCAGGGGCAGGGGCAGGGGCAGGGACGGGGTCTGTGGCGAGGGGAGGGGGGGAGGCGAAGGGGGCTCTGCCACAGACCTTCTCTCCGCTAACCCGCTTCGAGAGGAGCCTCTTGCCGTTACGCCTCTTCACTAGAACATCTGCCATTTCGAGAACCCCATATCCGGAGGCGGAAGTTCCTCGATGGTGGTAAGGTTTTCAAGTCTTACCATGGAGCGCTGTCTGGCGCAAGTTTCCGATTAGTGGATGGATATATCTGTTCAATTATTTAAGAAGCGATGATGCGACCTGCCAAACGGTTACCGGGGCGATCTTGCGGAGGAGTAGAACGTTCAAAAAGATTAGAAGAGGGGCAGCTCTTCCAGGAGCATGCCCTCCACCACGAATGGCGGGTCCCGTGATGCCACAGCCTGGGCTTCCCTCAGCTTCTGCTCCCTCTCGGCGAAGATCTCGATTATGGGATCCCCTCTCTTGACGGCGTACCCCATCTTGGCGTATATCGCCACCCCGGCCCCCTTGTCGAGCGGGGCGCCCGCCGCCCTCGCCATGCTCTTTAGCACAGAGTTGTTCACCCCGCTGATGTAGCCGTCGGCGGGGGCGGATATGACAAACCGCTTCTCCCCCAAGGGTATCTCCTCCGGCTTTATGTTGGGGTTGCCGCCCTGTTGGGCGATGATCTCCTTCATCTTATCATATGCCTTGCCGCTGTGCAGGATATCCTTCGCCATGTTCTGGCCATAGCCTTTCATGGCGGCACCGGTCATCTCGAAGAGCATGCCGGCGAGCGCAGTGGATTTTTCGATCAGGCTCGACGGACCCTTCCCCATGAGGGCGGATAGAGCCTCCTTGGCCTCGAGCGCAGGGCCGATCGTGTGGCCGACAGGCTGCCCGCCGTAGGTTATCCCGCAGCGTACGTTGATTCCAAGTCGGCTCCCCAGCTCTACGAACTCGTTGCCGAGCTTCCTCGCCTCCTCGAAGCTCTCCACCTTCGCACCTTTCCCTACAGGGATGTCGACGACCAGCGAGTCTGCCCCCACGGCCATCTTCTTTGCCATTATTGAGGCAAGCATCTGCGGCCTTGGGTCGATCGAGAGGGGGTGCTCCACCTGTATGAAGAGGTCGTCGGCCGGGGCGAGGTTGAGGGAGCCTCCCCATGCTATGTAGGCGCCGGTGGTCTGGAGGAACTTGTTCAGCTCCTCGGCGGTGAAGTCTACGGGGGCAAGGACCTCCATAGTATCCGCGGTGCCCGACGGACTGGTGATGGCCCTGCTGCTCGTCTTTGGGATCTTGAGGCCAGCTGCCGCCACTATCGGGACTATCAGGAGCGTGACCTTGTTCCCCGGAACGCCTCCTATCGAGTGCTTGTCGACCACGTTCTCCCCGACGTGGATGACGTTCCCGCTCTCGACCATGGCCCTCGTCAGGTTCTCCACCTCGTCCATATTCATGCCTACGTACTGCTCGGCCATTATGAACGCGGCGATCTCCAGCTCGCTGAGGGAGTGGGAGACGGTGTCCCTTACGATGCTATAGATCTCGTCCCGTGTGAGGGAGACTCCCCTCATCTTCTTCCGGATGTGCACGACCGATGGGGGGGTAGGTGCCTCCAGCAGCTCCACCTCGTCCCCGTTTGAGGCTGGGAAAGCCTTGATCAGATCCTTGTAGACGCCGATCTCCCCCCTGTCGACAAAAGAGTCGGAGGTATCGATCATGGCCACGACCTTGCGGTCTCCTTTCACCAGCTTGACACGGTCGTGAACCTTGAGCAACATTTCGCATGCATCGGCCTCGTTGAGGATTACGCTCTTCTCGCCTGTCTCGATATCGATTACCTTAACCTTCAGCCGCGGCATAGGTCAATACACTAGCCTTAACTTTGGAAGAAGATCGATAAAAATGATTGCGCGGGCCCATCCCAGTGCGTAGAGATCGGGGACCGGGGGTCATTCGATGGGGAGTGATTGCGATCCCCACTTCTCCAGCGCCAGCCTGAGCTCTTCATGGGTCCTCGCATACTCATCGAGCCCGACGTCCTCCATGCATGCATCTATCGCCTGCTTCATGGCTGCAGCGCCAGCCCTAGTCCCTAGCGGGTGCCCGTGTATACCCCCGCCGGCGTTTATAACGCAGTCCTCCCCCAAGATGGCGACGCTGGCCGGGACGAGCCCAGGGTGGATCCCGCCCGAAGCCACGGGGAAGGTGCTCTTCAGACCGAACCAGTCGCCCCGGAGGCAGGACATCAACTGGCGCAGCTCCTCGGCGTGTCTCCCCTCCCCTCCCATCTTTCCGGCACCCGATCCCGTGTGGAGCTGGTCGCCCCCGAGCATACGGGAGATCTTGGCTATAGGGAGCATGGATATGCCGTGCTTGGGGTTCCTTGTGAATGCGGCATGCATGGCCCGGTGTAGGTGTATCGGGACCTTGAAGTCATACTTCCTCAGGAACCACTCCACCGTCGGTAGCCCGAGGATTATGATGTCGAGCATCAGCATGTTGGCGCCGTTGTCGATGGCCGTCTCGGCGTTCTTGACCATCACGTCAGGAGCGCCGGTGACGTTGACGGCGAAGAGGACCGTCCTGCCTGTCTCGCTCTTCACCCTGTCCAAGGCGCTCATGGCCCTCACGACACGTTCCTCGAGCGGGCAGAACCTCTGATCCACCAGTGTCTCGTCGTCCTTGACAAAGTCCACGCCCCCAACGGATGCCTCGTAGATCACGGCTGCGGTCTGGACAGGGTCCAGGCCGACCTTGGGCTTTATTATCGTGCCTAGGTGGGGCCTGGGGCGCGAGTCTGTGCCCACCAGCCGCCTCACCCCGCTGATCCCGAACCGCGGCCCGCCGAAGTGCTCGACTATGCACCGGGGGAAGTCGAGATCGAGGAGGCGGACGTTCCTAATGGCCGAGAGGCCGAAGAGGTTACCGGCGACCATGCTGAGGATGTTTGCGATCCCGCTCCCTTCGATATCAAAGAGGTCCAGCGGGAAGGCGATGTGGACGATCCCCGCATCCCCGCCGGCTTCGCCCTCTAGCCTGAATACCCTCGCGGGGAGCTTTGTCTTGACCCATTCGTTTGTGGTCGTAATCTCCGTCCATGTGCCTATGGACTCTTCCGTCGCTATCGCGATCCCGGCATTCCTGAGGCCCAGCTGGCTCTCGACATAGTACTTTGCTAGGATATACTCATCCGGATCGATGGCATCCGGTCTTGCGGTAAAGGTCTCATCAATATACATATCCTGGACCGTCTCTGGCATATTCTACACCTACTCCTCCGGCTTCTTCTCCAAGAGCCCGTCACCGATTGTCCAGCCGAATTCTTCTATCAGCAGGAAGATGGCGCCCTGGGGCGGGATTATCCCGCGCTCCGTCACTATGGCATCTATGTACTCTGGGGGAGTGATGTCGAAGGCAGGGTTCTTCACCTGGACGCCTTTCATCCCCGAGAGGGCGTCGCGGGGTATGACCTCCTCCACGGGGCGTTCCTCTATCTCTACCAGCTCGCCCAAGACCGTGGAGGGGCTGAACTTGTAAGTCTCAGCCCCGACAAAGACCCGGACTCTTGCCTCCTTCGCGGCCAGCGCTATCTGGGAGGTGCCTATCTTATTCACGACCGCCCCGTTCGAGGCTACCACGTCCGCCCCGACCACAACCTTGTCTATTTTTGGCATAAAGTAGCGGGCGGCTGAGTCTATAATGAGCGTCACGGGTATGCCGCTCTCGGCTAGAGCCTTGGCGGTCTCCCACCCCTGGTACCGCGGCCTAGTCTCGGTCGCGATGACGCTAAAGTCCTTGCCCTGCGCCTTCGCCTCCCGCAGGATGGAGATGGCGACGGAGCTGTTGCAGTGGGTGAGGATCAGATCTCCGTCCTTTATCCGCCGTGAGCCGATCTCGCCTATCCTCTTGATCGATTCGAGCGAAGATTTCTTGAATGCTTCGGCTGCACTTAAGGTCGTTTCCCTCAGCTCGCCCACGCCGGCGCCCTCCCTGTATGCCTTTTCGACGCGGTATTTGACATAGCGCAGGGCGTTATAGAGCGAGACTGCGGTGGGTCTGGTCGCCAGCAGGAGGCTGTAGGCGGCGTCGAATTCACGCATATACGAGTTGGGATCGCTGGTCTTTGAGTCTCTTGCGATCCACTCCAGCCCCTCCACTGCAGCCCGCCCTATAGCCGCGGCTCCCCTGATGCGCATCATCCTGATGTCGTCGGCAAGCCTCTCCAGCTCCGCAGACGTCAACAGCAGCACCTCTTATCGGAAGTCATACTCCATCCCGTCCTATCTAACAGCATATCTCGTCGCCGTCAGTCTTTAACTTTAACCTCGAGCGCCTTGGCAATCAGCGGCGCGACCGAGACGAGAGAGTGCGGGCCCGGGACGGTATCTGTCGCTATGAGTGTGGACATGCCGGCATCTTTGAGCCTTTCATAGGCGCCCTCCACGAGGAGGGCATGGGTGGTCAGCACGTCTATCCCCGTAACGCCGCGGACCCTCAGCTTGGAGATGGTCTCGGTGAGGGTCCTGCCCGTGCTGATCATGTCGTCGACGAGCACGACCCTCCGCCCTTCCACCGGCAGCGACCCGGAGATGGAGACCTCCCGATCCCCCAGCCGCTCCTTCTTGAGGATGGTATAGCCGACAGATGTGCCCTCAGCTATGATCTTGGCCCACTGCTCCGACTCGCTGTCTGGGCCCACGACTACCGTCCTACTGAGGTCATAGTTCCTGCGGTAATAGTCCGCGAGGAGGGGCATTGCGGAGAGGTTGGCCGCAGGGATCCTGAAGATGCTTCCCATATCCTTAAGCCTGTGGAGGTGCATATCGACGGTTACAAGCCGATCCGTCCCCGAGCTCTCGATCAGCCTAGCTAGCTGCTTCGTACTCAGGGGCTCCCCCCTCCTGAAGCGCGAGTCCTGCCGGGCGTAAGCCATGTAGGGGATTATGCCGGTTACGGACCGGCAGCCAGCCCCCCTCAAGGCATCCACCAGCAACGAGTATTCCATGAAGAGGGCGTCGGGGTTCAGACCGAGTGACTGAACCACTGCGGCATCCTCGCCGGAGACATCGTCCTCAACCCTCAGGTACAGCTCGCCATCCGGGAAACGGCGCCTCGTCGTCTCTGCGATCCTCATGCCGGAGATCGAAGCGATCTTCCTTGCCAGGCTCTCGCCCGATGAGCCGTAGGTGATGATCAAGAGAACTCACCTGCCCCTTCCAGCATCGCCTCATAGATCTCTGTCAGGTCATCCCTTGAGGGTTTCCGGGGGTTCTTCAGAAGGAACCTGCTGTATTTGGTTAGGAGGGCGTCGGTCATGGCGGGGATGTCTTCTTCCTTTACCCCCCGCCCCCGCAGGCTCTGAGGCATCCTGAGCGTGTCCATCATCTCGAAGAGGCGGACGGATATCTCCGCCCCGATCTCCTTGGGTGTTGACGCGGCGGCGGCTTCTATGCCGAAGGCGTCGGCCATCATCCGTATCTTGTCGGGGACGGCTGGGGCGTTGAAGAGTACGGAGTAGGGCTCTGCCAAGGCCACGGAGGCACCGTGCGGGAGGCTGCACCGCAGGGCATATGTATAGGCAAGTCCATGCGCCATGCCGAGACCGGTATTGGAGAACGCCATTCCCGAGGCCAGAGATGCCAGAGCCAGCCCGCACTTGGCCTCGATATCATCACCGTTGCAGTACGCCCTCTCCAGATACCTCTCCAGGAGGATGACGGCTTCGAGGGCCAGTGAGTCTGTGATGGCGTTCGAGTCGGTGGACATCAGCGCCTCGAGAGCGTGACCCATCGCATCCAACCCTGCAGAAGCCGTGGCTCCGGGGTCGGCAGTGACGGAGATCGAAGGATCCACTACGGTGAGGGAGGGGGAGAGGAGGGGGTTCAGCAGGGCGAGCTTGTCGGTGCCCACGGCGACAACGGAGAAGGCAGTGACCTCGGCTCCTGTGCCGGAGAGCGAGGGGATGGTTATGATGGGGGGCCCCCTGTTCCTGAGGGGCTCTCCCCTGAAGTATGCCAGAGGGTCGCCCTCGTTTGCGGCTACCGCTGACGCGGCTTTAGCCATGTCGAGGGCGCTACCGCCGCCGAGCCCTATAATCACATCCGGCCGGTTCCCCCGGACCTGATCCGCCAGCGAGTTCAGTACCCGCGTATCCGGCTCGGGCATGACGCCATTGAACTCCGACAGCCGGCCGAACTGGGAGACGATCTCTCTGACCCTCTCCGCTGCCTTGGTCTGACCGACGACCCGCCCTGTGACGAGCATGACGCTCCCGAATTTGAGCTTCCTTAGCTCATCGGGCAGCCGTTCTATCGAGCCGATGCCGAAGACGATCTTCGTCGGCTGCTGGTATGAGAAGGATTTGAACATTGAGCAGGGAAAGCTTGCCATAAAACGGACCTCACGATAAATATGTTTATGCTCTACCCTACCTTAAAGGTTGGGGCTCCCTGCTTCAGTGATGATTGCTGCCATACGCATCCGGGATAAGCGCATCCCTCCAGCCTCCTCCATTCAATACTTCCAGCAGGCGGTTGTAGAGACATCTGCGGATGCCGGGATGCAGGGGCGATATCATGCTCCCCTAAGTGCAGCCTGAGACGGTGACTGGACAGTCTGCTGTTCCTCTATCACGCCAAGGCGGACTCGAGCGTGTCCTAAGGACGTTAAGAGTCCCGGATTCAATCCCCGGCCCGCCCAGGGGTCCCGAAATTACGCCCGCGTACCGCAGACAGGGTTCCCACGAGGCAGGTGGCACCGACGGTGCAGCTATACACGGCCGGCGCTATCAGCTGATGGACATCCAGTACCTTTTTAAACAAATAAAACTTATCAGCATTTTAGTGGGAGAAGATGATTGACGAGATCTCTGAAGTACTCAAGCGTTACAATACTTCCAAGCTCACCATAGGGACTTTGGGGAGCCATTCGGCCCTGGACATAGCTGACGGGGCCAAGGACGAGGGCTTTCCGACTGTGGTTGTCTGCCAGAGGGGGAGGGAGCTGCCGTACAGGGTGCTCGGGAGGATCGTCGACGAGACCATAATCCTCGACAAGTTCTCGGAGATTGTGGGCGACGAAGTCCAGAGGGCGCTGAGGGAGAGGAACACCATCTTTGTGCCCCACAGGGCGTTCTCGACGTATGTCCCTTACGACGACATCGAGAGGAGGTTTGCCGTGCCCCTCTTCGGGAACAGATGGATCCTCAAGTCGGAGGAGAGGAACGCCCCCAAGAACCAGTACTACCTGCTCGAAAGGGCGGGGATAAGGCAGCCTAAGAAGTTCAGATCGCCTTCCGAGATAGACCGGCTCGTCATGGTCAAAGTCCAGGAGGCAAAGCGGAAGATCGAGAGGGCATTCTTCACCGCCACCAGCGAGGAGGACTATGGGAGAAAGGCGGAGGAGAGGATCGCCAAGGGCGTGATCAGGAGGGAGGACCTTGAGAAGGCGGTGATCGAGGAGTTTGTGGTCGGGACGTACTTCAACTTTAACTTCTTCAACTCGGTCATCAGGGGAGGGGTCGAATTCATGGGGATAGACCGCAGGCTGCAGACAAACATCCATGACTTTGTCTCCCTGCCGGCGAGGCAGCAGCTCGAGGCAGATGTCGTCCTCCAGAACATTGAGATCGGGCACCAGGGAGCCACGATAAGGGAATCGATGCTGCAGAAGGTCTTCGAGATCGGCATCAGGTTCGCGGAGGCGGCGAGGAGGGAGTACCCGCCGGGGATGATCGGCCCCTTTGCCCTGCAGGGGGCGGTCACGAAGGAGCAGGAGATCGTCATCTTTGATGTCTCTCCCCGCGTCCCAGGAAGCCCTGTCCTTGGGACAACGAGTCCCTACACCAAGTATGCCCACGGCATACCCATGAGTGTAGGAAGGAGGATAGCGCTGGAGATTAAAGAGGCTGCAGAGTCAGACAGGCTGAGGGAAGTAGTCACATGACCCGGCTGCCGTCGGTCGCCACAGTCAGCTCGCACTCCGCCCTGCAGATCCTCAAGGGGGCCAAGGACGAGGGGTTGAAGACGGTTCTGCTATGCCTCAAGGGGAGAAGGGAGCTCTATGAGAGGTACGGGCTCGCCGATGTGATAATCGACATTGAGAGCGTCGAGGATCTCCTCAAGCGGGAGGTTCAGAGGAAGATCCTTGGGATGGATGCCGTACTGATCCCGCACGGCACACTGATCTCCGGCGGAAGGCTGGAGGAGTTCGAGAGGGGCTTCGAGCCCAAGGTCTTCGGCAACAGGTACATCTTCAGGTGGGAGTACGACAGGGGGATGAAGGATAGACTGATGAAGGAGGCGGGGCTCAACGTGCCGAAGAGGCTGGAGCCGTCCCAGATCGACAGGCCGGTGATAGTGAAGCTGCCGGGGGCGGAGGGGGGGAGGGGGTACTTCATCGCCAAGGATACGAGGGACTTTGAGGACAAGCTCAAGAGGGTCTCGGGCAGGAAGCTGATAAGCGGAGAGGAGGAGATCTTCATACAAGAGTACATCGTCGGCGTGACGGTCTATCCGCATTACTTCCACTCCCCCCTCCTCGGGAGGACGGAACTGCTGGGGTGCGACCGCAGGTACGAGTCGAGCATCGATGGGCTCGGCAGGATAGGCGCCAAGGATCAGCTCGATCTGAACCTCGTCCCGACCTTCAGGGTGATCGGGAACATTCCTATCGTCCTGAGGGAGTCTCTCCTGATGGAAGTCTTCAGGAGCGGGGACGGTTTCGTCTCGGCCGCTTCCAGACTCGTCCCGCCGGGGATGATCGGGCCCTTCTGCTTAGAGATGATCTGCGACGAGGAGGGGAAGCTCTACACCTTCGAGTTCTCGGGGAGGATCGTGGCCGGCACCAACCTCTTCGTCTCGGGATCACCTTACAGCGACCTCCTCTACGAAGTCCCCATGAGCATGGGGAGGAGGGTTGCCAGGGAGTTGAGGTGCGCCGCCGAGAGCGGAGACCTGGACAAGGTTACGAGCTGAGGCGGGCGGGGTTTGTACCATCTGAAGTGCCGTCCCGGCGACATAGCCGAGAACGTGCTGGTCAGCGGCGACCCGGGCAGGTCCTCCAGGATCGCCGAACTCCTAGAAGGGGCCAGGCTCGTGAACGGCAACAGGGGGCTGCTTATACAGGGTACTACAACGGCCGGAGGGTGACAGTATCGACGACTGGCATGGGTGCGCCCTCCGCGGCGATAGTGATGGAGGAGCTTGCAGCCTTGGGTGCAAAGAAGGTCATAAGGGTCGGCACTACCGGTGCGATAAGGAGTGACGTGGAGCTGGGGGATCTGATAGTACCGGTGGAGGCGGTGCCTCTCGACGGCGCCACGAGGGCTTATGCAGGCCCAGAGGCGGTGAAGGCTGATGGGGCGATTGTAGAGGAGCTGAGGTCAAGGATAGAGACAGAGGGGCTCAGGTTCCATCTCGGGAGGATCTGTACCAGCGACACTTTTTACCTTGAGGAGGAGAAGGGGGCCAGGGACTGGGCCTCCAGGGGGGTGCTCAGCTTTGAGATGGAGTGCTCAGTCATCTTCGCTCTCGGGAAGCTCAGGGGCTACAGGGCGGGAGCCGTTCTGACGGTGACGGGGAAGGTCTCCTCGGCGGGAGACAGGATCATCGATGACAGCACCACGCAGAGGAGTATCGAGAGGAGCATAGTCTGCGCCCTGGATGTCATCGCGTTGGGGCGCAGGGCATGAACTGCCGGTGCTGTAAGCGCCGGACTTGATGATGCGGATCGAGCAGATATCGGATTTTGACTTGCCCGGTTAAAAGACCGGGCATCGGAAGCGGGTTTTTTAATACATACGTACTGCCAGGCTTACATGAACCTGTCAAGCCATATGTTAGGCGACTACCGCTCGATTGCCGCGCGCCAGTAAACAACAAGATAATAGAGACGGTGCGTATAATATCTACGCCGCAGTTAAGGCCGCGATGAGCCTGTAACGGCAACATGGCGGTTATACAGGAACCCTATCAGAGATGAGAGGGTTTCCCGGCTGCCATGTTGTAAAGGACAGGATGCGCAACGGGTTGGACCAGGACGCCTGGATAGAATCGGGCGCCACGACCGCGGAAAGTTGCCGCATGGGAAAGCCGGAAGGGGAATGCCCTGCCATGGGGGACAATCTAGTTCCGGC
>Ga0067045_1005067_pt1 | contig 10326 bp, 6 predicted proteins | sample TerdegcTABiofilm_FD_59184 | JGI IMG/M metagenome (GOLD analysis project Ga0067045, IMG submission 59184) | Combined Assembly of (Gp0054472, Gp0054536) Wastewater bioreactor microbial communities from Singapore -Terephthalate degrading... | reverse complement strand
CCCCACGGGAATTTCAAGCGGCGACGCGGCGACCCGGAAGCCCATCCATCCAAACGAACAAAGCAGGGCCGAGAGGATCACGGCGGAGGGACAGGTCCGGATGCCCCTGGGGATCGGCCGTGGAGCCGGCCCGACTCGAGCCCGCCGCCCGGATGATTGCAACGGAAACCCGCCCGGCGAGCCCGGTCGCGCGCGCTGGTCGGTCTCAGGCATGGCTCGAAGACTTTGTGGGAGGCGGGCTTATCTCAGCTTCTTGATGAGCACCTTGGATTTGCGGCCGCTGGCCTCGTATTTCTCGCGGCGGGCGGGAGGCAAATCGTCGGGCGAGCCCTCGACGAAACCGGCCTTGGACTGAAAATAAGTGAAGGCCTGGGTCGAGAGCGCGATGAGCTCGTTCAAGCCGAGGTCACGCGCCTTGTTTTCGACAAATTGAACGAGCTTGCGGCCGATCCCCTGGTTTTCATGGGCGGCGCTGACGTAGAGACAGGCCAGTTCGCCTTTCTTCTGCTCGGGATAAACGTGAAGGGCGACGCAGGCAACGGGATTGCCGTCAATTTCGAAAATGTAATAGTCACTCAACTGCTTTTCGATGCCCGCACGGGTGCGTTTGATGAGCTCCTGGCTCGCGACCGAGGATTTGGTCAGCTTCACAATGCTGCGGACGTCCTTCTTGAGCGCGCGGCGGATTTGCTGGAATTCGTTGGCGTAAATCAGCGTGCCGACCCCTTCGTTGGTGAAGACTTCAGCGAGCAACCCCTCCTCGACCGAACCGCTGATGACGTGGACGCGGGGAATCCCGGCTTTGCAGGCTTCCAAGGCATGAATGGCCTTGGAGAGCATGTGAGGCTGGATATCCTCTTTCTGCATGGCGAGCACCGACTCGAGGTCGGCCACCGGCATTTGACGAATGACGCGGTCGCCGACCCGGATGCCTTCCTGGGTGGTTATGAACATCAGCTTCACGGCCTTGAGGGCCACGGCCACCGCCACGGCCACACTGTCGGAATTCACCCGGTAGGTCTTGCCATCGCCGTCGAAGCCCAGGGGAGGGAACACCGGGATGATGTCATGATCGAGGAGCTTCTGGCAAAACTCGACATCCACGCGCTCGACTTTGCCAGTGAACAGGTGGTCCACGCCGTCCAGGATTCCCAAGGGGTGGGCGAGGATGGCGTTGGTGCACGCGGCGCGGAGGTCATTGGCGGAGAGGCCTTCGAGAATCTCGTGAGTCAGACGGTTGCTGGCGGTGAGGGCCAGCTTCAGTGTGGGGCCATCGGTGATGCCGGCGCCATCCAGATTGGAGGGTTGGACGCCCAGTTCTTCACCCAAGGCCCGAATCTGCGCCGAAGCACCGTGAACGAGCACGACGCGAATGTTCAACGAGCGCATCAGGGCGATGTCGGTCAGGATGTTGGCAAAGTTTTCGTCCGTCACGACAGCGCCGTCGAGGCTGATCACGAACGTCTTCTCCCGGAATTGGGGGACGTACTGCAGAATGCCACGCAGGTCGGTGAGTTTCACTTTAGTCCGATAATCTTTTTTGCAGAGTAATTGGGCTGGCTAAAAAGGCAAGCGGCGCCACCGGGCGGCAGTGCGACCACCACGGACCGCAGGCAGGAGGGCCGCCGGGGGCATCGCCTCGTTGAAACGGAGAACCGGCGGGACGTTCACGCCTCCCGCAGCCATCGCGCCTCGTAGGGCGCCAAACGGGCTGGATGAGGCTGCGGGACCGTCGAGAGCAGGAGCTGGGCCGGACCGGGCGCGAGCGAGGCGTCCAAGTCCACCGCCTGGCCGGCGAGGTTGTGCAGGCAGAGCACGGGGTTTTGGCCATCGGGCGCGGAGCGGCGGATGAGAAAAAGCCGCGGGTCGGCATCCAAAATTTCAAACGGGGCGTTGGGGTGAAAAGCGGCCAATCCCCGTCTCGTTTGGAGCAGGCGAGACATGCCGGAAAAGACCCGGAACCGCAAGGACCCGGGATTAGACAGCGCCAACTCCAAGGGTGCGCGCTCGAGTTTTTGGCGGTTAATGCGCCGGGGAATGCCGGAGGATTCTGCAGCCGGACGGTCCCCCCGCGAACCGAACAGGGAATGGAAGTAGATGGCAGGCACTCCAGGGATCGCCAGCATGAGGGCATGGGCGCAGAGAAAACGGTCCACCTGCAGAGCCATCGGCTCGGCGGCGGCGGGATCGGACAGCGCGTCGAAGTAATTGATGTTCAGCTCGTAGGGCGCGGTCGAGCCATCCGGCAGGTGTTTGAGGGAAACGAAGCCGCCGTGCCGCTGGGTGCGCTCGACCAGGGCCGCGATTTCCGCCTCGGTGAGAATGCCGCGAGCGGGGTTCAGACCGATGCCATCGTGGGAGGCAAGGAAGTTGAAAAACGCGGTTTGGTTCGAGGGGGGGCGCAGCGTGTTCGCCCAGCGAGCCAGGATGCTTGCGTTACCGGACGCCAGCGAGTGGAGGACCAGGGGCGGCAGCGCGAAGTTATAGACCAGTTGCGCCTCGTTGGTGCCGTCGCCAAAGTAAGAAATGTTGTCGGCGTGGGGAACGTTGGTCTCAGTGATCAGGCGGACGTGAGGGGCGCAACAGTCCAGGACTGAGCGGAGAAGCTGGATGACCCGGTGGGTTTGCGGCAGGTGCAGGCAGGAGGTGCCCACTTCCTTCCAGAGAAAGGCAATGGCATCCAGCCGGATGAATCGGGCGCCGTGGCGGACATAGCAGAGCAGGGCTTCGATGACGTGGAGCAAAACCGCCGGGTTCTTGAAGTTCAAATCCACCTGGTCGGCGCTGAAGGTGGTCCAGACCTTGCGCGGACCCGTGGCGCTGGGAAAAGTGGTCAGCAGGGGCAGCGNCCTNGGCCGNACTACTNGGGAGAGATCGGGGTCCCCCTCAACCGTGACAAAGAAATCCTCGNAGCCGGGCTCATTGCGGAGAAAACGCTGAAACCAATCGCTTTGGGCCGAAAGATGGTTGAAGACCGCATCGAACATGAGGTCGAAGTTTTGCCCGATCCGGCGAATATCCTCCCAGGTGCCATAAGCGGGTTCGACCGCGAAATAGTCCTTCACGGAAAAACCGTCATCGGAAGACCAGGGATAGAAGGGGAGAAGGTGCACGCCGCTGATCATCCCGCGCACGTGGCCCGCCAGAAACCGGTCCAAGGCGGCCAGCGGGCTGAGACCTGGCTCGCGGAGCTGGTCGGGGTAAGTGATCAGAAGTGTATCGCGCTCGCACAGCGGCTCGGGCGAGGTGGAGGTTTGTGGAAAAGCCGACGCCGCCCGCGACATTAGCTGGTTCAGGCGCGGAACCAGAGAATCCGCGGCCGTCGGCCCATAAAGAGCCGCGAGCTGATGGCGAATCCGATCACTGTTATTTGTCATAAGGCGCGGCCCGCCCTCTGGCGGAACACTTGGAATGAAACCGCGGAGCCAGTATGTCATAGACTGGCGCGGCGCGCACGTGACGTTTTGGGGGATATGCGTGCCGCCGCCGTGGCGCCCGCGGGGCCGCAACGGTTGGGTCCGGTTTTTCCCCCTGGGTGAAGTTTCAAGGTGCGCGCCGGGAATTTCCGGGTAAGTTCACGCGCGTATGAAGACTGCCGGCTTTCAGTTGGGATGCGCCCCCAAGCGCATTGGGTTCATTTCGACGCGGTTTCACGGGACGGACGGGGTGACGCTCGAGGCGCGGAAATGGGCGCAATTGCTCGAGGAAATGGGGCACTCGTGCTTCTGGATGGCGGGGTTGCTGCAGGCGCCGCCGGAAACCAGCCATCCTGTTCCCTTGGCGTTTTTTGGTCATCCTGAAGTGGCGGAGCTCCAGTCGCGGCTGTTCGGTGTGACGCGGCGGAACCGGGAGATCACCACTCGCCTGCAAACGCTCAAGGAGCGGCTCAAGGACGAGCTCTATCGTTTCATTGAAAAGTTCCAGCTCGAGGTTCTGATTCCCGAGAACATCCTGGCCATTCCGATGCACGTGCCGCTGGGATTGGCGATGACGGAGGTGCTGGCCGAGACGGGCCTGCCCACCATCGCCCATCATCATGATTTCACCTGGGAACGCGAGCGATTCACGCTGAATGGCGTCAACGATTATCTCCAGGCCGCCTTCCCTCCCCTCCTGCATCATGTCGAACACGTCGTCATTAATTCCATGGCCCAGAAGGAGCTGGCGCGCCGCTTTGGCATCCCCTCGCAAATCATTCCGAACATTTTGGATTTCGAGACGCCGCCGCCGGGCCTGGACGATTACAACGCCGATGTGCGGCGCGAGATTGGCATCCGAGAGGAGGACTGGCTCATCCTCCAGCCGACGCGAGTGGTCCAGCGCAAGGGCATCGAGCATGCCATCGAACTGGTGCGCCAGTTGCGCGACCCCCGCGCGCAACTGGTCATTTCCCATCCGGCCGGCGACGAGGGCAGCGCTTACATGGCGATGCTCAACGAGCGCATTGCCGACGCCGGGATCCAGGTCCATTTCATCGCCGACCGCGTGGCCGAAACCCGCGGCTGGACCCCGGACGGGCGCAAGGTTTACACCCTGTTCGATCTTTATCCCCATGCGGACCTGGTCACTTACCCGAGCCTCTACGAGGGGTTTGGGAATGCGTTTCTGGAAGCCATCTATTTCGGCAAGCCGGTCGTCGTCAACACCTATGCCGTTTACGCCCGGGATATTGATCCGCTGGGCTTCAAAACCATCGAAATGGACCAACTGGTCACCCGCCATGTGGTCGAGCAGGTCCGCGCCATCCTCAGCGATGCGGCCTTGCGCCAATCCTGGGCGGAGACCAACTATGCCCTCGGTCTGAAATACTTTTCTTACGCCGTCGCGCGACGGAAGCTCACCGCCCGGCTGGCGAATCTGTTCGGGGAAGGGGTGTGAACCGCGGAAGGCGGAGTTGGATGATGCCGGGGTTGGTTTCGCGGCCTACCTGGCCGCCGGCGTGATGGTGACGCCGAAGTTTTTGTTCATGAAACTCTTCATTTGGGCGGCGGTGCTGCGCGTAGCATCCATGTAGCCGGCCGCCAGCCCCGCCGCGGCGGCGGAGGCGGCCGAGGTGCCGACCACCTGATAGGGCTGGTTCTGATAATACACCACACTCATGCCCGGCACGCCCAGCGAGACAAAGGAGCCGCGGTTGGCATACGGCGCGATCTGGCCGTGATCCACCGCGGTCACAGCGGTCACCCCGGGGTAGGCGGCCGGGTAAACCGGGGTGGTCACCGGCTCATTGCCCGCCGCGGCGAAGACCGGGATGTTCTGCTTGCTGACGTCCTGCAGAACGGATCGAAGCAGGGAGTCATCGCCCGGGCTGCCCAGGCTGAGGTTGATGATCCTGGCGCCGTTGTTGACGGCCAGCACCACGCCCTTGGCGACATCGAAGGTCGAGGTGGAGGGATTGGCGCCATACACATCCACCGGCAGAATCTGGACCGCCGTGCTGCCCTTGGTGATTTCTTCAAGGCTGCGCAGCACGGTGCCCGCCATGGAGGTTCCGTGCGTGGGGGAATTGGGATCGGTGCTGGCAGGGCCGGCCACACTGATGGCCTCCAACAGGAACTGGTCGAGGTTCCCTCCCAGCGGCTGCACCGCCGTGTCTATCAGTCCTACGATGATCCGCCCGTCACTGGGCGGCGGGTTCAGCCGCAGCCGTGGCGGCGGGGGCAGGTTTTGGGCCGAGACCGGCTCGGCGGAAGGGGGGCGGTCAATCGCGTAGTTGTTGTCCACCGATTCCACATCCGAGCTGGAGGCCAGTTGCTGTCGCGCGGCTTCGGTGGCTTCCTCGCTGTCGAACTCGAGGCGGTACGCATTGAGACTGTCAATCCGGCCGGTCACGCGCGCCCCCAGCAGCCGCGCCCATTCTTCAATCTTCGCGCCGGGCTTGAGGCGCACAATCAACTGGTTGGGGATCGCCTTGCCGAGCCGGGCACCGGACCGGGAATGTTCCGCCGGCTCAACCAACTGCGTTGCGTTTTTCCGGGAGGTGCGAAAAACGAACAGCCGCGGCGTCCCGTTCGTATCCGGGACCAACGCATAGTTGAGGTCGCCGAGCAGGAGGCGCAGAGCGTCGCCTGGAGGCAAGTCGGTGAACTTGGCCGAAACCTGGCGGGTCACGCCGGGCTCGAGGTACACCCGCCAGCCGGTGGCGGTGGCGATTTGCTTGAGGGTGCCGTAAAGATTGCCGCCCTCAATATCGGCCGTAACGCGGTTTTGGCCCNCGTTCCANGCGAACTTGTTGGGNGCGGTGGCAGCCTGGCTGCCCAGCCAGGCCATCGCGATTATCAAGAGCANGAGAGCCCACCCGCCTNGCCGGTTTCGTGTCATTACTGTTTCAGACTGTTTCACAAGTAGTTTTGTTCGAAAACCTTCGTTTAATTGGCAGTCCGGACCCGGTAAATCCGCCGGCCATCCAGCGGCGCGGTCTCCGTCCAGGTGGCGGGCGAGTTTGTCGGAGTCCGGCTATCGCGCACTTGAAAGGCCTGGCCCAAGTCGGGAGCGCTCAGGATTTCGTACGTGCGGCCGGCCGTCGCGGGCCAGGAGAGCGTTACGGGCGGCAGGGTGAGCGCAATCGGGAAGGGGGCCTCGCCAAAGGGCGGACTGACCAGCCGGATCCAACGGGTTTCGGTTTGATATCGCCAGCCTGTGGCGGCGGTGACGATCGCATAAAACGGGTGCAGGCCCGGTCCGAGCCGGCTGCCGGCGATGGTGAACAAGGCGCTGGACTGGCCGGTGAGGTTGGTCAACAGGCCGCCGGTGCTGAACAACTCGATGTTGGCGATGTTGTTGGTGTTGGCCACGATGGAAAACTGCAAGGGAACGTGGATGAAAGTGTTGCTGGCCCCGCTGAGGAGGGAGAACGAGGCGCTGAGCGGCCGGTTCTGGACCCGGACGCGCCGGCTGATCCGGGTTTGCGTTCGAACATGACTGCCTTCGTAAGCCACCACAGCCAGCTCATGATAACCGTCCGCCAGCGGGGAGGTATCCAGGTTGAAACCCAGCGGAAATTGCGTGAGGCCGGCCGAGACATACAAGTGATTGCGCGGGCGCAAATCCCGCAGGTTCTCCGCCAGCGTGACTACGGCGGAGGGCGAGGGGGAAAGGGCGGCGGAGGCGTTGAGGTCGGCCTGAATCCGGGCCGCATCCCATCCCGCCGCCCGCGCGCGGAGGGTGAACTCCACCTGGGGGGACGTGCTGACGAGATTGGTTTGCAGGTCTTCGGCCACCAGCCCATCGGGCTCCTGCAAGGCGGCGTTGGTGTTGATTTGGTCCACCAGCGCCAGCGCCATCTGGTGCAGGGTCAGGCCGGGGGTATTCGTCACCCCGACCAGAATCTGAGTGCCATTGGTCTTGGTGATGACGAGCTGGGCGTAGTGGTTATTGGCCGGCTGGCCGGTGAGGCTGAAGCTGCGCCAGCCCCAAGCGGGGCTTTCAAGAAAAACGGGCCGGCTCGCGCCAAGGAAGGTGCATAGGAGGCTCGCCGAACCCTGAGTGCTGGTGACGGCTAGAGTGGTGGCCCCCGCGGGGCGGGCCGGGTCGAAGGATTGGAGCTCGACACGGTCGCCCCTGGCGAACGCCATTACCTTCGTGGCGTTGGTGTTGGCGGCGGCGTTCAGGAGCGCCGCCAGACCNCCGGCCACCGACGNCAGACTGGCATTGAGCGGGACAAGATAATTCATCGTATGGCCGTTCAAGGTGACCGTCAGAACATTGCTGCGCCCGGGCGGCAGATTGGTCAGCGTCCGGTTCCAAAGACCATCCACAAACAGGTCCATCTGCTGAATGGGACGGCTGGCATCCCCGCCCGAGCTGAACTCGACTTGAATCGGGACGTTCCCGGTGAGGACCGCGTCTTCCGTCAGGTTGAGCCAGGCGCCGGTCGCGGGTCGTGCAAACGGCGCGGCCAGGGGGTCCCCCATGACCAATCCTTGATACGGGTTGGTGATTCCCAGGTAATAACACTCGGCCAGACTGAACCCGCGCGCCTGGTAAAAATAGATGCGCGGCGAAGGGAATTTCTCGAGGTAGGCGCAGGGTTCGTCCACGGTGCCGTACGTGCCGGCTGCGCCCGCCCCGAGCAGCGACAGGATGTTCAACTGGCCGGCGCTGTATTGGAACAAGAGCCCCCCGTAGGAAGTGAGGTTGTCGGCCAGGGCGCCGGGGGCGAACGAGGCGTTGACCACGCCATAACTGTAAGAACCGCTTTGGAAACCCAGCAGGTGGCCCAGGGCGAAGATGGAGTTGGCATTGGTCCGCTGAATGGCGTAACCCCCGCGCACCCGCGCGTCAAAAACCGCGTCGTCAAACAAGGGAAAGCGAATGTTCCGATCGTAATCGGTGCTCTTGGCCAGAAAAACCGTTTGGGTGGGGAACGTGCCGTCCGACAGGGCGCCCTGATACACGATCTGTTGGGCGAGCGGCAGGTTGCTCGAGGTGATCATCGTGGCCAACAGGTTGGTGTAGCCCAGGCTGCCGGGGGCAATCGAGCGAAACGCCCCTTCGGTGCCCGCGTAGGCGTTGGACGACGCGGGGGGCAGGGAGCAGGACGCCGGCGCGCCCGGCGGCGGTGTGCTGTTGTTTTTGAAGCCGTAGAACAGCGCCGAGGTGGTCGAGTCTATGGTGGTGCTGTTGGTGACCCGGTAGGGAATATCCATCGAAAGCACCAGGAAATCCACCTGGTTGGTTAATCGCGCGCCGGCCAGAAACGAAGCCAGCGGAGCCCGCAAGGTCGTTTCAAACGCGCTTTGACTCCAGTCGGTGTTCCCACCCGCCCACGATATGCGAAAGACATTTTGCGGCGGCACGCCCCGCAACTCGCGGTAGTAATTGCCCAACGCGACCGAGTTCGAACTGTTCTGGTTCACGACCACGACCACGTTGAGCCCGCTGCCGCCGCCCCACGCAGGGCCGCCGCTCAGCAGAATCCACGCAGCCATGAGCCGCCATATAGTCCGCTCAAACACCGCCGCAATTTCGCCGAAAAATGCCAACCCGCAAAGCCTCTTTTGGCGCCCTTCGGCCGCCGCGCGCCTTCCACTCGCAGTCTCCCCGGGGCCGTCCGCAACCGATGCGCTTAATCCGCCGCGATGTCCCGGCGCACCCAGGCCGCGTGCATGTCGAGGTAAAGCTGGTTGCGCCCCCCATTGTGCGCGGACCATCCGCGGGCGGGCGGCTCGGTGCCGTTCAGACTCCACTCGGAATGAAATCCCGCCCACCAGCCCCGCTCGAAAAACGGGCTCATCAGCCATTCCTCCTCCGACATCGAAGCCTGGCGGAGCAACGCGACGCTCTCCGGGGTGCGCCCGCGCAGGTAGCGCGGCTGGGCGGGGTCCAGCTCGGCCAGCTTGTCGCTGATGAAATTGCCCCAGCCGCGCTCGGGCGCATTGGTGCCGTTTTCACGCCAGGGGCTGGCGAAATGCGCGCGCCAATCGTTGGTGATCAGGCCCACCGGCGGACAAATAAACACGCCAGGGTCGCTGCCCAGGTACGGCGCCAGAAGCGGCATAAACGACCCCAGCGAAGCGTACCGCTTCCCACTGGAATTGACCCGCGGCGTCAACTGCAACTCGGAGTCCGCCACCCACGGCATCCGGCCGCCCGCATCGTTCATGTAAAGCGTGGTCGCAAGGCCGAGTTGACGCAGATTCGAAAGACAGGAAGCGCGTCGCGCGCGGTTTTTGGCCTTGGCCAGGGCGGGGAGCAACATCGCGGCCAGGATGGCGATGATCGCCACGACCACCAACAACTCGATCAACGTAAATCCACTGTTTCGCCGATTCGCCTTCACCCTCCTCAGGGTCGAGGTTTCTTCCGGTTCGTCAATCCTCAAGGCCGGCGGATGTACCCGCCCGGTGCAACAGCCGCAACCCGTTGGCTGCGAGCATGCATCACTGGGAAAACCGTCTCCGGCCAAGGAAACTGACCTCATGCGTATGGCGTCCTCCTTGGCTCCGCCCTGCCCCGCCTCCCTGTCCCGCAGGGACAACCGACAAGCTATACGGGGTGACGGTTGAAACCCCATCCCATCCTCTTGCGGACTTTGAGTCTTTGCGCCCTCTCATCCCCTGCGGCTGCCTTGCAGGTGATTCCTGTTCGTCAGGCCAGCGTTTTGCGTACAACTTTCTTCGGATTCGGCCTCGTGACCGACACCCTTGCTGTTCGGCTAGCACTTCCCCTTGCCGGGTGTGCGTCGGACTTTAACCAACGAGTCAGTGCGCCCGGGCGGGTGCACGCAGGAAAAAGCGCCGGGGTTGAGGCCGGCGCTTGCGCAATGCCTTGGTTGGGATCGGGATCAGGCGAGGCCAAATTCCTTCTTGTTCAGCTCGCAGGAAA
>Ga0067045_1005492_pt1 | contig 10332 bp, 6 predicted proteins | sample TerdegcTABiofilm_FD_59184 | JGI IMG/M metagenome (GOLD analysis project Ga0067045, IMG submission 59184) | Combined Assembly of (Gp0054472, Gp0054536) Wastewater bioreactor microbial communities from Singapore -Terephthalate degrading... | reverse complement strand
AGTACCGCATGGGGAAGGATGCCGTCGAGGAGTGAGCAACGGTAGGGGCCGATCGTGAGCCGCTCCTGCCGCATGATCGGAAAGGGAGACTGACATGCCTGTGAAATGGACGAAACGGCTGATCGCCGATGAGCGTTATGAGGCCGCGGATGTGTTCGACGTGAACCGCGACGGCCACCCGGATATCGTGTCCGGCGCCTACTGGTATGAGGGCCCGGACTTCCGCAAGCGCCACTGGATCGGCGAGGTGCGGCCCGAAGGGGAGTATTTCGACAGCTTCTGCGCCATTCCCATGGACGTGGACGGCGACGGGTGGACCGACATCATCAACGGAAGCTGGTGGGGGCCGCTGCGCTGGCGGAAGAACCCGGGAAACGCCGAGGGCGAATGGGCCGAGCATGTGATCGCAGAATGCGGCAACATCGAGGCGGTGGTGACGGCCGACGTGGATGGCGACGGGCAGATGGAGATCATTCCCAACACCCCCGGCGCGCCGCTCGTCGTCTACAAGCTGGTCACCGATGCGGCAGGGCGCGGTCAGGGCCGATTCGATGCGTTCACGATCTGGCCCAACGCTCAGGGCCATGGGCTCGGCTACGGAGACGTGAACGGCGACGGGCGGGGCGACTTCATTCTGGCGGGCGGATGGCTGGAGTGTCCTGCGGATCCCCTCCGCGGCGAGTGGATCTGGCATCCCGACTGGCAGTTTGGCGCGGCCAGCGTGCCCATCCTGGCGGTGGACGTCAACCGCGACGGCCTGCCCGACATCATCGTGGGCAACGGCCATGGCTATGGCCTCGACTGGTGGGAGCAGGTCATGGAGGGCGGGACGCGCTCGTGGAAACGGCATCNCATCGACCCCTACTGCTCGCAGTACCACGCCATGGAGTGGGTGGACATTGACGGCGACGGCGAGTGTGAGCTCGTNACCGGGAGCCGCTACCGGGCCCATTGCGGCAACGACCCGGGCGAATGGGACGACATCGGGTGCTATTACTTCAAATGGAACGGCGAGTCGTTCAGCAAGCAGGTCATTGACCACGGCGAGGTCCGCGCCGCCACGGGCATCGGCATCCGCTTCCAGGTCGCCGACCTCCGCGGCACCGGCCGACTGGACATCGTCGCACCGGGCAAGGACGGGCTGTACGTCTTCTTCAACGAGGGGACATAGGCCGACCGGTTCGCGCGATCACCGTTGCCGGCGCGACCGCGCTCCAGCAGCCCGTAGGGGCGAATCAACCGCCGAGCGGAACCGTCATGCAGAGGACCGCGGCAGCGCGCGGTTGGTTCGCCCACGACCACCGGTTGCGCCGCCATTGGTCGGAACAAGGGCGTACCAGCCGGTTGCCGCCTCGGGCCATGTGATCGCACTATCGGTCGTCCGGCTGATACGCCCCTACGACATCTGCGCGCCGCACGGCCAGGGCGCGGTGAACCGCGCCCCTACCCATTGCCGTGGCCCCTCCTGGACGTCATTGCGAGCGAAGCGCGGCAATCCCGAAGGTTCACAGGCCGTTGGATCGGATCGGCGTGGATTGCCCGGGATCGCGTCGCTTTGCTCGGGATGACGTGGCGGTGCGTAGTACTCTCCGGCAACGGCGGTTCGACACCACGTAGGGGCGAATCAACCGCCGAGCGGAACCGCCATGAACAGGAAGGCGGCAGCGCGCGGTTGGTTCGCCCATAACCACCGGTTGCGCCGCCATTGGTCGGAACAAGGGCGAATTAGCCGGTTGCGGCCTCGGGCCATGTGATCGCACCATCGGTCGTCCGGCTGATACGCCCCTACGACATCTACGCGCCGCACCGATAGGGCGCGGTGAACCGCGCCCCTACCCATTGCCGCCAGGAACCTGACGTCATTCCCGCGGAGGCGAGAATCCACCGCCCACGGGTCCCGGCCAGCAACTTACGGGGATGACGGACGAGAGCCCGTGCCGCGCTCCTCTACTCTCCCGACCACCCCTGCTTGAGCCATGCCAGATTGAACCGGTAGTGGAGGCGGCTGGAGATGAGGTGGATGACGCCGTCGGGCGTCTGGGTGGCGGCGAGGTAGCCGCCGTGCTCGGCGCGCGTCGGCGTCGCGATGAACCGCCCCGTGTGCGCCCCGCCGTCGTATTCGCCGTCGCCGGGCGTCAGCAGCTTGCGCAGGGGCCATGTCTTGCCGTCGTCGAACGACACTGCGGCATACATGCCGTGCCCGACGAACTCCTTGCCCTCGGCATCGAGGAAGGTCATGCCGGCTGCCTCCGGCTCGCGGATGGAGGAGGTGAAGCCGACGAACAGCAAGGGACCCTCCTGCAGACGCCTGAGCACGAGCCGCTGGCCGCCGCTGATGGGAGGAAACGGGCTCGCGCGGTAGGTCCATGTCGCGCCCAGATCGTCCGAGATGCTCATGGGCATGCGGCCGCCGATGCTGTCGCCCCGCCCCAGCGCCATGAGGCTGCCATTGCGGAGCTCCACGACCTGCGCATGGATGCCGGCGATGGTGCCCTGCCCGATGCTGCCCTCCGCGAAGGTGGGGGCCGGCTTGTCGCGGCCTGGATCGTGCCATGTCTTGCCCCGGTCCTTGCTGATGTGCAGCGCAGTGCCGCCGTTGCCGCCCGGCACAGCGTCGCAGTTCTGGATGAGCGCGCCGCGCCGCGTCATGAGCGTCCCGGATATCACCTGATGCCGCCCCTCGATCTTCGGCGCGATGGCGCGCATGGGCGTCCATGTGACGCCGTTGTCACGGCTGGTACGCATGAGCAGGGCCAGTTTGGCCCACCCCCTGCCGCCGTCGGGTCCCATGCCGTTGAAGTGGTAGATCGTGCCCTTGCCGTCGTGGAAGATGCTCGATCCGTGCATATTGCGGTTGGGCGCCTTGAGAAACTCGCTCGAAGCATCCCATGTCTCGGCCCCTGCGCGCAGGCGGCTCGCCAATACGGTCAGCTCGGTGCCGGATTCTGCGACGGTCGAGTACCAGATCGCCATCAGGTCGCCGTTGGGCAGCCACGTGATCGATGGCTGGTGGTTGTGCGGATGGAACGGTTCCCCCTCATCGGTCGGAGGTATCACGTAGGGTATCGGGCGCGCGAAGAGAGGACGATCGGAGCGGGCCTTCGACCAGGCGAACCGCCTCTGGACCACGTTTCGAGCCCATCGGGGCGGCGACGCGTCGGGTATGGGCTTTATCGAGACGACGGTTTCATCGGTCTCTTCGACGGCGATATGGCGGTAGGTCAGCGGCCTGTCGGCGGGCGGTTCCGCGCAGAGGGACGCCATGCTCATAACCCCTCCGATCATCGCAAAGAAGGCGGACATAACGATCGAGCGCTCCTGAATGCTGTCTATGCCCATCCTGACACCGACCGAACAGAGGCGACACCGGCGCCTCGCCTCGTTGCCGAACGGAGCGCGGGGGCCATAGGGCAGCCCCCGCCTCCGCTCGCTTCCGTCAGTGCGCTACATGGGCACGATCCAGATATTGCGGAACTCGACGGGGTCGTGATCTCCCTGAAGGATGATCGGGCCGAGGGGCGCCTCGCCCTTGAACTGGCCGTACTGAATGCCGGTCGGGCCGTTGAACTCCTGGTTGTTGTGGATGAGCACGCCGTTGTGGAACACGGTCGCCCGGGCCTTCTCCACCACCTGACCGTCTTCGTTCAGTCGGGGCGCCCTGAAGATGATGTCGAAGCTCTGCCACTCGCCGGCCTTCTTGCTCGCGTTGACGCGCGCGGGTTTCTGGCTGTAGAAGGCCCCGCAGCCGCCGGCACTGGGCTCGGCCCCGAACGAGTCCATGATCTGCACTTCATAGCGCCCTTGCAGGCCGACGCCAGCATTGCCGTGGCCGCGCGTCTTGCCTTCTGCATCCACGGTCGGCCGGAACTCGACATGCAGGTAGCAGTCGCCGAACTCGGCCTTGGTGGAGATGTCGCCCTGCACGGGCGACATGACGCCGTTGTCGGCTTTCCACGCGGAGGGACCGCTGCCGTCGCGCTTCATCCAATGGTTCGCGATATCCTCCGCCTTGCCGCCGAACAGCACCGTCGCGTTGGCCGGCGGCGCGGTCGGCAGCGGTATGGCTACCTGCGGGGGAGTGTCCTGAGCGGGTCGAGCGAGCGTGCATGACGCCGTATAGACCGCCAGAAGTCCGATGAGCGCTCCGGCGAGAGCGCCTTGCAGAATCCGGGTGTGTCTCACATGTACCTCCCAATACACGGGTTATGTCAGGGCGACAGGGCCCCTTGAAGGCCCTTGCCGTCGAGGATGCGCACTGCGTCGGTCATATGCAGGCGCCATGCGCCGCCTTCCAGCCTCGCCTCTGTCCTGGTCTTCGGGCTGCTCGGGTCAATGATCTGGACTCGCGTGCTGCTGATCTGCCTGTATTTCAGCTTGTCCGCCCGGATGTCCTTCCGGGTCATGAGCATTCCTTTGTCGGGACCGCCTGCAGCGTCGGGCAGCTTCTCCATGACTCGAACGACGTCGGCCAGCAGGGCCCGCCCCGAACGGATCACTCGCGCGCGTTCCTGCTGGGTCAACGGCTTGTTCGGCCCTTCCATGGGCACTCCGTGTTTGCGGAACACCTGCTCGATCTCGGCGGTCAGCTTCTTCAGTCGCGCCATCTGCGCCGCTCCTTTGGGATCCTGAGCGGGTTTGCGAGCCGGCTTGGGAGCGGGCTTGGGAGCAGCCGGGGGAGCGGTCTCCTCGCCCACAATGCCGTCGCCCACGGCATCGTTTCCAGGTTCCGCTGCCGGCCCTCCCGGCGCCGGTCCCAACGCCTGACCCATGGCATCCGCCATCGAGTCCGCTGCGCCAGCCATCGCCTCGGCCATGGCGCCCGTCATCACTACCATCGCGCCGAGCATGATTCCCATGCCCGCCGCCGTCTCGTTGGTGAAGAGCGGCGGCAACTCCTTCAGGCTTTTCATGCTCGTCACGCGCCGAACAAGCTTGCGCGCCTCAGCGACCGGGCCAGCCGCATGCGCGCTCATGGGCTGGGCGATGACGCAAACCGACGCCGCTATGGCGGCGATGCGCCAGCGGAGTTTCCTCATGTTCATGCCTCCGTGTCCCCGGTGCACGTGCCTGAACCGCCGAAGCCTGTGCCGGTGCGGCATCCAGCCGGGAGACACTAACAGGATACGCGACGGTGCGCCTTCGCGCTTCCTGACCAGGCTCGCAGGAGAAGACGACGCGGCCGCGAGCGAGCTCCGTCCGTTCACGATCACGCGGATTCGCCGTCGCGCGGATATGCGCACGGCGATGAACGCTCGCCCCGCGCGATCCCGCCCAGCAGGGGCATGCCGCCGGTTGCGCTGCTCGGCGGCATGCCCAACGGCAGGGCTACAGACCGGGGTCCGGAGGCGGGATCAGCATCTCGGCCGACCGGGCGCTGTTGCCGGCACGGTCGACCGCCCGGACATAGAAGCGCGTCGCCGTGGTCGGCAGTGCGCCCGCGTAGGCCCCCGAACCGCGGTCATCCAGCGGTATCGGAGCGCCGGGAGCTCCCATCGTAACCTGGGTGACCACGGCTGTCACCGTCGAGACTCCGCTGTCCACGTCTGTCACTGTTGCCGTGACCTCCGGCACGTTGGCGGAGTCTCGGACAGCGCTGACCGACGCCACGACCGGCGCAATGTGATCGCCGCTTCCCCCGCCGCAGCCGCTCAGCGCCAGCGCCGCGGCGAGCCCAGCCGCCCAACAGAGATGCCTTTGCATGGAGTTTCTCCGCCCTCTCATCGAACCAGTACCACGGGAACAGCGGCGCGCGAGACGCGACCATCATCCGATCGTGCGCTGACCTCCAGCAGATAGGATCCCGCAGGAAGAGAGACGCCGGATTGGTCTCGGCCATCCCACATGAGCTGACCTGCGCCCGGCGAACGGCGTACCGCTGGGAAGTTACGCACCACCCGTGAGCCTGCCATCACGCGCACCGACACCGACGCTGACGTGTTCAGGCAGTAGGTCAACGTGCATCCAGACGCGGCTCGTGACGCCGATACCTTCAACGATGTCAGTCGCGGCGCGGCCAGGGGCGATGCCAGCTCGATCCGGTACCGATAGGTTCCGCCTGAGGGTGGCGCAACGACCGTGAACGAGGAAGCCGCCCGCAGGGCCAGGCTGCGCCCGGACTGCTCGTCCACCAGGATCGGATCAACGCCCCGAGGAAGGGTCGCCGCACCTCGCCACGAGACGGTGACTGTCCGCGCGGAGTCCGAGGCCGGGACGCTCAGGTTGAGCGTCCAGACCGCTCGCGAGGCGGGGAGCGCGCGTACGTCTACGCCCAGCGCCGCGCCGGCCCCGACGACGGTCAGTGTCGGCGCACGCTCCGAGTCGGGGCTTCTCGGCGCCGGTGATGCGCTCAACGCGGCCGAAGCCCCGCCGATCACAACCGACGTGCCGTCGGCGTCCGTGTCGGCTCGCAGACACAGGACCCATGCGTCTCGGGCATTCGGCCGGGCGTCTGCACGGCCCGCGGTGGTGGGGAATGTGAGGGTGCACGGCTGGTAGGCCAGCAGCCAGATCCCCACCCAGGGCATGAGCATTCGCGAAACACCCGGCGCCGAAGGCAGATCCGCCACGACGACGTAGGAGCCCTTGTAGGGATTGGTATCGGCAGGCTCCCAGACCCACGCAACCGGCTCAAGCACGCCGCTCGCCGCCGCTGCGGCAAGGTCCGTCACGGTTCCGTTCGCCGCAACGCGGATGGCGGATGCATCCCAGTCAATCGGCGATAGCCAGGGCAATGGCACGAAGTTCCAGCCTCGCACCAGGCTCACCGTGGCAGGCGTCGGCGGGACCGAGCCGGCTATGCGGAGCGGCACCGTGTTGGCGTCCCAGCGCACGAAGTAGGCCTTGCCGCTCTCGAGCGCGCCCGTGACATCGGACCATGCCTGAGTGGTCGGATTCCACGTCCTCACGCGCGCTCCCGGCGCTCCCAGCTCGTCCAGCGTGGGCGCCATACCCGATGCGCTGAGTCCGAGCGTCGTCAGGCCCCACTTCAGGTTCACGGGAGCCCCGGCGATGACCGTGAACGTCTGGGCGGGTGAGTCGGCGCTCCAGTGACTGCCGTCGTAGGCGCGGGCCGTCCATGAGTACTCGCCGGGCGCCAGAACGATACCGGTCGGACGGCATCTCGCCGTAGCCCCCGACCCGTAGGTCGCCGAGTCCCAGGCCGACGCATCGGTCGTGCCGTCGTATCGGCCGATCTCCTGGCCGTCTCGCAGGACAGTGATCCGATAGGTCAGGCCGGTCGGCGAGTCGGGATCGGTCGACGTAACCGCGTAGACAGGAATGCCGTTGCAGACCGCGCCGTTCGCAGGGGCGCCAAGAGTGGGAGCCGATGGCGGCACGTTCACCACGAACGCCGAGGCGGCGCTCGCCGGACCCCACACGCTGCCGTCGAAGGCCTCTGCCGTCCAGGTGCAGGCGCCGGACTCGAGCGCCTGATCCGCCGGCGGAACGAACGTTGCTGTGGCGCCTGAAGCGTACTCCGGTTGGTCCCAGCCGCCGCCGGCAACCGTCTGGTCGAATGTCTTCACCTCGACGCCATCGCGGTAGATGCGGATCCGATAGCGGATGGCCTGACCATCCGGCTCGACGCATCGCAGCACGAACGACGGACGCGGTGTCACCTTGATGCCGCCCGTCGGGGCTACCAGGGAAGGCACGCCCGGCGCGCGATCCACCCGGAACGGGACCGGCCCCGAGATCGGCGTCCAGTAGTAGCCGTCGTACACCTGCCCCTCCCAGGTGTACTCAGCGGTAGCGAGAGCGCCCTCCGGGGGCACCTGATAGGTCGCAACATCGCCCGAACCGTAGGAGGCACGGTCCCAGCCCGAGGCCGATACCGACTGGTCGTAGGTCGCGGTGACCTTTCCGTCCCGCTTCAGGATCACGCGGAAGCGCAATCCGTCGCCGTCCGGCTCGGTGGCGCTCAATCGGAATGCCGGCTCGGGACCGACCACTCCCCCTGCAGACGGCTCGAGGAGCGAGGGCGGCTGCGGCGGACGGTTGTAGGCAAACCACGCCGACACCCAGTCGCTCAGTGCGTTGAGCTTGCACACCGTGCGCACGCGCCAATCAACCCTGCCGATCGTCAGGCCATGGTCTGGCGGCAGCGCATACTCACACTCCTGTCCGCTGGCAACCCAGGGCGTCTCGTAGGTGCGCGTCGTGCCCCGCTGCGTGATCTCCACGTCGAAGCGAACCTCATGGCCGTCGGGATCCTGCGCCGAGAGCCGGAACGTGGGGATTGAGGCGTAGGGAGCGCCGGTGGTTGGCGCGATGATGGTCGGCGGACCCGGAACCCCGACGAGGACCGTAGCCGCGACTTCCACGGCGTCCCTNGCGACGGTGTCGCTCTGGTCGAATCCGNNCGTNACAATGGCGCTCATGCTGCTGCGGCTCACCGCTGAAGCTCCTGCCACGAGCGTGACCGTCAGGTCGAGCGTAGCCCCGGGCGCAAGCGACGGCGTGATGTAGGAGCCGGACCGCATGGCTGCCGATATGTCGAACACGCCGTCGGAGTAGATGGCGGACCATCCTGGCGCCGCGTTCTCCGTCGCCCTGAGCCGGAACGTGCGCGCGATGACGTCGTCGTTCTGCAGCCGGACCGAGTAGGCCTTGCTGTTGCCGGTGGTGATGTCCTCGGAGCGCTTCTGCACGCCCGTCGGCGCCGCCTGGTACAGGTCGTCCCCGGCGTATTGCGCGGCCGGTTCCGATTGCAGCTTAACGAGGAGGTCGGGGCTGCCTCCCGCCGAGATGCGGCACGTGTAAGCGGCAGGAGCGCCGGTGATGTTGCCGACAAGAACCAGCGTCTTCGAACCGGCGTAGTTGGAGCTGTTCGGGGTGCTCGTCGAGCTGAAGACCTTGCCCGGCACGTAGAAGTCTCCGGCGTTGCTGCCGTACCCCTTCTCGATCTCCTCGAGCCCGTCGGCTTCCATGACGCGAAGCAGCTTGTGCTCGGTATACGAGTTGTCGTAGGCGAACCAGCCATACTGGTTCAGTCGCGCATCAACGTGCCAGATGATGATGCCGTCGGTGGGCATCCAGGTGTCGTTGGCGAGCCGCGATCGGTTCTGAACAAGAAACCACTCCGAGAACAGACCTGCCGGCGTCATGCCTGGCATGACCGCCACGGCGTCGGTTGTCGTGCTCGTCGGTCTGAGCACATAGTCCCGGGCCTCTTTCAAGCTGCCCACCGTAGCGGGAACGAGCCAGTCCAGCATCCACTTGCTGAACCCGTTGTGGTCGCAGTTGTTGCTGGCCATCTCGTCGAGCGAGCCGACGCCTCCCCGCGGACCGACGGAGTCGTCGTAATCGTAGTAGTCCGGCAGTCCAAGGGCGTGACCCGTCTCATGGATGATGACCGTCGGGTCGCCCTGTTCCCACTGCCAGGAGAAACCGCCCAGCGACTTGCCGGACACGCGATAAGACGCGTCCCCGAAGCCGCCGAACCAGCCCCACCAGAAGCTTCCCCACCCGGTGTCCGGGCCCGTCCACATGACGCAGAAGTAGTCTATGCGACCGTCGGAGTCGTTATCGTACTGCGCGAAGTCGTGTCCCTGCGCAGCGTAGTAGTCCATCGCCTCTTCGATCAGCGTCTCCGCCTTGTCGGTGTACGTGTCGCGGTTGTTCTTGGCGCGGTACCAGCCCAGAACGTTGCCCTGGATGTCTAGCTTGCCGTAGGAGGAGCGCTGATAGTAGCGGTTCAAGCTCTCGATGGGGAAGTTGGCCTGATTCCCGGCGCCGAACATCATGCTCTGCAGCGTCGAGGCATCCACCGAGTGCGGGTAGTCCGGGAAGTCTATGGCGATCAGGACCGTCTTCGGGGCCCCCAGTGAGGGAAGCGAGCCGCCTCCGGGCGGCGCCATAGAGCGCAACTGGCCCATCTGGGCCGCCTTGCGCTGGACGAGGTCCGGACTGAAGCGGTAGTTGCCCTTCGACCGTGCGTAGGCCTGACGCTGGGCGAGCGTGCCGTCCGCTCGGTAACGCGCCAGCTCGCCTGGCCTTGGCGGCTCAACGGCGCCGCACGGCGCCATCGCGAGCGCCGTCAGCAGGGGAACCAGAGAGGTCGCCAGCAAACGGCTACGGAGACGAGAACCTGCGGGCGCAAAGGTGTTCCTCACAACCGTCTCCCTTCGAGTGGTGTGAGCCTCTCGGCATTCCCAAGAGGCTGCCTGACTGGTTCTATGCTCCTCGTTCGATTCCTCCTTCCGGGAAGGTATGGGTGCGTGTCACGTTTTGTGGTTGTTCATGCTGTGAATGCGTCTACGGGCTGCAGCGCTCCGGCTCTGAGGGCCTGGTGTTTGCGGGCGACGGTGTGGGTGAGGTTGCCTCCGAGGT
>Ga0067045_1032372_pt1 | contig 10335 bp, 4 predicted proteins | sample TerdegcTABiofilm_FD_59184 | JGI IMG/M metagenome (GOLD analysis project Ga0067045, IMG submission 59184) | Combined Assembly of (Gp0054472, Gp0054536) Wastewater bioreactor microbial communities from Singapore -Terephthalate degrading... | reverse complement strand
GACTCGCGCAAGTCGTCATAGAAGACGGGGGTGGTTCCAATCAAGATTTTTTCGTAAGTTTTTAAACCAAATTCCTGCCCGACCGGTGGGGGCGGAGTGCCGCGTCCGCTGTACCAGTTTGCTGAGACCTCAAGTCGGCTGAGCTTGTCGTATGCGTCATATTCGAACAATACCAGAACACCCCGATTGATTTCCCCTGATCGCACACCATAAGTGATGGCGGCAACCATCTCTTGCAGATCGCTTGCCAGCGCCAGGCGATGACTGGCGTTGTATAGGTTTTCCGTTTCATCCAGAGAACCCTGTAATTGTTTGAGCAGGTCTTCGCGCACGATCGTATTTCCGATGGCGTCGGCAGCTACTCGTAGTACGTTGATTTCTTCGGTTAACCAGCGGCGCGATTGCCCGATTTGATCCAACGCAATAAAACCCGGAATTGCGCTTTTGCCGGGAACAGCCAGCAGCAATGTGGAGCCAATTTGTTGTTCTCGCAGAAATTCCTGTTCTTCCTCCGGGGCGTCTTCGGCATATGCAACAACCCAGCCCTTCTCGCTCAATTCTGCTGTCCAGCGTGGATAGCGTGCAAGGGGGATGTGCTGAAGTTTGTTCCAATCCACACGGCCGATCAACCGGTCTTCTACCCATTCGGCGGTTGATTTCCAATAGGGGCCATTTTCATCTTCTTCGACCTGCGCAAAATAAATCCGGCTGTTTTGAGCAGCACGAGAAAGGGCTTCGAACACCTCTGGGAGAGCGCGTGTGCCTGATTGGCTCAAAATAGCAACAGAGCGGGCGACGTTCGCCTGATACCGCTCGCGGTTTTCCAGGGTTTCTAACGCTGTCCGAATTTCTTGGAAGAGGTTGGCATTTTCTAAGGCTGTTGTCACCTGAGAGGCCATGGTCGAAAGCAGATCTGTCTGAATAGAGGTGAAAGCATTTTCCCGGCTGTAGTCCTCAATTATGATGGCGCCGACGTCCCGCTCCCCAGTGAACATCGGGATGGCGATTAACGACAGTGGGATTCTTTCTGGCAATGTAATGCCAGCCGTTGTTAGTTGTTTTTTGACATCATGGCTTAAGATTAGAGGGATTCTGGATCGCATCACCCATTCTGCCAGATGGTTGTTGATGGGGGTTGGGTCCAGCGCAATTTCTACTCCATCCTGGATGTGGATGGGATAAGCGACCGAACGTTCTTTCGGTTTAAGAATTGCCACCGTCAAGTTTTGACATTCAACGATAGCGCCGATCGTGTCTTTTAAAACCCGGAAAATCTCATCCGGCGATGTGAGCGTGCTCAGTTGCTGCCCAATCCGGTTTAATGTAGCAAGGTCTTGATTGCGTTTTAAAATTTCTTGTTCGGCGCGAATTCTTTCTGAAAGTTCCTGTTGTACAGCGGTGTACAGCGAGGCATTTTCCAGTGCCAGTGCTACCTGATTGGCAACTTCTTGAACGAGCAGCCGCTCGGCTTCTGTCCAGGTACGGTCGGGGGTGTTTTCATCTAAAATTTCAAGCACGCCATGATCGCGATCGCCGAACCGGAAGGGTATGGCGATGGAAGCAGGCGTCTTCTCCGAAGCGGGCTGGAAAACAGGCTTCCCCTCCTCCAGGCTTTGAGCGGCGGCTTTGCTCCAGGGTTTTGTCTCTTTGTAATATTTTTCGATGGGCTCAACAGATTTCTGAACGGTGAGGGCACTCTCATTTAGCGGCTTGGTAACCCCGAATCGCGAGGTTCGGGCGGGGGAATGTTTACTTTGGGCAGTGTTTTCAGGCAATCCTTCATTGGTGGAGAAGGAAGCGATTTTCCGCGGCATTACCTGTGTGAATCCATGATAGCGCCCTTTCTCTTCTTCAGATTTTGTGAAGGCGAGGATTGTTATTCTGACCGGAATCCTGGCGCCGCGCGAAGAGATGAAGTGCACACTGATTTCTGCGGGAAAAGCATTGCCGTCAAAGGCTTTTCTTAGCTTCTGTTCTTCGGACTTCTCCACCGCAAATGAGAAAAAAGACTGGCCGGTGAATTTCGAGGCGGGGATTCCTAAAGTATCTTCGATTTCTTGCCCACAGGTAAGATACACGCCGTTTTCATCGCATTCCCATGTCCAACCTGATAAGAGCGCAGCTGGCTGTTCTGTTGGCAGCAGGGATGAAGGCGGTTCCTCTAAGCCTGTGAGAAGGCTTTTAAGCCGGCTGTACAGTTGTTTCTTGGACATACGCGATTATCTCCTGAGCCAGGGAGCGATACTGCATAGAAGAACGAGTGTTGGGCGCGTGCGAGATAACAGGGACGCCAGCGATGGGGCTTTCTCGCAACTTTGTGTCTATCTCGATGTAAGTCTCCAGCACTCCGCCGGCGAAACTTGTCCGCAGTTGTTCTGAGAGCAGACGGTGTGTGCGGTTACGGCGGTCGAACATGGTTAGCAGCAATCGGTATACTAACCCTGGGTTATATTGCAAGCGGATCCTGCGGACCCAGTTCATTAAGCTCCTCAAAGCATAAATTGAGAAATATTCCGCCTGAGTTGGGATCATCAGAAGATCGGCGGCAACGAGGGCGTTCAAGGTCACAGCGCCCAAAAAAGGTGGGCAGTCCATCAGGATATAATCAAAATCTAAATCCGCCAGTTTTATTAACCGGCTGAGCGCCAGTTCATACTCATGCTGAATGGGCAGAAATCGTTCAGCCAGCCTCATTTCATGGTTAGAAGGTGCGAGAACAAGATTGGGGATTCCGGTTGGCTGGATGATGGTGGTAAGCGATGTCGAATCCAGCAGCGCTTTTGAGATTGACGCCTTCAGGCGATCTACTTCAACTCCTAAGGATAGAGAAAGATTTGCCTGGGCGTCCAGGTCTATTAATAAGACCTTTTTCCCTGCCTCTGCCAGCGTGGCGCCAAGCGAAACGGTTGTGGTAGTTTTTGCTACCCCCCCTTTTTCGTTCGAGATCGCGATCTTATACATGGCGCACCTCTTTTCTAGGGTTCGCTTTCATGACCGTTTTTGCCATAGGGTGGTTCCCCGTTGTTTCCTGATTCTTGGCTGGGCTGGTCAGATTTCCGTAGCACCACCTGGGCGCGGCTGGCATTCAGGACTTGTTGTAGTTCATCCACGGCAATCTGGATGATTGATTGGAAATCGTTTGTAGCACGCAGTTTGCTGGTGATCTCGAGCGTTTTTCGTTCGCGGTCTGCGCGGCGGACTGTTTCTTCAAACAGTCGAGCGTTTTCAAGCGCGAGCGCAATTTGATCCGTGATCGATTGTACGGCGAGGATTTCATTTTCGGTCCAGGCTCGGTTTTCTTTTCCCTGCTCTTCCAAATGGATCACGCCAATGGGCTCTCCTCGCAGCAGGATGGGCAGCGTTACCCTGGCGGGGATAAGACTCCCATCTGGATTTACGCTGCTGTTTTGGATAACGGCCTGGCCGGTTTCTACGACGGTTCGGATCTCCGGTAGCAACTCTTTTTCTTTCAGGACAGCGCCTTGGGTGGTGTAACGAAAACCGCTGACTTTTTGATATTCAGTTTGCCGTTTCCATTCCTGTTTCAGGTAAGAACGATGCAGGCTGGAGATTTCTTCGAACGCCTGGTTTGTTTCTTCCAGGAGGCGGTTATTTGCAATCGCAATGGCAATTTGATCTGCCAGAATGCCGAAGAGCTCGATATCTTCCTGGGAAAATGCTCCTGAGACCGTGCTTTGCACATCTAAAGCCCCAATGACCTGGTCGCCAATTTTCAATGGCAGAGCCATCTCAGAGCGGGTCAGGGGAAGGTCAGGGTTTTTGAAGAAGACCGAGTCCTCTCCCACATCCGTCGCGATACGGGGTTTCCCTGTCCCTGTTACGTATCCAACGATACCCACCTGACCTACTTTGAGCCGGTGCTGGCGGGCGAGCATCCGCTGGCCTCCTTCGCTGTTCGCGGCGCGCAGAACTGCATACTCTCCGCTATCATCTTTCAGGAAAATGCCTACATGATAGAAGCCGAACCGCTCGCTGATAAGGTTGGTCACGCGCGGGAGCAAAACCTCGATCTTTTGCGCAGAAGCGACATCACGCGCCACATCTGAGATCGTTTGAAGCTGGCGGGCTCGCAAGACTAGAAATTCGTTTTGCTTGGCGAGGTCCTGCGTCCTGGCCTGGACGCGGTCCTCGAGTTCATTGATGAAACTGCGGAGTTGACCGGTCATCACGTTGAAAGCGCTTGCCAAAGTTCCAAGTTCGTCGTTGGTTTCAACTGGCGCAGCGATGTCGAGATCGCCCGAAGCGATTTTTTTCGCTGTTTCGGTCAGTTTTATGACGGGGTTACTTAACACGCGGGACATGACGGTTGCTAACAGGCTTGCGATCCCGGCTACGAGAGCCGAAACAATCATCGCGATACGGTTTTGACGGTCCAAAATTTCATAAAGCGGCCCCTGCCCCTGCACATAGATCAGATACCATGGCGCTTTGCTCATTTTCACGACTACGCCAGTTTCTGGGTATCTGGGGTCCATCCCTGCAATATCTGTCATAAAAGTCTGATCCCCCTCGATGTTCTGAATCGTTTTTATAATAGCCGGGATATAAGCCTCTGGACCAACCTGGAAAGATGGTTTTAAACGCTTGACAGACTGTAGTTGTTGTGTGGTTTGATCCGAGAGCTGGAATATCGGCTGGTAAACAAAGCGGGGATTGACAGTGTCTGCAATACGGACGAACTGGTCATCGACGATAATGGGATAGGACTCTTTGCCAAACAGGCCGATGTTATCGGCCGCCAGACGTTGGAAAATGGAAGCATTGTATCGCAGCCGCAGCACTCCAATCAGCTTCTGGTTCTTATCGCGAATTGGACCGGAGAAAACAAAATACGCTTCTTCTTCGTTAGGCAGGTGGATGGGAGAAAGATAAGGCGATCCGGTTTTTGATGTCACATCAAAATACTTTTCACGAGACTCATCCTGTCCCTCTAACTCCGGGTTGCTGTCGTAAATATTCTTGCCGGTGGCGTCTAAAATACCAATAGATTCCAGGTAGGCCATACGCTGGGATTTCTCGATGGATTCGATTGTGGCGTTGAGCGCTTCTTCTACACCACTTGTGGCGCGTTCGGATTCGGGCGTTTCAATGTAGTTCGAAAATACTGGCAGGGTTGCATTGATGGTTGTGTTGTATAACGTGTCTGCAATGAAATTATCAATACTGGTTGCCGTTTGATCTGCCGCCAATTTTAGAGCCGCCGCGTTTTGATCTTGCAGAGCGGAGCGGGTATACCTGGCCTGGATTGTTGTAAGCACAGCTGATGGAATAATCACGACCGCCAGCACAACACTTATCAGTTTGATGCGCAGGGTTGCCCCAATAATTTCTCTTGTAACCAGGACAAAATAGACCAGAACGAGAATGCCTAATACGATCAGGATGGCTGTGCGGATGCCTGTCGCTTCAAGTTGGCGAAAAGGTGTCAGGATCCCAGCCAGAACGGCTGCCAGAGCCATCACTGCGCTTCCGCTGATTGCCCAATCGATTTGGGTCTTGATGAGCGCCGAGAAGGCTACGATAATCGAGTAAAGGAGCATGATCAAACCAGCTGGGACTGCTACCCCTTTTACAAAGATTGCAAAGGCAACCAGGGTTAAATTGACAACCAGGTTGAGCATGAGCGCTCGAGCACTGATGTTTTTTGTAACCGTCTCAGAGGCTGCGATCTCACTGATGACGACGACCACTGCAGACGCCCCTAACAACCCCATGAAAATTGGAAGGTATTGCTGGAAAATTGGTTGCTGTGAATATACGACAAGCAAGGCAACCCCACTGGTCGCGAAGAACACGCCGGTTATGATCGATAACAGGAGCAAGGCGCGTTTTCGTTGTTCTGCCTCAGTTGCGGGCGGCTTTCTATTAGATGGGGCTGAAATCTCGATTTGAGGGGTGGACATAGCCATCAGATCTCCAGGCAATCAATCATTTCGTAATTGGACTACAACTTCTGCAATACCCATCTTTCGGCCTATCTCAAGCGCGGCGGTGCGAAGAATATCTTCGACTTCGGTTCTGCTGCGCATTTGGGTCGCGATTTCGCTTACTAGATGCTCGCGCTCGGAGCGAAACCGAATTTCCTCCAGCAGGCGGGCGTTATCGAGCGCGGTCGAGAGACGATCTGCAATGGCTTCTAACATTTTAATTGTTCCGGGTGCAACTACTTTTCCCTCCAGCTTGATTTCCAGCATACCCAGCACATGACCGCGCAGTTTGATTGGCAGCCCAACCTTTGTGAAATCCTTGTCTCCTTCTTCTGTTTGCATGATCTCTATTTGAGTCTGGTTGAATGGGGTGGCTGTTTCATTCGATGGGTTGATCTCTTCGATTGTTTCTTGTTGGTAGCGGTAAGCGTATCCCTTGCGGACGTTTTTTAGATAGTCGAGCCACGACTGCCTGGATAGTTGCACGGCGCTGGCTTCAAGTGAACGCAAACTCTCTTGAAGTTGCTGGACCAGCCTGGCTTTCTCGATCGCGACGGCAATCTGGTCTGCCAGGGTTTGGATAATTTTGACATCATCCGGGTTGAATGCGTAGGCGTTTCGGCTTTGGACATCCAGCGCGCCGATCACCTTTTCCCCCACCCGAAGGGGCAGGGCCATTTCGGACTGGGTTTCTGGCAGCAATGGGTTTTTGAAGTGAAAGGCGTCTTCTTCCACCTTAAGGGTTACACGCGGCTCGCCCTTGCTGACGACATACCCTACAATTCCAACTTCGCCGACTTTCAGGCGGTGATTATTTGCCAGCATGGCTCGGCCAGCCTCTCCAGTTGCTGCTCTCAATACGGCGTATTCGCCGCGCTCATCTACAAGAAAAATGCCTGCATGGTAGAAACCAAAGCGCTCACGGATCAGCTCTACGGCGTTTCTCAACAGGTTTTCCAATTCGATGTTCGTCGAAATGTCGCGCGCCAGGTCGGCGGCAGCCTCAATTTGCGCTATCCTTCGCTCTGCTTCTGCAGTGCGCTCTTTCACCCGGTCTTCGAGGCTATCTCTTTCTTTGCGGAGTTCTTCGCTGAGCGCCGACTGTTTTTGGATGGCGGATTCAATACCGCTGGTCAGCGCGTTGACTGTGGTGATTACCATCATCAGCAGTAAGCCAAAGAGCAGCCCGTCATTCAGCCATTCATTCGGTCTGCCGGAACTTGCCAGTACGCTCACCGGAGGCACCGGAATGACCCCGGCGATCATCAGCCAGCCTATCATCCCGTACGTGACCAGGCTCAACCCAAAGCCTGTAATGCCAGGAATTACTCCCAACAAAATAGCCGACAGCGCTGCAAAAGCGACCAGGAACACTTTCCCGCTTCCGCTCAGGCCGCTTTCTACGAGGCCGGTTACCCCCAGCACATAAATCAAAGCCAGCACCAGGTAAGCTCGCAGCCTGAAATTGAGTGTTCTTAAAACGGTTAACGAAAGGACAATTGCCAGAGCTGTTCCGTAAATTGCCAGGAGCGCCCAGGCTCGGCGGGGGACAAAAATGGACAATGCCTGAATGAAAGCAATCACCCCCAGCCCGGAAGCCAACAAGAAAATATATTGAAGCCCTCTTTCTCGCAGTACCAACAGTGAATTGTTTGGATCTATGGTTGGAGGGACGCGTCTGGGATTGAGCCGTTCAATGAATGATGTCATGGTTCAATCCTCCTGGTTCTTTCCATTTTTACCAGCGGGTTGGCTCGAACCGGCAGCGTCTGGCATGGAGGGCGACAACCGCACCGAGACTTCGGCCACAGAAGGAAGCTGCCCTAATTCCCGGAGGGCTGTCTTGAGGATTTGTTCTATGGTGGTTGCCCGTGAGAACTCTGCACTGAGCACGTTTACCTTTTCTTCTTGAGAGGCGCGTTGCTGTGTTTCTTCTAACAGGCGAGCGCTTTCCAGAGCAAGCGCAGTCTGGTTCAAGATCGTCTCCACCATCTCCTTGTCTTCTTCCGAGAGAATTGCGCTCTTGCTTTCGATGGTGATTTGCCCAATCTTTTGCTCGCGTAGCACAATTGGAAAGCGAAAGACGTTGGTTTGCCTTGTTTTCTGAGAGATCGTTTTGTTTTCGAATTGGAATTGGAGACGCCCCTGCGTGGCCGATACGTCGCTCCAGGCTTCTTGTAAGAAGCGCCGGTTGAGCGCCCGGATTTCTTCAAGATCGGCTCGCGATTGCTGGAAAAGGCGAGCGTTGTCAATCGCGATGGCCAGGCTGTCGGCGATGCCTTGCAAAATCACGATATCGGATTCGTCAAAGGCGTTGGGTTCAGCGGATTGGACCGTCAACGCGCCAATAGTCAACCCTCGGCTAATGATGGGCAGCGCCAGTTCAGAGCGCGTTTGAGGCAGGTAAGGGTTATTAAAACGCACAGCTTCCGCGCCGACATCGAGCGCGATGCGCGCTTGCCGGTTTGACGTACACCAGCCAATCATCGAAGACCCACCCACCTGTAAGCGATGGCCTGCTGCCAGCATCTTTTGTCCGGCTTCTCCTGTCCCGGCCATCAACACAGCGTATTCCCGGCGCTCATCTACCAGAAAAACGCCCACATAATAGTAGTTGTTTCTTTCCTGGACCAGGTCCACAACCCTTTGCAGGAGCTCTTCGGGGTCCAGCATTGAAGTCACAGAACGAGAAATTTCCGCTGCGGTGCGAAGCTGCACAAGCCGCCGCTCGATTTCTACGGTGCGCTGTTGTACGCGCTGCTCAAGGGTGGCTTGCTCCTGGGCAAGTTCCGCGCGGATATCTGCCTGCTGCCCTATGAATTTTTTCAACGAAGAAATCAACCAGGTAGCGGCGAGCGTGAAAAACAGGGCAACCAGCGTAAAGCTAAAGGCGGTTCCGGCAGTTTCCAAAAAGCTAGGACTCGGCTCTAAACTGGAGGTTAAAGCCAGCCTGACGCCGAATACCGATAGAACGCTTAATAATAACCCGGCGATTGCACCTCTTGCGTCCAGGAAAATGCTTGCCAAGCCCGGCGTAGCGAGAAGGATGAGAAAACCGGTTCCGCTGTAGCTTTCATGCAGCAAGAACCATGCGCCATACAACAGGTATGCAGCCAGGAACAAGATCGCTCGCACAAGGTAAGGCAATCGCCGCAGCAGGGTAATTGTAAGAAAGATGACAATCAGCGCGCCAGTGGCGGCAGCGGCTTGCCTATCACCAGAGCTGGCCTGGCGAAGAGACCAATAAACTCCCAGAGAGAGCCCGAGAGACGAGACCAGCAGCATCCATTGTTGAAAGATGCGTTCCCGGATGACCGCAAAGGGGTCTTTTTCGGAGATCGAGATGGGCATCTGCCCTGGCAGGAGTTTTTGAAAGAAGCTCATCGCCCGGTCTCCTCCATAACGTCATGCCCGTTCGATCCGCCTGCTGCCAAAAGATCTGCTTCTACTGGTTCCGGGTTGATCTCCACAAACGCCTTGACCGCGCCAAGCGCCTGGCAGATTTCGCTCGCGGTGGTTTCCATGATGGTGTGGATATCCACGCTGCGGCGGATGCGACTCGTTGCGCTGTAGATAATTTGCTGGCGGCGGACTTGCGACTGTATTTGTTCGAGCAATTGCGTGTTGTAAAGAATGGCACCCAGGCTATTCCCCAGGGTAGCCAGGATTTCCCGATCATTTTCATCGTAGGCGGCCGGGGAAGGGCTTTCCAGCAACAAGACGCCCATCAAATCGTTTGAATATATGATCGGGACGGCCAGTCTGGAGCGGGTATCTTCATCAAGCGGAAGAAAGTTTGGATCCGAGCGCACGTCCATGACGAGGACCGGCTGGCGCTCGCGGGCGCACTGCCCGATGACGCCATCATCAAGGCTGATGACTTGGTTCGTGTTCGGGCGCGTGATTCCTGCCGAAGCCCTCAAGACCAGCCTATCCTTTGTTTCATTTAGGAAAAACACTGCGATGCGGTCTTTGTTCATTGTTTCCCGCAAGCCTTCTACAATCGTTAAGATTGCATCCTGGATGCTGCCTTTGGTAGAGGCCGCGGTTGTGATCTGGTAGAGCAGGCGATGCTGCACCAGCGTACTTTGTGAGCGGGTGAATAGATTGGCGTTGTACACTGCAATGGCGAGTTGGTCTGCCAGGATTTGGAGCGTCGCCACATCCTGTGTGTTGAATGCATCTTTCCGTTTGCTCTGCACGTCCAGCGCTCCCAGAACGCGCTCTCCGATTTTTAGCGGAATTACTAGTTCGGAACGGGTTTCCGGTAGCAGGGGATTGGGATAGTAATCCGGGCTTGCGGTGACATCATTTACGACCACTGGTTCCTTGCGGGCTGTGGCCTGTCCGACCAGAGATTGCGAGCCAACGGCCAGTTTGTGGCGGG
>Ga0067045_1032370_pt1 | contig 10335 bp, 10 predicted proteins | sample TerdegcTABiofilm_FD_59184 | JGI IMG/M metagenome (GOLD analysis project Ga0067045, IMG submission 59184) | Combined Assembly of (Gp0054472, Gp0054536) Wastewater bioreactor microbial communities from Singapore -Terephthalate degrading... | reverse complement strand
GCCATGCGGTTGCCGCTGTGATGCCGCCCCGCGTCGCAGACCGGATTGTCCACTTCGATGCGCAGGCTATCGCCATGCAGGCCAAGACCGACCACGACTTCGCCCGGACCGGTCGACGGTTCTATGCCGTGATATACCGCGTTCTCCAGCAGGGGTTGCAGCAGCAGCGCCGGCACCCGCGCCTGCAGCAGTGCAGCGTGGTCGGCCGAGCCGGGCGCCGGTATCTCCCAACGCACGCTCAGACGATCGCCCAGCCTCAGGCGCTCTAGGTCGATGTAACGCTCGCACAATGCTAGCTCGTCACCCAACGGCACCAGGTCACGATTCTCCTGCATCAGTGCGCGGAACAGGTCCGCCAATTCTTCCAGCGCGCGCTCGGCGCGGCGCGGATCGGACCGGATCACACCGAGCACGCCATTGAGGCTGTTGAACAGGAAATGTGGCCGGATCCTCGCCGTCAGCGCCTGCAGCCGCGCCTCGGCCAGCGCCGGCGAAAAGAGCCGGCTCCGATACTCGAAATACATCAGGCACAAGGCCGTCGCCGCGAGCGCCCAGACGAGGTGACGGAACAGGCTGTCGCCACCGCCCAGCAGCGGGTAGCTCAGCGCCACGGACAGCACCACGACGACCAGCAGCACCGCGGTCGCCGCGCGCGGCGGCAGGGACGCCAGCCGGGGCGATACGAGATACAGCATCAGCACCGCGAGCAGCAACGGAAACTCGACGCGACCGGCCATCAGCGTCAATTCGGCCGCGAAGCGCGGCCCCTCATCCACCCGGATCAACACGGTGACGAGCGCGAACAGATTCACCGCCAGCAGCAGCCGCAGGATCACGCCCAGGTTGCGAAAGTCAGGCATGGCGCCGGCGCCGAGCGGCATGGTCTTTTGCTTTATACTTTTCATCGTTCTTTCCTGCCGCGACAGCGGCGGAGTCCCCTCATGCCAGGCCAGCCGGACCCGGCCAGCCGACATCTTCTTGCGACACGCATTATGACAGACACCACGACGCCGGCCGCTGGCGGCAACGAACCCGCCAAGGCCTGGTCCGGCCGCTTCACCGAACCCGTTTCCGATCTCGTCAAGCGCTACACGGCCTCGGTCTTCTTCGACCAGCGCATGGCGCGCCAGGACATCCGCGGCTCGCTCGCGCACGCGAAGATGCTCGCCCGCCAGGGCATCATCGGCGCGGCCGACCTCGCCGACATCGAGCGGGGCATGGCCCAGATCCTGGGTGAGATCGAGCGCGGCGAGTTCAGCTGGAACCTCGACGACGAGGACGTCCACCTCAACATCGAGAAGCGCCTCACCGCGCTGGTCGGTGACGCCGGCAAGCGCCTGCACACCGGCCGCAGCCGCAACGATCAGGTGGCCACCGACATCCGCCTGTGGCTGCGCGACGCGATCGACCAGATCCTCGAACTGATCCGCGAGTTCCAGAAGAACCTGCTGGATGTTGCCGAGGCAAACGCCGACACCCCGATGCCCGGCTTCACCCACCTGCAGGTCGCCCAGCCGGTCACCTTCGGTCACCACCTGATGGCCTACTACGAGATGAGCCGGCGCGACGCCGAGCGCTTCGCCGACTGCCGCAAGCGCGTCAACCGCCTGCCGCTCGGTTCGGCCGCGCTGGCCGGCACCAGCTATCCGATCGACCGCGAGTTCGTCGCCGCCGAGCTCGACTTCGACGAGGTCTGCTTCAACTCGCTCGATGCCGTCAGCGACCGCGACTTCGCCATCGAATTCTGCGCTGCCAGCGCGCTGCTGATGACGCACCTGTCGCGCTTCTCCGAGGAACTGATCCTGTGGATGAGCCCGCGCGTGGGCTTCATCGACCTCGCCGACCGCTTCTGCACCGGCTCTTCGATCATGCCGCAGAAGAAGAACCCGGACGTGCCCGAGCTGGTCCGCGGCAAGACCGGGCGCGTCAACGGCAGCCTGATCGCCCTGCTGACGCTGATGAAGGGGCAGCCCCTGGCCTACAACAAGGACAACCAGGAAGACAAGGAGCCGCTGTTCGACACCGCCGACACGGTGATCGACACCTTGCGCATCTATGCCGACATGATCACCGGCATCAAGGTCAAGACCGAAGCCATGCGCGGCGCGCTGACGCAGGGCTACGCGACTGCCACCGACCTGGCCGACTACCTGGTCAAGAAGGGCCTGCCCTTCCGCGACGCGCACGAGGCCGTGGCGCTGGCGGTGCGGGCAGCAGACGTCAAGGGCTGCGACCTGCCCCAGTTCTCGCTCGACGAGCTGCGCATCGCCATGGCGCATGTGCCGGGCGCAGCCGAACGACTCGGCGACGACATCTTCGCCGTGCTGACGGTCGAGGGCTCGCTCGCCTCTCGCCGCCACATCGGCGGCACGGCGCCCGAGCAGGTGCGCGCGGCGATCACGCGCGCGCGCCAGCACATCGTCTGACGAGCACCGCCATGGCGGCGGAACGGATCGGCAAGTACGAGGTTCGCCGCCAGCTGGGCGAAGGGGCCACCAGCGTCGTCTATCTGGCCTGGGACCCCTTCAACCTGCGCGAAGTCGCCATCAAGCAACTGCGCCCCGAGATCCTGCGCGACCGGGAGCGCGGTCGGCTGCATCGCCAGCTGTTCCTGAACGAAGCCGCCTTTTCGGGACGACTGCACCACCCGCACATCGTGCAGATCCACGACGCGGTGGTGGACGACCACAACGCCTACGTCGTGATGGACTATGTCCCGGGCGGCACGCTCGAACGCCTGACGCAAGCGAGTTCGCTCGCCGCCTTCGAACGCGTGATCGAGATCATCTTCAAGGCCAGCCGGGCGCTGGACTACGCCTTTCACCAGGGCATCACGCATAGAGACATCAAGCCGGCCAACATCCTGCTGATGACTCCCGAAGGCAGTGACATCCGCGTTTCCGACTTCGGTGCCGCCCTGCACACCGCCCAGGAAACCACGCAGATCGCAGGCGTCGGCTCACCTGCCTACATGTCGCCGCAGCAGGTACGCGAGGTGCCGCTCGACCATCGCACCGACATCTACTCGCTCGGCGTCGTGATGTTCGAATTGCTGACCGGACGCCTGCCGTTCGAGAGCGACAACAACTACACCCTGCTCTACCGCATCGCCAACGACACTCCGCCGAAGCCCTCCGAGCTGCGTCCGGATGTGCCGGAGGCGCTCGACGCGATCGTACGGCGGGCCACCGAACGCGACGTCGAACATCGCTACCAGAGCTGGGCGGAGTTTTCGCACGACCTCGCCCTCGCCTTCCGCAACCACAGTGTCGAGATCACGCGCGGCTCGATCCCGGACACCGAGAAGTTCGAAGCCCTGCGCGCGATGCATTTCTTCCGCGAGTTCGCCGATGCCGAACTGTGGGAGGTCATCGGCCTGAGCCAGTTCGGCCGCGTCCAGCCCGGCACCCTGATCATGCGCGAGGACGAAGGCGGCGACTCCTTCAGCTTCATCCTTGAGGGCGAGGCCCACGTCAAGCGGCGCGGCCATCTGCTCAATATCCTGACGGCCGGCGAGTGCTTCGGCGAAGTCGCCGTCTTCTCTGCGGCAGGGGGCGTGCGGTCCGCATCGGTGGAAGCCGTCACCGAAGTGAGCCTCATCACGATTCGGGCCCAGGCGCTGCGCCGCGCCAGTGACACCTGTCGCATGCGCTTCTACAAGGCCTTCCTCGAAGTCCTGGCGACCCGCCTGTCGCTCGCTACAGCCCGCATCACCAACGTATGAGCCACCCTGCACTTCCCCTCATCGAGCACGCCATCCGCCAGCGCGTCGGCAGCGCGTTCAGTATCCGCGACGTCGCCCCGGTCGGTGGCGGATGCATTCACGAAGCCGTCGTCGTCGCGGGCGACCGCGAGCGCTTCTTCGTCAAGCTCGGTAATGCGGCACGACTGCCGATGTTCGAAGCCGAAGTCGACGGCCTGCTTGCGCTCGCCGCCGCAAACTGCTTCCGCACGCCGGCACCGATCGCCTGTGGCGCGGACGAAGCGCACGCCTTCCTCGTGCTCGAACACCTCGCGCTCCGGCCTCTGCACTCGACCGATGAGGGCGCCCGCTTCGCCGACGCTCTCGTCAGGCTGCACCGCACGACCGGCACGCGTTTCGGCTGGCGGCGAGACAACTTCATCGGCAGCACGCCGCAGCGCAACACGCCGGCCGACAACTGGGCGCTGTTCTTCGTCGAACACCGCCTTCGCCCCCAGTTCGCGCTCGCCCGGCAGCACGGCTTCAGCGGCGAACTCCAGAAACAGGGCGAGCGCCTGTTCGAGCGCGTACCCGCACTCTTCCTCGACTACCGCCCTGCAGAAAGCCTGCTGCATGGCGACCTGTGGCACGGGAACGCGGCAGTCCTCGAGGATGGGACTCCCGCGATCTTCGACCCCGCCGTTCATTACGGCGACCGCGAGTCCGATCTGGCGATGAGCGAACTGTTCGGCGGATTCCCGGGCAGCTTCTACGCCGAGTACCGCAAGGCGTGGCCGATCCACGAAGACTACCCGCGACGCAAGGACGTCTACAGCCTGTATCACATGCTGAACCACCTGAACCTGTTCGGCCGCGGATACCTGGGGGAGGCGCTGCGGCTGACCACCCGCCTGAACGAGGCACTATCGGTGTGGCGGCACTGACGGCAGATCGCACTGGGAGGGGCCGGCCCGCTTGTCGGGATTTCTTACACTGCCTGACCGCCGTTGGCACCCGACGGACGCGACAACACTGTCTATCAATAACTTATGGCCGTTTTCGGAGTCCAGGCGTGAGATTTGCTACGTTCACGGTACAGTCGCCCTGACAGCGAGACATATGCGGCTATAATTTGTTTGAAGCCGACGAGAATTCCATGAGGTTGATTATGACAAACGCCCCCCAAGACAAATCCATTGAGCAACGACGACGTGTGCTCAAGGGTGCATTGGGCGCGTCCACGGTCGTCACCCTCGGGTATGGCGCTCCGGTCGCAGCCGCGTCGCTGAACTGCATCGCGAAAGTCGACGGCGGCTACCCTGCCGGCTCGAACCAGTTCTTCCTCGGCGATCAGCCGCCCGACCTCACCCCGGGTAACTGGGCGTGGCGACAGGTTCCCGTCAATATGTACGCTCCGCCGGTGGTGGCTGCTCCGCCGGCCACGGGGGGGCAGCCCGGCAAGGGCAAAGGCAGAAAGAAGGATTCCGACGAGCAGTCGGCGCCGGAGGCAGCGAGTGACGCGGTGGAAGGTTTCGAGGTCAGCAATCTCGTCTATTCGACCACGCCACCCCATGACCCCCTCGTCGGTGTAGAGGTGCAGACCGCAGCCGGTTACCCGAAAGTGGGCTGGGTGCTCGTCTATTTCGACGAGAACGGCGAAGAGATCGGCACCTATCCCGCCTACACGATGGACGGAGATGGTTTCGCGCCGGCATCCGAGTCCTGCCTCAACTCGATCAACCCGGGCGCTGCGGGCAACTACACCTACGGCGGCTGACGGGACACATTGATGCGAGCAGGAAATGGGGCGCTCGCCTGGCTTCAGGAGCACTGCCCGTCCTTGGACGGGCAGTTTCTTTTTCTGGACCCGCTCTGGCTGGACACGCATCTGCTCAGCGAAGGCGCGGTGCTGATCCTGCGCGAGGCGGCAGCCGCAATCGACGACGGTCGCCTGTCTGCGTTCGAGCACGAGATTGCCGACATGGGCGGCTGGCCGCCCGGTCTGGAGCGGCTTGTACGCAGCCTCGCGACGCTGCCGGTGTGCGCCCCCGTCGGGACGCGAGGGACGGCGTGAGACGCTCGCATCGCATGTTCGATCTCGGCGCGGCACGCATCGCGGTTCGTTCGCCCATCGAGAGCTTCCACCAGCAACTCGACCTCGTGTATCGGGATTACGGCGAGGAGGACCCCGCCGGCTTCGCCGACGTGCGCGTCGCACTGCTTCCGGGCCATCCCTTGCGGCTATGGAAACGGCAGATCGCACTGTGGTCCGAAGGCAGCCGCCCGTTCGAGCCCTACCCGGTTGGCAGCGGCCTCCCGCTGTTCGAATGGGGCGGCAACTGGCTGCTCGCACAAAGGCTGAACGCCTATCTGCTGTTGCACGCAGGGGTGCTCGCGCGCAACGACCGCGCACTGATCCTGCCCGCCGCACCCGGCTCGGGAAAAAGCACGCTGACCTGCGCGCTGCATCTCGCCGGCTGGCGCTTTCTGTCGGATGAGTTCGGCGTGCTCGATCCGGACAGTGGCGATCTGCTGCCACTGCTCAAGCCCGCCGCACTGAAGAACCGCTCGATCGGCATCATCGGCCAGCACCCGCGCGCCAGGCTCGGCCCCGTCTTCCCCGGAACGCGAAAGGGCGACGTGGCACATTTCGTTCCACTGCGCGACAGCATCGCCGACCGCCACCGCCCGGCGCGCCCCCGCCTGATCATCTTCCCTCGCTTCCGGGACGGTGCGGCACTGTGCTGTACCCCCATTCACACGGCGGATGCTGCCATGCGGCTGGGGTTGAACAGCTTCAACTACCGCACCCTCGGCACGGTCGGTTTCGACGCTGTGGTACGCCTTGCCCGCGCGACACGCGCCTTCGAGCTGGAGTACGGCGACTTGTCCGCTGCCATCGCACACATCGACGCCCTGTTCGCGGAGCATGCATGAAGCCGCCCCTCTCCCGCGAGCTTCAGTTGCTCCTGCGCGCGCTGAGCGCCCCCCTGGACACCGACATCACCACCTGGGAGCGCCTGCTGCGGTTGGCGCGCATGACTGCGCTGCACGGAAGACTGGCGGCGGCCAACCGCGACAACCCCACGCTGCCGGCGCCGGTGCGGCGTCACCTGCTCTCCGCCGAACGGGTCTGCGCCTTCAACAACCAGATGCTGCGGGCGGAACTCACTGAGCTCGCGGCACTGTGCGATGGATCGTTCCCGGTGCTGGTCGTGAAGGGCGGCGCCTACGCCCTCCAGGGCCAGCGGTTCGCACGCGGACGCTTCGTCTCCGATGTCGACCTGCTCGTTCCGCGCGACCACCTGCGGGCCATGGAGCAAGGCTTGCGGGCGGCAGGGTGGGTACCGGCCCAACTCGACCCGTATGACGAGCGCTATTACCGTGACTGGAGCCACGAAACCCCGCCCATGCGCTTCCCGGGGCGGTTCCTTGAGGTCGATCTGCATCACGCGATCACGCCCGTCACCGGAAGCCTGTGCTTCGACCCGGCACCGCTATTCGACGCGAGCGTGCTGCTGGCGGACTCCCCATTCCGTGTCCTGTCTGCAGAGGACCAGGTACTGCATGCCTGCGTGCACTGTTTTCAGGATGGTGACCTCGCGCTGCGGGTCCGCGAAGTGGTCGATATCGACGGACTCGTGCGCGCGGCGGCCACACAGGACGGCTTCTGGAAGCGACTGCTCGAACGTGCCGGACAACTCGGTCTGCAGCTTCCGCTGTGGTATGGCCTGCACTTCGCCCATGCGTGGATGGAGACGCCGCTGGCACCGGGCGCGCTGGACGCCCTGCCTGGCCCCTCCACGCTCTCACGCAGCCTGATGGACAGGCTGGTCCCGCTTGCCATGCTGCCCCACGACCCCGACCATCCGCCACCGGCGCCGGTACGCGTCGCACGACTTGCCATGCTGGCTCGCTACCACCTGCAGCGCATGCCGCCATCCATGCTGGTGCCTCACCTCGCGCGGAAGGCGGCATTGCGCCTGCGCGGTCGCTTTACGCGCACCCCGGCGCAGAAAACAGAAAGCCAGCCCTGAAGGCTGGCTTTCCACGGACAACATACGCTGCGCTAGACCTCCCACGCACTGCGCAAGGCAGGCGGGGCAGCCTCAGGCAGCGTCGACTACGCCCGCATCCTTCAGCATCTGCTGCAGTTCACCGCTGTCGTACATCTCGCGCATGATGTCGCTGCCGCCGATGAACTCGCCCTTGATGTAAAGCTGGGGGATGGTCGGCCAGCTGGAATAGTCCTTGATGCCCTGACGGATGTCGTTGTCGGCCAGCACGTTGACGGCCAGCACTTCCTTCACGCCACAGGCTTTCAGGATCTGAACGGCGGCGGACGAAAAGCCGCACTGCGGGAACTGGGGCGAACCCTTCATGTAGAGAACCACGTCGTTGCTGGTGACCTGGTCGCGGATGACGTCTTGGATGCTCATGATGGTTGGGGCCTGAAAAGTTGAGTTTAATAGTCGGGTAATTCTAGTAACGCAACAGGGGTGCGTCAATATCGGCAACTCGGCAGCGACTCAGTCGCGCCCGAGCCAACGCCCGCCCGAGACGCGCTCGATGCCGGCGATGTCCTTCCACGAGGCGATCGCCGCGAAACCGGCGTCGGCCAGCAGACCGCGCACTGCCGCCGCCTGGTCGTAGCCATGCTCGAGAAACAGCCAGCCGTCGTTCTCCAGCCGCGACGGCGCCCGCATGACGATTTCCTCCAGATCATCGAGGCCGCTCGGTCCCGCCGCCAGCGCACCTTGCGGCTCGAAGCGCACGTCACCCTGCTCCAGGTGCGGGTCGGCCGCAGCGATGTAAGGCGGGTTGGCAACGATCAGGTCGAAGCGCTCGTCGCCCAGCGCGGAGAACCAGTCGCTCTGCACGAAGGATGCACTCGCTCCAAGTCGTGCGGCGTTGGCCATGGCCACCCACAACGCCTCGCGCGAACGATCCAGCGCGGTAACATCCGCCTCATCCATTTCGAGCGCCAGCGTGATCGCCAGCGCGCCGCTGCCGGTACCCATGTCCAGCACCCGCATGCCCTTGCGGCCGGCAGCATGCGCCAGCGCCAACTCGACCAGCAGCTCGGTATCGGGACGCGGAATCAGCACTGCCGGGGTGACCAGAAATTCGCGGCCGAAGAATTCGCGCTCGCCGGTGAGATAGGCAACGGGTTCGCCCGCCACGCGGCGCTCCACCAGGTCGCGATACGACGCCCAGTCCTCGCCAGCCAGGCGCTGCTCGGGCCAGGCAACCAGCCGCGCCGCCGGGCACTGCAGCACATGGCGCAGCAGCACCCGTGCGTCCATCAGGTCGATCCGCGCCCGCGCCCAAGCCAACGCACCGGCGATGTCGACGCTGTCGGGCGTCGCGTTACGCGCGTGCTCGGTCATCACTCGTCCGCCAGCGCCGCAAGCAGCTCTGCCTGGTGCTCCAGCGTCAGTGCCGCGACGAGCTCATCCAGTTCGCCCTGCATGACGGCCTCGAGCTTGTAAAGGGTCAGGTTGATGCGGTGGTCCGTCACCCGGCCTTGCGGGAAATTGTAGGTGCGGATACGCTCCGAGCGGTCGCCGCTGCCGATCAGGCTCTTGCGCTGCGCGGCTTCGGCACTCTGCTGCGCTCGCACCTTCGCGTCGTACAGGCGCGCCGCCAGCACCGACATGGCCTGCGCCTTGTTGCGGTGCTGCGAGCGGTCGTCCTGGCACTCGACGACGATGCCAGTCGGGATGTGGGTGATGCGCACAGCAGAGTCCGTCTTGTTGATGTGCTGGCCACCGGCACCTGAAGCGCGGAAAGTGTCGATGCGCAGGTCGGCCGGGTTGATATCGACCGCAGCCACCTCGTCGGCCTCGGGCAGCACCGCGACCGTGCACGCCGAGGTGTGGATGCGGCCCTGCGTCTCGGTCACCGGCACGCGCTGCACCCGATGGCCGCCGGATTCGAACTTCAGCCTCGAGAACGCACCACTGCCGACGATGCGGGCAATCACTTCCTTGTAGCCGCCCAGGTCGGACTCACTCGCTGACACGATCTCGACCTTCCAGCGCTGGCGCTCGGCATAGCGGGAGTACATGCGCAGCAGGTCGCCGGCGAACAGTGCAGCCTCGTCGCCGCCTGTTCCGGCGCGGATCTCGAGGAACAGGTTGCGTTCATCGTTGGGGTCGCGCGGCAGCAAGGCGCGCTGCAGTTCCTCCTCCAACTCGGCGATGCGCGCCTCGCCCGCCGCCAGCTCGACTTCGCCCAGTTCGCGCATCTCGGGGTCAGCAAGCAGCTCGCGCGCAGTCGCGCAGTCGGCCTCGGCCTGGGTGTAGGCCGCATAGAGCAGAACGACCGGTTCGATCTCGGCGCGCTCGCGCGACAGATCACGGAAGGCGTTCATGTCGCGTGCGGACTCCTCGGCCGCCAGGGTGCGGTCCAGCTCCTGGAGGCGCGCAGCGAGATGCTCGAGTTTGTCGCGAATGCTCTGTTTCATGAATGAATGGTGCGCAACCGTCACCCCGCAGGCGGGCGCGGCGGACAGTCGTCCTGGGCTAGCCCTGGCGAGGGAGGTTGAAGAGCTGTTGCACGAGCTGGCCGACTTCGGCCTTGTGCTCGCCCTCGGCCTGGTTGAGGTAGCGGGTCGGCCCGTGCATCAGCTTGTTGGTGAGGCCGTGCGA
>Ga0067045_1032380_pt1 | contig 10338 bp, 11 predicted proteins | sample TerdegcTABiofilm_FD_59184 | JGI IMG/M metagenome (GOLD analysis project Ga0067045, IMG submission 59184) | Combined Assembly of (Gp0054472, Gp0054536) Wastewater bioreactor microbial communities from Singapore -Terephthalate degrading... | reverse complement strand
AGGTTGTGGAGGAAAGGTCTGGGGAAAAGATATCCCTTGGGAGCTACGAGGCGCCGCGGATTACTGAGCTTGGAAGGGTGAAGGATATTACCCAGAGCGGCGGTGCGACCTTTTCTGTGGGTTAAGGGGGGAAGGGATGAAAAAGACAATTTTACTGACCTTGGTAGTTCTATTGGCGGTTGCTCTGGTTACCGGGTGCGGTGATTTTTTCGGACCGGAAGGAACAGAGGATAACAACACTGACGGCACCTCGGGTACTGATACAGCGAGGTTAAGCTTTGAGGTAAACACAGGATCCACTGATTTCAGATCTAAGGGCATCGGTACAGATGCGACGGTTTTGATGGTAAGGATCTTTGGCCGGCATTTAACTAGCCATGCGGTCGTGGGACCCTATGAACTGACCAAAGGGGGTGACAATGTTTGGCGTGGCACTGCCCTGGAATTGGCTGCGGGGAACTACCTGTTTTACGCTTGGGCTTACGATGATGATAGTGAGGGAGTGGATCCTGGAGTCCTTTACTACGGTGTAACAGGAACGGAGGTTGCAATAATTGAATCCGAGACCGCCTCTGTACAGATAACCGCGACAGCTTTTTCCGAAGCGGAGATTGCACTAAGGTCTATTGGTCCTGCCGGGGGCTGGATCTTCTACGATGCCGGTTCTACCCAGATCTGGGGAAGATATCTGGAAGCGGCTCCAGCTTCGACGGGGTGGACATCAAAACAGTGGGGTAAATATAGTACATTGGTAGGTGGGACTGGGGTGACAACAGGAACAGGGAAGAATAATACAGCATTAATAGTTGCAAAACTGAATCAAGATCCTCCCGACTCAGACAGGGCTGCACAGCTTTGTTACGCACTCTTTTATAATGTCTATGAGGACTGGTTCCTGCCCTCCGAGGATGAGCTTAATCTCATGTATGTGAATCTGTATCAAAACAGCCTTGGAGGTTTTGCGTCCGACATCTATTGGAGCTCTTCGGAGGACAATAGCAGCGCCGCATCGAGCCAGGCATTCTGGAATGGTAGCCAGAACAGCAGCATCAAGAGCTACAACGGTCGTGTTCGTGCAGTGCGGGCTTTTTAACAATTTAACTATTCAAATATTTTTAAAGGAGTGCAGGGGGAGAAACCCCCTGCCTGATATCGTAACGGAGGATACTGGAGCGGCGAGATATGTATCGATATGAAGCCTTCGGCATGGAAATAGTTTCAGAAATTACCCTTGCTTTACCGGATTTCTGCAGATCCGGCAGCCCTAAGGCTCGAACCCTAGGCTCTTCCGACAGGGACTTTTTTTTCGGGGATGCGGGAAGAGAAAGTGGCCAGGCGGTATCCAGAAGTGTAACAATTCTCCGGGGCAAGGTTCCGCTGGAAAGCGGTCTTCCGTACACCCTGGGTAAGGTGCGTTACGGCGGCGGGCCAATGTGGATGCAGGTGGAGGTTCCCTGGGCCGGGAGGTACCGTATCGATTTTCCCTCCTGGATCCTTGTACAACCTGAACCCGGCGCCGAAGACCGGATTGTGGGGTTGTATATCACAGGTTTTGTCCTGCCACTTTTGCTCAGCCGTTCCGGTGTTCTTCTGCTTCATGGAAGCGCCTGCGGGGACGGTAATACTGCATTTGTCCTCTGCGGCCTACAAGGCGCGGGAAAGTCGACCACCGCCGCAGCTCTTGCCGAGCGGGGTTTTCCGATCCTCTGCGACGACGTTGTCCCGGTTACCGCCGGTCCTTCCGTGCTTCCCGGCATTACCTATGCCAAGCTTCTTCCCGACGCGTACAGCAGGATGGTGGGAGACCCAAAGGAAGCGGAGCATCTTTTTGACGGGGTAGACAAGTACCGGGTAACTGTGGCTGCGTCGCACCAACCTTTGCCCCTTTCGGCGATATACATACTTGAGTCTGTGGGCAAGGCGGAACCGTCGGTGACTGCCCTTCTGGGCATGGAGAAGATCCGGAGCCTTCTTCCCCATGCTCCGACCCTGGAGGGAGATCGTGGGGCGGCAAAGAGCTTTCAAAGTCTTCTGGAACTGCTTGGAAAAACCCGGGTATATCGCCTTTCGCGCCCCGAAGGCCGCGATACCCTTGAGCGGGTGGTGGAACTAATTGAAACCCTGAGGAAGGAGGATTTGGAATGATCACTTTTCTCGAATCTGTAATCACCGGTACGGTGGACGGTGAACTTGTGCTTCTGGATTCCGAAACAGGCACCTATTTCGGTCTGAACAGGGTGGCAACCCGAATGGTGGAACTGCTGCGAAACCTCGGGGATGAAGATCTGGTGATAGCAGAACTTGCCAGGGAGTATGATGTTCCTGCAGAGCGGCTCGGGAAAGATCTTCTTGGGCTTATAAAGACTTTGGTTGAAAGGGGATTGGTTTTTGAGCAGCAGAAATAATCCCGAAAGGGTCAGCAGGTTTGTTAAGATCCTTCATGAACAGGGCGCGGCGGGAATCGCGCACACAGCGATACTCTGGGTGAAGCTGATGGGCACAGACCTGCGGCTGCGCCTTCTTCCGTACCCCTTAAACCGCAGGATGCTCTTTCCCAGGCAGCTCCGGGGGGAGGCGCCGGAGGACTGGACGCCGAATAAGGAGAATTTGATTATGCTCCGGCGCCTCCAAAGCCGGCTCAGGATCGCCTCCCGTTACACCCTCCGTAAGGATACCAACTGTCTTCGGAGAGCAATCGTACTCCGGCGCGAACTAAGGCGCCGGGGGCTACCGGCAAGGCTTGTATACGGAGCCGCGCCGGCCGCCCGCGGTCAATCAGACACCGGAGGCATCCGGGCGCATGCCTGGGTAGAAATCGGTGCTTTAAGGCTCGATTCCGCAGACCTTCTTCCCTTTAGCAATCCGGATACCGGAAATAAATAATACAAGAAAAAGATCGGTTCTTTAGGTTCTCTAGGAACGATAAAAATCCGCTTGACAGGAACGATTTGCGGGGTTGAGAATAATCTTATCTATTGTTGCTGCTGGCAATGATAAATACTCAGGCAGGGTGGCAGAGCGAAGATTTCTAATGCGGCGGTTGGATCTCAGCCAATTCTGCACAATGGCACTGATTATAAAACGTATAATTACCAGCTGATTAAGCCTTCCCGAACAATCTTATGCTTCAACAATAGCAGTCCTAAAAGGGTCTGTATAATTATGGAGGCAATATGAAAAATTGGAAAACCCGGTTAATTACAGTCTCTCTGCTCTTTTCTGCATTCCTCGTCTTAAGCTGTTCCACAGGCATTCTGAATGTTTGGACTGGAGGAAAAGTAAAAAACCTGGTGGTAAGCCAGGGAACCCATGCGAATAAAATAACCTTGTCCTGGGATGAAATGGAGGGAGCGGCTATGTATGTTCTTTACGCCGCTCAGAGTGAAAACGGTGATTATCAACAGGTCTGCTTTGGACTTCCTACAAATACCCTAGAAATATTCCTGGGAGACGATGATTATTATTACTATGATCTTGTTTTAGGGGTCCATTATTGGTTCAGAGTTCATGCCATAGTTTCCACTGTCAATGGGAATGTTTACAGCGAAATGAGCGATGCCGTAGAGGGCTGGAGTGATGAAAACTTCTTTGCAGGCACCTGGATCTTCCAGAGTGAGTGGGTAATAAATACAGGCGGAACGGAGGAGATCGACTCTGGGGAGAGGCATGAGCTTTCAATAAATGCGGAAACAAAAACCCTGGTTTATAAGGAATCAGCTTACAATACTGGCACCTCAAGCTACGAAGTTATAAAAGGCGCGGAGTATACCTATCAGTCGGTGCTGTATCCCAATGATTACTATGCCACAGTTTACCTTGTGGATCTTCGGCAGAAAAAGTATTATTCCACCGGTCCAGCCTCCTTTGTAAACCTAACAACCTCGGAATATTTAGACATAACCGGAGGTGTACAGACAGGATTGGAGATTATAATAGAAACTGGAACCGATTATGCTGTACTAAGTCTTTCCGACGATCTGTACTATGATTCCAATAATGATGGTTCGGGGGATTCATATTCTTATTCCGGCGAATTTCACAAGGATTTGTAGAACTGGTAAAGAATATCTGTTCGGGGAACCGCCGCCCCCTAGTCTGAAAGAAGATACTGCAGAATAAAGGTTGCCTTTAGTACCCGTTGGTCCAGATGTATATGCCGTAGGCGTACATAGAACCCAGGTTCATCGCCGGGATTGATGTTGCCCGGAGTTGGGTAACCAGGTTTTTCATAGTAAACCACTTCGGGAATAAAAATGTTTTCTCCTACGGGAAAGGGTTCCAGGGTATAGGTGATATTTGATCTAACAAAACTGTTAATACCCGAATAGGACGAACCTCCCTTTATTATTTCTGCAACCATTCCTTTTATTATAAAGTACCGCCCTGGGAGGAGGGAGAGATCCTCCGAAGATTTACCTTTTAGAAAATCGGAATCGAAGATTTGCGGACTAGGTATTCCGGAGGTCTTTTTTAAGGGAATTCTAGGGTAAGAACCATCATCCCCTCTCTCTTCGTCTGTAACAGGGCCGTTTCTAACAAGGGCAGGCTGGAGGTTCCCGCTGTAGAATTCCTCAATTACAAAAGCCGGGTAGTCGGTCTCTCCGGGTCTGTATATATAAAGCCAGGTGGGATATTCCGAACTATAATTCCTGGAATACTGATCCTTCAGCTTAAAATGGGAAAGTTCGAGGGTCTGGACCGAGGCTTCAGGCCTTCCTGAGTACTCCCAGAAGCTGATGTATCTTCTGTTGTTGTGTATATAGGTTTTACACCCATAATCTAGAAAGCCGGCATTGTCATAGGCCTGCCATTCCCCAAGGTAATTCTTAAAGATATCCTTTTGCGGGATACATCCGGAAATCAGCAGAAGAAGCAAGAGAAGAGCAATAAGAAAAAGGAAACCTTTTTGACTTTTCAATGTTACCACATTACACCTTTATCTTTTTATATGCTATCATACAGCAAATATAAGGTTTAAGGTAGGAATTATGGCCGGGGGAGGAAGATTTTATTTTAACGCCGTAAATGTTCTTCTGGGTGTTTTCCTGCTTCTCCTCTCCATTCTTCTGATTGCTCTCCTTCCGGAACTTCTTGCCCTGCGTCTGGGAAGGGTTGTGATCAACTGGTCCAGGCTTGTAATCCTGCTTAAGGATTTCTTTTTGTCTCTTAAGGAAGGAACATTTTTTTACTATAAATCAGGACTGGAAACAAGAAATTTTCTATACTCTGCTGCAGGATATATGCGGACAAGTTTTCTCTACATCACCGCAGCAGGGGTGCTGGCGGTTTTCCTTGGAATTCCCCTGGGGATAAAAGCGACTCAGCGGGGTTTTACTGCAGGAAAGTATATCCTTAAGGTAATAAATCTTTTTGGAAGTCTTCCGGATTTTGTCACCTTTGTACTGCTTCAGCTATTTGTCATCCTCTTTAATTCTCTTACTGGTGTAAGGCTTGCAAGAATTGCCTCCGACGGACTGAATCCTGCGGTTTTTTTACCCCTCCTAGCCATGAGTATTTATCCTCTGCTTTATATAACCAGAATTACCGCCTTGGAAGCGGAAAAATTAAGGGGAGAGAATTTTGTTCTAGCCTTGAAGGGGAGGGGGGTGCCCCAGTCCAGAATACTTTTCCGCCATCTTTTACCCGGAATACTCAAACCGGTGGAGAGGGATCTTCCCAGGGTTTTCGGAATCATTATGGCTAGTCTTTTTATCGCAGAAAGGATTTTCAATTTATCGGGAATTACAAGATTCTTTTTTACTTATGCCTTTGTAAGCGCTCGGGGTATCAGGATGGTCGGATACCAATACAATGTGGCGGTCTTAAGCCTCCTTTCCCTAATCTTGGTTTTCCTTGCAGCCTACGGCCTTTCTCTTTCTGTAATTCTGGCAGCGGACAGGATCTTATCCCATGAATAGGCACCTTATTCTGGGAATCCTGGGTTTGGCTGTGCTTCTCTTTGCCGCCCTGCTGGCTCCCGTAGTCTCCCCTTATCCATTAGATTATCAGGAGAATATCATTATCCTGGAACAGGAATCGGGAAGGCAGATCCTTTACAGCCCTCATCCTCCCAGCAGCAGGCATCCCTTTGGTACAGACCCTTATGGCTACGATCTTTTAACCCAGATCCTTCATGGTTTGAAATATACCCTGGCTGTTTCAGTAATTGTATCCCTTTTAAGGATTCTTGCAGGCAGTTTTGCAGGAATACCTCTGGGGGTCTTTTATGGAAGGAAAAGGGAGTCACTGCTCCTTAAGGGGCTTGTAGGTATTCCGGTTTTTCTATTTCTCTACTTCCTGCTCTTCCGGGTAAGCTTTAATTCCCCCATCTCCGTTTCAAGGCTGGTGATCCTCGAGATCTCCCTGCTTACCCTTTTCGGTGCCCCGGGGGTTGTTGAGTCCCTGAGGAGTAAAAGTGCTGCGGTAATGGAGAGGGAATTCATAGAAGCCTCGCAAAGCTGCGGAGCAGGAAAAGGGCATTTAATATTCCGTCATGTACTGCCCCACCTCAGGGAGGACCTTTTCCTCCGGTTTATAACAGAGATTCTTCTTGTGCTCAGTCTTTTGGGTCAGCTGGCAATCTTTAATATCTTTGTAGGGCCTACAGTCTACACTCTAGATCCTCCCTTATTCCATTCCGCAACCCACGAGATCGCGGGGCTTGTAGGACAGTACAGGCATTATCTTACCAACAGCCGGTGGCTTATTATTTTTCCCCTTCTTACCTATCTTTTTATCCTTGGAAGCTTTTCAAGCCTCTCCAGGGGTTTAACAAACCTACTTTTAAAAAGAATGCATGCGGTGAAATATATATAGTTTTGGCTCCTGCTTCTCCTCAGTATTGAGCAGACAGGAAGAAAGGCTGTACATTGTATTCAGCACTGGAGGAATTATGGAAACAGACTATGGTTCGGCAGGTTCCGAAGAAAGAAAATTGACCCTGGGAAGGGCGGCAATGTTCCTGGCCATGTCGGAGGACAGGGAATCGGAGGAAGAATACAGAACCCGGTTTTTAAAACTGCATTACAAAAGCGTGGCTACGGAGGTTTCCGGCCCCCTTCTGGAGACCCAGCAGAGGATAATAAAAAATGCCGTTACCGCAGCCCTAAATACAAGGATAATAGAAAACAACCAGCGTTCTATTCACAGCATAATCCATACTGTTTTAGAAGCCCTGCAGGGGATTGTGGTGGTTCCTGTGGCTCCCAATCCGAGTATTAAAGTCAAAATCGCCCTGGTCACTGACGGAGAATGGGTTGCCTGCGGCATCTTCGGTTTAAGCGCTCTGCACCACTTTAGCAATCACGAAAGGGCTGGGTTGGGGATAATGCATCTTTAACCGGGATTTATAAAAATAATCCTTGCTTTATTCCAAATTGAGGGTTAGAATAATTTTTAGAGTGTATTAGAGTTTTTCTGTTTCCAAAGGAAAGGCAAGGGGCAAAAGCCCCTAGTATAATAGCGTAAAGAGAGGCCTTAAATGGATCATATTCCGTTTAAGGCCTTTTTTTGTCTTTTCAGAGGAACAATGTCTGAAATATTATCATAGAACCTTTAGGAGGTAGATTTGGCAAAAAATGTTATTCTATTAACAATCGATGCCTTAAGAAAGGATGTTCTGGGATGTTACGGCGGAGGAGGGGAAACACCCTTTCTCGATTCTCTGCAGAACCGGTCAATTAAATTCACCAAAGCCTATTCGGGAGGGCCCTACACCCAGGCAGGATTCCCGGGAATTCTTTCCTCATCCTACTACCTGGATTTCGGCAAGACAAAAGGCAGATGTCCGCCGGGAAGGGTGCTGATTCCGGAAATCCTTAAAAAGGGGGGTATACGTACAGCAGCCCTCCATTCCAATGCCTACATAAGCTCCTTCTTCGGCTGGAACAGGGGGTGGGATCATTTTTATGATTCCATGGAGGAGCAGGTTAGCGAAAGGGTGCCCTATATCAGGGCAGGGGAGATTAATAGAAAAGTTGCGGAGTGGTTTAAACGAACCTTGCCGAACGGGGGAGAACCTTTCTTCCTCTGGATGCATTACATGGATGTTCATGAACCCTATGTGCCGGAGGCAGAGTATCTGGAAAAGGTTGATCCCTCCTTGAAGATTTCGCAGGAGGAGATGTTTCAGCTCTTTAAGAATGTGGTCTTAAAACGGGATGTCTCTAGCAAGGAGACTGTGGCAATCCTTAAAAAACTCTATCTTGCCCAGGTGGTGGAGGTGGATACTGCAGTGGCGGGATTCTTCCGGATCCTGGAATCCTTCGGCCTGGATAAAAACACCACGGTAATAATTACCGCAGATCATGGGGAGGAGTTTGGCGAACACGGCGGCCTGTCCCACGATGGGAAAATGTATGAGGAACTGGTTTCCGTGCCTCTTCTCATCTATGATCCTGATCTTTCACAACCCGTAGTTTGGGAAAAAATTGTAAGCACCCTGGACATCCCGCCCACCATAACGGAAATATTTAACCTCCCTCCCTCTCCCGCCTGGCAGGGACAATCTCTCCTGCCCCTGGGAAAATACGCGGAAAGGGGCGTGTGCGGCGAAGCGATTGATAAACACGGCGCCAGGGAACTGGGGGACGAGAAGGAGGTGCATTACTACAGGGAGGGGGATTTAAAAATCCACTACCGGGAAACGGACGACTCCTGGCAGCTGTACAATCTTATGGAGGATCCCGGGGAAAAGAATAATATCTACGGAAAGGACACCACCTCGGAATATCTTATGAAAAAGATAATTCCGCGAATAAAGCGTTTTAAAGGTTAAAAGATTACAGGAGGTTCAAGAATGAGTAAACAAGAATCCTTAAGCCAGGAAAGAGTAAGGGAACTGGAGAATTACATACATATCTCAAAGAATATCATTAGGGAAGCCTACCGCCAGTTTGATCCAAAGGATATCAGGCTGGTATGGTCGGGACACAAGGACAGCACCCTGACCCTGTGGATCTGGAAGGAGACCTGCAGGGAATATGGTTTTACCCTTCCTAAGGCTGTTACCCTGGATGAGGGGGATCCCTTCCAGGAGGTGGAGGATTTTCTTGCCAGGATATCGAGGGAATGGAAAATCGATCTTGAGGTGGCAAAAAACGAGGATGTTTTAAAGGCCTGCAACTACACCCTGAATGCGGATGTTGAGGTAAAGAGTCTCAATAAGCGCAACCAGGAGGAGCTTGCAAGGATCGGTTTTGAGGGCTTGGAAAGATTTCCCTTCGAGGCGGAATCCTTTATAGGAAACCATCTTATGAAGTCTGTGGCGCTTAATACATACCTGGAGGAGAATAATGTAAAGATTATTGTTCAGGGCTTAAGGTGGGACGAACAGCCCGTCAGGTCGGATGACCCCTACTTTGAGGAGGTGGAAGCGCAGCCTCTGCAGCCGGCCCAGGTCCGTATCCGGCCCATTCTCCACATCAGCGAAAGGTCTCTTTGGGATATCTATCATCATTACAAACTGCCCCATGTATCCCTCTATGCCGAGGGATACCGTTCCCTGGGGGTAAAGACCACCACAAAAAAGATGTCGGATCTACCCGCGTGGGAACAGGATCTTGAGAACACCGCGGAGAGGGCGGGGAGAAGACAGGATAAGGAAGCAGCCATGGCCAGACTAAGGGCCCTGGGCTACATGTAAAAGAGAGAAACTTAAAAGGAAAACAATAGGAGATACATATGGCTAAAAAGGTGATTCTTTTAACCATCGACGAATTACGCAGAGACGGCTTGGGTTGTTATGGGAATAAGAAGGTTCACACCCCCTATTCGGACAGCCTTGCCGCAGAGGGTGTCCTCTTTGAAGAGGCTATTGCAGCAGCGGACCTTACACCGGTTTGTCATTCCAGCCTTCTTACAGGCACCACGCCGAACAAGCATAATATCAGGACCCCCTTCAGTTATCTGCGGGGCAAAACCATGGCCGAGGTTTTTAAGGGTCTTGGCTACAGTACCGCGGGTTTTGTAGGGGTAAGTTTTTTGGGATCAAAACACGGTTTTGAGCGGGGTTTTGATCTTTACGATGAAACCGCGGAGGGTGCCAGGGGATCGGAGAGTTTTAAATTCCTTGGTGGAGAAGAGGGACAGTTTACCCTGGGGAATTGGTGGATCGACCGGTTTTTCGGCTGGCTGGAGCAGAATCATGCTAAGGACTTCTTCCTCTGGGGACACTACTTCTATGTTCATCAGGGAACGGAAAGATACCTTCTGGAACAGGGGCTCATCCAAGAGGGAAAGGAGGAGGAGTTCTTCTATCTAAATCCTAAAATCAACCTTATGGATCAGGTTCTGATAAAACCGCTTTTAGAGAACCTTAAGGCCTGGGGGATCTACGAG
>Ga0067045_1004559_pt1 | contig 10338 bp, 8 predicted proteins | sample TerdegcTABiofilm_FD_59184 | JGI IMG/M metagenome (GOLD analysis project Ga0067045, IMG submission 59184) | Combined Assembly of (Gp0054472, Gp0054536) Wastewater bioreactor microbial communities from Singapore -Terephthalate degrading... | reverse complement strand
CCGCCAGTGGTGAAAATCTGATCGCGTAGGATGCGGATCTTATCGTGCACGGGGATGGCGATGGAGAGACCGTCCGGCGAAGTTCCCAGGATCACCTGCTCAGGAGGCGAAATCACACCCTGGCGGATGTTCCCTTCTGGTACTTTAGAAGCCAAAATGGCGAGCTGGAGCGCTTGTTGTAAGTTCAGGTTAGTCCGTATCCCAGAAGCGATATCGTTATAAAGCGTCGGAGCTTTCGCTATCAGCGTTGGCATCATGTTGAGCGCCAGAATCTGCTCGCGGATTGCCAGAATGACGTCCTGCTGGCGCTGGGCGCGGTCAAAATCGCCGCGCTCGGTATAGCGGGCGCGCGCATAAGCCAGGGCAGTGGCGCCATCCAGCGTTTGCACGCCAGGGTAAAGCTTTACAGTGTTGGCAGGTCCCAGCGGGTCCACCACAATTTCATCGCGAACGTTGAGGTCTAACCCCCCCAATTCATCAATAAACTTTGCAAAAGCGTAGAAATCCACCTGAGCGTAGAAATGGATGGGGACTCCCAGGAACTGCTCGACGGTTTCAACTGCCAGCGCAGGGCCGCCGCCCGGAAGGTTGTTGATCTCGCCCAGGTAATAGGCTGTGTTTATTTTGGCGTAATCGAAGCCCGGAATGTTAACCCACATATCGCGCGGGATGGATAGCATCCCAGCAGTGTTGCTGAGCGGATCCAGCGTCAGCAGCATCATCGTATCAGTGCGCGGGGTTTCGCCAGCTTCCCAATCACGGTAGTCCAGGCCCATCAATAAGATCGTGACACGGCTGGCGCCATCCCAGGGTTCTGGTTCCAGACTGCCTTCCGGCTGCAACGGCTGGACATAGGCGGTTCCCTGAGGGATTTCAAGCGATTGGCCCCCTTGAGAAATTGCAGGCGCTCCGGGGAGGCTGGTCATAGTCCAGGAGCTTACCAGATTGCGGACGATAATAAAAGCGATGACCGCCGTAGCCAGCGCCAACACAACAAAAGCGGCCATCAGCGCCAGAGTTAAATTATCCAGCCGCGCTGAGCGCCTTCTTGCCATACGAGTTTGTGAACGGGACATAGGTTATTCTTTGATCGTTTTGTGAGCAGGTGTAAGATGTTTGCAAGGGTTGCAAGAAAAGTTCCAGCTCACAGGACTTATTTTACCCTGGCCTGGGTGGGGGGACGGGAAGTTCGCTGAGCGCCGTATTGACCCATTTATCCCCTTCGTCAATCAACATCACCGGTATGTCTTCAACAATCGGGTATTTTCGCCCGCAGTCTTTGCACACCAGCCAGCTTTCCCTGACGAAATCAAGCAGGCCCTCTTTATCATGCACGCAGACAGGACAGCGCAGGATTTCTAAAAGTTCAGGTTTGACCATTTCATCTCCAGGCGAACAAGATTAAGAATAATTTTACCACAAGGGTTAATTTTCTTCGCTTTCCTGTGGGGGCGGCATTCCATCCGTGCCGGGACCATATTCGTAAATAGCCTGCCAGGGCTGGTAATGGGTCCGAAATGTATCCTGGAAAAGAAGCGTATCGCCTTTGTAAACCCTTCGGTTTACCGTGACATCGGCGCCATCGGCGGGCCAATCTACCTGTTTTACTTCGCCGGTCGCCAGCTCTGGGTTCTCGCGGTAAATTGGCTTGGGCGCCTTTACAATGTCAACCGGACCGGTCGTGTCCCACTGTACAGAACGCCCATCGGGGGTGGAATAGAATTTCCAGTTGATGGTGCTGTAGGTTGGGCTGACGTAAGTCTCCATCAACAGCCAGTAGGGGGTGTCGTTGGTAAATTTCAGGTCAACCAGGGGGACGAACACCGTGGCGTCCAGCCCGGCCAGGTTGGGGTCGATCTCGTTCCCGGCGGTTTTTTCGTAATAGCTGACGCGGTAAGCGTGGGCGTGGCGCTCTACGATTGGAAAACCGGCAAAGAAAGCCGCCCTGAAAAGCGTGGTGCTCACCTGGCAAACGCCTCCGCCGACGCCTTTGATCGTCCGGTCGCCATAGATGATCAGCGCTTCGGCGTAGCCATTATCCAGGCTAATATCTCCCAGCGCCGCCGCCATCGAAAACGTCTCGCCAGGGGCGATCAGCAATCCGTGAAAGCGGCTGGCGGCTGCCTGGATATTTTGCACGCGGGCGGCTCCGGAGCCGTAAAAGTACGAAATCTCAGAACGCACCAGACCGGTGATCCCCAACTGTTCGGCCGTCACCTCATTCGTGATGCGGGGCGGCGTCAGCACCAGTTCGAGCGGGATGACGTGCTCGCCTGCCAGGACTCTCTGTTGGACTGTCCGGATGCTGTTTTCAATATCCAGCGTTCGCCCGATCACCGCAGACTGGATCAGGTCTAACTGATGGGTGTCGTCGTTGAAAATAAAGCGAGCGTCGGCAGGGTCTAATTTAATCTGGGGGGCAATCTCCGAAAGAAGGGCGCGCAGTTTTTGCTCGCTGATGGCGATCTGGTAGCGGGCAGAATCCCCGTCTTGCTGCCGTTCAAAGACCAGCATCTTTGCCATGTCAACCGGTTCGATATTCCAGGGGCCGGCGCCTTCCTGCCCGGCCGGAAGGGAAAGCAAAACCGGTTCGCTTAAAATCCGCTGCGCCAGTTCTGCCTGCGCATCCAAATCAATGATCGTTGGTTGGGTTTCGGTGACGACCAGCGGGACGATCCCATCGCGCAGGGTTTGCATTTGAGCGGTCAGGCGCTCCAGGGTGGCGGGGATGTCCACGCTTCGCCCGACCTGGCCAGGGTGAATGGCTACGCTGGTCCCTTCGACGGAAATACTGGGTTCCACCAGCGGTTGGTTGACCTCTTCGGCCAGCCGGGTGAGATATTGGAACGCCATACGCTGGTCAAAGATCAGGTTGGGCGGCAGGTCACGCTTGTTCTGCCGGGCGTTCAATTGTTCGTCCAGCCGCCGGAAGAGACTGCCGCTGCGGCCGTACTTGAAGGCGGTTTGGGCGGAGGTTTCGGCGTCTAAGAACAGCCCGGCTTCAAGCGGTTTTATCGCCCAGGTTTTATCCTGGTCAGAAATCAGGATATGGCCGGTTTGCGGGTACACGATCTGTTCGGCGATTTTCGCGGCGGCCTGACTGGGATCCAACCCCCCGATCTCCACGCCTGCCACGCTCACGCCTGGATAAATCCGCCCCAGGTACCAAACCTGAAAGCCAACCAACCAGAAACCAACCATGAGGAAAAAAGCCGTAAAGCCGAGCATCAAAGCCAGCAGTACCTGCTCAAGCAATTCCTGGTTGCGGTTGATCCGCCGTGATGAAGCTGCGCGCATAACTCCTCTAAAGGAAGATTATAACATCAGATTTATCTGAATTTTTCGGTCGCCCGGCAGCGCCGGGGTCTCCTCAGCCGCTCTCTTGAAAATCGTCACTCTCTATTTCGGGTATTTCGGTGTCTGCGGCTGGCTGGTTGTCCAGGATATGGGTGGTTGTGTGATAATGCCCGTGCAGATCATCTTGTATCGTGCCTTCCCAAAGGGCTGAGCCATCGAAGTAAGCAGCGCGGGCAATCATGTGCGTCGCCACGGGCGTGGTGATCATAATAAACACGATGGTAGCGATGGCGCGCGTCGTAATGCTGAAACTATCAAAATAGACGGCGGTTGCCAGCAGCATCAACCCCGCGCCTAGCGTGCCGGCTTTGGCAGTCGTAGACATTCTTAAGAAGAGGTCCGGCATCCGTAAAATGCCAATCCCAGCCATCAACATGAAGAATGAACCGGCCAGCATAATCAGTGCGGTCAGTAGTTCCATGCGTTTAAATCCGCCTTTCTATGTAGTAGGCAAAAGCCACAGTGCCCAAAAAAGCGATCAGCGCCAGGATGGTGACGACATCTAAAAATACCGGCTGATTGGTTCGAGCTGCGTACACGGTGATGAAGCCAATGATTAAAATGGTGATCAAATCTAAAGCCACCACGCGGTCGGGCAAGCGCGGCCCCTTGATCAAACGGATGAAAGCCAGGATAAAACTCAGGCTTAAAAAAGCCAGCGTCAGATTCCAGATCAACACTGTGCTCATTGAAACAACTCCTTTACCCGGCGCTCGTATCCTGTTTTGATGTGAGCGCGGAAAGTCTCGGCATCCTGCACCCAAATGGAGTGGATATAAAGCATGCGTCTGTCGGTTGAAACATCCAGAGAAAGGGTGCCCGGGGTGAGGGTGATGAGGTTGACAAGCAGCGTGATCGCGGCATCCTCTTGAATGTCCAGAGGAATACCAATCACCGCCGGCCTGAGTTTAGGGCGAGGCGATAAAACGATGATCACGACTCGGATGTTCGCAATGAGTAACTCCCAAAGGAAGAAGGACAGAAATTCCAACACAACGAACACACGGCGAAAATAAGTAACCTGCGTCATCTTGCGGTAGCTGATCCACAAAATGACATAGCCCAGGGCAAACCCAAAGAAAAGGTTGACAGGGGCAAAGTCGCCGCTCAAAGCGCCCCATGCGACAGCCAATAGAACATTCAACAGGAAAAGCGTCATGGTATTTTGCCCATCACTGCTTGAATATAGATGCTGCTGTCCAGGAGCTGGCCAGCTGCCTGGTAACTAAAGCGGTAAAGCGGCTCGCTCCACAGCCCAATTACCACAACAGTCAGCGTGAGTACAAGGATTGGGATCCAGATATACGGATTCTTTGGGCGTTTCTTAAGCTGAGCCGGCGCAGGTTTCCAAAAGGCCTCTCCCCAGATCTTGCTCATCGAGAAAAGCGTCAAAAAGCTCACAGCCAGCGCAGTGATTACGATTGGGTAACTGCCGCTTTCCAGGCCAGCCTTGACCAGGATCAACTTCGCAAAAAAACCCGAAAGAGGAGGCAGACCTGCCAGCGAAAGCGCTGGTAAAGCAAAGAGTAATGCCAGCGCAGGCTCCTGCCGGTAGAGACCTCCCATTTGCTTGAGATCGTAGCTGCCAGAGATCCTCTCTGCTGCGCCTGCAACCAGGAACAGGATGGTTTTGGCGAGGATCACGTGAACCATAAAGTAAATAGAGCCCGCGATAGCGTTTTGCGTAAACAGCCCCAACCCCATCAACAGATATCCAATCTGGCTGATGATGTGGAAAGAAAGCAGTCTGCGGATTTCCCACTGGGCGGCTGCCCCCAATACACCGGTGACCATCGTGAAGCCCCCCAGAGCGAGCAAAAGGGTGTGCGTAAATGGAATATCGGCGACGAAAATAAGCGTGAATACCCGGATGAGGGCGTAAACCCCCACTTTGGTCAACAGGCCTGAAAAAAGGGCGGTCACCACAACCGGCGGCGTATGGTAAGAAGCGGGGAGCCAGAAAAAGAAAGGAAAAATCGCCGATTTTATTCCAAAAGCAACCAGATAAAGGATCGCCAGGGTGGTTACAAGTTCTTTGGGGGATATCCCCGCAAGCCTGATTGCCAGATCGGCCATGTTGAGCGTGCCGGTCAGCGCGTAGAGGAGGCCAGTGGCTGTGAGGAACAAAATTGAAGCGATCAAATTCAGAATGACATACTTGGTTGCCCCTTCTAATTGAGCGCGTTCCCCGCCCAGCGCAATTAACACAAAAGATGCGGTCAGCATCACCTCGAACCAGACATACAGGTTGAATAGATCCCCGGTTGAGAAAGCGCCGCTGACGCCGGTCAGCAAGAGGTTGAATAGTGGGTAAAAACCGTAAGAAGCGCGTTGCTCATCTATCCCGCCGATTGAATAGACCGCGATCCAAAAACCGATGAAGCCCGTGATTACGAGCATCAACGCGCTCATCAGGTCAACAGCCAGTGTGATCCCAAACGGAGCTGGCCAGTTTCCAACCTGCAAGACCTGGATCCCTTTCCGCTGGACAACCCATAAGAGCGTCAGGGAGATTGCAAAATGTCCCCCGCTCGACGCCAGGGTGATCTTTTGCTGCCAGGAGCGCGACCTGAACATAAAAATACATAAAATGGCTGCAAGGAGGGTTATCAAAACAGGCAGGACGACCATTCTTTATTGCCCCTCCTTCTCCGCTGCCGGTTCTTCGATCTCCATCGAGCAGGGAAGGTCGGTGCAGCGCAGCTCGTTTAAATCGTCCGTCCCGATTTTTTGATACGTCTGGCGTATCAGTACGATGGCAAAAGCTGCCACGCCAAAACTGATGACAATTGCCGTCAGGATAAGCGCCTGGGGCAACGGGTCGGCGAAAGGAGCTTCCGGCAGCTCGGCGCCAGCGGGTATCAGAGGGGGGCGTCCTGGAACAAGTCGCCCAGCGGTAAAGATCAGCAGGTTAACTGCATTGCTGAGAAGCAGCAGCCCGATCAGTATCTTCACCAGACTGCGGCGCATCATCATATATAAACCGGCGGAAAACAGCGCACCGATCAGAATTGCCAGCAGATACGTCATGATTCACCATCCTCTGCCAGGGCGATTAAGATGTGCAGGCTGACGCCAATGACGGCAATGAAAACGCCCACATCAAAGAGAACAGGGCTGCCGATTTTGCCAAAAACGGGCAGCGGATCGGAAAGCCACAAGCCGGTCATATACGGGAGGCCCTGAAATATTCCAAGAGCCCCGCTCGCCAGAGCGACCAAGAGCCCCAGTCCGATTAAGTGACGTGGAGAGGCTGGCAAGAGACGCAGTAAGGCTTGCGGCGATACGGCAATGGCGTAAAGCATCAGGGCAGAGGCGGCCACCAGACCGCCAACGAATCCGCCCCCCACCTCATTATGCCCGCGCAAAAGCAGGAAAACCGAAAAAATGAGCAGCAGCGGCATCAAATACCGCACTGCAGTCGGCAGGATCATCGAGCGCACCTTGTTGATCAGGGCGCGTTGGGAGGGAAAAAGTGATTTGTCAAGATTCAGTTCCACCAGCGCGAACACCCCGATCGCGGCAATAGCCAGCACCGAAATTTCTCCCAGCGTATCAAGAGCCCTGAAATCAACCAGAATGACGTTAACCACGTTTCTTCCTTTTGCAAGCGGAAGGCTGTTTTCTACAAAATAGGGGGTCAGGTGAGAGGTAAACGGGCGCGACGTGATCCACAGTACCAGCAGGGTGACCAGCGCTCCCCCAGAGAGCGCAACCAGGATGTCCAGCATGCGGGCGGGGCGGCTGGTAATGCGCGCAAATTTCGGAAGGCGGTAAATGACCAGGATGAACAGGATGACGGCCAGCGTTTCGATGGCAAACTGCACCATCGCAAGATCGGGCGCGCCGAACAGCAGGTAGATCAGAGCGATGGTAAACCCAATCAGCCCTAAAATGGCCACCGTGGCCAGCCTGGAAGAAGCGGAAACGACTGCCAGAACAGCCGCCAGGACCACGCCTGCCAGAACGACATCGTAGAAGCGCGGCGGTTGCCATGCAGGCAGGTCGAGGCCGCCAGGGGATTTCAGAATATTGATTCCTGTGAGCGCGACGGTCGTCAAGATGATCGTGATCAGATAGATGCGCAAATATCCGTTTTGCAGAATGCGGGTTTGAAGGACGGCAAATTTTTTCAAACCTTCCAGGCCAAGGTCAAATAATCGTTGAGGGCCAATCGCGCTCAGTCGGGCGTGAAGGCCGCCGATGGCGCGTTGGAAAGGTATCCTGACAGTATAAACCAGCGCGCCGGCCAGGATGGTAAACAGACTGAGAACGAACATGGGCGTAAGACCGTGCCAGAGCTTCAAGGTTACCGGCTGTGGAGAGGATAGAATGGATTCCACCGCAGGGCCGATGAGTGAAGACCCGGTTTGCGGAATGAACACAGCCAAAAGGATGCCGGCCATCCCAAGCAGGGCGGGGGGTCCCCAGAGCGGAGGTGCATTTTCGTGCGCCTGTAGCGGTTTTTGCCTTGTTTGCCGCCAGAATGGCAGCGCAAATACCCATCCAGAGACGGCCGTGAGCGCCGTAAAGGCCAGGACCGCAAGCGCCGTGAGGAGCGCCCCCTGCGGAAAGGCCAGGATAAGTTCATAGACCAGTTCCTTGGCGACAAACCCCAGCGTTGGTATGAACCCGATGGCAGATAAGCCGCAAAGCGCCGCCCCGAACGCTGTCAGCGGCATGGCTTTTCCTAAACCGCCGAGTTGGTCCACCTGGCGGGTGTGGACAGCATGGTCAACGCCCCCCGCCACCAGGAACAGCCCACCCTTGTATAGGCTATGAGCGAACAGATAAACCGCCGCAGTTTTTACGGCCAGGCCTGATCCAATCCCCAGCAGCATCACCAACAGGCCAAGCGCTGCAACGGTGGAATAAGCCAGAATTTTCTTCAAGTCGGTTTGCGGCAGAGCCAGCAGCGATCCGGCCAGGAAAGTGATCAGCCCCACCCCAAGCAGGGTATATTGCCAGGCCTCCGTGCCAGCAAGAGCTGGGTAGAGCCGGGCCAATAAATAAATCCCCGCTTTGACCATCGTCGCAGAGTGCAGATAAGCGCTCACCGGCGTTGGCGCTGCCATTGCCCCAGGCAGCCAGAAATGAAAAGGAAACTGGGCGGATTTTGTGAAAGCCCCGGCGAAGATGGCCAGCAGGATGAGAGGGTACAGATTAGATTCTCGGATCAGTTGGCCTTTTTGGTTGATCTGGCTGATTTCAAACGTGCCTGCCGCCTGGCCCATCAACACCAATCCGGCCAGAAGCGCCAGCCCGCCGCCAGCAGTGATCAGCAATGCCTGAAGGGCGGCTTTGCGCGCCTGTTGATCTTCATGGTCATAACCAATCAAGAGATAAGAGGTGATGCTGGTTAGTTCCCAGAAGACAAATAACGTGATCAGGTTATCCGCCCAAACCAACCCCAACATCGAAGTCATAAACAACGTAAGGAAAGAAAAAAAGCGGCCGGTGAGCGGGTAACCCCGCAAATATTCCCCGGCGTACACCAGAATCAAAAACCCGATTGCGCTGATCAGCAGAGAGAAAATCAGGCTAAGCCCGTCCAGTCGGAAGGACAAAGAAATTTCCAGGGATGGAACCCACGGAAGAGATGCGGCGATTGGGTTGTCCATATTCACCCGCCGGATCAAATAAAGCGAAACAAGCAGTGGGTAAACCAGCAGCAACAGGTACGATAACCTGGCCCTATGCCGGTTGAGCAGTGGGAACAGGATGGACAACAAAATTCCGGAAAAAAGCAGCGCGATCATTCTTTTCCTTACGTGTGTTTAGCCATTCTTCAAAACAGGAACAGCTTTTGCAAAAGCCCTTCCCAATTTTACCAAACCCCTTGACAGTCTACCTGAATCAGGTATAATCCCCCCGCTGCCGAGAAAGCAGCAAGGCGAATCAGGAAGACAAATTTGGACGTTGAAAAACCCGAAGAAAGCAAAGAATCGCTTGACAGGGCAAAATAAAGGCGGTACAATAGAGTCCCACTGAAATAATGCCAGATCTAGCCAGCAACGGCAGATCGCTAACAAAAGAAAACCCATCCAGGGGCCTGGCGCTCAAGGGCACGTTTAAACAAAAGGCCGATGTTGCGGACAACCGACGAACATCGGCGGTTTTATGTGAAAACCTTGACAAACACTAACAAGGCATTTAGAATCTGGCTTCCGAGTTGGGTGGCACCTTAACAATTGAAGAGTGATAGGAAGGAAAGCAAGTAAACGAGAGCTCCGTCGATCCTAACTTCCGTAAACAGAAAACACCTGAAAAGGTGAAAAATTTTTTGCGGAGAGTTTGATCCTGGCTCAGGATGAACGCTGGCGGCGTGCCTAATACATGCAAGTCGAACGGAGAATGTAGCAATACGTTCTTAGTGGCGAACGGGTGAGTAACGCGTGGGCGACCTGCCCCGAAGAGCGGGATAACAATCCGAAAGGATTGCTAATACCGCATGTGGTCTCCGAGATTAGATGCTCGGCGACTAAAGGGAGTAATCCGCTTTGGGAGGGGCCTGCGTCCCATCAGCTAGTTGGTAAGGTAACGGCTTACCAAGGCGATGACGGGTAGGGGACCTGAGAGGGTGGCCCCCCACAATGGAACTGAAACACGGTCCATACACCTACGGGTGGCAGCAGTAGGGAATATTGNTTAATGGGCGAAAGCCTGAACCAGCAACGCCGCGTGCGCGATGAAGGCCTTCGGGTTGTAAAGCGCTTTTTGAGGGGAAGAGGAAGGACGGTACCCTCAGAATAAGTCTCGGCTAACTACGTGCCAGCAGCCGCGGTAACACGTAGGAGACGAGCGTTATCCGGATTTACTGGGCGTAAAGCGCGTGCAGGCGGTTCGGCAAGTTGGATGTGAAAGCTCCCGGCTTAACTGGGAGAGGTCGTTCGATACTACCGGACTTGAGAGTGGTAGAGGGAGGTGGAATTCCGGGTGTAGTGGTGAAATGCGTAGATATCCGGAGGAACACCAGTGGCG
>Ga0067045_1004436_pt1 | contig 10338 bp, 9 predicted proteins | sample TerdegcTABiofilm_FD_59184 | JGI IMG/M metagenome (GOLD analysis project Ga0067045, IMG submission 59184) | Combined Assembly of (Gp0054472, Gp0054536) Wastewater bioreactor microbial communities from Singapore -Terephthalate degrading... | reverse complement strand
CGAATGCTGCAGTGGAAACCATTAAAACAGCCTCAGAATGCGGGGTTAACCTGGTGGTAGGAACCACCGGATTTTCAGACGAACAGTTAAACTGGATAAAAAAGGTCATAGAGGAAAATAAAATAAAAACAGTTATAGCCCCCAACATGGCCGTGGGAGTGAACGTGTTCTTCAAGGTACTCAAGGACTTGGCCCCCATCCTGTCTGATTTCGATGTGGAGATCATCGAAGCCCACCATAAACACAAACAGGACGCCCCTTCCGGGACAGCCATCCGGGCCTATGAGATCATAGCCCAACAACTGGGAAGAGACACCTGCGAAGTAGGAGTTTATGGAAGAGAAGGCCAGGTCGGTGAGAGAACCCCAGATGAGATAGGTATGCACGCCGTGCGTGGAGGGGATATCGTCGGCGACCACACCGTCCTGTTTGCCGGTGACGGGGAACGCCTGGAGATCATCCATCGGGCAGGCAGCCGACAGGCCTTTGTAAACGGGGTAATAAAGGCCATAAGGTATATCCCAACCGCTCCTGAGGGAAAGATAAGTGATATGGGTGATGTTCTGGGTTTGAAATGAATATTTCCAGTAATTATCAGTTTGGTAATAATTTTTTAAATAAATATAAAAAGAGAGGCATGCAAAATAATGTCTATAGTGTAAATTAAAAGGTGAAAGTATGGTGAATGTAGGAGTACTAGGAGCAACCGGAATGGTAGGTCAGCGTTTTATTGAACTATTGGGGGATCACCCCGATTTTGAGATAACTGCACTTACTGCCTCAAAGAGATCCGCAGGAAAAAAATATGAAGATGCCGTGACCTGGTATCTGGACAGTCCGATTCCAGAAGTCGCCCGGGACATCAAAGTAGTGGACACTGACCCTGCCGAGGTAAAGGATGTTGAGATCGTATTTTCTGCATTGCCTGCAGATATAGCTTTAAATGTGGAGCCTAAATTTGCAGAGGCAGGTATGACTGTGGCTAGTAACGCGGCGGCTATGCGTATGGAACCCGATGTGCCTCTGGTCATCCCCGAGGTGAACCCGGAACACCTGGAACTACTGGAGATCCAGCAGAAAAACCGGGGATGGGAAGGATCCATTGTGACAAATCCCAACTGTTCCACCATAGCCCTCACCATGACCCTAAAACCATTATATGATGAATTTGATATAGAAAGGGTTTACGTCTCCACCATGCAGGCCGTATCAGGCGCAGGCTACGATGGAGTGCCAAGTATGGCCATCGTGGATAACCTGGTACCCTTCATCGGCGGTGAGGAGGAGAAGATGGAGACCGAAACCCTGGAGCTCCTGGGAGACCTGGAAGATGGAATCTTGACTCCTGCTACCTTCGGTGTGAGCGCCTCCTGCCACCGGGTCGCTGTCGTGGACGGGCATACCGAGGCGGTGTTCATCGAGTTTGCCGATGATTTTGAAGTGGATGATGTGGAAAAATCCCTACGGGAATTCCAGGGAATGCCCCAGAAACTGGACCTTTACTCTGCACCGCAGCCACCGATCATCGTCCGTGAGGAGGATAACAGGCCACAACCACGTATGGATAGAAACGCCGAAAAGGGGATGGCAGTTACCGTGGGAAGGATCCGCAAAGACACAGCATTCGACAAAAGCCTAAGATACGTCTTGGTAGGACATAACACCATCCGAGGAGCGGCTGGTGCTTCTATACTCAATGCAGAATTGATCAATGAGATAATGTAAAAGTTCTTGTAACGGGATTTTTATATTTCCCTTTTTTATTTTGATAAATTCTTTTTATCCCAGTGAATTTGCCTTAAAAGATTTTTGTTTTTTAACATAAGATATTTAACATGAATCAGTTTATTATATTATAACATAAATTATATAGTGAAAAAATCACAACCAAGTGGGGGATTATTTCTTGACATATTCTAACACTAACATTAAAAATTTTAGATTCTATTTAATAATTTTATGTTTAATACTCTTTATCTTAGCTTTTACACCCGTTAGTAGTGCAGCTAATACCACTAATTCTTCAAATTCCAGCACTTACACCATATCATATGTTGATACGTCTTTAGGTGGAAATGTCCTAAATAATCCGGAAATCAGCCAGAATATTCCTAAAACCTATTTAAGTAACCAGATATTTAATATGACCAAAAAAGGGTCGGTAGTACTCAAATTTGGGAAGGGTAATGGACCTAAATTATTGATAACCGCTGGAATTCATGGAAATGAAGAGGAAGCAAATATAGCGGCCATGAAGTATCTAGAGTATATCAAAAATAAAAGTTTCAACGGCATCCTGTACATCATTCCCTTCGCCATCCCCACAGACACCGCTTTAAATTCACGTAACTACAAAGGACAGGATCCCAACCGAATTGCAAATAAAAAGGCAACTCCGGGCTATAACATAATCCAGTTCGCCAGAAATAACGGGGTTCAATATCTGCTGGATGTGCATTCTGGTAGTCAAGTAGGTTCTAAAGGGTATATATTTGTAAGTAATCCATCCACCATAACGGTCAAGGAAAAAAACTGGAGTAACCATATCAAATCTAAAACCGGCTGTTATATTTCCACCAATGGTGCAGATGATGTAGGTATGGTACGTAATTGTGCAAAGAAGTATAGTATCAACACCATAACATTGGAAGTAGAAAGAGATTCCATCCCCACCATGACCTCAGCTAACGTGGAATATAAGATGATTCAGGCTGCTGTTAACTATCTGGGTTTCCCAGCCGACTCTTACGGACCCAAAATAACCTCCACAAATCCGGCAAAAGATGCCTTAGGGGTCCCTCTTACCTCTGCAGTCACCATCACCTTCAGTAAGAACATAAAGTCCAGTGCCAATTTCTCCGGAATATACATCAAAAACTTAACCACCGGTAAAAAGGTATCCCTGGCATCCAAGACCATCAGTGGAAATACTTTAACCTTGAAGATGGCATCCAGCCGCATAAAAAACAACGTTTATCAAGTATATATACCAGCCGGTGCAGTTAAAGATGGATCGGGAGACAATTTAGTTTTAACTTACTCTTACTCATTTAGCACCACACCAGATACAGTTTCCCCTAAAGTTTCCAGCACCAAACCAGCCAATAAAACGACGGGCATTCCACTTACCTCTGCAGTCACCATCACCTTCAACAAGAACATAAAGTCCAGTGCCAATTTCTCCGGAATATACATCAAAAACTTAACCACCGGTAAAAAGGTGACCCTGGCATCCAAGACCATCAGCGGGAAAACGTTAACGGTGAAGATGACCTACAGCCGTTTGAGGAATAACGTTTACCAAGTTTATATACCGGCCAGTGCAGTGAANGATGCTACAGGGAAACAATCTTAAAGCCAGTTACAGTTTCCAGTTCCAGACAGTTAAATAAATTTACATAAACATCTATTTCAAATTTAAATAAAATAACAATCTAGATATTTATTGAATTTAACTATTTTACCATCATTTCTATTTAAAATCAAAATAATGATTTAAAGGACCTAATACTAAACTTTAAAAGGCAATTACTATATAATTTAATACAGTGGTACGATGGGATTGTTAAAGAACGAGGACAACGAACAGTTGAGGCAGCTGGTGAAGGCCTGTCTTCTGGAGATAAGTAAACTCAAGATTGAGCTTAAGAAGTGCCAGAAGGAATCATCCAAAGTTGGTGATGATAGAGCTCTTTTAGAACTTAAAGAAGACGTGGAAAGTAAATTACTGGAGAAAGAAAAGGAGATCAACAATCTACAGGAACTACTAGAGAAGAAGGATCAGAAGCTGGAGGAACTGGAGATAATTCGGTACCACTTCAACGCCCTTACTGCCAAACCCAAAAAAGACCTGACCTCCTTCCAGTCCCAGGTGTATCAGCTGTTACCCGCTGAAGAGAACACCCTGGAAAACCTGTACACACATATAACTGAAATCGGATTCAGTGAACTTTCCAGTGAAAATTTCGAACATGTAATCCGTAACCTGGAGAGAAAAGGTTACTTTGAGTCTTACCAGAAGGATGATGAAATATACTGGCAGAAGATAGACAAATAAGTAAATTTACCACTTATTTTTGAATAAATATCTGGTTTTGAATTCAATATCATGTCCCGGGACGATTTATCAGTTCCCCATACTTTAGAAGTTATTAATTATTGTTAATATAATCCCTATACACAAACTATTTATATAACCTTAAACCCATCGTTAAATTACTATACAAAAGAGGTGATTAATGTGGCACAACTAGGTGGCCAAGGCCAACCAGTTTTAATTTTACCAGAAGGTACAAACAGATTTTTAGGAAGAGACGCACAGAGAATGAACATATTAGCAGGAAAAGTCCTAGCTGAAACCGTGAGAACAACTTTAGGTCCTAAGGGAATGGATAAAATGCTCGTAGACGGTTTAGGTGACATAGTAGTTACCAACGACGGAGTAACCATCCTCAAAGAAATGGACATCGAACACCCAGCAGCTAAAATGCTGGTGGAAGTTGCAAAAACCCAGGAAGACGAAGTGGGAGACGGAACTACCACCGCCGTCATCATAGCCGGGGAACTCCTCAAAAAAGCTGAAAACCTCCTGGACCAGGATATCCACCCAACCATAGTGGCCATGGGATACAGACAGGCCGCAGAAAAGTCACAGGAAATCTTAAATGTGATATCCATCGATGCAGAAGACCGTGACACCCTGCTTAAAGTAGCTATGACCGCCATGACCGGTAAAGGAACCGAGAAAGCCAGAGAACCACTGGCCGAACTCGTGGTCGGCGCAGTTAAACAGGTAGAAGAAAACGGGGAAATCGATAAAGACAGCATAAAGATAGAGAAAAAAGACGGAGCAACAGTAGACGACTCCACCCTGGTACAGGGAGTAATCATCGACAAAGAAAGAGTACACCCTGGAATGCCTAAGAAAATAGAAGAAGCAAGGATAGCCCTCTTAAACAGTGCTATTGAAGTTAAAGAAACCGAAGTAGACGCTGAAATAAGAATCACCGACCCAGCACAGATGCAGGCCTTCATAGAACAGGAAGAAGGCATGATCCGTGAAATGGTGGACAAAATCGGCGATGCCGGAGCAAACGTCTTATTCTGCCAGAAAGGTATCGATGACTTAGCACAGCACTACCTGGCCAAAGCAGGAATCATGGCCGTCCGCAGAGTTAAAAAATCCGACATGGAAAAACTGGCCAAGGCCACCCAGGCCAAAGTGGTAACCAACATCGAAGACTTAACCATGGACGACCTGGGAGAAGCAGGACTGGTACACGAGAAGAAGATATCCGGAGAAGACATGATCTTCGTGGAAGGATGCAAAGATCCTAAAGCAGTGACCCTCCTGGTACGCGGTTCCACCGAACACGTGGTAGACGAAATCGAAAGGGCAGTAGAAGATGCCATCGGAGTAGTCGCCGCTACAGTAGAAGATGGAAAAGTAGTAGCCGGTGGAGGAGCAGCAGAAATCGCCATAGCCAAAGGACTCAAAGAATACGCTGACACCATCAGCGGCCGTGAACAGTTAGCAGTAGCTGCCTTCGCAGAAGCACTGGAAGTAGTCCCTAAAACTCTCGCAGAAAACGCAGGACTGGATAGCATCGACTCCTTAGTGGACTTACGTGCCGCCCATGAAAAATCAATCTACATGGGACTGGACGTCTTCAAAGGAGAAGTACGAGACATGTACCGCGCCGGTGTAATCGAACCTCACCGGGTCAAAAAACAGGCCATACAATCTGCAGCTGAAGCCGCAGAAATGATCCTGAGAATCGACGATGTAATAGCATCCAGCGGCTCTGGAAAACCAGGACCTGAAGACATGGAAGCCATGGGCGGAATGCCCGGCGGAATGCCACCAATGATGTAAGTTGAAGGCAATTTTTTGCCTTTATTTTATTTTTATTTTAAGGAAATTTTTGCAGTTCAATTTTGCAATTTTTATTTTAAGGAAATTTAGCAATTCATATGGAGTTCTATAGATTAAATGGCAACGCACATCGACAAATTCATATTCAATTCACCATTTGTTGCTTTAAATCTAATATAAAACCACACAAAGACACGAAACTCCCTTATAAATCTTTTTTCTAGTGTTAAAAGAAAGACACTGCTATTAACCGTAAAATTCTATAAATTTTTGAGAGATTTCCCACGGCTTTGAAGCCATATAGTTTTTTAACTTTCTGGGAACCAATAATATTAAATATTTTCCCCAATAAAATGTAAGTTGAGTCTTCTTTACTGATATTTAAAGGATATTTCATCTTTTTCACTCAAATAAATACATCTAAACACATAAAAATAAAAGGAAAATATTTTCTAGTGAGAAAAATCTAAGGGACTAAAAATTATAATAGTTGATTTATATGACTGATGAAACTGAACAGAAAATTTTAGATGCCGCTTTAAAGTTGTTTAGTGAAAAGGGTTATGCTGGTGCTACAACTCGGGTTATAGCGGCTGAAGCTGGTTTTACTGAGATGACTTTATATACAAAGTTTAAAACTAAACAGAATCTTTATGACCAGGTTATGATTTATGGCATGGAGAAATTGAATGAAGATGCATCTTCACTTGTTTTTATTGATAAGGAATTTGAAGAACCCCGGGACTTTCTAGATGCTTGTGTTAGAAATCTGTCTGAATTTGTCTGGAATAATTTTGAATTCTTTAACTTAGCGTTTAATCAGGACAGAAAAACAGTTGAACAGATTATGCAAGAAAGTATCTATAACTTCTCTAAATATATTGAAAAGCATATCCCCCAAGATAAAATAGATTTTCCTACGTTCACACTTGACATATTCTCATTCATATACATGTTAAATCTTGCAAAGTACCATGGACACCAGGACATGAACAGGGAAAAAATTTTAGATAAATATATTCATAATCTTTCCCTGTGCATTGAATAAATCCCAGGAAAAATCTTAGATCTTTAAAATAAAAAGTTTTTTTTAATTTTAACTTTGTAAAACTGACTCTTTCCTAAATTATTAATAAATAATCGCTAATTTTCATAATAATTTAACAACCTTTATATATGAATATCAACTAGTACCATAATGACTATAGCAACTTATAAGATGCTATATTCACTATCGTACAAGTGAAGTTAAAAAACAGATGAAAAAATGATTTAGAGACGATATTCATGACAGACACATTTGAAGGAAAAATTGTAATTGTAACTGGAGGAACTTCTGGTATTGGCTATGCTTTATCAGAAACATTGCTTAAACGCGGTTCATATGTTGGGTAATCGGCAGCCGTCAGGAAAGTGTTTTGAAAGCAAAACAATCCTTTAGCAAGTATTCGAATGCTCAATTTGCAGCAGTGGATGTCACCAGCGCAGATGCAGTCCAAAAAATGGTTGATGACTGTGTAAATGAGTTCGGCCACCTGGATTATTTGTTTAATAATGCGGGCGTAGGAATGATGGGGCAATCTGAGGACATGACACTTGATATGTGGAAGAAAGTAGTTGAAGTCAATCTTTGGGGTGTAATTTATGGTGTTCACGCTGCACTACCTGTTATGCTGAAACAGGGCAGCGGGCATATTATAAACACATCTTCTATTGCAGGGCTGTTTAGCCGACCATACCGGGCAGTTTACACCGCAACAAAGCATGCTGTGAAGGGAATGACTGAATCCATGAGATATGAACATGCCGGGAGGGGTACGGGTATCGCATTTAGCACTTTCTGCCCGGGCAATGTGGTGACCAAAATTTTTGACGGAATTGAGATTCCTAAAGATGCGGTTCCTGTAGATGAAGCAGTAAATATTATTCTTGCAGGTGTCGAGAAAAAGGATGGAATGATCATCTTCCCTGAGAACACGAAGAAACTGATAGAACATCTGAATGCAAATCCAAATGATATGGAGAAGTTCATGATAGAACTTGAAAGACGCACTAGAGTTACTTATCTTGAGAAGGGAGAATTATATGCCGAGCTGCCTCATGATATCATAAAAATATAGTAGTAGAGGAAAATTTATGTTTAAACCAGAAAATGACGTCACATATTTGATGCCAGTCCATTTTGGTAGAGGTAAATTTGATCAAGAGGCAAAACTACTCCAAAAAACAACAGCTTTGGTCATCAGTTATGAAACCGACCAAAAACTTCTTGAAAATTATATTCCTGAAGAATTCGAATTAGTAAAAGGAGAAATTCAGGTTAGTTTCAACAAAAATACTGAAATTAACTGGTTGTATGGTGGACAATATAATGTAATCACTGTTTCAGCTCCTATTAGATTTGATGGAAAGAATGACAAAATAGAAGGATCCTACCCACTAGTTATATGGGAGAACAAGACCATACCTATCCTTAGAGGAAGGGAACGAGAAGGAATGCCCAAAATTTTTGCAAATATAGAAGATCTGCATATTTTAAAGCCCCACTATGCCACCACAGCCAGTTATGAAGGAAACACCTTCTTGAACATAAATTTCGAAGCCATCAAGGATGTAACAGGGGATGAATTGAATCAAATAAAATCACAGCCAATATCCAATAATGCCATCGGATGGAGATATATTCCCAAGATAGGAGCTCCAGGGGCAGAATTAAGCCAGTTTGTCCTTTATCCTCAAGATATGGAATTGAAAACGGCACAAGTTGGGAAGGGTGGCATTAAATGGACTGAAATGACCCCTATGCAAAATCCATCTCAGTTTCACATAATCAACAGTCTTGCTGCTTTACCTGTAAAAAAAATAACTAATGCCCTGCTATCAGAAGGAAGAATCATACTTCGACCCTTTGATGCTAAAGTCTTAGAATAATCTTAATAACTACGTATTTGAATGACTATGATAATGGAAATGAATATGAAAGATTATATGGAGAATTGAATATGAAAGGCTTATTTAAAACAACAATTGAAAAAAACACCACCTGTAACATGCCTGTGCATGCATTCTGCCGACCATTCAACCCGAACCAAGTATCTGTGTTCGGCAAGTGTTCGGACCTATCGATCCCGTTCGAGACTAAGGAGAATGTCCTTGCACAGTACATCCCCGACTGCTTCGAGATCCTTGAACCCGTGGTTGATGTCAGATTCTTGCACTGTGGTGATGTCGACTTTCTGTCCGGTGGTAGCTATAATATTCTAGACGTAACAATACCAGTGCAGTTCAATGAAAAAGGTAATAAACTAACAGGCCTCTATCCCCTTTGCATGTTCGAGAATGATTGTGAAGCAATTATCTCCGGGCGTGAGGGATATGGTTTGCCCAAAACATTCGCCAACATCGCTGATGCACGCCATGTAGGAGACCACTGGTTCACCACGGCAGGATATAATGGTGAAATGTTTGTAGAATTGAACTTCAATGAAAAAAAGAAACTTAATGAAGACAAAATTGCAGCACTCAACAAGGATCCCCGGTGTAATTATTTTGGATGGAGGGTGATTCCCAACATAGGCAAAGGCGGGTGCACAATTGGAGAACCCACACTCTACCCCCATAACTTCATCTACTCTGATGTATGGACTGGAGAAGGTACCGTAAACTGGCGAGATTTAGGTTTAGAAAAATGTCTGATGCAGGGCATGCTCATCCACATACTCGCAAATATCCCTGTGGTGAAATATTTACCAGCACAAAGGTCACTCTTCCGCCGTGAACTCCTACTTAGCGGGTCGAAGTCGCTGAAAGAATAGATAAGGAATGGAATACCATGAAAACAGATGAATTTGAAAGAATTGCAATAATGGGGGCTGGTTCGCTTGGTATCATCCTGGGTGCGTATATCGCACAGCAAAGACAGGTGGATCTAATTGTCGGGAGCAGGACTTCAGCAGATGCACTGAACACGAACGGGGCCCAGGTTACTGGAAATATTGAAATGACAGTACCGGTCCATGCTGTACGTTCAGAGGATATGGAAGGAACTTATGACCTGTTCCTGTATCTGGTAAAACAGACCGTGAACGATGTTGCTATTCCCCAGATGCTGGCCCATTCACACGACCAGACCGTGATCTGCACATTGCAGAACGGCGTGCCTGAGCTTTCCGTATCGGAAGTTTTCGGCCCGGATCGCACAATCGGTGCACCAGTGGGTTGGGGGGCAACATTGATCGGACCCAGTGTTTCTCAACTCACGACGCCTCCAGAATATAACTTTTTCGCATTGGGTAGTATGACCCCTGCAGGGAGTAAATATTTGGCAGATATAAAAACGATCCTTGAGATTATGTGCCCGGTTCATGTCTCCGATAACCTGATGGGTCTTCGCTGGGGTAAGCTACTGATGAACGCAGTGATGTCGGGTATGAGCACAGCCATCGGGGGTTCCTTCGGTGATG
>Ga0067045_1032375_pt1 | contig 10343 bp, 8 predicted proteins | sample TerdegcTABiofilm_FD_59184 | JGI IMG/M metagenome (GOLD analysis project Ga0067045, IMG submission 59184) | Combined Assembly of (Gp0054472, Gp0054536) Wastewater bioreactor microbial communities from Singapore -Terephthalate degrading... | reverse complement strand
CCATAGAGGCTCAGATTGCGCAGAAACCAGGCACCCATCACACAGAAATACGCACATAAGGTTAAAAAAATGTCGACCAATCCATCACGCCACCGGACGGGAAGTTTCTTCGGGCTCTGGATATGTTCCCAGGCATTTAAACCGAGCGCAGCCAAAAGCCATAATGCCCCATCCGCCCGCGCGAGATGCATGAAACCCGCCAACAGCCCCAGGATGAGACTTTTCCATTGGCTTGATCGCAAGTGATCGGATCCAGAGACCATCAGGAACAGTGTACCCAGAACCATGTAAGGGGAGAAGCTTTCGGTATTGCTCAAGTATAACGAATAAAAGCCACTGAAGAGAGCCAGAATACCAGCCAGCCAGGCATAGGAAATATTACGAGTCAGTGAAAAGGCCAGGCGGGCGGTTAAAAGCGGTAACCCGCCAGCTAGCAAGATAAAGAAAACTCTGGCAGCAACAAACCCCTTTTCACCGGTGAAAAACATGCCCAAAGCCGCCAGAAGGGAAGGCAAAGGCATCCAATAAGTGTGAGAAGGGTGAGGAATTCCTGTAGGGCTATCCAGGTAATTCCACAAAAAATTCTCGTAAAAACCTGCCCCGTTAACCAATTGTAGCCCCCCGGCAAAGTAATAATCGGCGTCCATATAGCCTGGGGTTGTTTGTAGCAACGCGATGGACAAGTGTAGGACTATGCCGGCAATAAAAAGAAAAGAATAACTGCGTCGGGACATATCAATCAGCGGGTAAAATGATAGATTTGCAAATCTCCAAAATTTTCAATGTTGGCCAACTTATATTGTTCTTTGAGCCAATTCAGGTTGGGATGCGTTCCTTCTCCTAATGCTTCATATTCTGCTATTGTTCGGGCAAAAACGACAAAGAAAACCCCATCTTTTCCGCGAACTGCTTCTTGTAAATTCCTCCGTGGGAATATCCCAAGTGATTTTTGTGTCTCATATGCCAGAGTGTCATTATGAGAACCAGGCACATCGGCCAAAAATTCTTGGGGCAAATCCCGCCGGTAAAAAAGCATCGGGAAATAGCTCAATTTGTTATCATGAACGATCGTGTCCCCCAGCGAGGTCTGCTCGGCCAGGTAGTTTGCCGCTTCTCGAAATGGGGAGCGCGGAAATTCCTGGTAAAAGATCTGGTATGGGAGTGAAATTACAGCGGCAAGACCAAATAAGAACAAGAGCACAAAGCCGCCGGCGCGCTTTTTCCCAACCGCCGCGCCGGCCAATCCCAAAAAAGCCAAAGAAGACACCAGAAACCCTCTGGGCACGAAAACAGGCCGCATTAAATAAGAAGCAACGAACAAAAGTGCGGGGGGGATTATGGTCATGGCAGTTAGCAGCCGAACCCCTTCATTGGAGCGGTTTTTCCAGGTCTCGATTAGCACGAACACAATCGCTTGCAAACTGAGAACAGTAATGATGATCAGCCAGATACCCGGAAGTGGCAATGTCCCCACAAACAAAATACCTGCCTGTACCAGTTCAACCAACCCTGGTCTCGGCGTCCAGAATGCACCCTGGATTTTTGCAATTTGCCCAGGCACCATCACCAGCCATGGGGCAGCCAGCAGCCCAATGACCAAATCTGCCAGCAAAACTTTGCCGGCATCCTTCCATTGTCTCTTGAAAATTAGGTAAACTAGCGGAACGCACAATCCAAATATGGCCAGGTTATGTGTGTACATCGCAAGGACGCCAAAAAATACAAATGTAATCCAGTTAATAGTGGATTGCTTCGTTTTGCCATGCCGGTAGATTTGAACAAAAAAGCCCCAATGCGCCAGTTGAAAAAAAGCCAGCGCAGCATACATACGAATATCTTGGGAATGATAAATTTGGAGGGGAGAAATTGCCGCGAGAACGGCGGCCCAGAAAGCTGCCCGTTGATCAAATAAAGTCCGCACCAAAAAATACAAGACAACAAGACTCCCCAAGGAAAACAAGATGCTGAGCATTCGGAGAAACCATACCTGTTCTCCAAGCCTCATCCAAAAATGAAGCAAAAAATAGAATAAGGGCGGCATGGTATCAGCAGCCGTGCCGCGAATGATATCAGGCAGGGACCGTTCTGCAAGAAAAATACTGAAAGCATCGTCATACTGGATGCTGCGGGCATCGATGTTTACACACCTCAAAATGAGGGAGACAAACAAAATTCCCCAAATACCAATTTTCTCTTTTCTCATCGCCTCAGGATCAGATCCTGGTCGGAATGCCATGCATTTAACACGCTGCCAGGGTGAATGACCCACCAGCGGATCCAATAGAAGCCCACGAGCAAAAAGCCGGGAAGCGGCAAGAACATGATTGGGCTTTGTTGGGGTTGATAGCCATATTCGACTGTGGACAGGAATAACAACCATAAACTCACCAACAGGATCGCCATGATTCCAACAGAAATGAGATTCCCAGCCCTCCGCCAGCGTTCCGAAAGCGTTGCAAAGATCAACACCAGCGCCGGCAGCAAGATAATAAAATTACCAGGGTCGGTTTGAATGCCAATCCACTGGCTTACCGTCAAAGTCAAGCAAGAAACCCAAAGCATCCTTCGAAACTCTGTCATGCCCAAAAACCGCCACTCTACCAGCAGCAATAACCCTAAAAAGCCAGTAATTCCCCAACCAAGGCGGCCACCGAAGACAGGAAACCATACCTTTAGAGCTGCCTGAAGCGTGCCTGGGGGGTTATAGGCAGGATAACGGAGAATCTCACGCAAGTTCTGCAACATCCAATCAGGCAACAACAACATCGAAACCAATACAAGCAATGCGAGCGTCCCAAAAAACCAAAATATGAATTTCCACCTTCGCTGAACCAAAGCGACAAAAATCAGATAAATCGAAAAGATCAGCAATAATTGGGGTTTTATCGTCGTGAGTGCCATTAAAACGCCGGCCAGTTCATCTGCCCGGTACCGTATCGCCAATAAAACCCCCACGAACCCCAGCGCAATCAAGATGACGACGTTCCCATTGATCAAAGGTCGCGCCCCATGGTACCAGAGCAATGAAAACACAAAAAAAGATGCCAGGACCCAGGATGGAGGCCGCCAGTTCGTCAATCGAACAGAGAGGAATGAAAGCGCAATGAGCCCCGCTTCCAATAACGTCATCCACAAAGCTCGTGCGAACGCATAATCGGGGATTAAAGAAAATGGGAGAAACACAAAGATGGAATAAAAAGGATAAGCTACACGAAGTTCGTGTTCTCCAGGACGGGCTGGCCGCCCATAGGCAAACTCCTGAATTGCAATCGCAGTCTCATCGCTGTACGGGCTGATGCCTTCGGTGATAAACATCCTGGTGCCCATCCAATGGACGAGAAAATCGTTCCCGCCGGGATTAGCCCGGGTAAAAACGAAGTTCCCCCACGTTAATAAGACCAGAACGCCGCCCAACAGAATCAATGGCGCGATCCACCGGAAATTCTTCCATTGCATGCTCAAATTGCTCTCCTCGCGCTTCGGGCTTTGTGTTCCCCTTCAAACAGACAAAAACTATTATAATTCAAGCCGTCATGAAAACAACCATAAGCCTCGCCCAAACGAACATCCAGCTTGGGGATGTCGAGGGAAACCTCTCTTCAATTCTGCCATTGGTCAAAGAGGCCGCCGGGCAGGGCAGCCAGCTAATCCTCCTGCCAGAATTGTGGTCTAGCGGTTATGACTTAGAAAATCGAGAGAAATATCACCACGAAAACCAACGGCTATTGCCTCTACTGCTGAAGGCAGCGCAAAATTCCCGCATATGGATTGGAGGATCCTGGATAGAAAAAGAGAATGGGAATTTCCTGAACACCTTTCTGCTGATCGATCCGCAGGGGAACATCGCCGCAAAATATTCAAAAATCCATCTCTTCGGCCTGATGGATGAGGTGCAGTGGTTGAAAAGTGGAAACAGCATCCAAATCGCAAGCTTTCCCTGGGGAAGCGCAGGATTGGCAATTTGCTATGATCTTCGGTTTCCGGAGTTGTTTCGGCGCTATGGGATTGAAGGCGTTCCAGTAACACTTATCGTTGCACAATGGCCGACGCGCCGGATTGATCATTGGAGCACGTTGTTGAGAGCAAGAGCAATTGAAAACCAGATGTTCATCGCTGCTGTCAACTGTGTTGGCCAGATTGGCAAAGAATTATTTGGGGGTAAAAGTGCAGTCATCAATCCCTGGGGAGAAGCGATCACAGAGGGCTCGGAAGCGGAGGCTTGCCTCCTCACAACAGAAATTGACCTGGGCGAAGTCCAGCGAGTGCGCCAGTGGATGCCGGTTTTTAAAGACCGCCGGCCCGAAATTTACGATGCCGAATAAAAAAACTAATCCCTGGTATACAGGACAGCCCCCTGGTCTTCATACAGCAACCGCCAGCCACTCTCTCTCAAGTGATCAAGAATCGGGCGGTCAGGTTGCAGCAAAACATATTCGATCTCAAACCAATCGAGCTGCGCTTCCCAATTTCCCCTGGCTTGAATGAGATCGATCCATTCCATTATGGTCTTGTCGCCAAACAGGTCTGTCCTTCCATCCACAAAGACGGGCGTCTTTCTAGAAAACCAGGTTAAGTACCCACCCCAGTTATATTCGTTTAGAAGATTGCCCGAAGGTGAGTTTTCTGTGAGGACTTGAACCGCTTTCACAGGAAATTGTTCCGCCATGGAAGCTTCAACAAAAGAAGGATAAGCCACAAGATAGGCCTTAATAGTTGCAGCAATGGTTAACAATGCGATCACCAGGAGATTCAACAATTTTACGCCAGGCGAAGCCTTCCTTTGAAACGGCTCACTGCCTCCAGGGATCACGTAATTTTCCAAGATTTTCTTTCCCTTAAATCTTTCTAACATAGAGCCTAAGAGAGACCAGCCATATCGGTCGAGAACCGGAATTGCAACCAGCGCAAACGGCCCAATATTTCGCCGCGCCATCAAAGCTAATCCAGCAAAACAAAGAATAGAAATCACGTGTGTTCCATCTGGTCGCTCGGGAGACAATGACAGCACTAATACTGTCGCGAATAAAAGCCATAAAAAAGGCTGTTGGGCAAGGTCATGAAAATCGGGAGATGCCCACTCAACAACAAATCGTTGCAAGGCTCCTACATGGATGGTGTTGAACTGCACCGTCCAGGTCCCCAAACCGTTAGGATTGAGCAATACAGCGATGCCGCATGCCGCTGTCCAACCACAAAGGGCAAAAATCTTGATCCAAGAAGGTCTCGAATCCTTTCTTAATCCAACTAGGTTGTTAAGGATTTCACCCAGAATCGTACATCCCAGAAAAATCAAACCCAAAGAATACCCGGCGTGAAAATTAGACCAGAGAACAAAAAGAATAACCAGAAACCATATTTTCCGCCACCCGAGCCTTTTACAAGATTCAAGTGCAATCTGAAGCAACGCAAGAAAGAACAATGAAAATACTTGTGGCCTTGGAGACCAAACTGGCGCCAATGCGACTGCTCCAAAAATGATCAAGAAGGAACGAAAAGGGATCGGCGAAGTCCCCATCAAAAATATCACCATCAGGCTGCCCGCCGCAGCCAGCGCGACCAAAAAAGTTAACCCCCAATACCCGGCCCCAGCATAAGCCAGGTACAGAAAAACTTGCCCCAACCAGCTATGATTGATCCATCTACCTCCATAATGGGTAAATGAAAAGTGATCTACCAAAACAGGAGCTCCAGCCCGCCAGGTCTCCTCACCAGCCCGCAGTTGCCACCAGACATCTGTATCGAGGGGCGTTCGCGCTCCCATAATAAAAACCAGTAAAAATAGCGTGACGAAGAATAACCGTCCCACGTCAGAACGTAAGGGGTGAAAGGATTTTTGTTGTACGTTCATGGATAATCTCAATTCCCAAGACCGATATCTTCTGGGCGTATGGCTTTGGAAAGGCGATAATAGACGCGATAATCCCCGATAACCTCTTCTTGCCATTTGATCGCGTTTTCGACAAATTTCGCTCGCAAGTAGTCATCCAGCGCCGGGTTGCGTGTGGTGATATAGGCAATCCGCTGGCTATTTTTGACTGCATCATTATAGGGCGAATAGCGGTTATCCCGATCTGTATACCTTAAATCCAGGTGATAAGGCAGTGCCGGTATAAAGATCAACTGTTCGCCGGATAAAAACGCCAACGGGTAAGCGACCCAATAATTCGTATATCCCCGCCGTTCTGCGTTCGCTTCCAGGAATCGAATCAATTCTTGATCATACCTGTGGTCGATAATCGTTGCAGAATAGAACTGGGTTGTTAATCCTGGCGGATATCGAAAAGCACATTCAACCGTTCCGGCCAGGTTGAATGCCAGCACAATCGCCAGAGCCGCAAAGCGAGCCCATCTTCTTGCGATTTCAATCCAAAGGAATTGCGCTGCAGTCAAAGCCAGCGGTATAGCCAGTGGGACGAAGTACCGTCCGGATGGATCCACCCCAAAGGAGGTAAACAAAAAACCAGATACCACCAAAAGTGGAACACCCATAAGCACCCATAGGTTTTTCTGATAATCCGAAGATCGGAACAGTTCCCTGAACCAAAAAAAGATGACGGCGAACCAAAAGATTAAGGTCGGGGGAAGCAGGGGAAGCGCAAGCCATCGAACTTCCCAGGGAGGGCGGAGCCCAAAAGTGACGGTGCCTCCCAAGAGAATCAGATTGATCAAATGATCGAGTGTTCTGGAAAAAAAGGTGCCCCGCTCGACAGCCACCGCGCCTCCGAATAATTCGTTCACTAGCAAGTCAAGGCCGTTTTGGAGGATGGAAAGCCACCAGGGCATCGATCCGATAAAAAATCCTGAGATGGCAACAATGGGGAGAATATAAATCCATTTTGCTCTGCCAAGTTGCCAATACCGGATGAGAACGGCCAGCATCCCTAAACCAGATGGTATCGAGAAAACCAGGGTGATTCCGTTTGCCCAAAATCCAATCCCGGCAAGTATCCCCCAAAGACCAAAAGCAGTCAGAATCTTAAAAGAAAATCTTCCAGGTTTTTCCAGAACCAAGCCACTCAACCAGAAATAAACCAACAAAAGCAGACTCCCCAGTAAAAGCGCTTCGCCATACCCTCCAAGGCTGGCGGTTGTGTATAATGTAAAATTCACTGTGGGAATTGCCAGGAAGAAGCCAGAAAATAACCCCACATTCCAGGAGTTGAACGCTAACCGCCCGGCCAATACTGTTGCTATAATGGTGGAAAGATAGAGCGTCGTCTGCACAAGACGAATAACCCAGACATGTGAACCAAAAATTAAAAAACCCAGGGCAACAAGGAAGGCATCCAGGCTACCCATATAAGACTGCCCATAAAAGAACACAGGTCTTTCCCCAGCCAAAATGTGGCGGGCCATCAAGGCAACGATCGCTTCATCCGAATTAAAAGGAATGACTTCCTGCGAAAGCAGCCAGACCTTCAAACCAGCACCAACCAAAAGAGTCAACAACAAGATTAAGATGATTTGTATTCGGCGCATAATTTATAATCGCTCTTAAGAATCTCTATATATTGTATTCAACATCGGCTTATGAACATAACCCCATCGGAGAGCCAATCATTGCAAATTAAACATCGAGTATTTTATGGGTACTATCTTTTTGTAGGTCTTGCTATACTTGCCATTTCACTTGCCTACTTTTCAGCCTTATCCTCAACGCCCTTCCATCCCGATGAGAGCACGCAAATATATATGAGCCGCGATTTGGATCTTTTCTTCTCGCAGCCCTCTCGGTTGTTTTGGCGCGAAGACAACACCCAGGATTCAGCGCAGCGATATCGCCTGTTGGATGCCCCCCTGACACGCTACCTGATCGGCATCGGGCGAAAAATTAACGGGGCGCAGCCTGCTCCAACAGCAGACTGGGACTGGTCAAAAAGCTGGACTGAAAATAAACTCGCAAACGCCTTGCCCAGTGAGCGCTTATTGCTAACCGCCAGAGCAGCGACGGCATTCCTATTTCCACTTACTTGCTGGTTGTTGTATGCAACAGGTCGCACACTTGGAGGAGAACAGATGGGCTGGTTGACTTTTTTGCTCTTCGCCAGCAACGCTTTGGTTCTGCTTCATACCCGGCGCGCCATGGCAGAAAGCACCCTTCTCTTCACCGTATCACTGACGATATTTCTGATCCTGAGATCTCCCGCAAATCCCTATTTACTAGCACTCGCAACGGCTTTAGCGCTGAACGCGAAACAATCTACATTAATTCTATTTTTCTGGGGAGCCCTCGCGCTTGCATTCCCAGGGGAAAAGCTCATCCGCTGGCGATTGCGATTGGTTAACCTGCTAAAATATTCCGTCCTCTTTGTCGCCGTCGTATTTTTGTTAAACCCCTTTTTGTGGAGCAAGCCTTTCAAGGCCATATCTGCTGCCTGGATGGCGCGCCAGGAACTTGTTGAAAAACAGGTCGAAACCTTTGGTTCTGCCGCGCCAGGGCAGATCTTGCACTCCCCAGCTCAACGTTTGGTTGCATTGGTGGCCAATCTCTATATCCTACCACCCCAAATTGCCGAAGCGGAGAATTATTCATCGGATACGCAAGTGGCAACCCAGGCGTATTTTTCAAACCCTCTCCACACACTTCTGCGCGGTTTCGTGGGAGGGGCATTAATGGCAGTGCTGACAGTTGTCGGCTATCTTCTGCTCCTAAGACAGGCTCTAATGAAAAATAGACCAGACCGTCGCCGCGCCGCCCTGCTTTGCGCGGGGGGAGCATTGCAGTTCATATCTCTGCTCGTGGCCGTTCCGCTTCCTTTTCAACGATATGTTGTACCGCTCATCCCTTTCACCTGTCTCTATATTGCTTTCGGCCTTATCCAACCCCTCTTAACAAAAAACGCCGGGGGCGCTGCCCGGCGTGCACCATTTCAATAGGTTGCGAGAATCTAAATCTTTTTGTGAAAAATTCGGTGTACCTTATAAATTTTTGCGCCTAGCGCTTCCATATCCTGCCTGACCTGCACCGCCGTATCTGCCATTTGCGTCTGCTCGGCATGATCGAACCCGTAGTCCCAAACGGTCTTTCTCATTTCCGAGTACAGCAATGCGTTGCCTCCCCTGCCATGATATTCCGGCAAGATACCAACACCGTTCAAAGAGATCCACTTGGTGCGTTTGGTTTCCAGAAGGATGTCGATGATCGCCCAGGGGGTAATCCTGCCGTTATGGCGCTGTAACGCCGCAGAAACATCTGGAAACCCCAGTAAAAATCCTACCACCTGATCCTTGTACAAGATAATCTTGATAAGTTTCGGGTCAGCCAGAACAAGTAAATTATCCAACAGGAATTTTACCTCGCGCTCCGTAAGCGGGTAATATTCCCAGTTATTCACAAAAGTTTTGTTATAGGCGTCGCCGATTCTCCCTGCCCATTCCTTCAATTCTCGCTTGTTTTTAAAATCCTTGACGACAAACGTACCCCGTTCGCGCACCCGACGGGCAATCTCTTCCACCTTGTCAGGTAATATAAATTTCTCGCGCGGCACATAGCAAGAAACAAAATCATTTTCTTTTTCAAAACCGGCGTTTTCCATAAGCTTGGCGTAATAAGGATAGTTGTAATTCATCATGGTCATCATCTGCCGGTGCTCGAAACCCTCCACCTGGATTCCATACCCGTCGAAAGCGCTGAACCCTTTCGGGCCTACGATTTCCGTCATCCCCCTGGCCCGCCCCCAATCTGCTACGGCGTCAAAAAGCGCATTCGTCGTTTCCTGGTCATCGATGCTGTCAAACAGATAAAATTGGATTTTGCGAGTATTGTGGTATTGGTTGAAAGGTTTATTTTCCATTGCGGCGACCCGCCCGACAATTTTGCCGTCTCGCCTGGCCACAAAAAAATCTGCCTCCGAATGCTCATAAAAAGGGTGCTTCTTCTTATTGAGCATCAAAGCGATGTCTTGCCGAAAAGGAGGCACCCATTGCGGGCAATTTTTATACAGGTCGAAATGAAATTGAATGAATTCCTTAACTTCTGACTTTGATTCCGTATCAAGCTTTTGGATTTCAATCATAACTGGCCTCTTTAAAGGAATAATGGGGGAAAGACAAGAGTGAGTATACACTGATCTTTAAAAATAGTCATATTTCTTAACACTGGTCTCCTAAAAACGTTTCCTGAGGGGAAGCCTTCTTGGATCTCAAGTGTTCCTGAAAAGTCAGTCGCCAGCAATACCTCATAAACCATACAACGCGGAGCTCAAACCCAGCCTGTTAGCCCAAAGTTAAAATGTCACCCAAACTGCCAAAGTTAGAATGTCCCCTTTCAGGGAGCAGCTTTAGTAGGGTTACGAGTAGATATGGGTGAACGCCAGGGATGGTTGGGTGCAGGCTTATGGGCT
>Ga0067045_1032374_pt1 | contig 10343 bp, 7 predicted proteins | sample TerdegcTABiofilm_FD_59184 | JGI IMG/M metagenome (GOLD analysis project Ga0067045, IMG submission 59184) | Combined Assembly of (Gp0054472, Gp0054536) Wastewater bioreactor microbial communities from Singapore -Terephthalate degrading... | reverse complement strand
GGTGGCCATCGGGTGCGCCATGCCGCTGACCTCGTGGCGGCGGGGCCACGTGTACGTGGATTTCGTGCTCGGCCGCCTGTCGCCGGGCAGGCGCGCTGCCTGCCAGGTGGCCACGCGCCTGACGGCGGCTGCGCTCTTTTCGCTGCTAGCCTGGAATCTGGCTGCCTTCGGCCGGGATCTGCGCGCGGCCGGCGAGGTCTCTCCCACGCTCGAGGTGCGCTTCTATCCTGTGGCCTTCGGTCTGGCCGTGGCCGCTGGCTTCCAGGCTCTCGTCATGCTGGCCGACCTGCTGAGGATCCGGTACGGGGAGTATGAGTGAAATCTGGATCGGCATTCTCGGGTTGGCTTGTCTGATCCTGCTGTTTCCTACGGGCATCGAGCTGGCCTTCGCCATGGCGGCGGTCGGCTTCATCGGCTTCAGCGTCATCGTCGGCCTGCCCGCGGGGATGAACGTGCTGGCCAAGGATTTCTTCGACGTCTTCTCGGCGTACGGGTTCACTGTCATCCCGCTGTTCATCCTCATGGGGCAGGTGGCCTTCAACGCCGGGATCGCGCGGCGCCTGTTCGAGGCAGCCTATCGCTTCATCGGCCACATCCCCGGGGGATTGGCCATGGCCACCGTGGCGGGGGCGACGGTGTTCAAGGCCATCTGCGGTTCCTCGCCAGCCACGGCGGCCACCTTCGCCAGCGTAGCGGTGCCCGAGATGGACCGGTACGGGTACAGCCGCAGGCTCTCCACGGGCATCGTGGCCACGGTGGGCACCCTGGGCATTCTCCTTCCTCCCAGCGTGACGCTGATCGTCTTCGGGGTGATCACCCAGCAGTCCATCGGCCGGCTCTTCCTGGCCGGCCTGATTCCGGGGCTGATGATCGCCCTGGCGTTCATCCTGGTCATCGCGGGCTGGTGCCGCCTGGACCCGAGCCTGGGGCCTCCCGGCGAACGCTCGACCTGGAAGCAGCGGCTCGCGTCCCTGCCCGAATGCCTGTACGTGGGCGGGATCTTCGTGGTGGTGGTCGGCGGCCTGATGAAGGGGGTGTTCACTCCCACGGAGGCGGGCAGTGTCGGCACCGCGGCCGTGCTGCTGCTGGCGTTGCTGCGCCGGGACCTGGACCTGCGCGGGCTGCGCCGGTCGCTGGACGAATCCCTGCGCACGGCGTGCATGGTGCTGATGCTCATCGCGGGCTCCACTGTCCTGGGGCATTTCCTGGCGGTCACCCGCATCCCCATGGTCGCTGCCGACTGGGTGACGTCGCTGCCGCTGCCGCCGTACGCGATCATGGTGCTGATCAGCCTGATCTACTTGATCGGCGGCTCGTTCGTCGACGATCTGGCCTTCATGGTGCTGGCCACGCCGATATTCTATCCGGCCGTGCTCAAGCTCGGCTTCGATCCGCTCTGGTTCGGCATGATCGTGGGGATCACGGTGATGATCGGGGTCATCGTGCCGCCCGTGGCCATCAATGTGTTCGTGGTGAGGAACATCACCAAGGTTCCATTCGCCACCATCTACGGCGGCGTGTATCCGTTTCTCATCGCCCTGGTGCTGGTGGCCGTGCTCCTGTTCGTCTTCCCGGGGCTGGCCACTTTCCTGCCCAATCTGCTCATGCCCTGAGCGCGAGCTGGCCGCGCGTTCCGGCGCCACGCCGCGATATGCCGCCGAACGACGGGGAGGCCCGCATTCCTGCGGCCGCGCAGCGCCATCCGGGCCGCCGGCTTGACACGCGTCGGCCGGCCCCGTTATACTGGGCGCACCTTTTTGCCCGAGCGCCGAGTGGGGAGAGGCCTTCTTTGGGCGTGGCGGCAGCGTGCCTCGACGGGGCCGCTGGGGCGCGGCGAGCAGAAGAGACGCTCGCACCCGGTACGGTGCCTTGGCTGCGCTCGCTGCCTGACAGGGGAGAAGCGCTCGTCTAGCTGTCCATCGAGCCTGCGGAGTCAGCAGTCTGCCCGCTGTCGACAGGTGACAGTGGGCTTTTTCGTGGCCGCGGCGCTGCCTGGTGGGGTCGACCCGCCGGCGCTGTTCGGTCGCAGGAAGAGGTAGCGATATGAGAATCAGGGTTCCAGCGGCGGCACCGATCCAGCACCGGGGCGCGGGACCGCTGAAGGAGATCCTCGGCGCTGGCGACAAGGGGTTGCTGCAGCGTTTCATCGCGGCCCGCTGGCAGGGCGCGGTCATCGACTTCCACACGCCGCTGCCCGACGATGCCGACGTGGAGCTGATCGGCTGGGACTCCGCGGATGCCGTGGCCGTCCTGCGGCACAGCGCGGCGCACGTCATGGCGCAGGCCGTCAAACGGCTGTTCCCCGAAGCCCAACTGGCCATCGGCCCGGCCATCGAGGACGGCTTCTACTACGACTTCGACGTGCCGGAGCCCTTCGCGGCCGAAGATCTGCAGCGGATCGAGCAGGAGATGCAGCGCATCGCCAAGCAGAACCAGCCCTTCGTGCGGCTGGAAGTCGACCGGGCGCAGGCCGAGGCGTGGGTCGCGTCAGCGCCCTACAAGCAGGAACTGCTGGCCGACCTGGGAGCTGAGCAAACCCTCTCCTTCTATCAGAACGGCGACTTCGTCGATCTGTGTCGAGGACCGCACGTGCTGAGCACCGGCCAAGTGCGCTTCTTCAAGCTGCTCAGCATCGCCAGCGCGTACTGGCGGGGCGACGAGAAGCGCAAGATGCTGCAGCGGCTCTACGGCACGGCATTCCCGACCCGCGAAGCCCTGGATGCCCATCTGCACCGCCTCGAGGAGACCCGCAAGCGCGACCACCGGGTGCTGGGCCGCCAACTGCAGCTTTTCCACTTGGACGAGGCGGTGGGGCCCGGGTTGGTGCTGTGGACGCCCAAGGGCACCGTGATCCGCCAGGAACTGCAAAACTTCATCATGGGCGAACTGCGCAAGCAGGGGTACCAGCAGGTCGTGACGCCGCACATCGGCAAGCTCGACCTGTTCCGCACCAGCGGCCATTTCCCGTACTACCAGGAGAGCCAGTACCCGCCGATCGTCGAGCGCGAGCAGTTGCAGGCACTGGCGGCGGACGGGCTGACGTGCGCCGAACTGGTGGGCCGGCTGGGGACGGGCGAGGTCGACGGCTTCCTGCTGAAGCCCATGAACTGCCCCTTCCACGTGAAGATCTTCGCTTCGCAGCCGCACTCCTACCGCGATCTGCCGGTGCGCCTGGCCGAGTTCGGCGCCGTGTACCGCTGGGAGCAGTCGGGCGAGATCGGCGGCCTGACGCGGGTCCGCGGCTTCACCCAGGACGATGCGCACATCTTCTGCACCGACGAGCAGTTGCCCGCGGAGTTGGACGGCTGCCTGCGGCTGATCAACACCATCTTCTCCACGCTGCAGATGGCCGACTATCGGGTGCGCGTGGGCCTGCGGGATCCGGACAGCAGCAAGTACGTAGGGGTGCCCGAGGCGTGGGACCGCGCGGAGACGATCCTGCGGCGGGCGGCCGAGTCGCTGGGCGTGCCGTTCACCGAGGAACCCGGGGAGGCGGCGTTCTACGGCCCCAAGATCGATTTCGTGGTGCGGGACGTGGTCGGGCGCGAGTGGCAGCTCGGCACGATCCAGGTCGACTACAACCTGCCCGAGCGCTTCGACTTGAAGTACACCGGGCCAGACGGGGCGCCGCACCGGCCAGTGATGGTGCACCGGGCGCCGTTCGGCTCGCTGGAGAGATTCGTCGGCGTGCTCATCGAGCACTTCGCCGGCGCGTTCCCGGTGTGGCTGGCGCCGGTGCAGGTCGTCGTCCTGCCCATCGCCGATCGGCATGCCGACTATGCGGCGGGAGTCTTCCAGCGCCTCCGCAGTGCCGGCGTCCGCGCCGAACTGGATGACGGCAATCAGACTCTGAACTACCGCATCCGCCAAGCGCAGACCCAGCGGGTCCCTTACATCTTCGTGGTGGGCGACCGCGAGGCGGAGGCCGGGCGCGTCTCGATCCGTCGGCGCGGCGGCGATGCCCAGGAGCAGGCGACGGTGGCCGAGGCCGTGGCGATGGTATGCGACAAGATCGCGGCCAAGGCGATGGTGTGAGGCGCCGGTGGTCCACCGCCGGCCGGTTCGGCGTTGAGCCCGGGATGGTTTGGTCCTAATTTCGCCGCACCGCGCCCTGCGGCCAGATCAGGGAGACAGCACCACATGCGCATGAGCCGGCTGTTCTGTCAGACGCTGCGCGAAGCCCCTGCCGATGCCGAGGTCACCAGCCATCGGCTGCTGCTGCGCGCCGGATTCATCCGGCAGCTGGCCAGCGGCATTTTCTGCTATTTGCCGTTGGCACGGCGATCCTTGGATCGGATCGAAGCCATCATCCGCGAGGAGATGGACGCCATCGGGGGTCAGGAGATCACCATGCCGGTCGTCCATCCGGCCGATATCTGGAAGCAGACCGGCCGCTGGTACGAGATCGGCACCGAGATGGGACGTTTCAAGGACAAGGCCGACCGGGACATGGTGCTGGCCATGACGCACGAGGAAGTGACTGCCTTCCTCGTCAGCCGCGAGATCAAGTCCTACCGCCAGTTGCCGCAGTTGGTCTACCACATCCAGACCAAGTGGCGCGACGACCCGCGGCCGCGTTCCGGGTTGATCCGCGTGCGCGAGTTCACGATGAAGGACAGCTACAGCCTGGACGCCGACTGGGCGGGGCTGGAGCGGCAGTACCGGGCGCACTATCAGGCCTACTTCAACATCTTCAACCGCTGCGGTCTGGACACCATCGCCGTGAAGTCCGATGTGGGCATGATGGGCGGGCGGGTCGCTCACGAGTTCATGTACCTCAATCCCATCGGCGAGGACACCCTCATCCTGTGCGACGGCTGCGGGTACGCGGCCAATCGGCAGGTGGCTGCGTTCCGCAAGCCGCCGGCGGCAGCGGAGAACCCGGCGCCGATCGAGCGGGTCGCCACGCCCGGAACGACCACGATCGCCGATCTGGCCCAGTTCCTCGGCGTGCCTGCGAGCCGCACGGCCAAGGCCGTGTTCATGGTCGCCCGGGTGGATCGCGACGGGCAGGAGACGGAGCAGTTCGTGCTGGCGGTGGTCCGGGGCGACATGGAGGTGAACGAGACCAAGCTGGCCAACGCCGTGCGCGCCCGCGAACTGCGTCCGGCCCAGGAAGACGAGATCCGGCACGTGGGTGCCGAGCCCGGCTACGGCTCGCCGCTGGGCGTGCGCGGCGCCTTGGTCGTCGTCGACGACGCGATCCCGGATTCGCCGAACCTGGTGGCCGGGGCCAACGAGGCGGGATTCCATCTGCGCAACGTCAACTACGGGCGGGACTACCGAGCAGCCGTGGTGGCCGATATCGCCGCGGCGCAAAAGGGCGATGGTTGTCCGCGCTGCGGCGCGCCGCTGCAGGCCGCGCGGGGCATCGAGGTGGGCAACATCTTCCAGTTGGGCACCAAGTACACCGAGGCCCTGGGCGGCGTGTTTCTCGATGCCCAGGGGAAGACGCAGCCGGTGATCATGGGCTCGTACGGCATCGGCGTGGGCCGACTGCTGGCCTGCGTCGCGGAGGAGCACAACGACGAGAAGGGTCTGGTGTGGCCGGCCAGCGTGGCGCCCTTCGACGTGCACATCGTCGCCGTGGCCAAGGAATCGGGGCCGGTCCTCCAGGCAGCCGAGGACCTGTACCGGCAGATTCGCGCGGCCGGCCTGGAGGCGCTGCTGGATGATCGCGCGGAGACGGCCGGGGTGAAATTCAACGATGCCGATCTGATCGGCGTGCCGGTGCGCGTGACGGTGGGCGAGCGGTCGCTGCAGCGAGGACGGGTGGAGTGCAAGCTCAGGCACGAGACCGAGCGCACCGAGGTGCCGCTGGAGCGAGCGGCAGAATACGTGGCACAAGTGCTGGCCGGTCTGCACGGGGAGCTGCGGGCCCGCGTGCGACCGGTTCGCTACGTCGAGTGACGCCGCCGAGGTGGCGGGGGCGTTCGTGGCGACAGATTCCGGGAGGCCATCGGCGATGGAAGCGTGCACGGCCCGGGCGGTGACTCGTGGTCCCGCGTACCATCACTTCGGGTACTACGACAAGTTCCCGTGGAATCGCAGCGGGCGCTATCTGCTCGGCCTGGAGACGCACTTCATGGACCGTCCCCCCACGGCCAGCGATGTGGCGGTCGTGGGGCTGATCGACACGCGCGCGGAGTACGCCTGGGAACCCGTCAGCCAGACGCGAGCGTGGAATTGGCAGCAGGGATGCATGCTCCAATGGCTCGGCAGCGAGCCCGAGAACACGATCGTGCACAATGTCTGTGCCGGCGACCATTTCGAGACGCTCGTGCTGGACGTGCAGACCGGCGCGCAGCGGCGCCTGCCGCTGCCGGTGTACGCGCTCAGCCCCGACGGTCGCCAGGCGGTCAGCGTCAGCTTCGCGCGGATCGCGCAGACGCGGCCGGGGTACGGCTACGCTGGCCCGCCCGATCCCTGGGCCGACGATCCGGCGCCGGTGGCCGACGGGGTGCGCTGGATGGATATGGCCACTGGCGAGAACCGACTGGTGGTGTCGCTGGCCGAGGTCGTGGCCACCGGGCACACGGAGAGCATGGACGGGGCCAAGCACTGGTTCAATCACCTCCAGTTCAATCCCAGCGGCACCCGGTTCCTGTTCCTGCACCGCTGGGTGGACCCGCGCACCGGACGTCGCCTGACGCGCTTGTTCACCGCCAACCCCGACGGTTCGGGCCTGGCGTGCGTAGCCGCTCAGGAGATGGTCTCGCATTTCGATTGGCGGGACGACACGCACATCCTCGCCTGGGCGCGGCAGCGTCCGCGCGGCGATCGCTACTTCCTCTTCACCGATCCGACTGGCGAGGCACAGGTCGTGGGCGACGGCGTGTTGACCGAGGATGGACACTGCTCCTACAGCCCGGACCGCCGCTGGCTGCTGACCGACACCTATCCGGGGCAGGACGGCAAGCGCACGCTCATCCTCTACGACCTGGAGCACCAGCGGCGCATCGACGTGGGCCGGTTCTACGCCATGCCCGACGTCGTCGCCGGCGAGATCCGCTGCGACCTGCATCCTCGCTGGAGCCGGGACGGCCGCCAGGTCTGTTTCGACTCCGTGCACGAAGGGACACGCCAGATATACGTCATGGACGTGAGCAGCATCGTCGGCCCCTAGCTGGGCGGGCCCGCTGCCAGCGGCGAGCTTCGGCGATCAGCGCTCCCACTGATCTTCCGGGACGAACGCGTAGTCTTGCGGCCAGTACCCGATGGCCTGGCGCCCGTGCTCCAGGTCGTACAGCGGCCAGTTGCTGCCCGACACGCCGAAGACCACGGCGAACTTGACGCCCGGGTGCGTCAAGGCCTGCTCGAAGACCCGCACGCAGTCGCCGTGGCTGAGGTGGTGAGGATGGGTGGGTTGATCGCGCTCCAGCTTGAAGTTGCCGATGCGGACGCACACGAATTCCATGCCGTACTCGTGGGCGTAGGAATACGCCAAGGCCTCGCCGAAGACCTTGCTCACCGTGTACAGGCCGACCGGCGTGGGCAGCATGTCCACCCGTCGGGTGATGCTCCGGGGGTACTGGCTCAGGACGCCGGCACGGCTGGCGTAGGCCACGCGCCGGACTCCGTTGCGGCGGCACGCCTCGAACACGTGGTACGTGCCGACGATGTTGCTGTCGTGGATGGGCTGCCACTCATTGCCGCCTGGCAGGCCGCCGATGTGCGCGACCGCGTCCATCCCCTCGGTGGCGCGCAGCACAGCCTCGAAGTCGGTCAGGTCGCTGACGACGGTGTCGCTCAGAGAATCGATGGGCACGCGGTCGTGGCCGCGCACCTGGTGCCGCTGCATCAGTCCACGCGCCACGGTGGATCCAACTCTGCCCGCGGCTCCAGTCACCAGGATCTTCACGTCCATCACTCCCGTTGTCGGCCGGTCCGCTGGGTGCCGCGCCTGCCGCTGCCCGGCGCTTCTGCCGGGCTCAGGCGGTGGGCGGGTCGCCCCAGTCGGGAACCTCGATCCATTCGCCGTCGCGCTCGGCCGAGCGCTGCGCCGCGCAGCCAGCCGCCATGAAGCGGCACGCATCCCACGCGCTGATCGCCGGTCGCCGGCCGCTGGCGATCGCGTCGACGAATTCGTGCACCAGGTACGCGTGCGAGCCGCCGTGGCCGCCGTACATCACCGCCGTGCCGCTTTGATCCCGCCAGGCGTCGGCCACGGCCGGGGGCAGGGGATCGCGCATCTGTTCGGCGGAGAGCTTCTGGAAGGTCTCCCGCACCATCCAGGTGTTCTCGCGGAAGGTGGCCTTGGTGCCGAAGATGCGGAAGGTCTCGGGCTCGAATCCCGCGCCTGCGGGGTAGGCGGCTTCGCGGAACTCGCAGACGCGCATGCTGCTGCCATTGCTCATCGAATAGAGCGCGGTGACGTTGCTGAAGCGCGAGTCGCGGAAATAGGGGTCGTCGGTCTGTGGATGGAAGCCGATGGCCGCCACCTTGAGGGCGTGGGCCCGCATCACCCACATGGGGCCCGACACCGAGTGCGTCGGGTAGTTCATGGGGCTGCCGAGGATGCCTTGGGCGCGGTACCGGCGGCTGGCCTGGGCCCAGGCGCGGCCGGCGGGGCTGGCGGCGCGCCGGGCGGCCACCTGGCGCAGATCACAGGTCGGACTGTCGAAGGGATGCACGTATTCGCCCTCGGCGTAGACGAACGACCCGAAGGCGCCTTCGTCCGCCTTGCGGCGGCAGAACATGCACTCGGGGCGGTAGACCGTGGTCTCGCCCAGCATGTAGTGCATGCCGGTCCTGGCGCACGCGGCCACCAGGCGGTCGCACCAGTCGAGGATCTCGTCGATGCTCGGCAGGCAGATGAGGGGGACTGCCGAGTACACGTGTTTGCCGTGCTCCATGGCCTGGATCGCCTGCGGGGCGTGCAGCCATGGCTGGGTGATCAGCACCAGGGCATCCACGTCCGCGCGGCAGATGGCGTCCAGCGAATCGTACGTGTCGCGAGGGTGGAACTTGTCGCGGAAATCCGCACGGCCAGCGAACGCCGCTACCCGGCTCGGCTCCTGGTCGCACAGCGCGATCCGGTCGACGAGCGGGTGGCGCTCGAACAGCGGCGCAAACGCGGACCCGAAACTGCCCAATCCCACCAGCCCGACGCTGATTCCCATGTTCTTCCTGTCTCGCACACAGACCACCACACCGCCACGCGATCGGCGACCGGTGCCGGGCTCTCCTGGCCCCGGCACCCTGGTCTTGGCGGCATCCTCAGGGTCGGGCGACCCCACGGAGGCTCGATGCCGTTGCCGGGCGGCGTACGAACGAGCCAGACACAACGTTCGTCAAGACCAGGCCTTTCCGGTCGGCGCTGCGTGGCTGGACCCGAGCGGATGCAGCGCCTCTGGCCGGTCCAGGGGGCCTGTGCGTGTGGCCGGGCCCGGCGGCGTGGTGCCCGGGTGCGATGCGGGCAGGACCATGCCGGGCGACAGGCGCATCCTGCACTCGCGGGCGCGCGCCAAGGGCAATGGTTGACTTTCTCCATTCTTTTGTGTAGGAAACCTCTCGGTCGACGTGCTGCGGCTGACCGCACGGGCACGCGGCGGCGCTCGACCCAGGTTCCGTGGTCGTGACTGGAGGGGGAGTGCGCGCCACGAGAGGAGGGCGCTATGATCGGCATGGACTTCGCTTGCTTTCTCATCCTGCTGGTGATCAGCATCGTGGTCTCCGCGATCCTGCACTACGGAGCGAAGCTGTACGTGGTCGCGGGCACCCGCTCGTTTCTCGCCAAGGTGATCATCGGCTGGCTGGGTGCCTGGCTGGGGTCGCCGGTCTTCGGTCACTGGTGGGAGGGAGTCAACTATCAGAAGGTATACATCGTTCCCGCTATCCTCGGCTCGTTCTGCTTGCTGATTCTCGCGGTAGACTGTGTCAAGACGCTCGGCGAAGCGTGCGGCAAGAGCGCGGCCGAGCCCAAGTAGTCATCGTCGGCAGATGACGGCTCTGTCCGTCTGAGCGTGCGGTACGCATTGACTGCTCCGGCTGCGACTCCCCCTCCTCGCACGATGCTGCTGGCCGGAGCGGTGGGCTGGCCTGGACAAGCCCGCCAGGCAGTCCGATCCTCGCCGCGCTGTTGCCGGACCGGTGGCGTCGAGGCGACCGTGCGGACGGAGTCTGCAGTCGGCATCCAGGAACTTCCGGAAGCGAGCCATCGGGGCGCCGGCCGCCTGGTGCGGCCCGGCCCGGCGGATCGTTCGATTCTCGGCACGCGTCACCATGATTGCGGGGAAAATGCCCAGACGCAGGTCAACCAGGCGTCCGGTCGAGCAAGCCGCGGCGCGGCGCGGCACACAGGCGCCGGGCGGCGACTCCCGGGCGCCCGTCCACGCAGCGGC
>Ga0067045_1005974_pt1 | contig 10343 bp, 5 predicted proteins | sample TerdegcTABiofilm_FD_59184 | JGI IMG/M metagenome (GOLD analysis project Ga0067045, IMG submission 59184) | Combined Assembly of (Gp0054472, Gp0054536) Wastewater bioreactor microbial communities from Singapore -Terephthalate degrading... | reverse complement strand
CCGCGGGCGCCACTGCTCCGGCGGAGACCTTCAGTACGCCTGTTGGAGCGAGCTTGCTCGCGACGCCGTTCGCACCGCGGGCGCCACTGCTTCGGGCGGAGCCAAGGCAGTGCTCTTGCGCCGGCGCACACTACGCCAGGCGTGGTGTGGCGCCCATTGTCTCCCGGCGAAAAGGAGAGGTCACGATGCGGAAGACTGGCTGGCTCATGCTTGCTGTGCTGGTGGCGTCCGCCCAGGCCGCCGACCTGTACTGCGTTGCGCCCATCCACAAGCTCACCCGAGACCAAGCTCCCGGCCCCGACTGGACCGCCGGTCGTGCAGAGCTGGACTGCGCCCGTAATGAGAGCGAATCGGTGCAGGTCGTGATCCGCAGCGACCAGCCCCTTGCCGGGCTTGCCGTCAATCTCAGCGACTTTAGCGGCCCGGAAGGCAGCGTACTCGGGCTGGCCAACCTGCGCACATACCGGGTGGAATGGGTGGATATCAACGCCCCGTTTGAGGTGGATCAACCTTCGGAGACGCCGGACTTCCAGCCCGACCCGCTCCCGCCGGTGGATCTCGCCACGGAGCGTTTCGACTTGACGCCCGGCCAGAACCTGATCCTCTGGCTGACCGTGACCGTGCCGGCGGATGCCCGGCCGGGAACGTATCGCGCGAACCTGGAAGTCCGCGAGGGCGAGAATCGCGTGGGAGAGCTTGACCTGAACCTGCGGGTGCGCAGTTTCGCTCTGCCGAAGCGCCCGATCCTTCAGTCCATGGTGGGCCTTGCGACCGGCAATATCTACAAGGCCCACGGCTGCAAGACGAAGCATGACCAGGAGCAGATCGTCCGCCTGTTCCTCGACGAGTACGCACGGGCGCGCTTGTCGCCTTTCCTGTACGCGCCGGGCACACAGGCCTTCAACCCCCTGCCCGACGCGGCGATCAAGTGGACCTTCACCCTCGGCGAAGACGGCAAGCCCACCGGGCAGGTTGAGCTTGATTTCACCGGCTTCGACCGCGAGGGCGAGTACTACCTCAACCAGCGCGAGGACTTCAGCGCCTTCAACTTCGCTCCGTACTTCTGGTCGCGGCGCGACGTGGACGGCAAGAAGGTCATGTACCTGCGGGCCAGTGACGGCAAGACCGTGGTCGAGCGCCGTAATGCCGACGGCAGCGTGAACCCGGTGTTCGACGAGATCCTCATCAGCCTGTTCCGGGGCATCGCCCAGCACCTGGATGAGAAGGGCTGGCTGGACCGGGCGATCTACTATGTCACCGATGAGCCCGGCGAGGATGACACGCCGGCGATCAAGGAGATCTGCGAACTCGTGCGCAGGGCCGACCCGCGCATCCGCACGTCCCTCACGTATGATCCCGCGAACCGACCGCGCCTTGCTGAACTGGTGCAGGACGGCAGGTCCCTCATCTCGGTCTGGATCCCCTACTGCACCATGTACCGCGAGGAGGTCGCCGCTGATCAGCGCAGCAAGGGCGCGGAATACTGGCTCTACGATGTGAGCAGCGCGGCGCTCATCGGCCACTCCGGCCAAACCAACCGCTCGATCATGTGGGACATCTGGCGGCGTGACGCCCACGGGTATCTCTACTACCTGTCCACCTGGTGGGGCCGGGATGCCACGCCGTGGGAACGCCCCAACTTTACGCTGCCCGAGTTCACATACCGCTACCGCCAGGGGGACGGGTTCTTCTTCTACCCGCCGCTGCGCAAGGGCGAACCGGAAGAGCCGATCCTGGATTACGTGGTGCCCACGATCCGCTGGGAGCTCCTGCGCGAGGGCGCTGAGGACTTCGACTACCTGCGGATGCTGGAAGCGCGAATCGCCGCCAATCCGAACGCCGACCCGGCTGTCATCGCGAAGGCGAAGCAGGCGCTGGCGAATGCCCGGTCGCTGGCGGATGCCATCGGTGCAAGCGCCACGAGTTACAGCATCCGCGACCTGACTTTCGAGGCCACGGAAGGCTGGTCATTCGGCCTGGAGGAGGGCTGGCTGCTGCACCAGGGCGGGAAGCGCTCGGACCTCCCCGTGGAGATCAAGGTCAACCTCCCGGACGGCCAGTACAGGCTCACCCTCAACGTCTACCAGGACGCTGCGTACAGAGGCAAGCAGTACTCCCGCTTCCTGGTGGATGGGCGGCCCTATGCAACCGGGACTTCGAGCCTGAAGACCGGGGTGAACGTGAACGCGGGGACCGTCGAGGTGCGGGATGGCGTGGCGCGCTTCACGCTCTCTTCGGTGGACGAGGACTTCGGGGTGATCCTCTACCGGGTCGGGCTCACCCCTCACAGAACCGGCGCGGGCGTGGGCCTGTACGCGGTGCGCGCGGAGATCGCTGACGCGCTGGAAGCACTGCCGGGCGAGAAGTAGCCGGACTACCCATACTCTTCGTAGGCCTCGAACAGCGTCAGCACGTTCTCAAGTGGGGTGTCCGGCTGGATGTTGTGCGCGGTACACAGGATGTAGCCGCCCTCGTCGCCCGCAGCGTCCACCTGTCGGCGCACATGGTCCCGCACATCCTGCGGGGTGCCGTGGGGCAGGATGCCCTGAATGTCGATGCCCCCGTGGAAGCACAGGTCCCGCCCGTATGTCCTGCGTAGTATTGCCAGGTCCATCCCCGCCGCCTGGGGCTGGATCGACTGCAGGATGTCCAGGCCGCAGTCGATAAAGTCCGGTATCAGGTCCACTACGCTCCCGCAGGTGTGGTGCATGACCTTGAGCCCGTATTCGTGGGCCAGTTCGATGTACGCCGCGAACCCTCGCCGGAAGAAACGCCGCCAGGTCTCCGGGCGCATCATCAGCCCCTGCTGGGCGCCGAAATCGTCGCCCATCATGAAGATGTCGATAGCGCTGCCGGCCGCCTCGAACACCCGCCGGTTGTACTCTAGAAAATACTCGACGATATATGCGATGATCGCTTCCGCGATTCTATCGTCCGCGGCGAGATCGATGTATGTTTGCTCCATCCCGCGCAGGTACATCATGGGTTTGAGTTGCGCGGTGCGGTCGAGACGGTCGCCGGCGCTCACCACCGCATAGCCCGCGTGTGCGAGACACTGGTCACGTACCCGCGAGTAGTCCCACCAGTCAGGGCTCGGCCAGCGGTCGTAGGCGTGGATCTCCGCCGCGTTGCGCGCCTGTGAAAGGGGCGCTTCGACCACATGCTGGTAGGTCCAGGTGTAGTCGCCGCCTGTCACGGTCTTGGGCAGCCGGCGCACTCCCCACAGGTCCTCCACGCTGCCGTCGGGGTACCGCCGAAAGCTCTGGCCCACGCAGGATGGCCCCTCGACAGTGCGCAGGTCGAAGCCGAAATGCCGCAACAGGGCCTCCCGGTCGGGCAGGCCGAGGTGTGTAAGCAGGCGCGCAGTGACTTCGGGCGTCGCCCAATAGTCCCGGGGCAGGCGGTCCGGCCTGCGGTGTGCGACTGCTGTCAGCACGCGGTCTCTGTGGGTCAAGGGTCGGGCCTCCGACTCTGCATGGCGCTGAAGCCAGATTCCACTCGGTCCGCGGCCCCTCCTGCTTTCCCTGCCGTGTCGCATCATCCATGAAGGCGAAAGGGCTCGTCTGGCGAAAACAACCCGGAATACCGCCGCGCGATCCCTGCGCGACTACCGGGAGGCGCATGGAGCATGAAACTTGATCTCCTGCGAGTACTGTCTGATTCCGAGATCAACGACATCCATGAAGCGAGCCTGCATATCCTCGAACACGCCGGTGTGAAGATCGGCAGCCCGCGGATGCTCGAGTTCCTGCGCGACCGCGGCCTGCCCGTGGATGCGGAGACGCAGGTCGTGCGCTTCCCGCGACAGGCCATTGAGGATGAGGTCTCAAAAGTCCCGGCGCAGTTCGAGGTCTGCGACCGCAACGGCCGGCCGGCGTTCGTGATCGGCGACGGCGCCCCGAAGATCGCTGCCGGGCATAATGCGGTGTTCTGGGTGGACTGGGACTCCGGCGTCACCCGCAAGTCCACCTGTGAGGACGTAGCGATCTTCTCCCGGGTCTGCCAACACCTGAAGCACATCGACATGATCGGTATCCCGGTCATGCCCCAGGATGTCCCCAGCCAGCGCGCGACCCTGCTGTACGGCGTGCGCGCGGTCATCGAGAACAGTGACAAGCCCGTGTACTTCTCCACCGACCGCGCGGACGTGAACCGCGCGTGCATCGAGCTGTTGCGCGCGGCTTTCGGAGGCGACTTCAGCAGGCAGGTCTACGGGATCAGCCAGCTCTCGCCCACCAGCCCCTTGGTCTGGGAGCCAGGGGTGCTCGAGGCCATCATGGACACGGTCACCACCGGGGTCCCGCTGGCGATCCTTCCGGAGCCCAACGCCGGGGTGTCGGCGCCTTTCACTCTCGCCGGGTTGCTCACTGTGAACAACGCCGAGTGCCTGTCCGGGCTTGCGATGATTCAGATGCTGAAGCCCGGCCACAAGGTTCTCTACGCAAACTCGTGGACGACCACTGACATGCGCACCGGCGCTGCGCTGGTGGGTTCGGTTGAGACCTCGATCTGCCGCATCGCCGGCGCGCAGCTTGCCCGTTTCTACGGCGTGCCCTGCCACACCACGGCGCCCAATTCCGACAACCACGCCCATGATGAACAGAACGCGTGGGAGAAGACGCTGAGCACCTTCTGTTCGGTGGGCGCGGGCAATGACCTCATTGTGAACTGCGGGATGTTCGCCACCGGCATGACCTGCAGCCATGAGCAACTGGTGATGGACGAGGAAATCTCGGCGCTGTCGCGGCGGCTCGCAGGGGGTCTTGAAGTCAGTGAGGAGACCATCGCGCGGGACCTCATCGAGCAGATCGGACCCCAGGGACCGACGTACCTGACCACCGACCACACCCTCGCGCGCCTGCGTTCCGACGAGTATCACGTCCCGAACGTGGCCGTGCGCGGGCCCTTCGCAAGCTGGCAGGCTGCGGGTGCGCCAGATGCCGTGGCCTTGGCTCGCGCGAAGGCGCGCGAACTGGCGGCGCGACCCTTCCCCGAACTGGACGCGGACCGCAAGGCTCATCTGGCGCGAATCATCGCGGAGTTCGGCGGCTGACATGCTCGCTCTGTGGCGGCGATGCGATTGGGAAGTCGAGAGCGACCCGGACGGTGGGCGCCTCACCCGCGTCTGTTGGCGCGGGCGCAGTCTGCTGACAGGGCCTCACTTGCCGGGCGGCACGTTCACCCCGCCGGACCCGGCTTGGGGCGAGTACGAGACCCGCCCGGTTTTCGGGTATGATGACTGCTGGCCCTCACTGGAGGTCTCGGCATGGCCGGGACGCGACCGCAGGGTGCGCGACCACGGCGAACTGTGCTGGCTGAGGTGGGCGCTTGACGCAAGCCCGGAGGCGCTTCAGGGAAGGGTGGCCGACCCGGAAGGTGAATGGTCATTCAGGCGCGTTCTGTCCTGCGNTGCGGGTGCGTTGCGGTTCGACTTCACCGTGCGGAATATGGGNAGCCGGCCGCTCGCAATGACCTGGGCCGGGCACGCGCTGGTGAGGCCGGNGAATGTGCGCTCNCTNAAGCTGCCCGCGTGCNGGTCGGTCACTCGCGAGTACCCGCCGCCGTCGTCGCGATTCGCGGGCGGCGCCGCGGACGTCTGGTCTGCACTTCTGGCATTGCCCGATAACGAGCCGGCGATGCTCGTTCTTCGGCATTGCCTCGAGTCGGAGTTCCGCGTCGATTTCGACGGCTTCCTCTGGCGCGTGGAGATCCAAGGCGTCGAACGGCCATCTCTCGGCCTGTGGTACAATCCGGGCGCGTATCCGCCTGAGCCCGGTCTGCAGCGGGAGGAGTTCGGCCTGGAGTGGATGCTCACGCCGGAATGTCTTCTGGAAGATGCCGCGGCCAACGGCAACGCAATGATGGTGGCCCCGCGGGATGAGCTGCGCTGGGCCGTAACCTGGAGCATCGAGGAGACCCCATGAACGAGACCCTGCGGCCGGTTGCCGGCCGGCCTTTCGACGCAGCCCCTTTCGCCCGACCTTTGGCCGAAGGCTGCGGACTCATCTGGGATGACCCCCGGGAGATTCACCGCGTGACCGCCACCTTCGACGGAGCGGTTCCGCAAGGCCTCGAACTCCAGTACTGGCGCTGCAAGTGGCCGCAAGTGCGTCTGCCCAAGGACCACGCGGAAGGGCGCGGGTCAGCGGGATGGTGGCAACTGGGCGACTGGTTCAATGGCGAGTGGCGCACCGCGGACGCAGAGATGATCGTGGCGGGGAACGCTGCGACCTTCACCTTCCGACCGGTCTGTGCCACCGAGTTCCCTGATGTAGCCGGCTTCGACGCCACCTTCCGCACGACCATGAAGCTGCGGCTTTCGTGCAACGAAGCGCCGGTCCACCTGAGCGCGATGACGGACTCGACCTGGGAGCGCCGCGTCATCACGGTTCTCAGCGCCGTGCCCTATGACGGCCTGAGGTTCGAGGCCTTCAACGGCCACATCGAGAGCGCGGACCAGATTGCGCCCGGAAAGCACGTGGTCAGCCTGTGGTGCGCAGCGAACTGTGACCCGCACACTTTCGACAAGACGCTGCTTACGATCAGCGGAGCGCAGACGGTGACTGTGGCCCTGGATGACTTGGTTCAGGCCCCTGTCTGGATCGCGGATTATGGGCTCTGTGTGGTGGCGGACGAGGAGGCCCGCGACTACGCGGGCGTGTGTTCCGAAGCCGCCCTCGACGCCCGGCCGGGCATCTACGAGATGGTGGCGCACCTGCCGGAGCAGTCCTGGCGCCGGGCGTGGGACAACATGGTGCCCAAGCGGAGCAGACTCTGTTTACCCCTCGCGCCCGACGGCAGCCGGCACAAGTTCGCGCTCAATCCGGACGGTTCGCTGAGGTACAGGACGAACAACGAGGTGCTGCTCAAGTGCCGTGGCGCCGACAGCGAGCGACTGGAGGTCGACTGCGCCGACATACACCTCAGCTTCGGCCTGCCCTCCGAGCACGCCTCACGCACTATCGAAGACGGGATCCTACCCGTTGGGATGACGACATGGGACACGCCCGAGGGCACCGTCGAGCAGGTCGGCTTCGCCACGATTCTCTCGGGCACTGACCCGGAAGGCCCCGCACCGGCTGCGGATACAGGCGGCGTCTGCATGCTGAAGTTCACCTTCACGGGATCGGGCACGTTCCGGCTTCCCCTGCGCTTCGAGGCGTGCGGGGCGGCAGAGGAACTTTCGATTGATGAGCATGGCCTGATCCGCGCGGGCGACAAGGTCCGGGCCCTGATTGACGCATCCGGCATGGGTGAGCTGGTGGCGGGGGAAGAGGGGCTCGAGTACTCAGTCGCGCTGGCTGACAGCGAGCGCCACGAAGTCATCCTCACCGTGCCGTACGTCTGGCCGACGCCCGACGAGGTCGAGCAGTTGCAGGCGCTGGATTTCGACCGCGAGCGAAAAGCGGTGGGCGATTACTGGCGACGGATTCTCGGAGCGCAGATGGAGCTGGTCTCGCCCGAAGACGATCTGAACGAGTTCTTCACCTCCGTGGCGATGCACTCGCTCATCAACTCCGAACTCGAGCCCAGTTCCCGCCGGCGCTTCGCCCGGGCCGGCTCCTTCAGCTACCTGGCCTTTGCAAATGAATCCTGTATGATGATCACGGACCTCGACCGCCGCGGCATGCATGATGCGGCACGGGAGTGTCTCGAAGGCTTCCTGCATTACCAGGGCACGGTCCCGCTACCCGGCGATTTCCGGTCGCAGGAGGGAGTGTTGTGGGGAGCCGCGGGGTACGAGCACATCGGCTACAACCAGCATCACGGGTGGATTCTGTGGTGCCTAGTCGAGCACTTCCGCTTCACCCGAGACGAGGAATGGCTGCGGTCCGTTGCCGCGAAGGTGCTGGCGGCGGCGGATTGGATCATCAATGAGCGTGAGCGCGGCCTGCCTGCCGACAGCCCGGAGGCGGGCCTGCTGCCGCCGGGAAACCTTGAGGACATCACCGACTGGTGGCCCTGGCTCAGCACCAACTGCTACACCTGGCGCGGGCTGAACGCCGCGGCCTGGGGGCTGGCGCAGATCGGCCACCCAGATGCCGGGCGACTGCAGGTGAAGGCGGACGAGTACCGGCAGGCGATCATCACCTGCTTCACCCGGGCCGCCGAACGTTCACCGGTGGTGCGCCTGCGCAATGGGACTTATGTGCCCCACATCCCCTCTCACGTCTACCGCCGGGGGCGCAGTTTCGGCTGGATCTGCGAGACCCTGGAAGGCGCCATCCACCTGCTGATCACGGGAATCCTCGACACTTGCAGCCGCGAGGCCCGGTGGATCATCAACGACTATGAGGACAACCTGTACCTAAGCGAGCAGTACGGGTACTGCATCGAGGACCATGCCCGGCACTGGTTTGACTGGGGCGGTTTCTCCATGCAGGCCTGCCTGCTGTTTCAGGTCGAGCCGTACCTGTACCGTGATGACGTGAAGCACGCCCTGCGCAGCGCCTTCAACGCCCTCGCCGCTAACTACTACCCCGACACACGCATGGCCGCCGAGCACGCGCTGCCCGAACTGGGCGACTGGCGCGGCGACCACTACAAGAGCCCCGACGAGGCCAACGCCTGCGGCTGGCTGCGTTACCTGTTCGTACGCGAGGACGGAGATGACCTGATCGTGGGGCAGGCTGTCCCGGAGAGCTGGCTCGAACCGGGACGCCGCTGTGGCGTGAAGGGCGCGATGACCCACTTCGGCGCGATGAGTGTGGTTTTCGAGGGAGGGCAGGACGCGATCACCGTGCACCTGGATGCCCCGCGGCGCAATCCGCCGGAACTGATTAAGCTGCGACTGCGCACCCCAGCGGGACGCAAGCTGGACCTCATTGACACATGCGGCCCGGCATGGGTCGCGATCGACGGCGACTGGGTCTCGCTTCCTGGAGACTGCGGGAAGGTCACGGTCACCGCGAAACTGGCGCGCTGAGGGCTCTCGTCGCCGGGCTGCCCGGAGCACCGGCTTTCCGGCTGATGGCCAGCGCGGGGCGGACTCCCCGGTACGACCTGATGCCGGCAGACACCGACGCCATGGAGCGGCGGCTGCCGGCATCATATGGGGCCATCAGTTGACTTTGAGCCTCGGTTTCGGCAAAATACGGTCGGATGCGGGGCTTTGTTACATAGTGAAGTGATGCGGCCGGGAACCACGTGGCGTTTCCGGCAACGCGGGGGGGATCGCCTGGACTGAGGAGGTCTCCGCGTTGAGCCGTCGGAGTCAGCCGCCCTGGATCGCCCTTCTTGTCCTCGTCGCTTTCGGGTTCCCGTTGATCTGCAGTACCGCGCTTGCCAAACCGTCCTCCGCCCCCTTGAGCCCCGCGTTCAAGGCTTTCATCGCTGCGAAGAAATCCAGTGGCCGCAAGCCTGTGGCCAGCGACAGCGGGCATGGCAAGGGCGACATCCCGCCACCGGTGAACCGCGACTACATCGCGGGCCCTTCCGTACTCAGGGCCCTGGATGGAGCACCCGCCAGCTATGACCTGCGGTCCACCAGCGGCAAGGTGCCGCCAGTCCGGAATCAGGGAAGCTGTGGCTCCTGTTGGGCCTTCGCCACATATGGTTCCCTCGAAACCTGCATCCGCCCGACTGACACTTCCGACTTCTCCGAGAACCACCTGAAGAACAACCACGGCTGGGACTATGGCCCCTGTGAGGGCGGACACGCCTGGATGTCCGCGGCCTACCTGGGCCGCTGGGGAGGCCCGGTGTGGGAGTCCGACGACCCCTACGGCACTTCCGGCGGTACTTCGCCGCCCGGACTGGAACCCCGGGCCCACGTGCATGAGGTATGGTGGCTCCCCGCCGACCCGACCGTCATTAAGAATGAAGTGATGGCCCACGGCGGGGTCTACGCCAACTACCTCCATGATGACGCCTACTATAACTCGGCAACCGCCGCATATTACCATCCCACAGCGACATCAACAAACCACGCCGTCTGCATCATCGGCTGGGATGATGCTTACTCGAAGTCAAACTTCAAGGCGGGGACACAGCCCAAGGCGAACGGTGCGTGGCTGGTGCGCAACAGCTGGGGCACGAGTTGGGGCCTGTCAGGCTATTTCTGGGTGTCTTACGAGGACGCGAAATTCGCCAAGAGCACAATTGTCCAGTTCCCGGAGATCGAGTCCGCCAATAACTACGACTATCAGTACTGCTACGATCCGCTTGGCTGGGTGGGCGACCTGGGCTATGGCGGGAGCAACTACAGTATGTGGGCGGCGAACCTGTTCACGTCAACGGGTAACCACATCGTGAAGGCCATCGGGTTCTACGTGACCCAGGGTGGTGGGAGCTACTCGGCCCGTCTTTACAAGAACCCCACCAGCGGTCCCTACACCGGGGGG
>Ga0067045_1032363_pt1 | contig 10350 bp, 6 predicted proteins | sample TerdegcTABiofilm_FD_59184 | JGI IMG/M metagenome (GOLD analysis project Ga0067045, IMG submission 59184) | Combined Assembly of (Gp0054472, Gp0054536) Wastewater bioreactor microbial communities from Singapore -Terephthalate degrading... | reverse complement strand
GCTGCCACGGTCAGGGTCGAGCCTTCGCTGACGTTGCCCGAGTCGGGCTTGGCTTCGGGAGCCGTGTCGGTGATGAGCACGACCAGGTTGTCGGACTTGCTCTGGTTGGCCGCATCGGTGACGGTGACCGTGAAGCTGTCCTTGACGGAGTCGTCGCCAGCGGTGTGGTCCTTGGCCGTGCCGTCTTGCTGGTAGCTATAGCTGATCTTGCCGGTGCTGGCGTCGTAGCCAGTCAGCGTGAGCTTGCCTTCGGTGCCGGTGATGACACGCGGGGTGGTGCCCAGCGCTTGCAGCTCGGCCACGGTGAGTGTGACGTTGCCGATCTGGACGCTGGCCAGGCCTTCGGGAGCGGAGACGCTCAGCTCGCCGGTGACCGGCTGGGTGGCGTTCTCGGCGATGCTGACGTTGCCGGCTGCGGCTCCGTTGGCGTCAGGGATGGTCACGCCCGGCACACCATCGGTGTGGCCGTTGATGGTGACCGTGATGGTGGTGGTGCTGAGGTCGCCGTCGGCGTCCCGGATCGTGTAGCTGAAGGTGTCCTCGAGCTTTTGGCCATCGAGCAACGCGTTCACGCGTGGGTCGTTGTTGTTGAGCTCGTAGGTGTAGCTGCCGTCGGCCTTGAGCACGATCGTGCCGTACTCGCCGCTGACTGTGGTGTTGACGCTGCCGCTGACGTTCTGGCCGCCAGTGACGGTGCCCTTGGCCACGCCCACGACGTTGGTGGCATCCGCCCCCAGGCTGTCGGCGCCGGTGCCGCTGATGACGTTGCCGCTGGCGCTCAGCCCGGTGTCTTCCGTGACGGAGGCCGTGTCGGGCTTGGCTTCGGGAGCCGTGTCGGTGATCTGGATGACCAAGTCATTGCTGCGAGTCTCGCCGGCAAAATCCTTGACGGAAACTTGGAATAGGTCGCGGACCGAGTCATCACCAGCACCGTGGTCAGCGGCGCCGCCAGTCTCCTGGTAGGCGTAGGTGATCTTGCCGGTGGCAGCGTCGTAGCCGCTGACGGTCAGGATGCCCTTGTCAGTGGTGATGACTACCGGGCTGGTGGCGGTGGCGCCGGTGATGTCCTTGCCGCCGACGGTGACGCCGGCGATGCCGGCTTCGGCGATGACCGTCACGGAACCGGTGACGGTATTGCCCGTGCCTTCGACCACGCTGTTGTGGGCAGTGCTCACGCCGCCGTCGCTGTCCTCGGGCGTGATGACCGGAAGCGCATCGGTCTGACCGGTGATGGTGATGGTCAGCGTGGCGGTGCTGGTACCGCCTTCACTGTCCGTGACGGTATAGGTGATCGAGCTGGTTGCCGTCTGGCCGGTAGCTAGGTACTGGAAGGCATTGCCGGGGTTGAACGAGTACGAACCGTCGGCATTAAGGATGAACGTACCGCCGTTGGAGCCAGCCGTCGGCGTGCCTACGCTGGCGGTGGCACCATTGACTTGCGAGACAGTCAGGGTGTCGCCGTCCGGGTCAACGTCATTGGCCAAGACGCCGTTCTGAGCGTCGACATTGAGCGTGGTGTCCTCGTCCGTGGTACCTGTATCGTCGGCGGCAGAGGGGGCCGGGTTGGTGACGTCCCAGTTGAAATTCTGGGAGGTCGTAGCGCCGGATGGGTCGGTCGCAGTCACAGTGACCGTGTAGACACCGTTGTTGCCGCCCTGCGAAGCGGAATGATCGATGCTGCCAGTGATTAGGCCGGTGTTCGGATCGATGCTCAGGCCTGGCGGCAAGCCGGCTGCGGTGTAGGTGAGTTTGTCGCTGGTGTCCGGGTCCGAGAAATGGCTGGATACGTCATAGCTCACACCGGCTTGAGCATCGATGCCCGAAGTGTCGGAAATGGAAGTGGAAACCGGACCGTCGTTGGTACCAGTGATGGTAACGATGATGGTCTGGGTCGCTGTGCCGCCGTGACCGTCGTCGACGGTCACGGTGATGGTATCGGTGACCTTTTGACCTTCGGCCAGGCCCTGCACGTCCTTGTTGGCGTTGTCCAGGTTGTAGGTCCAGTTGCCCGAGCCGTCCACGGAGAAGGAGCCGTAGCTGCCCTTGCCGCCGTTGTTCACGCTCCAGGTGTGCGTGTCGGTGGTGTCGACGTCGCTGACGTCGAGCTTGCCGGTGGCGGTGGTAGCACCGTCCTCGACCACAGCGCCGTCCGTGTTGCCACTGAGAACGGGGGCATCGTTGGTGCCGACGATGGTGATAGTCAATGTCGCAGTAGAGCTGGCACCGTCTTTATCGACCAGGGTGTAGGTAAAGGTCTCGACCAGGGACTCACCCTCAGCCAATGCCTGCACAGTCTTCAAACCGCTATCGAGCTGATAGCTATAGCTGCCGTCGGCATTGAGGATGATCTTGCCGTACAGCCCTTGATCTGCGCCAACCAGAGCCACACGATGTTCTGTGATGCTGCCTTCACCCAGCTTGTCGTTGCTCAGAACATTGCCTTGCAAGTCAGATACGGCATCCTCGAAGGTCACGCCCGAGTCCGCACTGGCCTGGGGAATGCTCGCAGGCTGGGTCGGCGTCCCTTGATCGGTGCCTTCCGGCAAAGCGCCCACCCCACTGAAAAGCGGAAGCACTGTAGTCACTGGAGCAGAACGTCCGTATTCCAGCGCCAGCGGCGACACGGCCTCAATGATGCTGGAAAGACGCACAAAAGTGCTGCCGCCTTCGCTACCGCCGGACAAGGTGGCCGCCGTGGGATCCAGCTCATCGAATGGGTCCCCTCCTGCATTGATGGCCGCAATGATCTGGTCGATCTCGGTGCTCGCAGGACTCGCTACAGCAGCTTCTTCCACTGTAGGCGGCTGAACCAGGTCAGCGGTGAGATGCACATCCTGGTTCTCGCCCACCATCAGCGGTGGCTGACCATCCGCCTGCAGCTGCACGGTGCTGCCGGACGCCGTAACGATTTCGGCATCGGCGGGGATACGCATGCCTTCATGGAGTACCGTCAGATTGCCATCAGGACCACGCATCCAAGCCTGGCCAGTGAGTTTGGTAACGAGAACGGTTTGAGCTGCCATGAGGGTCTGCCTATCCAGTCAGATTAAAAAGTGAAGGTGCACAAAGGCACCTGTCCAATAATTCAACTGACATAGTAGAAGCCAACACCCCGCCGCACTATTGGCGTCAAAGCCAATCAGGATCGGTTTTATTCGGTGTCTGCTGCCGAACATCAAAAAAGCCTGAAGCCTGCAATATGCAGGCTTCAGGCTTTTCAGCAACTGGCACTCCAGCGGCAAACACCGCAGATGATCAGGTCTGCATCAGCAGCGCCAAGGTCAGGTTCAGGCCAGTTGCCTGCGTCCGATACCGTGAACCTTCAACGTCAGCATCAATCGATCCTGCACCTGCAGTTTCTCAAAGACAGCCGACAGATGGGCACGCACGGTACGCTCGCTGATCGACATGCGTTCGGCAATCTCCGCATTGCTGTCACCCAGCGATGCATAGCGGGCAACCTCCTGCTCGCGTGCGGACAATGGTTCAGCCCAGTCCGACTCCTGCTCGGGCAGGCGGGCGTCCACATCGCGCAACAAGCGCTGCAGCAGAGAACGTCCGAGCCAGATGTTGCCACCAGCCATGCTTTGCAGCATCCTCGACAGCACTTCCGAGCTCGATTGCGCGTGGGCATAGCCACATGCTCCACGGGACAGCAAGTTCCGGCCCTCCTCATCGCTGGGACGGTTGCTGAGAACCAGAACCTGAAGATCCTTCAGCAGCTCATTCCAGCGTGAAGCCGTCGGCTCGGGCAAGGATGGCAGGGCTGCATCCAGCACCACCACGGTACGGCCTTGCTGCTTCCAGCGTTGCAAATCGGCCAGAGTCTGGCCGCGCGCAGGCATCCACTGAGGGCCTGCGATCTGCTGCCATTCCTGCCACAGCGTGGCATCCTGGGTCAGCATCAATACAGGCAAGGCATTCATAGAGGTCCTTTTTAATTGTTGGTGATCCATGAACTAACGTTCGATCAAGGCATTGGACTTGGCACGCAGAATCGGCTTGAGCAGATACTGCATCAAGGTGCGCTTGCCCGTGAGGATGTGCACTTCCGCCTGCATACCGGGAATGATGGGGCGCGAGTCATCGCCCACATGAGCCTTGTCCGTGCGCACCTTCACGACATAGAAGGAATTCCCTTTCTCGTCCGTCACGGTGTTGGCACCGATCTGCTCCAATTTCCCCTGCAAACCTCCGTAGATGGCAAAGTCATAGGCCGTGAACTTCACCTCTGCCTGCTGACCGAAATGCAAGAAGCCGATGTCGCGTGGATTGACCTGCACTTCCATCAGCAAGGTGTCATCCAGCGGCACGATGTCCAGGATGTCCTTGCCAGGCTGCACGACACCGCCCACGGTATTGGCCATCAGGGTATTGACCGTGCCGCGCACGGGCGAGCGCACCTCGGCCAGCTTGACCCTGTCCTCCAGTGCCACCTTGCCTTGCTCCAGAGTCCCCAGTTTGGCCTGGGTGTCTGAGAGATCGGAGCGGGACTGGTTACGCATATTCAGCTCGGACTCCTGGATCTTGCGTTCCGCCTCCTGAATCGCCGCCTGAATACGCCCGATCTGCGCGCCGGCTGCCTTGGCCTCGCCACAGAAGCGAGCCACATCCCGTTGCAGGCGCAGCAAATCCACTTCGGACACCGCACCGCTCTTGAGCAAAGGCCGGGTCACCGAAAGCTCTTCGGACGTCAAACTGCAACTGGACGAGGCCTGGTCCCGGTTGGCCTGGGTTTCGCGCAGCTCCTGCTGACGTTGACGCAGCTGGTCACGCGCAATATTGACATTGGTGTTGAGCTCCTGGGAGCGGCTCTCCCACATGCGCCGCTCCATCTCCACCAGCTGAGGCGCCAGCGCCTGCACATCCTCCGGAGCCTTGAAGGGCTCACCCGATGCCAGGGCCTGAAGGCGTGCAGCCTTGGCCTTCAATGCCAGCAGTTCGGCCTTGTTCTCCCCCAAGGACGAACTGTAGCGCGTTGGATCGATACGCAAGATGACCTGACCCTGCTCCACATGTTCGCCGGGATGCACCAGAATTTCCTTGACGATGCCGCCATCCAGGCTCTGCACCACCTGAACCTGACGCGAGGGAACCACCTTGCCCTGGCCTCGAACCACTTCGTCGATGCGGCCCAGACAGGCCCAGAGCACCAGAACCAGCACGGTGACCAAGGCCACCCATATCAGCAGACGAGAGCCGCGCGCCTGCTGCTGCCCTGCCGCCCACTGCGCATCGGCCTTGAGATCTCCAGGCTGATGCGTTCCCACCACCTCGCTACCGTCAAGCAGCCATCGCTCCAGCCGCGACCAGCGCGCCTTGAGTGCATTGCTGAAGCGCGAGGGCTTCTTCTCTGCCTTGGACTCGCTCATGCTCGCCCTCCTACTCCGCCAATCCGTCCTTGTTTCAAGGCTTCGATGACCTGCTCCTTGCCACCATCGGCAACGATCTTGCCGCCATCGATCACGATCAACCGGTCAACCAGGGTCAACAAGGCCGTGCGATGCGTGACCAGCAAAATGGTCTTGTCCCGGGCAGCCTCTTCCAGCCGCCGCTTGAGCTGGGCTTCGCTTTGATTGTCCAGATTGCTGCTGGGCTCATCCAGCAACAATATGGCCGGGTCGTTGATCAGGGCACGGGCGACCGCAATGGATTGGCGCTGGCCGCCAGAGAGCGACTCGCCACGCTCGCCCACCAGCATGTCATAGCCCCTGGGGTTGCGCGCCACGAACTCATCCACGCCGGCAATGCGCGCCGCATGCAACATATCGGACTCGCCCGCGAACGGCGCCCCCACCAGCAGGTTGTGCTTCAGGCTGCCATAGAACAGCATAGGATCCTGCGGCACATGTCCGATGGCCCGGCGCAGGTCCACGGGATCTATCTGACGAGCATCCACTCCATCGATCAGCACCGAGCCCTCAGTGGGCTGATACAGACCCAGAACCAGCTTTTCCAGCGTGGTCTTGCCCGAGCCGATACGCCCGATGATGCCGACCCGCTCCCCGGGCCGGACCGAAAAGCTCACGCCTGAAAGACTGGCCTGCTCGCTGCCCGGGTAGCTGAAGCTGACATTGCGAAATTCGATGGCGCCACGCAGATCCGGACGCGAGACGAACTCCCGGTCCGCTTCGTGCTCGACCGGCATCTTCATATAGTTGTCGATGGAATTCAGCGAGGTGCGCGCATTGTGGAACTGCATCATCAGCCCTGCGACCTGACCGAAAGGCGCCAGGCAGCGCCCCGCAATCATGGAGGCGGCAATGATGCCGCCCATGGACAGCGCCGAATCCTGCACCTGGTACACGCCGACGATGACCACCGCCACGGTGACCAGTTGCTGCAGGGTCTGAACGAAGTTCACCGTGCCCGACGAAATGAACTTGATCTTGCCGCCCATATAGGCGATGTACTGGGTGGAGCTCTCCCACAGACGCTGCACGCCGCCTTGGGCGTTGAGCGTCTTGACGGCCTCCAGGTTGGTCAGCGACTCCACGAGCAACGCGTTGCGCTGAGACGAGGCCTGGAAGGTCTTGAGCGTCAGACTCTCCATGCGCGCCTGGGCCCAGAAGGAGACCAGCAAGATCGCGGCAATCGCGACCACGGGAGGGATCAGCATCCAGGGCGAAATCCAGGCAATCGCCACCAGGAACAGCAGCACAAAGGGCAGATCCACCAGGGTCGTCAAGCTGGCAGACGCAATGAAGTCCCGAACCGACTCAAACGAGCGCAGATTGGCCGCAAACGAACCGACGGATGCAGGCCGGCTTTCCATGCGCAAGTCCAGGACACGCTCCATGATCTGTGCGGACAGCTGCACATCCACACGCTTGCTCGCAGCATCCACGACATAGGCGCGCGTCGTCGTCAGCACGAAGTTGAAGATCAGCACCAGGGAAATGCCGATCGCCAGCACCCACAATGTTTCCACCGCGTTGTTGGGCACCACGCGGTCATACACATTCATGCTGAACAAGGGCATGGCCAGCGCAAAGACATTGATGAGCACGGCAGCCAGCAGGGCATCGCGATACAGGCGCCGATTCTCCAGAATCACGGCCCAGAACCAGTGACTGCTGCGTGGCTCCATGCCTTGCTGCACGGAGCGCGGCTCGAAACGGAACTGGGGACGCACAAAGCACATCAGCCCCGCATAGTCCTGCAGCAAAGCCTGGGCCTCGACCTCGACCGGACTCTCCGACTCCGGGTACTGCACGAGGAAGCGACCGCTCTCCTGGGGCCTGAGCAGCAGACAGGCACGGCCGCCATGGAGAATCAAAATGGCCGGCAGCAAACCCTGGGGGACATCATCAAGACCGCGCTGCACGATGCGCGTGCTGAACTGCGCGCGAGCCGCGGCCCGAGCCAGCAACGAAGGCGTCAGACGCTGGTCCACCAGCGGCAGACCATTGCTCAGGGCCTGCGCGGTATAGGGCTTGCCATGCAGGTTGGTGAGCTGAACCAGGCAGTCCAGCAAGGGGTCGGCATGGGTCTCGTGGGCAGGCATGCGCCAGTCTCCAGCCGGCGCATGCCCTGAGCCGCGCGCCCCCAGAAAAGCCGGGCCGGCCTGCTCCGCCGCCGTGTCCGGCGAAGCACCATGCCCTCGCTTCTGGGTCGCATCCGTACCGCTGACCGATGCCATAGTAGGTTCAACGTCTGGTTTGGTCATCTTCAACAATCAACCTATAAAAGCTCTTCGTCATCATCAATCAAGTCCAGCGAATTGCGCATGCGCTGGCGCGCCTGCTTGCGTTGGCTCAGCTTCTCCAGCGCCTGTGGCGGAAGATCCGTCAAGCGCAAGGTTCCATTGGCAAGCAAGGCATCAATCAAGTCCTCCAGAACGCGAATGAAATCCGCATCCAGTGCCGACAGTTCCTGCCGGGAAGACCGCTCTGAAGGTGGTGAATCGCTTTTATCCATCTTGTTCAACTCCCACTAAAGATGCGCCAGACGCCGGCAGCCATCACTGGCGGACAGCTGCGGCAGGTGCAGACACAGGAGCTGGAGCTTGCACAGGAACGCCCTGATCGGTCTCCATGCTGGCAGGCACCGGCGTCAGATTGTTGGTGTCCGGCACCGAAGATTTGCAGCTGCGCAGCAAGTCATCGGGCAAGGCCAGTGCCTGTTGCTCCTCCGGACGGCTATCGTCATGCGGCTGTGCGAGGCCCAGCACCGGCAGAATCTGGCTGGACAAGGTCAGCCACTGGTACTCGGCCTTTTTCAGGTCATATTGGGCATTGACCAGGGCGCGCTGCGCATCGAACAACTCGTTTTCCGTATTCAGCAGGTCCAGCAGCGAACGCTGACCGATCTTGAACTGCTGCTGATACGCCACGCGCACCTTGGCAGTGGAAAGAACATGCTCACGCAGGAACGGCGTTTGCTGACGCAGACGGGCCATGGTGTTCCAGGTAATCGACAGCTCCTGCTGAAGATTGCGGCAGGTGTAATCGCGCACGTCCTGGGCCGCATAGCCCTGGGCGATCGTCTGGCGCAGACGTGCCTCGTCCGCGCCGCCGCGATACAGGTTGTAGGTCAGCATCAGCTGCACCCGCGAGCTCTGCACATCCCAGTAGGCCGGCGAATTCTGGTCACGGTCACGCCCGGTGGATGCCAGCAGCTCCAGCTTGGGCATATGCGCCCCCTTGGCGGCCTTCTGACCTGCCTCGGCCGCTTGCACCAGGGCCTGTTTCGACAGCAGCAGCGGGCTCGCGCGCAGCGAATCGCCAAAATCCTTGGCAACCCCGGATACCGGCAGCTTGCCAGTCACCTCGGGCACGGGATCCAGCGTGGCCGCCGGATACTCGCCCACCACACGACGGTAGCGCTGCATCACATCGTTGAGGTTGTTGCTCTCGGTCATCAGATTGGTCTGTGCCAGCGACAGACGACCGCTGGCCTGCTCCAGGTCCACGCCACGCCCCACGCCGGACTGCTGACGCTCGCGCAACTGGCCCAGCGTCACCTGGTGGGTGCCGAAGTTTTCGCGCGCCAGCTTTTCCATTTCACGGTAGCGCTGCACATCCAGATAGGCCGCGACCACATCATTGGCCAGGCTTTCCGTGGTGGCACGCAGATCGTAGAACTTTGAAAGCTTCTCAAAGCCCAGCTGACGGATATTGCTGCTGGTGGTGAAACCATCAAAGATCAGCTGACGCAGCTGCAGATTCCAGCCTGGACGGTTCCAGTTCTGCGATGGCGAATCCTGAATATGGCTGCGCCACTCGCGCCCGACCCAACCTTGCGCTGTGACTTGTGGACGCCAGCCGCCCCGGGCCACGTTCTGACCTTCGGCGGACGAAGTGAAATCCTGAAATCGCGCCTGCACTTCCGGATGCGTCATCAGTGCCTGCTCCACCACTTTTTGCAGTGCGACACCTTGCTCGTTGGCTTGCTGTGCATTCATGGTTGTCTGGGCCATGCCTCCCATGGCCCACGAGGCCACGCCCAAAGTGGCAACCACTTGTGCAATCTGACTGAATTTCATTGTTATCCCTCTTGTTTGACTCCGACCGGGCAATGCGATGTCTGGCCCGCCAACGAATGAGCGAGAGCAATCGGTGCGACCTCTGCAAGTCGCTCCCCGCGGAAGCTGGTGTTGATGTGGACGGGCTCGCTGCTGCCCGGCAAGGCATAGCAGACGGCCTCAGAACTCGCAAAATGGAACTCTGTAACTCTCTTGCTCACAACCTTTGGCGTCATGCCAGCGCCGCGCAGGAGACTGAAGTTCAGGCCAAGCTTGTTGCCTGATCGACAAGACTCATCACATTTGCCTGACGAGCGACCGCAAGGCGGTGCTGAAGGGATGGCGTCACCAATCCCCAGGCCAAACAAATCACGCGGACAGGCTGTGAAGCGGCGATAGGCTAGACACAGCGCATTTGGAGATTTTCCTTTCCACGATAGCAAGGCGGAGCCTCCGGTTTCCGGCCGGTGTTCTTGACGCATAACCTTGCATGCGAAGCCGTGCGTTGATGGCTGATCTCCTGGCAACACCATCAAACAATTGGATTCGAATGCAAATCTAGCACAACGCATGCAAGAATTTGTTTCAAAAATCACTCAAACAGCCGAACTTCGAATTTTTTGCCCGGAATTGGCAATTCTTTTCATTCGTTCTTTATATCAAAGAAACCAAGAATCAATACCGCATCCGCTCTCGTTATTCCCGCTGGGGTTAACGCAATCGGACGAAATCAGACCCGTTCCTACAGGGAAGCCGTCATCAAATGCTTCACGCCGTATCGCTGCGGCAATAGAAAAAGGGCTTCTGACTTGATAGTCAGAAGCCCTTGTCTAATTGGTCGGAATGGCGGGATTCGAACTCGCGACCCCTTGCACCCCATGCAA
>Ga0067045_1032371_pt1 | contig 10354 bp, 10 predicted proteins | sample TerdegcTABiofilm_FD_59184 | JGI IMG/M metagenome (GOLD analysis project Ga0067045, IMG submission 59184) | Combined Assembly of (Gp0054472, Gp0054536) Wastewater bioreactor microbial communities from Singapore -Terephthalate degrading... | reverse complement strand
TTGGGCTGGTCGCCTAAGCACGACTTCCACCAAGCCCTAACTGAAACGGTCAAGTGGTATGTAGATCATCCCGATTGGTGGCGTCCGCTAAAAAGCGGAGAGTATCTGGATTTTTATAAAAAGCATTACAAATTCTAGAGGGGATTAGTAATGAAACGTATTGGCATCTTTCTTATTATTGCAATTTTATTTAGTTGTTTATCCGGGCAAACATCTAGAAAAACCAGATCGTATATGAGGCTGTTTGAACAAGAAACTGAAAAAGAAAAAGCATTAGCCATGGAACATATGGGAGAAATAGAAGTCCCCAAGGAGGTAATTGTACTGGAAAAGGTCATCTCACCCCAAGAGTATATTGTTGGACCTGGTGATGTTTTTGAAATAGATATTATTTTAACTAAAAATATAAATCTTGAATTAATAGTATCTCCGACCGGTGATATTCTAATTCCTTCGATAGGGAAAATTAAAATAAATGGGCTGACTCTTGAGCAGGCGATTGAATTAATTATTGAAAAGACCAACATTGTCTATCCCAGCGCAAAGGTCAATGTGGCATTGGTTAACTTGCGCTCTTTCAAAATCCAAATTGCTGGTGCCGTAGTTAATCCGGGATTTTATAAAGTCACTGCAATATCAAGATTAAATGAGTTAATTGAATTAGCGGGTGGCTTTAATCAATTTGCACGTGAATTTGATATTAAAGTAATTAGAAATAATGGCCAAGTTGAAACAATTAATATTTTTAATTATAGACTTGAAGGGGATCTCAAACATAATCCGACTTTCTTAGAAGGAGATCAAATAATTGTCCCTTATGGAGAACCAAATACAGAAAGCATAGTAATTCGTGGTGCGATATCCGGCGGCGGGTATGATATCATTAAAGAAAATGAAACTTTAGGTTATTACTTACATCGCCAGGCGCAACTTTTATCAAATGCCGATTTAGAAAATGTAACTATTACCAGAAAAGAGTCCGATTCAGTAGTAGTACTGAAGGTTCTTCCACGAGATTTTTTCTCGACCTATTTAAAACCGGGGGATGTCATTGATATTTTAGCAGAAAGAGGAATCTCGGTAAATGGATTTGTGCGTGCACCAGGAAGTTTTTATTTCACTCCGGGTTATTCATGTATGGATTATATTAATATGGCCGGAGGGAATACCGTTGAAGGAGATGTTCAGAGAGCATTTGTACGCCACTTAGATGGAGATATTGAAACAGTTAGTAATGCGACCCTCCGCCGCGGAGATGTTATTATCGTCCCTCGATCACAGAAAAACTTAATATTTGGAGAATTATCTATTCTTCAAATATTTGTATCATTTTCAACAGTTTTGCTAACATTTATTGCCGCGACGAGATAGATGGGTTTCAATAAAATCACTAACCTGCCATAGGAGAATCACGTGCAGTCAATAAAAAAAGAACATCCGCTTTTATATTTCATTTTCAAGCATCTCGTTATTAACACCATAAGTTTAGTGGTGGGAGCTGCTCTGATTTTTGTTTTAGTCTTTTTTGTAATGAAAAAACAATATACAGCCTCGGTGTCAATTTTGCCCCCTAGTCAGGATTTATCGGCGGGAATTACTGAATCGATGGGAGCAATAGCTAATTTAGTTGGTTTGAATCTATCCCAAAGTACCCTTCAAAATCCTGAGATGTATAAAGAGATTCTTACGTCAAGAAAAGTCTTCGATACTATTCTGTTTGAAAAATTTGAAGGTGTTGATACAAGTGGCAAGACTTATCGAGAATTATTGATTAATATGCTTGATATCAAAGCCAAAAATGAAAAAGAGAAGCTCGATAAAGCTTTGAAAAAACTATCAAAAGATGTTGTTTATGTTGATGTCAATACCGAAAGTAAGATTATTAGGTTGTCTGTAACACTTCCCGATCCGGTTTTTGCGGCTAATGTCGCCAATAGGATGGTTGAAATATTAAATGATATTGTAATTAACCAGATCCAATACGAAAACCGTCAGCAACTTTTGTATATAGATAATCACATTAAATATGCGCAAGATAGTATCAAAATTGCCGAAAAAAACTTACAGACTTTTTTAGAACAAGTAAAATCAATGGCTGAACCGGTTAATCAAATCAAAGAACTAGCTCTAAAAAGAGAACTAGAATTATACACAGCGATCTGGATCGAACTTAAGCAGCAGAAAGAGGTATATACTTTGAAGTCTATTGCGAGTCTGGCAAGTGTAAAAGTGCTAGATAAGGCTCAACCACCGTATTTAAAAAGTCGACCTAAAAGATTACTCATGATGATAAGTCTAGGAGGGCTCTATTTCATTTTACAAATCTGTGTAAATGGAATAATTTTAATTTTTATCAATATCCGCAAAGAATTTAAGCCAAATGGAACAATTCCTCTCAATTAGTGAGATAAAAGGATTCTTTTCTAAAAAAGAGGGGAAAGATTTAATAAATAATTTTACGCAATTCGGCGTATACCAGGTAATTAGTTACCTAGCGCCCTTAATTACAATACCATACCTTCTGAGGTATATCGGTATGGCAAAATTTGGGATTATCAGTTTTGCAATGGCGCTGACGTATTATTTTCAAATAATCGTCCAATATGGATTTGAGATTACTGGAATCCAGATGATTGCCCAGAGTAAAAATGACAGTCGAAAACAATCAGAGATCATATCAAATGTCTTAATTATTCAGGTTTTACTTTTTAGTATATGTTCTCTATTCCTAGGCATATTATTGCTTCTAATACCTAAACTCAGTAATCAAGAATTATTATATGTGATATTTTATGGATACGTACTGGCTAATATATTATTGTTTACTTGGTTTTACGTCGGGGTCGAAAAGGTAAAATATGTCAATATGATTAGTGCTGTATCAAAACTGTTATACATAATTTTGATCATATCATTCATTAGAAAAGAAAACGATTATATTTTAGTACCGATATTTTACTCTGGCACCACTTTTCTGGCGGGAATCGTTAGCATTATTATTTTAAGGGAAAGATTTTCTTTACGTTTTATCAAACCTACCAAAGAAATCTTAATAAAATATTTAAAAGAAGGATGGCATATATTTGTCTCAAATATTGCTATGAATTTATATCGCAATACAAACATTGTCATTCTTGGTTTTTTTGCATCAGATGCAAGTGTCGGTATTTATAGTGCCGGTGAAAAAATTGTAAAAGCGATCCAAAGTACTTTATCACCGATTACACAAACTTTATATCCATTCATCTCTAGAAAAAAGATTGAAGAACCTGATAAATCGATAAGATATATTAGCAAAATGATCAGAATAATGGGGTTAATTGGTGCTATCATCTCAATACTATTATTTATTTTTGCGGCCCAAATTGCCTATATACTAAATGGTTCGTATAATCAACCGATGGTACTTGTAATTAGGATTACTTCTTTTGTAATATTTTTTGGAGTACTCAATTTTTGTATTGGCATTATATTCATGACTAATTTTGATATGAAGAAAGAGTTTTTGAAAAGTGTAATGATAGTTGGAATAATTAATATATTAATTTGTGCTATTCTTTGTCATTTTTATTATGAAATTGGAGCTGCAATTGCATTCCTGTTATCCGAATCTATTCTTCTTCTGATTTTATTTCATTATATAAGTAGGAATAGAATTAAATGGTTACCAATGGCAATAAAGCAATAATGCAACCACACGTTTCTATCATTATTCTAAATTGGAATAAATGGGCTGATACGATCGAATGCCTAGAATCGGTTTTAAAATCGGATTATAATAATTATTCGATTGTTCTTATAGACAATGGTTCTGATAACGATTCGGTGGAGAAAATTTCCGCATGGGCTGATGGTAATTTACCCAGACCTTATATTACTGAGTACGATGACATTGTCCTGCCAGAAGTAATGAAGCCTTTAAAAATCCATAAGATCCAGATTGAGAATGGTAATGATATTCTACCTCAACCCGCAAAAGACCACTTAATTCATCTACTATTAAGCAACGAAAACCTAGGATTTGCAAAGGCCAATAATATAGGTATTCGATATGCCAACGCCACATGGAATAGTAAATATTATTATCTATTAAATAATGACACAGTCATTGAGAAAGAAACATTAAAAAACATAGTAACTGTCTTAGAAAACTATCCACAATATAAAATTGCCCAATCTGTTATTTATTATTATGAGAACAAAAATGTAATTGCCAATGCAGGGGGTAAGTTACGTCTGTGGGGAAAAGGAAAATATTATACGAAAATCAAACCAGATGAAATCAAAGAAATAGGATTTATAAATGGATGTGCATTATTACTTTCTAAGGAAGTTGTTGATGAATATGGTGCCTTGAGCGAAAAATTTTTCTTTGGAGAAGAAGATTTTGAGTATAGTCTAAGGTTATATTTAAAAAAAGTAAAAAAGGTATGTATTAGTAATAGTCGGGTATATCATAAGATAAGCCTCTCAGCTAATTATTCAATTAAAAATGATCATGGTCGCAGGTTAGTTCTATCAGCAATAAACAGAATTGCAGACATGCGTAATTTTTATCCCCGTTATGTTTGGATCATTTGGCGACTTCTTACGATTTTTTACTATTATCTATTTTTAATGATAATCAAACATAGAATCAATATTAGACTAGCAAATAAGTACTTAAAATATATTATTAAGAAAAGTAAAAATATTAGTGATGTAGATAAAAATTTATATGAAGAAATAATTAAGAAAAGATGGAACTGACGAAATTAGCTAGTATATTTTTTGCCGGGATCATATTAGTGATGACGGTATTTGAAAAACGTCGTTTGAACACGATAATTACACCATTTTCGCTTTCTGCATGGCCTTTAGTATTTATTATACTCGCAGTGAATTTTTTGTTAGTGAAAATGGAATTTAATATTGTAACACCGCGAGCAATATTATTCTTACTGGCGAATTTGTTTATTGTATGGCTGATTGGTATAATATTTTCATACATTTATAATTATGACAGTATGCAGTCGTTTGATGATATATTTTTGCCATATGTGAAATATGAAAAAATCCTTATAGTGCTTGCCTGGATAGTAAATATTGTTGTATTTTTGAAAGTAAAGAACCTTTTAGCCAAATATGGCGGATTAAGTTTTATGGGTGATTACAAGTTCGAAGAAATGATAAACAGAGGACTTGAAGCACATATATCACAATTTGGAAAAGTTACCTTTATTTTACTTAGTTTTATCTATCCCATGGCAAAACATAAAATAACTATCCTTATTACACTTTTTGGATTGATTGTAATGTTATTTCTGCTTCAGGTAAAATATAATCTTATTGGGGTTTTAGTAGTCGTATTAATCTATTTTAATTTTACGAAACCAATTAAAAAGCAGCTTTATAATATTTTAAAATTTAGTTTATTGACAATTATGTTGATGGCTATTTTTTTAATAGTATTGACAATAGTCTGGGGTACTTTTGCTGTATCTAAACAATCTGTATGGTTATTTGTATCAAAAAATTTACTAAGCTATTTTTTTTCATCTCCAATTGTTTTAGATAAATGGCTAGACCATGCTTTTGTACAACCTGATTGGACATTACTATTGTTATTTAAAAATATATTTAATCGTATAATTGGAAATCCATTAATATATGATTCGCTAGATTATGTAGACTTAAATTTTTCGGAAGTTGCGGATGGTGTTTATTCGAATGTTGGAACCAGCTACGGCGTATACTTTATTATAGGGGGCTGGGTCTTTAGTCTATTTATGAGTGCAATAATTTCATTCGTTACTTATTTCATTTTCTTCAATACTATTAAAAAACCTTCACCGATAAATATCTTTCTGTGTCTGACTTTACTTAACATAGTATTATTTAGTCTTTTTGGCCAATATTTCACATTATTACCATATTATGAAATGATCATATTCTATATAATTACAATTAAGGCGATGGATATTTATAATTCGTTTGTTGCTGATTCTCAAAATTCGTTACTATTACGAAAAGTATGATTCGTAAAATTAAAATATTGCATGTTGTTAATGTATTTGGGGGAGCTGTTGGTCGGATATTGGTTGATCTAATGCCCTATTTTGTAAAAATATTTGATGTAAAAGTAATATCGATACAATCAATTGATGATTCAGAAGTATCAATAAAAAAATACATTAATAAATATAACAATCTAGAATCGCTTAATTTAAATCGTTATTCTTTGGTTAAGGCATATCGAAAGTTATACAATTATTTTAATAAGATAAATCCGGATATAATTCATTCACATATGGGAAGAGCCGATATTTTAACAGCTATCTTAAGTCCCCAAAATGTAATTATTATGAATACTCTACACTGCGAAAAAAAGAACCATAATCCATTAACACAAATTGGTTACAGACTTACTGATAGGAAAGTCGATTGGAGAGTATGTATTTCGCAGACAGTGGCTCGGAGTTATTACCATCATGGATTAAAAAGCCCTCATTCAGTTATTTATAATCCTATAGATATTAAAAAGTATTCTCTACAAATTGATAGAATGGAATTAAGAGAGCACATGGGATTTGATAAGAATGATCAAATCATAATAAATGTGGGTAGGCTAATAGAATGCAAAGGCCAGAAATATCTGATTGAAATGATGCCGTTTTTATACCGTTTATTACCGCGCGTAAAACTTCTTATTGTTGGAGATGGGGCACAATATAATATTTTAACAAGATTGATAGATAAATATAATTTAAAGGGTACAGTTTACTTATTGGGTTATAGGCAGGATGTGCAAGAATTATTAAAAATGTCCGATTTATTCGTGTATTCTGCCCAATGGGAGGGTTTAGGCATGGCAGTGATAGAAGCCATGGCATCTGGAATCCCAGTTCTTGCGCATCCGTTACCGGCACTGAAAGAATATATTATCGATGGCAAGAATGGTTATTTTTGCGATGTTCATGACAGGGAATTATACGCAGAAAAAGCCTACAAAATATTGACTGATTCAACCACTACTGAAAAGATAGTCATTAATGCACTTAAGACTGTAGAAGAAACTTTTTCCGTTGAAAAAGTCGCGTTGAAATATATCAAGTTATATAAACAACTGATTAATATAGAATGACATTTGAAATTAAAAATATATGAAAGTTGTGTTATTTTCAAATACAAGCTGGTATCTATATAATTTTCGTCTGCCATTAATAAAAGTGTTAATGAAGCATGGTTATCAAGTAGTTACCATTGCACCTCAGGATGATTATACTCATAGGTTAACATCTGAAGGAATTGTCCATTACAATGCCCGGATCGATCGGAGGGGATTGACAATAATTCCCAATTTGAAAACTTTTATCTCTATTTACCGTTTATATCATCGTCTCAAACCAGATATCGTGATTCATTTTACAATTAAGCCGGTAATATTCGGAACTCTCGTAGCTAGAATATTTACCAAAGCAAAAATTATAAATAATATGACTGGATTAGGGTATGTATTTATAGGGACAACATTCTTACATTCAATATTGCGACCAGCTGTTCAATGGATATATAGATGTGTGCTAAAATTATCCAGTTTGCTGGTTTTTCAGAATCATGATGATCGCAACTATTTTATCAAGTCAAAAATAATAACCCCAAAAACACCTAGAAGTGTCATTATTAACGGTTCAGGAGTTGATATAAAAAAATTTTACCGAAATAAAAATAAAGATGCACAACCAGATGTTCATTTTATTCTGATCGCCCGTATGTTGTACGATAAGGGCATTCAGGAATATATTGATGCCGCTGAAGTCGTGCGGAATAAATATAATAATGTCGTTTTTCATCTGGTAGGCGATATTGATGAAGGCAATCCTACTGCAGTCACGTTACAGACAATAAACAAGTGGGTTGAAAGGAGAATCGTCAAATACCATGGTAAAGTCGATAATGTAATCCCTTTATTGGAAGATGTGGATGTTTTTGTATTACCATCATATAGAGAAGGACTTTCACGATCAATTATTGAAGCCATGGCAATGGAACTCCCTATTATTACTACTAACGTACCAGGATGCAGAGAAACCGTAGTAGAATATGAAAATGGTTTATTGGTCAGACCGCACAATGTCCCGGATTTAATCAATGCAATCACATATATGATTGAGAATCCGGAACAACGTTTAAAGATGGGGAAAAAGTCAAGACAAATTGCTGAAAATAAATTCGATGTTGAAATAATCAATAGAAAGTATATGAATTACTTGTCGAAGTTATGATAAAAGCACAGAATGATGATAATCTGGAATCAGGATAGCTGGGAATCACTCAGGGAATAAAAGAATGTGATCTTTAATGATTGTATAACTATGTCTAATGTATATCATGTTCATCATCCGGTTTTATACATCTCGACTAATCGATTTGAACTTTCAAAAACTGAAGGGCAACTTTTAAACAGGGAAATAATACGCTGGGCAATATCAAAAAGTTTTCGGAAAGACGATTTGCATGGGTTACCGGAAAATTTTCAGAAAGGTAATGAATTATGGAAAATTTACCCATCTAAATGTGAATTTGTGACGCAATCAACCCAATTATCCGGTAAATTAGATTACCCCCTTTCTCATTCTATGTATAAGATTTGGCAGGTAATCGAATCAAAGTATCCATTTATAGAAAATATTTACTGAGTGCAAGGATGAAAAAATGAATACCAGTTTAATTTTAGCGTACCATAGAGTGCTTCCTGATGAAATGGCTCGTTTGAGACGTCCCCTGGCAGTTAGTACAGAGCAATTCGAGAAACAGTTACAATGGTTAATAGAGCGGGGCTTGCATAGTTTGACATTATCAGAATATTCGGATATTTATTTATCGACAAAAAGAAAACCAGACGGTTGTTTCGTAATTACATTTGATGATGGCTATCGTGATAATTATTATTATGCATTTCCAATTTTAAAAAAATACAATGTAAAAGCGACCATCTTTTTGATTACTGAATCATTGTTCAATCCAACCGTAGTAAATCTTAAGTATAAGCCGGATATACATAATGTCGCAGAAATGGATAACATTATCACTTTGGAACAAATGAAAGAAATGGCTGATTACGGGATTGAATTTGGATCGCATACAATAACTCATCCGAGATTGGATGCTATAGGATTAGATGAAGCCCGGGGTGAGATTTATAATTCAAAAAAAGTCTTAGAACATTACCTTAATCACCAAGTTAAAACTTTCTGTTATCCTTATGGAGCATTCAATGAAAGTATTATGGCATTGGTGGAACAATGTGGATATCTATGTGCAGTAGTGACGCCCAATCGTCCAAAAATTCAAGAAAATCAATATGCCCTGAATCGGGTTGGTATATATTATCCGAACAATATATTAATATTTAAACTAAAAATTTCAAATTTATTTACACACTTACGTAAAATAAGGCTATGGTTTATATTGAAGCAGTTAGCAAGGTATATAAGGAGAATAAGGTAAATATCAGATTTATGATAGAAGAAAAGTTATGTTGGCTGATGTTAATATTCCTTTTTTTATTCAAGCAGTTAAAAAGACTTGACCATTTAAAAAAAAAATCGTACATTAAAGTTGTATGAGAGAAGAGGATAAAGACTAAAGAAACTTGGTACTGCAGCTGATTCTTTAGGTAATCCAAAGTCAACAACTTTAACGAAACAGCAAATTCAGCATTGAGGCTGAGATTTTAATATTAAGATTTAGGATTTTTGATTGAAAAACGAAATGATATACTTATCTATTATTGTGGTTTTTTTGGTGACTTATCTCGGCGCGCTAATATTGACCAATCTAGCCCGCAAAGTAGCGCAACGTTACCATATTGGTGACCTTCCCGATGAACGCAAAGTTCATAAGACCTTCATGCCCTATTTAGGGGGAGCAGCTATTCTGATGTCAGTCATCTTGGGGGTGGTGGTATCCATCTATATGCTGCCGGAGGTAGCTGGTCCGGTGCCACGCCGCTATTATTTTTTAGGGATTACTTCAATAGCTATTGCGCTAGTAGGTTTGTATGATGATTTAAAGAATCTGCGTTTTTCCACCAAGTTTTACTTTCAAATCATGGCTGCTCTGATTGTCATTTACGGTGGCTTACATTTCTCGACGATTTATATTCCTTATATCGGTGATGTCTATTTAGGCTGGGGTGGATATTTATTTACGCTATTGTGGATTATTTTCGTTACGAACGCCATTAATCTCCTCGACGGGCTAGATGGTTTGGCTGCTGGTGTGACGTCGATTATCTACTGTACTTTTGCCATCATTGCGTTGCATAGTGGTCGGACGCTGGTGGCCTTGATAAATTTGCTGTTGGTTGCTG
>Ga0067045_1032357_pt1 | contig 10356 bp, 8 predicted proteins | sample TerdegcTABiofilm_FD_59184 | JGI IMG/M metagenome (GOLD analysis project Ga0067045, IMG submission 59184) | Combined Assembly of (Gp0054472, Gp0054536) Wastewater bioreactor microbial communities from Singapore -Terephthalate degrading... | reverse complement strand
CAGGGCCACACGCTGGCGCTGGCCGCCCGACAGCCTTGCCGGCCATTCGTTTTCACGGTCGGCCAATCCCACCTGCGCCAGCACCTTGCGGCCCTGCTCGCGCGCTGAATCGGGCAGACCCAGAATCACGTTGTCCAGCACCCGCTTCCAGGGCAACAAACGCGCATCCTGAAACATGATGCGCGTATCCCCGCTCTGCTGGCCCTCGCCCCCATCGATCAGCAACTGCCCGGCGCTGGCCTTCTCCAGCCCCGCGACAAGGCGCAGCAAGGTGGATTTTCCGCAGCCGCTGCGCCCCACGATGGCGATGAACTCACCGGGCCGGACATCGAGCTGCACCTGCTTGAGCACTTCACGCTCGCCATAGCGCTTGGTCAGCTGCAGGGTCTGCAAATGCACACCCTGGGCCACTTTCTGCGGCACATCCGGCTGCTTGCTGCTGCCCTGCTGATCTGCTTCCTCATCCTTGGTCCGCTGCCACAGCTTCCCACTCGCCTGCAAGGCCTCGGCCTCGTCCCAGGAGGCCTCCCAGGCCACCAGCGGCTGACGCGCATTCAGCGCACCTGCACCCACCAGCGACTGCGTCAAACGACTCCACAAACTACTCATCGCAAGCTCCTCTCATTCTTGAAACCGACACGCACCAACCCAGAGACGCCTAGCAAGGGCCTAGGCGGCCCCGCCGCCCCGCAGCGAAGGCGTCGTCCCCCTCCGGGGGAGGCCGCGAAGCGGCTCAGGGGGCTCCATAGCTCGGATGCCAGCGCAGCCACCAGCGCTCCAGGGAACGGGCAAACACATCGGCCAGCTTGCCCAGAATCGCGTAGAGCAGAATGCCCACCAGCACCACATCGGTCTGCAGAAATTCGCGTGCATTCATGGTCAGGTAGCCGATGCCGGCCTGCGCCGAAATCGTCTCGGCCACGATCAGAATCACCCACATCAGTCCCAGCGAAAAGCGCAGGCCCACGAGGATGGAGGACAGAGCCCCCGGCAACACGATGTCGCGGTACAGCTGCCAGCGTGTGAGGCCGTAGCTGCGCCCCATCTCGATCAGACCCGGGTCCACATTGCGGATGCCGTGGAAGGTGTTGAGATAGATGGGGAAGAACACTGAAATGCTGATCAGGAACAGCTTGGCCGACTCGTCGATGCCGAACCACAGAATGACCAGCGGAATCAGCGCCAGCGCAGGGATGTTGCGCACCATCTGGATCGTGGAATCAAGCAGCGTCTCGGCCCAGCGCAGCGAACCCGTGAGCAGGCCCAGCAGCAGGCCCAGGCTGCCGCCTATGGCCAGCCCTGCCAGCGCGCGCCCGGCACTGACCTTGACATGCGTCCAGAGCTCGCCCGACTCGGCCAGCGTCCAGGCCGCGCGCAGCACATCCAGCGGTGCGGGCAGCACCCGCGTGGACAGCCAGCCCCAGGCCGATGCAGCCTGCCAGAGCGCGATCAGCGCGACCGGCAGCAGCCAGGGCAACAGCCGCAAGGCGAACTGGCGTGTCAGCAGCTCCAGGCGCGGCACCGGCGGGCGTGCAGGCTGGACCGCAGCCTGCAACGTCAGCGTTTGAACATCACTCATGCTCTCTCCTTCAGCTTTGCGATACCCGGACCTGCTCGCGCTCTGCAGCAGCGGCTCCCGAAGCAGCGGCTCGCGGCGAGTACAGATTGGCCACGGTCTCGCCAAACGGACCGCCGGGGTTGCCGCCGCCGAGCTTTTGCTGCACGTTGACGGGCAGCAGCGGGAAGACCAGCTCGGCGAAGCGATAGGCTTCCTCGAGATGCGGGTAGCCCGAGAGCACAAAAGTGTCTATGCCCAGATCGGCATATTCCTTGATGCGATCGGCCACGGTCTGGGCACTGCCCACCAGAGCCGTCCCTGCACCGCCACGCACCAGACCCACACCGGCCCAGAGATTGGGGCTGATTTCCAGATCCTTGCGGCTGCGCTTGGTACCGCCTGCGTGCAGCTGGGCCATGCGGCGCTGGCCTTCGGAGTCCATGCGCGCAAACGCGGCCTGGGCCTGGATCACGGTCTCGTCCTGCAGACGGCTGATCAGTCGCTCGGCATCGGCCCAGGCCTCTTCATCGGTCTCGCGCACGATCACATGCAGACGAATGCCGAACTTGACCTGGCGGCCATGGCGCTCGGCCTTCTCGCGCACATCGGCAATCTTTTTGGCGACTTCGGCTGGCGGCTCGCCCCAGGTCAGATAGGCATCGACCTGCTCTGCCGCCAGCTCGTGGGCAGCGGGCGAAGAGCCACCGAAATAAACAGGCGGATAAGGCTTTTGCAGCGGCGGAAACAGCAGCTTGGCGCCCTTGACCTGCAGATGCCGGCCTTCGAAATCCAGCGACTGACCCTCATGGCTACGCGCCAGAATTTCGCGCCAGATCTCGATGAACTCGGCCGATTGCTCGTAGCGCGTCGCATGGTCGAGAAACACGCCATCGCCCTCCAGCTCGGCCTGATCGCCGCCTGTGACCAGGTTGATCAGCAGACGTCCACCCGAGAGGCGGTCAAAGCTGGCCGCCATGCGCGCAGCCAGGCTGGGCTGATGCAGTCCGGGACGCACGGCCACCAGGAACTTGAGGCGCTTGGTGACGGGCAGCAGGCTGGACGCCACTACCCAGGGGTCTTCGCAGGAGCGGCCCGTGGGAATCAGCACGCCTTCGTAACCCAGGCTGTCGGCCGCCACGGCCACCTGCTTGACATAGTCATGGCTCAGCTGGCGTGCGCCTTCACTGCTGCCCAGGTAGCGGGCATCACCATGGGTGGGAATGAACCAGAACACTTGCATGACGAAATCTCCTTGAACCTGATTTAGAGCCTGGATGCCACGGCGGGCGTGATGGATGAAGCGGCTGGGCTTGTCTGGCCATGGATGGCGTATTCCGCCGCCATGGGCTGCCAGACGATGTCAGCCACCTTCACCTGGCGCGGAATCACGCCCAGGCGAAAAAAGGCGTCGGCCACGCGCTGCTGCTCGACCACCATGGCGGGATTGAGCAGCGTGGTCGGCGAGCTGGGCCTGCGGCCGATGAAGCGGCTGACCACATTCGCGTCCAGACCGCTGAAGGCGGCCAGCAGCTGCACGGCCTCCTTGCGCGAGGCCTGCACCAGCTGGTCGGCACGCGTAAGCTCGTCGAACAAGGCCTTGATGAGCTGGGGATGGTGCTCGACCAGGCCACGCGAGGCCAGATAGAACGAGTTGTTGCCCGTCAGCCCCTCTCCGCTGCTGAGCACGCGTGCTCGGATGCTCTGCTCGGTGGCCGCGTAAAACGGGTCCCAAATGGCCCAGGCATCGACACTGCCGCGCTCGAACGCCGCGCGCGCGTCGGCCGGAGCCAGGTAAACGGGCTGGATGTCGGCCCAGGCAATACCGGCCTTGTCCAGCGCGCGCACCAGCAGGTAGTGGGCGCTCGAGCCTTTTTGCAGTGCCACACGCCGGCCCTTGAGGTCGGACAGTGACTTCAGCGGCGAGTCGGCCAGCACCAGAATGGCCGAGCTTTCGGGCTTGGGAGGCTCAGCCCCGACATAGCGCAGGTCCTTGCCGGCAGCCTGGGCAAACACGGGCGGCGAATCGCCGGTCAGGCCGAAGTCCAGGCTGCCGGCCGACAGCGCCTCCAGCAGCTGCGGCCCCGCCGGAAACTCCAGCCAGCTGATCCTGGTGGCCGGAAAGCGCTTTTCCAGCACGCCATGCTGCTTGAGCACGACCAGATTGACGGCCGACTTCTGATAGCCGATGCGCAGCTGGGCCGGTGCCGCCACGGCCGGCGTAGGCTGGGCCAGCGCATCGTCGGCGTAATAGGCAGCCAGGGTCCAGCTGAAGGCCGTGGTGCCCAGCAGCTGCAGCGCCTGACGGCGACCGCGCCGGAAACGGGGTGGAGTGGATGCAGAACTCATGGCGGTGGCGGCCTGTCTCAGCGGCTGGCCAGCAGATCCACGGGAGCTGCATGCAGCAGATTGAGCTTCTTGGGGATCAGCTTGAGATCGAAGAAGGTATCGGCAATCTTTTGCTGCTCGCCCAGGATTTCGGCATTCACGGCCTTGGTGCCGAATTCGGTACGGTTCAGATACAGCTCGGTCACGGCGGTGTCCAGGCCCAGGATCTGCGACAGCTCTGCCGCTGCTGCGCTCTTGTTCTTGCTGGCCCAGGCATCGATGGCGGCGATTTCCTCGATCGCGATGCGCAGCACATCGGCATTGCGGCTTGCATAGTCGCGCGAGGTGAAGTAGTAGGCACGGTTGTTGACCACGCCCCTGGCATCGGCCAGCAAGCGCGCATCCAGGGTCTTCTGGGCCGAGGCCAGGAACGGATCCCAGATCACCCAGGCATCGACCGAGCCCTTCTCGAAGGCGGCCCGCGCATCGGGCGGCGCCAGAAAGACCGACTGCACATCGCCGTACTTGAGACCATGCTTTTCCAGCAGCTTGACCAGGAAGTAATGGACGTTGGAGCCCTTGTTGTAGGCAATGCGCTTGCCCTTGAGGTCGGCCACGCTGCGGATCGGCGAGCCCTTGGGCACGATCACGGCTTCCAGACCGGGCCGCGCCACGGTGGCACCGGCATAGACCAGGGGTGCACCGGCGGCCTGGGCAAAGATCGGCGGAGCCTCGCCCACATCGCCGAAGTCGATGGAGCCCACATTGAGCGCCTCCAGCTGTACGGGGCCAGCGTTGAACTCGACCCAGCGCACGGCCACGCCCAGCGGACTCAAGCGCTTTTCCAGCGTGCCGCGATTCTTGAGAATCGACAACCAGCCTTTTTGATGGCCCACGCGCAGCACGCGCGGAGCGCCTGCCGTGCCATTGCCCTGCTGCGCATGCAGACGCCCCGAAGCCAGGGCCAGGGCAGAAACAGCCGTCCCCGCCAGCCAATGGCGGCGCGAGGCACTTGGCAGTTGCGACGAAATAGCCGATGAAGTGTTGTTGCGATCGGTCATGAGAAATCAATCCTTGGAGTTCCCAGTCCACACACTTCAGGCATCTCTTGGGCCTGATTTCAGGCGCAGCTCGGCCTTCTCAGTGCGGGGACTGCTATCAAAAAAAGAGACATGGGGAAATGGGCACCGCCCCATCAAAGGACAGCAAGCAAGGGCCCCCGCAGCGAGGCTGTCGTCCCCCTCGGGGGAAGCCGCGTGGCAGCTCAGGGGGGCGTTAATTCAAACGCTACATCGCACATCGGCGAAGGCGATGCTCTCAAAGTCATTGGCGGCTGCCCACTGGGCACTGCGGCGCAGGTCGGTGGCCAGCAGCTGGGCGGCATCCTCGACGCGCTCGGCAATCTCGGGAGCCAGGCCGTAACCGCCCTCGGGCAGCAGCGGCACGCCCTGGTCGGTGGCATAGATACCCGGCAGGATATGCCGCGCTCCCAGCGACTGCAGCACCGGGCGCAGTGCGTAGTCCAGCGCCAGCATATGGTGGGGGCTGCCGCCCGTGGCCAGGGGCAGGACCAGCTTGCCCTTGAGCGCGGTCTGCGGCAGCACATCGAGAAAGACCTTGAGCAGACCGCTATAGGCTGCCTTGTAGACGGGGGTGGCCACCACCACCGCATCGGCCCGGGCCACGCGCTCGGTCACGGCACGAATCTCGGCATGATCGAAGCGGGCATGCAGCAGGGCTGCGGGGTCCAGCTGGTTGAGCTGCAGCACGGACTCGGTGTTCAGACCCTGGGCCTGGAGACGCACGGCCACGGCATTGAGCAGGGCACTGGAGCGCGAGGGCTGCGAGGGACTACCGGCAATCAGCAAAATCGACATGGGCTTGGCTCTATCTTTTTGTCATTGCAAAGACAGGAGCACTCATCGCTCTCCCGTCCTGCGTTTCTCTTATTTCTTGGTGTAGATCTGATCAAAGCTGCCGCCATCGGCGAAGTGGGCCTTGTCTGCCGCTGCCCAGCCGCCAAAAGCCTTGTCGATGGTGAACAGCTCCAGCTTGGGGAACTGGCTCGCGAACTCGGCGGCCACCTTGGCATCGGTCGGACGGTAGAAGTTCTTGCCGGCGATGCGCTGGGCCTCTTCGGAGTACAGATACTTCAGATAGGCCTCGGCCACGGTGCGCGTGCCCTTTTTATCGACCACCTTGTCGACCACGGCCACCGAAGGCTCGGCCAGGATGGACAGCGAAGGTGCGACGATCTGGAACTTTTCTGGGCCGAACTCCTTGAGCGCCAGATAGGCCTCGTTCTCCCAGGCCAGCAGCACATCGCCCAGACCCCGCTGCACAAAGGTCACCGTGGAGCCGCGCGCGCCGGTGTCCAGCACGGGCACGTTCTTGTAGAGCTTGGTGATGAAGTCCTTGGCCTGTGCATCGCCGCCGTATTTGCGCTTGGCAAATTCCCAGGCCGCCAGATAGTTCCAGCGTGCACCACCCGAGGTCTTGGGGTTGGGCGTGATCACCTGGATGCCGGGCTTGACCAGATCGTCCCAGTCCTTGATACCCTTGGGATTGCCCTTTTTGACCAGGAACACGATGGTGGAGCTGTAGGGCGCGCTGTTGTGCGGCAGGCGCTTTTGCCAGTCGGCCTTGACATTGCCGTTCTTGACCAGGGCGTCGATATCGCCGGCCAGGGCCAGCGTGGCCACGTCGGCCTCGATGCCGTCGATGATGGAGCGTGCCTGCTTGCCCGAGCCGCCATGCGACTGCTTGATGGTCACATCCTGATTCTGCGTGGCCTTCCAGTGCTTGGCGAACGCCTGGTTGTAGTTCACATAGAGCTCGCGTGTCGGGTCGTAGGATACGTTGAGCAGTTGCACGCCGGTTTGCGCAAAAGCGGGCAATGTGGGCAGAGCCGAGAGGGTCAAGCCAGCAATCAGACCGGCAGCCAGAGGAAACTTGATAAAGTTGCGACGATTTTTCATTGGACTGTGTTCTTGGAGTGAATGGATAACGGGCTTCTGCCCCGTTGCTGCGCATTCTTGAGCCGCATTCTTAAAACTCAAACTACTAAGATTTCAGTTTGTTATTACCCAAACATCTGAGATCAACCAAGAGGACCCTACACATGGCACGTACCGTTCACTGCATCAAGCTTGGTCAAGACGCTGAAGGCCTGGATTTCCCTCCTGCCCCCGGCGAACTGGGCAAGCGCATCTATGAAAGCGTGAGCAAGCAGGCCTGGGCCGACTGGCTCAAGCACCAGACCATGCTGATCAATGAAAACCGCCTGAACCTGGCCGATGCCCGTGCCCGCCAATACCTGGCCCGCCAGATGGAAAACCATTTCTTTGGCGGCGGCGCAGATGCCGCAGCAGGCTACGTGCCTCCCAGCGCCGAGTAAGTTCGGTCGACCTGGACACCAAGCCCCCTGGCCCAGGCCTCGGGGCTTTTTTCTTGCGGGCTGCCGAACAGCCAACCGGTGAGAGCAAGGGCGCGCCCAGGCAGCCCAGGGGCACCCGAGGCTGACAGCCGCAAGACCGCTCAAACCCAATTGATACAGGTATTAACCCGAATAAAGTCGTTGGAACTGGCTAGAATCGCGCCCATCCCGCGGGAGAGCGGAACCTGTCAACGGTTCCCGCCGAAGGCGCAAACTCCCATAATCGCTCAGGCAATAAGTACCGCAGGTGGGTCTGACAGGACCCGGATATCGCCAACTGGAGAGCAGCCCGCGACCACAAGTCTGCAGGGCTCACCGAAGGGGCAAGCATGCGCACCGCGAAGGCGCCCATGTGCAACTCTCAGGTAAAAGGACAGCGGGAGAGGCAAGCCGGACACTCCCGCTGATGCGAGTGGCTGGTCTATTTTCAAGTGCCTTCATGCTTCCCTCCATCTCTTTGCTGGACTCGTTCCAGGCCTCCAACTTCACCGTCATGCTGGTCATCTATCTGGTGGCCATTACCGCCGAAGCCATGTCCGGCGCCCTTGCTGCAGGCCGGCGCAATATGGATATCTTTGGCGTCGTGGTCATCGCCTTCGTCACCGCGCTGGGGGGTGGCACCATCCGCGACATGGTGCTGGGCCATTACCCCATAGGCTGGACTCAGCACCCCGAATATGTGTATCTGGTCATCAGCTTCGGCCTGCTGACCACGGTGATCGCCCGCCATATGCACCGCCTCAAGCAGGTGTTTCTGCTGCTGGACGCCATGGGCCTGATCGCCTTTTCGCTGATCGGCTGCAATACCGCGCTGGAACTGGGCTACCCGACCATCGTCATCATCATGGCCGGCATGATTACCGGCATCAGCGGCGGCATTTTGCGTGACGTGCTCTGCAACCAGGTCCCCGTGGTGTTCCGCCGCGAGCTGTATGCCAGCGTGTCGCTGTCCGTATGCCTGATGTTCCTGGGCCTGCGCTATCTGGAGGTAAGCTCCAATATCAGCACCCTTGTCTGTTTTGCAGGCGGTCTGGCCTTCCGTCTGGCCGCGATTCGTTTCAAGTGGCGCCTGCCAGTTTTCTCTTACCAGCAGCGCTGGGAGTGATCGAGACTCCCCCTGTGGCGCTGTGCGCCTTCCCCCTCTCTTGCTGCGCAGAAGGGGGACGCAGCCATCGCTGCGGGGCGGCGGGGCCGCTAGGCCCTTGCTTGGCTGCTCTGACCTAGACTGCGCCATGCATTACCCATGTAGTTTCACTTTCCATGTCTGAACCCATCACATGGATGCCGGATGGCACCCCCTACAACACCCGATTTGGCGACCGCTATCACAGCGAGCTGGGCGGCCTTGACCAGGCCCGACAGGTCTTTCTCGGCGGCTGCGGTCTGCCTGCGGCCTGGGCCGATGCGGCTCAGTGGCGCATTCTGGAAACCGGCTTCGGCTTGGGCCTGAACTTTCTCGTCACCTGGGCGGCATGGAAAGCCGACCCGAAACGCCCGCGCATGCTGCATTTTGTCTCGGTGGAAGCCCACCCGGTCTCGCGCGAGGATCTGCTCAAGTCCTTGCCCGCCGACGAGACACTGCGTCCGCTTGGCGAGCAGCTGGCCGCGCAATGGTGGGGGCTGCTGCCCGGCGTGCACCGCCTTTCGTTCGACGACGGCCAGGTGCTGCTGACGCTCTATATAGGCGACGCCAAGACCATGTTGCGCAAGCAGCAGCTGACGGCAGACAGCGTGTACCTGGATGGCTTTTCTCCCCAGCTCAACCCCGAGATGTGGGACGAAGACGCCATGAAGAACATTGCCCGCCATTGCCGCCGGGGCACCCGGCTGGCCACCTGGTGCGTAGCCGGACATGTGCGCCAGGCGCTCAAGGCTCAGGGTTTTGAAGTCAAGAAGCGCGCCGGCGTGCCACCCAAGCGCCATAACCTGCATGCGGCCTACAACCCGGCCTGGGAACCGCGCCATCGCAGCGACGGCCTGCCTGCGCCGGTGAGCCAGGCCGGTCGCTGTCTGGTGCTGGGTGCGGGTCTGGCCGGTGCCGCCGCCGCCGCCAGCCTGGCCAGGCGTGGCTGGGAAGTGACCGTACTGGATGCGGCGGCCGCGCCTGCTGCAGGGGCCTCGGGCCTGCCTGCCGGCCTGTTCTGCCCGCATATTTCGCCCGACGACAGCGTCCTGTCACGCCTGTCCAGAAGCGGCGTGCGCACAACGCTACAGAATCTGCAGCAACTGAGCCAGGCAAACAAACTGCAGCCTGCCCGAGACTGGGCTCATGGCGGGGTGCTCGAACACGACCTGAACGAGCCTTCCCATCTGCCCAGGTCATGGCTGCAGCCCGGAAGCGATACCTACCCCTGGGGTCTGCACTGGAGCGCGCCCGTGCAGCCGGATCAGCTGGCTGCGGCCCATCTGCCCGCAGACAGTCAGGCTGTCTGGCATGAGCAGGCGGGCTGGGTGCGCCCTGCACAACTGGTGCAGGCGCTGCTGCAATCCCCCGGAATTCATTGGCAAGGTCATGCTTCGGCCTCAAGGCTGCTGCGCGATCCGCTGCGCCAGCTCTGGCAAGTGCAGGATGCCCAGGGCCAGACCCTGGCCGAAGCCCCGATGCTGGTGCTGGCCCTGGGCCCGGATACCAGGCCCTTGCTGCAGGCTAGCGGGCTGGCGGCAGGCGAATGGGAGCTGCAAGCCATACGCGGCCAGGTCAGCGTGGCCGAGCATGATGCCGGGACGCTGGCAGCCATGCCGCCCTTCCCCGTCAACGGTCACGGCAATCTGGTGCCGGACTTTCCCTCGGCCGACCGGGCCGGCGCGCACCAGTGGATCATGGGATCGACCTTCGAGCGCGATGTGACCGAGCTGCCGCCCACCGCCGACGACCAGCAGGCCGCCCATGCCAGCAATGGCGAAAAGCTGGCCGCTTTGCTGCCCGGATGCAGGCAGGCGCTGCGCTCCTTCTTCGATGCTGAGCAGCGACCCGCCACCTGGGCGCGCCTGCGTTGCGCGGCCTATGACCGTCTGCCGCTGGCAGGCCCTGCCGGGC
>Ga0067045_1032368_pt1 | contig 10361 bp, 8 predicted proteins | sample TerdegcTABiofilm_FD_59184 | JGI IMG/M metagenome (GOLD analysis project Ga0067045, IMG submission 59184) | Combined Assembly of (Gp0054472, Gp0054536) Wastewater bioreactor microbial communities from Singapore -Terephthalate degrading... | reverse complement strand
CCTCGGAGCAGATTTCGTCACTCTGACGTCTTCTCAGCAGGAGCTTTTCTAGCGATCCAGGCTCATGCTCTCACGCCTTCAGGAAAGGCAGCTCGCGTGGCGTATGGCCGCTCAGCTTGGCGATGGCGTTGGCAAAAGCGGGGGCCAATGGCGGCACACCCGGCTCACCCATACCCGTGGGTGCATCAGCACTCGGCACGATATGCACGCTGATCGCGGGCATATCGGTCAAGCGTGCCACAGTGTAGTCATTGAAGTTACCTTGCTCCACTTGCCCATCTTTGAATGTGATGGCCGCTCCAGGCAAGCACATGCCGAGACCCATCAAGGCACCACCCTGCACCTGAGCCTCGACACTTCGAGGGTTCACCGCCAGATTGCAATGCACGCCAGCTGTAACCCCATGCAGCTTGGGAGCGCCGTCCTTCATCGATGCTTCGACCACATAGGCAACCACCGAGTCAAAAGACTGATGGACGGCCACGCCCCAGGCTCTGCCTTCGGCCAGTTGGCGCTTTCCGTAGCCCGACTTTTCGACTGCCAGTTGCAACGCGGCCTTGTGACGCGGATGCCTGTCGCCGAACTGTTGCAGCCTGTATGCGACAGGATCTTGCTTTACAGCTCGGGCGATTTCGTCCATCAAGGTCTCCATCACATAAGCGGTGTGTGTGGAGCCCACGCTGCGCCACCAGAGAACCGGCGCATTGAGTTCGGGGTGATGCACCGACAGTCGCATCGGTAAGTCGTACGGCTCTTTCATTCCTTCAACCGTCGTGGTGTCCACTCCGTTCTTGACCATGAAGCCTTCAAACGCCGTGCCTTTGGCAAGCGACTGGCCTACGATCACATGGTCCCAGGCGATCACCTTTCCGCTACCGTCAAAACCTATCTCGGCGCGATGCACATGCATAGGTCGGTAATAGCCTCCTTTGACATCGTCCTCTCGACTCCAGACCATGCGAACCGGGGCATCAATACCAGATGTTCTAGCGGCCTTGGCAATCTCGCAGGCTTCGGCCACGTAGTCACTGCGCGGGTTGGCACGACGACCGAAACCGCCCCCTGCCATCTGAACATTGACTCGAACATTCTGAGGAGCCACGCCAAGCACGCGCGCCGCAGTTGCAACTTCCCAGCCCGGAGCCTGTGTGCCCAACCAAAGTTCAACCTTGGCATCCTTGCCTGCACCTGTCACACGCACTGTGCAGTTCAACGGCTCCATCGGCGTATGGGCAAGGTAGGGGAATACATACTCGGCACTGATTTTGTGCACAGCACCGTTGAGTGCCGAAACAACGGCATCAAACTTGAGCGCGCCCGGCTTTTTGGCCAGTTCACGATACTGCGCCAGTTGCCGAGCAGAATCGACTTTGCCAACCGCGCTGCTGTCCCACTGGATTTTCAGGGCATCGCGTCCCTGCTTGGCTGGCCAGTAACCATCGGCCAGCACAGCAACCAACTCGCCACCCCATACGCTGGGCACACGAAGCACCGCACGCACGCCCTTGATGGCTTTGGTTGCCGAATCGTCCACCGATTGAATCTTGCTTCCATACACTGGCGGATGTGCCACAAGTGCAGTCAACATTCCCGGCAGATGCATGTCAATGCCATAGGACTGTCTGCCGCTGGACTTGATGCGTGCGTCGAGCCGCCCCGTGGCATGACCAATGATGCGAAAGTCTTTGACGTCCTTGAGCTTCACCTGCTGCGGAACAGGCATCTTCATGGCCTCATCCGCCAACTCGCCGTAGCCCAGCTTCTTGCCTCGAGGCCCGATCACCTGCCCTGCCTGAGTGCGCAAGGACTGAGGGTCCACACCCCAGCGTTTGGCAGCCGTGGCCAGCAGCATGGAGCGGGTACGCGCCCCCAGTTCACGATACTGGACATACGAGTTCTTGATGGCAGTGGAGCCGCCCGTGAGATGCATTCCCATGACTGGATCCACATAAGCGGGATCGGCATTGCCGTGCACGCTATTCATCTTGGACCAATCGGCGTCCAGCTCTTCGGCCAGAACCATGGGCAGGCCGGTTTGCACACCTTGACCGAACTCCAGACGGTTGATCGTTACCGTCACCGTGCCATCACGATCAATCTTCACAAAAGCCGACGGCTGCTGGGTGGGCTTGAGTACGTTTGCTGAGACCTGCTCGTTACCCTTCGCCTGTGCCAGTGCGGCGGGGGGAAATACGCCCAATGCAAAACCGGAGGCCGTCGCCAGCTTGAGGAAATCGCGTCGCTCGAGCTTGGCGCCTGCATCTATCGTGTCAGCCGCCAGAGCACGCAGACCTTTGGGCATGTCTGCAAGAAAATGGTTGGGTATAGGCATGGGATGTGCTCCTTCTCTCTTAGGCCGACAGGTTTTTGGCAGCATCGTGGATGGCAGCACGGATGCGTGCATAAGTTCCGCAGCGGCAGATATTGCCCGCCATGGCTGCATCGATATCTGCATCGCTGGGTTGACGATTGCTTTTGAGCAATGCCGTCGCACTCATGATTTGCCCACTTTGGCAGTAGCCGCATTGCGCCACATCGTTGCGAACCCACGCATCCTCGACAGCCTTTCCCACCTTGTCGGCAGCCTGCGCTTCGATGGTGTCGATTTTTTGCCCTTGCGCCGCCGATATGGGCGTAATGCAAGAACGGATGGCCTGGCCATTCAGATGCACAGTGCATGCTCCACACATGGCCATACCGCAACCAAATTTGGTCCCTGTCATACCCAGCGTGTCACGCAAGGTCCAGAGAATGGGTGTTGAAGGATCCACATCGGCCGATGCGGGCTTGCCGTTGAGAGTGAATTTGACAGGCATGGGGAGTGCTTTCTTATTTGCTTTTCAACACAGGAGCTGCCGCACGAGCACATGCGTCGCGCGAAGCAGAGGCAGTGTGCGCCAGGCAATGCAAAAGAAAAAGCCAAGCAATCTATTTAAGTTATTAAGTTTTACTTAAAAATAGAAGCCATGAAGCCCGAAATACTCGCCTATCTGGCTGCCTTTGAACAGGTAGCTCAGCATCGCAGTCTGACCTATGCCGCCCACGCCATCGGGGTCACACCGGCCGCACTGTCCCAGACGATCAAGAAACTGGAAACCCGTCTTGATGTACGCCTGTTCGATCGAACAACTCGCAGCCTCAACCTGACAGAAGCCGGAAGAATCTATCTGGAGCGCATTTCCCCGGCTCTCACCAACCTGCGCGAAGCGACCGAAGATCTTCAACTCCAAGCGGGCGTCGAAGGCGGCACGCTGCGCCTCACCATCTCTCATCCTGCTGGCCAGGTGCTCGTTGAGCCCATGCTCGCCGAGTTCTTTGCACTGCATCCGCACATTCACGTCGAGCTGGTCTATGACGACGGCTTTGTGGACATCGTGCGAGAAGGATTTGACGTCGGCATACGCAATGGAGAGTCACTGGAGGGCGATATGGTTGCCGTGCCACTCACACAGAATCTGACCATGTGTTTCGGCGCATCTCCTGCTTACCTCAGAACGCACGGCACACCCGAGCACCCCGATGAGCTGGAGCAGCATCTATGCATCAACTACCGCATGAGCAGCAGCGGTGCAGTCTACAAATGGGAATTCAATATCGACGGCAAACTGAGCGAGCGCTCCGTGAGCGGGCCACTGACAGTCAACCATAGCGACACGGCCATGCGCGCGGCCCTGGATGGCATCGGCGTGATTACCGGCTGGCGCGAATCCATGACCGATGCATTCAACACAGGCCAGTTGGTTGAAGTGCTGAAACCCTATTGGGCAAGCTTCCCGGGCTTTTATGCCTATTACCCCCACCGCACACACCTGCCTCTCAAGACCCGGATATTTCTTGATTTTCTGGTCCAGCATGTGCAGCGCAATGGCTTGTCCGAAACACCCCCGCGGGCACATGAGACCCTGACCGTGGCTTTTTCTGGTGTATTTCTTAATCGGTGACTTCTCGTCATTTATACGTTTAAGTCTGATGTCCCGTCGCCGGATATTCTTCAAAGGACGGAAATCCCCCTGCGGTGGCGTGGCAACGATAGTTGCTACTCATGTCCGCATCGCGAGCTACCGGTCAACGCAGGTTTCTGGCAAGCAGGCGACAATGAATGTCAGCTCCGACCCGATGATTTGCTTGAAGTCCGCTATCACAGCTCAGGAACAAGCACTGAAGACCCAATGCTGCCGTTCAATCCAAGCAAGAGCAGATCCTGCGTGACGTGCGTATTCCGGTTGGATTGACCGCCTGTGCCGGTTGAGGCTGACCAGTCTGCTGGTCGTGACCGACTGAGTGAGGAAACGAAGGGCAGGTCCAGGCTGATCTGAGCCATTCACGGTTCGGTGCTTGAGCGGTAGCAATGGCCAACACCAGCCGTCGAAGGCTGCTGGTCCTGAACGGCCGCTTCACCCTCGGGACCGGCCACTCGATTGCGCGGTTTGCCACGCACTGGCTCGAAGGACCGCTTCAGCGTGCCCCGGCAGGCTCGTGTCGACCCAATTCGGTCGTTCGTAAGATCACTAGCCAGTGTCTGCTCTGGGCGGGAGTGGTCACTCGACACTAGGCAATCTGGACAAAGTTTGGCCGCAAGTTTGCATGTCGGTTAGCCTGTGACTCAACACCGAACACAAGTCTGAGCTTCACCGAGAGCCACCATCGCATCAGTGAGCTGGGCCATGTATTGCGACATCGCTCGGCCATCACCCGATTGCATACCCACGAATGCACCGTCGAAGCCTGCGACACCGAAGAATGCCAATGCATTCGCCAACTCATCAGCGACCTTCTCGCCCTTGTCGTTAAAGGACATCCGAATCATGTGTCGCATGTAGTCGAGACCCTCTTTACGGATCTCGGCGATCGTTTGCATTGCTTCGGGAGCATCTGTGGCCTCGCTGCTCATAACCAGCAGCAGCAGCAGACGAAGAAAGTCCTCTCGATGCACAAAGACTTCACCAGTCTTGTGCAGGTACCAACCAAGTCGCTCACGTGGCGTTCCACCTTCCGGGGGCGGCTGATGAGCATCGCGCATCGCAGCGAAGAACTCCCTCGCGCCACGCGCCATCACTTCGGACAGCAGACCTGCCTTTGACTCGAAATGGTGATAGATCGCGCTCTTGGGAATGCCGCTTTCCTGCACTAGTGCGGACATCGATGTGCCTGCATAGCCACGCGTAGCCATCACTTTGGCTGCTGCATCAAGTATCTCCTGACGCGAACGTTGCCCCCGTCGATTTCCATTGTTTTTGCTCTCTTCCATATGTGCAGTGTATGTGCCTGGCAGCTTCACATGCATCACCTAGAAGCATTTGCCATGTATACACCTGCCCCCTCTCAGAACGTGCGAACAATTAATAAGTATGCACATTAAACGCATACATCAAAACCCTTAAGGGTTCTTGCTGATCACAGATTATGGACCAATCGGTACATTCTTGTTTTGTACCGATTGGTCCAATCTAATCCATGTCAAAGCATGCTTGATCTGAGCGTCATGACTGGCACCAACGGTTGCGAACTCAGGAGACAAGCTAAATGACCACCAAGACCTACGACGCAGACGTTGCCATCGTCGGCTATGGCCCGACAGGGCTGATCGGCGCGCTAACCCTCGCCAACAAAGGCGTATCTGTGATTGCGCTGGAGCGTGAGCAAGACATCTATCAACGAGCCCGTGCTGTGACGGTCAACGATTGGACGATGCGCATCTTCCAGGACCTGGGAATTGATGAGCGCATCGAGAAAGTCATAGATCCACAGCGCGCGCTTCGCTGGATCACCTATGACGGCACGGAAATCATGCGAGTGGAGCACCCACCGAGCACCTTGGGTCGCAAGCCGCGCTTCTACAACATCTACCAACCCACCATGGAGGCTGAACTGCGCCGCTGCGGTGATGCCTACGGGGAGCGCCTACAGGTCCGGTACGGCGCTGAAGTCATCGCTATCGAGCAAGACGCTGACGGCGTGACGCTGACCAGCCATGACAAAGCAACTGGCAAGCTGAGTTCCGTGCGGGCACGCTACGCGATTGCCGCCGACGGGGGCTCCAGCCCCTGCCGTGGGATGCTCGGGATAGATCTGTTGGGTGACACCAATGACGTGACGTGGGTGGTCATCGACTGCCGCGTCAAGCGCTGGTGGCCTGATCGTGATTTTCTGACTTTCTGGTCTGACAAAAACCGCCCTGTGGTTGATATCGCGCTCTCGGCTGGCAATCACCGCTGGGAAATTCCTCTCACGCCAGGCGAGACACCGGCCGACTACCCATCCAGCGCAGAGGTCTGGCCACTGCTCAATGCCTTGGGCGTTACGGAAGACGATGTCGAGATTCACCAGCACGCGTTCTACAAACACCATGTACGTATGGCCGACACGTGGCGCAAGGATCGTGTCTTCCTGGCCGGTGATGCCGCTCACTTAATGCCCCCATGGGCAGGCGCTGGCATGCAGACAGGCATGCGTGATGCTTTTAATCTTGGTTGGAAGATGGCTCGCGTCATCAAGGGCGAGCTGTCCGAGAGTTGGCTCGACACCTATGAAACGGAACGCCGCCCCAATGCGGTCTTCTACACCAATCTGGCCGTAGCTCTGGGACGGGTAATCAAGCAGGAGGCTAGTGCCGAGGAGATCGAAGCCCTCCATGCGGTGCCCACCGAGACAGTCACGCCCTACGAGCCACCACTGATCGCACCGCCTGCACTGGAGGCCGGATGGATACGTGGCGTCACGGGCGATGCCAGCATCGTCGGCCGAATGATTCCTCAGCCCATCGCGGGAGACACCTTCGGAAAGATGGCTCGCCTCGACGCTCTGCTGGGCGACGGCTTTGTCTTGTTGGGCGTCGATACGAATCCAGCTGACTTGCTGACCCCAGAAGAAAAAGCAGGCTGGGACGCGCTCAATGCTCGCTACCTCACGGTGCGCCCCAAAACCGCTTACACGCACGGTTCTGATGAGCTGGTGGATCTCGACAACGTGCTACTGCCTTGGCTACAGCGCTACGGAGTCAAAGCCATCGCAATACGCCCCGACAAGTTCGTAGCGGCAGCCGATACCAGTGGCCTCGCTGTGCCCGCCTGACACCTCCCGTAGTTCTGTAAGGAGACTCAAATGAGTAGCGTGAATCAACTTGCCTATGTGGGCATTGAGGCCAGTGACCTCGCCGACTGGGAGCGCTTCGGCGTCGACCTGCTGGGGATGCAGCTGGGCTCCAGGAGCTCTGACTCCCTGCAATTGCGCATGGATGACAAAGTCTATCGATGGTTGATACAGAAGGGCCCCGCAGACGATCTATCGCTCACCGGTTTTGAATGCGACAGCGATGCAGACCTCGATGCCATCGTTTCGCGGCTACAAGCCGCCGGCCACCAAGTACGGCAAGGCGACGAACTACTGGCGAAGCAGCGGCAGGTTCAGCGCATCTTTGTAACGGCGGACCCACTCGGGAATCGTGTGGAGCTGGTCACGGGATTCGCAACCGCAAGCACACCGTTCGTCTCCAAAGCGCTGAAATCCAGCTTTGTGACAGGCTTCGGCGGCGCGGGCCATCAGGTACTTATGGAGCGCGGCATGGATCGCCAGCAGTTGATGGACTGGTATGGGCTACTCGGTTTCAAACTGACCGACGTGATCGATGAGAAGTTGGCTCCCAACTTCATTGCCAGCGTGGCTTTCATGCACTGCAATGGTCGCCATCACACCTTGGCCCTGGCAAATATGCCGTTTCCCAAGCGCATTCACCACTTCATGGTCGAAGTGTCCTCAATGGATGACGTGGGTCATGCCTATGACCGCTGCATGGACGACCGAAGGCAGTTCGAGATGACGCTAGGCATGCACCCCAACGATCAGATGTTCAGCTTCTATGTCCGTACCCCTTCGGGCTTCAACGTGGAGTTCGGCTGGGGTGGCTTGGTCATTGATGAGCAGACCTGGCAGGTCCAGCACCTGGATCACCTCAGTAGCTGGGGACACCGCCACCCCAAGGCTGTAGCCGAGTTGCTGCAAGCCTGAGCCTCGACTTCATTTCGTTTACCCCAACGTCTCAAGGAGATACCAATGTCTATCACGCAAGCCAGCACCAGCCGAACCGTCAAAACTCGCGACTGGAACCTGCAATATTACGAAGCCGGTGAAGGTCACCCCGTCATCCTGTTGCATGGCAGCGGTCCGGGCGCCACCGGTTGGAGCAACTTCTCCGGCAACATTGAAGCGCTGGCACGCCAGTTCCGCGTGCTCGCGGTCGATATGCCAGGCTGGGGCCTGTCCGATGCGTGCACGGTCGACCGTCTCGATCATGTGGATGCAGTCATCCAGTTCATGGATGCCCTCGGTATCGAGAAGGCGGCCTTTGTCGGCAACTCCATGGGTGGCCAGACTTCTCTGCGTCTGGCCACCGAGTATCCGGAGCGCATCAGCCACCTCGTCACCATGGGCCCTCCCGTGGGCAAGATGCCTTCGCTGTTCGGAGCCGGCGACGGCCCCTCCGAAGGTCTGAAGGTTCTGATCCAGGCTTACCAGGACGCGACACCAGAGAACATGCGCCGTCTGGTTGAAATCATGACTTTCGACAAAGCGCGCTTTGCCACCCCCGAATTGACGAAAGCGCGCTCCGATGCGGCGCTGGCCCGCCCGGAACATCTGAAGAACTACGTCGCTGGACTGCCCCAGGGTGCACCGCTGCCTAAGTGGGTGGACCGCTCCAAACTGCCGCAGATCCAGATCCCCACGCTGCTGGTTCACGGTCGCGACGACCGTGTGGTCTCTTATGAGAGCTCTCTGTTTCTGCTCGCCTGCATCCCCAACAGTCGACTGGTACTGCTCAACCGATGCGGCCACTGGGCAATGATCGAACACGCCGAGGAATTCAACCGACTGGTTGCAGACTTCATCGCCAGCAACTAAGCACTTGCATAGGCCTGCTCCGCCGCGTGAATCGGAACAGGCCCGCTGCATGCAGAAATTCCAAAAATGGAGAACAGCATGAAACTGAAGACTCTTCTGTGTGCGAGCTTGCTGGTGGCCGCCTGGGCTGGCGGAACATCTGCGCAGACGCGACTTGTGACCCTTGGCACCCAGGGCGGCCCCCTGCCATCCACCACTCGGTCGCAGCCTGCCAATGCACTGATGGTGGGCAACAAGGTATATGTCATTGATGCGGGTGACGGTGTCCTGCGACAACTGTATGCAGCAGGCATAGATCTGCGCAAGGTCAGGCAGATCTTCATCACCCACGACCATGACGATCACAATGCCGGCTGGGGCTCCCTGCTGGGCGTGCAGTGGGACCTGGGAATATGGCCTGTCGATGTCTACGCGCCGAGTGCCAAGTCCATGATGAATGGCTTTCTTCAGTATTTCTCAGTCAATGCCCGCATCCGCCAGGCAGACTCCAAGAGCGGAAAACTCCCTCCTGAAAAAGCATTCCATGCACATGACATCCAGGGCAATGGCCTCGTCTTCAAGGATGACTTGATCAGCGTTACGGCCCAGGAGAACTGTCACTACAAGATAGACCCGGCTGCCGACGCCAAACGCGCTGACCAGGATCGTTCCTATGCGTTGCGCATCCAGACGCCCGACAAGACTATCGTATTCAGCGGCGACACAGGCCAATGTCCAGCGCTGATTGCCTTCGCCAAGGATGCCGACCTGCTGGTGCATGAGGTTATAGACCTGCCACTGACAAGCGAAATGATGCGACGACAGCATGTCCCCGATGCAGTAGCTGACGGCATGATGCGCCACATGACCGAGGAGCACACCGTACCGGAAGACATCGGCTTGCTCGCCAAGGCCGCAGGCGTCAAGAAAGTCATCCTGACACATCTGGTCCCCGGCGGCGATGAGCCTGATTCGCGATACACCGACGGCGTTCGCAAGCACTTCAGTGGACCTGTCGAAGTGGCACGCGATCTCATGGTCTTCGAATAGAGGTCCCCAAGAGCAAACAGCACTTCACCACCGGCTGCACCAGGTCTGTGGTGTGGTCGGCCGACTGCGGCCTTAGGCAAAGAGCCTTGTTTCTTCCCCAATCACAGCCCCCCCTATGACTGCCCCATCAACAAACCTTCATGCTGCTGCCTTGGCCATACGAGAGGCTCGCAGCTCCCGCTGCCCGATCGCGAGGGTATCGGAAACCTTTGGCATCTCCGGGCTCAACGCTGCCTACCAGATAGCTCAACTCAATACACTGGATCGCTTGGAAGATCCTGCCCGTCGCATCGTAGGCCTCAAGGTTGGACTCACCAGCAAAGCAGTACAACAGCAGTTGGGGGTGGATAAGCCCGACTTCGGTGTTCTGTTCGACGACATGGAATACCTGAATGGAGACACCATTCCCATGAGTCGACTCATCCAGCCAAAGGTGG
>Ga0067045_1032365_pt1 | contig 10365 bp, 10 predicted proteins | sample TerdegcTABiofilm_FD_59184 | JGI IMG/M metagenome (GOLD analysis project Ga0067045, IMG submission 59184) | Combined Assembly of (Gp0054472, Gp0054536) Wastewater bioreactor microbial communities from Singapore -Terephthalate degrading... | reverse complement strand
GGCGGGCCGCCTGGGAATAGAGCTGCCGGAGACGGGCACCGGCGGAGGTAGCGACGGCAACTTTACCGCGGCCTTGGGCATACCCACGCTGGATGGCTTGGGCGTGTGCGGCAACGGTGCCCACAGCGAGGATGAGTACGTCCTCATCTCTTCCCTGCCCGAACGGGCCGCCCTGTTGGCTGCCCTGCTGGCATCACGACCCTCTTGGTAGGGAGAAGGTTCGCAGGCCAGATCTGCAGGCGACATCCGCAGGCAAGAAGCTGAAAGGGAAGCCCCCAGTCGACAGAATTTGTACGGCAGGAAAAGGCTTAAGGCCGCCGAATATACCGGGAAGACGTCTGGCAGCAGGATATGGGTTTGCAGGGAGGGGGGGATGTGGTCTAGCTATTTGCTTCCGTACAGAAGCGACGGGGGTTCTTTAGCGGACGGGGGTTCTACACATCCGAGGGAGGGAAGAAAGTGAAGGGCAAAGCCAAGGTCGTGCTGGGGCTCGTCCTGACCCTGATGCTGCTCATGGCCGCCGGATGCTCGCAAAAGCCGGCCGAGAAGCAACCGGCTCCGAAGGCCGAAGAGAACGTGGTCAAGATCGGTTTCATCTGGCCCCTTACCGGTGACGTAAAGACTTTCGGCGAATCCAGTAAGAACGGATGCATGCTGGCCCTGGAGGAAGCCGGCAACAAGGCGGGCAAGTGGACCATCAAGTACGAGTTGCAGGATGACCGCAATGATCCCACTGAAGCAGTCAACGTGGCCAGCAAGCTCATCTCCGATTCCAAGGTTAACGCGATCGTGGGAGGACTCACCTCCAAGTGCGCCATCCCCATTTCTGAGTTGTGTGAGCAGAACAAGGTTCTCATGGTGTCCAACACGGCCACCAACCCCAAGGTAACCGTGGATCCTGCCAAGGGCGGCCGCAAGAAGTTCGTCTTCCGGACCTGCTTCATCGACGACTGGCAGGGTGAAGTGGGCGCCAAGTTCGCGCTCAATGAGTTGAAAGCGAAGAAAGCGGCGGCACTTTACGACCAGGGTAACGACTACGTGAAAGGTTTGGCTACCTTCTTCAAGCAAGCTTTTGAGGCGGGCGGCGGCCAGATGGTAGCGTTCGAGGCTTACGACATCAAAGACACCGACTTTTCCGCCGTGCTCACCAAGATTAAGGCACAAAACCCCGATGTTCTTTATCTCCCCGACTACTACAACAAGGTCAGCCTAATCGCCAAGCAGGCAAGGGACAAGGGTATTAAGGCGGTATTCATGGGCGGCGACGGTTGGGATTCCCCCGAGCTCGATTTCGCGGCTTGCGAGGGCGGTTACTTCACCAACCACTACTCGCCGGATGACCCCCGGCCAGAGGTGCAGGACTGGGTTAAGAAGTACCAGGCCAAGTACGGTGCGGTACCTGACGCGCTGGCTACCTTGGCTTACGAAGGTACGCGCCTGGTCCTGAAGGCTATCGAAATAGCCGACTCCAACGACGGGGAGAAGATCCGCGAGGCCCTCCAGAACATCAAGGGAGTGCCGGGTGTGTCCACCCCCACCTTCAGCTTCGACGAGAACGGTAACCCCGTGAAACCTCTTGCCATCTTGCAGATTAAAGACGGGAAACAGAAGTTCATCAATATAGTACAGAGGTAGCATCTACGGGACGGGAGGGGAGGACAAGGCCTCCCCTCCCCCCTCTAGGGTGGCGGGAGGGAAGACGGGTGGTATATTTTTTTGAGCAGTTCCTCAACGGCTTACAACTGGGATTTGTCTACGCCCTCATCGCCCTGGGCTATACCATGGTGTATGGGATCATCCGCCTGATCAACTTCGCCCACGGCGACGTGTTCATGGTGGGAGCATACATCGGCTACTTCGGGTTTGCCATATGGCACCTCCCCTATCCCCTGTGTATATTGATTTCCATCCTGGTGTGCGCCCCCTTGGGGGTGATCATAGAGCGTATAGCATACCGTCCCCTCCGGTACGCTCCCCGCATCGCTGCTCTCATCAGTGCCATCGGCGTTTCCTTCTTTCTCGAGTATTTCTGTAGCCTCAAGTTTGTGTTCGGCCCCAATTACCGGGTGGTACCCAGGGCCTTACCTCTGAGGGAATGGAACCTGGGAGGGGTCAACATCTCCAACATTCAGATCATCGTGATCCTGGTGGTGCTGGGCATGCTGGCCCTGATCCAGTACATCATTTTCCGCACCCGCACGGGGAAGGCCATGCGCGCGGTTTCCTTCGACCACGACGCTGCCCGGCTGATGGGGATAAACGTCGACTACGTGATTTCCTTCACCTTCGGGCTGGGGTCGGCCCTGGCGGCGGCGGGCGGAGTGCTATACGTGACCGCGTATCCACAGGTATTCCCGTTCATGGGGATACTGCCTGGCCTGAAAGCTTTCGTAGCCGCCGTGTTAGGGGGCATAGGTATCGTGCCCGGGGCGGTGCTGGGGGCACTGATAATGGGCCAGGTAGACGTGATGTCTGCCGGCTACATTTCCTCTCAACTCCGTGACGTGATAGCCTTTTCCATCCTCATCCTCGTCTTGCTGGTACGGCCCACCGGCCTGCTGGGCAAGCGAGGTCCGGAGAAGGTGTAGGTGGTGGCTATGAAGCAGCTAAAGAGTCTGCCCCCCTGGCTGGACCGCATGCTCATCCTCGTGGCAGGCGTGGCGGTATACGTGGTGGTGACGGCCGTCTTCTCTGCAGTAAGGATCAATGCTTACTGGGCGCGCGTACTGGACCAGGGACTGATCATGGCCCTGGGTTCTTTGGGGCTCAGCCTGATATATGGGTTCACAGGCCAGTTCTCCCTCGGTCATGCCGGCTTTTACGCCATTGGGGCCTACGTGGGTGGCTTCGTGGGGGCCACGTACGGCAAGGGGAGCATGGCCTGGTTCGTGATAGCCATATTGGCGGGTACGGTTATCACCGGTTTCATAGCGTTCCTGCTGGGCTTGCCCATCCTGCGCTTGCGTTCCGACTACCTGGGAATCGCCACCCTTGGCTTCGGCATAATCGTCAAGGTCCTCCTGGACAACGCCGACCGGGTGATTCCTTCCCTGGGAGGGGCGCGGGGCATGACCGGTACCCCGCAGATAGCCAATTTCACCTGGATTTTCTGGTCCTTCTGGCTGGTGTTCTTCTTGTACCGCAATCTAGTGTGCTCGTCTTTCGGTCGAGCGTGTCTGGCCATACGCGAAGATGAGATCGCGGCCGATGCCATGGGTATCAACACCACCTTTTACAAGACGGTGGCATTCGTGTTGGGGTGTGCCACGGTGGGTCTGGCCGGGGTGTTGTATGCCCATCGCTACCCGTTCTTGCATCCCACCAGCTTCGATTTTCTGAAGGCCTTCGATTTTCTACTCATAGTGGTAGTAGGGGGACTGGGCAGCCTCTCCGGGACCATAGCTACCGCTTTGGGTTGGGTGTTCTTGTTGGAGGGGTTGCGCTTCGTGCTGGGGGAGACGTTCCTCGATTTCCGGGGTGTGATATACGCTCTGCTCCTGATCGTGGTCATCATCTTGAGGCCCCAAGGGTTGTTCAGCGGGCGGGAATTGGGGATTCTGGTGCCGCGGTCGGTACAAAGCGGCTGGGTGCGGGGTGTTCCTCCGGTACAGGCGGGAGGTGAACGCGATGCCAGCCCTGGAGATTAAGGGATTGACGAAATTCTTCGGGGGCCTGAGGGCGGTGCACAACTTCCATTTGACCCTGGAAGAGGGGGAGCTGGTGGGGCTGATCGGCCCCAACGGCGCCGGCAAAACCACCGTCTTCAACATGATCACAGGTATGTTGCCACCGAGCCAGGGCTCCATTTTCACCGACGGGAAGAACCTGGTGGGGCTACCTCCTTTCCGCGTCACCCAGCTGGGAATCGCCCGTACCTTTCAAAACATCCGTCTCTTTGCCGGTACCACGGTTCTCAACAATGTCTTGGTACCCATTAGCTTCCGCATCGGTTACGGACTGGGGTCGGCCGCCGTGCAGGCGCCACCTTATCTCCGGCACGAGGACGAAGCGCGGGCAGACGCCCGGGAGCTGCTGCAGACGCTGGGTCTGGGGGGGCGCGAGGAAGACCTGGCCCGCAACCTCCCCTATGGGATGCAACGGCGCCTGGAGATCGCCCGTGCCCTGGCTTCCCGCCCCCGCATCCTACTCCTGGATGAGCCGGCAGCCGGGATGAACCCGTCCGAGGTCGCAACCATGGTGGATTTGATCAGGTACGTGAAGGAGAAATTCCAGCTGACGGTATTCCTGATCGAGCACCAGATGGGTATGGTCATGAACCTCTGCCCGCGCATCGTGGTGATGGACTTCGGGGAAATCATCGCGGAAGGGACTCCCGCGGAGATCCAGTCCAATGAGCGCGTGCTGGAGGCGTACCTGGGCAGGCGGGGCCGGGTCTTGGCCCGCACCCCAGGGGAGGAGGCGGTGTCATGATCCTGTCCATCGAGAACCTGCAGGTGTTCTACGGGGTGATCCAGGCTCTGCACGGCATCTCTTTCGAGGTGGAAGAGGGGGAAATCGTTACCCTGATCGGTGCCAATGGGGCGGGCAAATCCACCATCCTGCGGGCCATTTCCGGTTTGGTACGCCCGCGGGCAGGCCGCATTGTATTCGAAGGGAAGGATATCACCCGCACCGCGGCCCACAAGATAGTGGAAATGGGCATATCTCAGGTGCCGGAAGGGCGCAAGATATTCGCCAACCTCACGGTGATGGAGAACCTCGAACTGGGTGCCTATACGCGGTCCAGCAAGGCGGAAATGCAGGAAAACCTCGACCGGGTATTCACCAGCTTCCCTCGCCTCAAAGAACGCCTATCCCAGCAAGCGGGGACGCTGTCGGGAGGCGAGCAGCAGATGCTGGCCATGGGGCGCGCCCTCATGTCCCGGCCGAGGCTGATCCTCATGGACGAACCGTCCATGGGTCTCTCTCCCATCCTGGTGGAGGAGATATTCCGCATCATCCAGACCATCAACCAGCAAGGGACTACGGTGCTCCTGGTGGAGCAAAACGCGGCCATGGCTCTGTCGGTGGCCCACCGGGGGTATGTGCTGGAGACGGGCCGTCTGGTAATAGAAGGAGCGGCCCGCGACCTGGAGGCCGACCCCCGGGTGCGGGCCGCTTACCTGGGCGAAGGAGCTGCCGCTGCCGCGCTTTAGGGGCTAGCGGCGGTGGAGCTTGGTCGCCGCGATGAAGGCCAGACTCTTTTCCGTGAGGGCGCGAGCTGTGCGGTTGACCGCCTCGTGTTTGTCGAGGTAGTTGCGCTCCAGGCGGGGCATGTCGCCCGATTCGAGGACTTCTTCTTTGTCGCGGAAGTAATCGAGGATATCCGAGGGGTGGTCGCGGGTGACCTCTACGTCGGGGTCGCCCCCTTCGTGCTTGGCGGAGATGTTGGGTACCCGGGTTGCCACGTCCAGCAGTTCTTCGCGGCGGTTGTACGGTTGCCGTACGATGCTCTTGTACGTCTCCGTGATGTGATGCTCGATACGCACCTGATCTTCCAGTCCCAACCGCTGCCTGATCAAGGAGCACAATTCTATGGTATGGTTGTTGACCGAGTTGCTCACGTTCAGGCCGGCCAACGGGGTGGTCCCGTCCTCGCGGGCGAAAAGGCGGGCTCCCATGAGAGTCCAGAGCAAGAAGTACGGATTGTCGTGGCCGGCGAACACGGAGATCTTGAACTTGATGTCGATTCCCAACCTGTACACCATGTACGCCAGCAGGATGGTGCCCAGGTTCACGTTGAGGACCTGGTTGATGCCGTATTGGGTGTAGTAGTAAAGGTATTCGTCGAGCCACATGAGGGGATGGTCGTTGGGCTGTCCCACGCCGCCGAAGTAACCGGTGATGGTTTCCGGTCCTCCGAGGTGGACATTGGAGCCGTCCGTGCCCTTGCTGTCCAGGGTTTCCACGTGGCTGGCGCCGATTATCTGCATGGCGGCTGCCACGGCCAGGGTGTCTCCGTGATCCGCTTCCTGCTCGCGCATCTTGCGCACCCGGATGTAACGGCCGGGCATAATCTCCTGGCGATCGATGGCCTGCCTGGCCTCGGTGATCAGCCACGGGAAGTACTGGAAGGCGCTAATCTCCAGGGTCACAGCCTTTCCTTCATCGAAGTACATGCTGTCGGCCTTATCGCCCAAAATCTTGCGGCGGTATTGGGAGATGCTTATGAACGCCCCTCTGTCCCTTTCCGCCGCCAGCCACTCCAGATCTTTGAGGTAGGGGGAGTCCATGTGCCGTAGGCGTTGCATGAGGTTGGGGAGCTGCCTGGCCTCGCGGGCGCGGGCGTTGATTTCCTCCGGAGTCCCGTACTTGGCCACCACGCGGAGTGCCTCAGTGATGAGCGGGTTGTCGGGGTCGAGCAGAAAACGGTTTAGTTCCTCGACGACGGCCGCATCCAGTCTCAGGCGGTCCTTAAGCACGGCTCTCACCCTTTCTCCTTGCTGTTCCTCGCTGCTCTCGCCAATCTACTTAAGGCGCTCTTTGACCAGGGCCTCCAGGCGGGCGGCTTCGCCGGCCTTCATGGTGTAACAGTGCTCCGGTTGCGGGAAACGCCCGCTGGCGACGTCTTGGACGTATTCTTGGAAAGCCTTGAATATCACTTCGTTGAGGTTAGCGTATTTCTTGACGAACTTGGGTGTGAAGGCTTCGAAGAAGCCCAGCATGTCGTGCACGATGAGGAGTTGGCCGTCGCAGTGTGGGCCTGCCCCGATGGAGATGATGGGGATGCTGGCCCGCTCGGTAACGATCCTGCCCACCTCAGGAGGCACGGCTTCCAACAGGATGGCAAAGGCCCCCGCTTCTTCGATAATCTTGGCGTCTTCGATGACCCGCAAGGCTGTGTCTACGTCGCGGCCCTGGGCCTTGAAACCTCCCAGCTGGGCGATGGATTGGGGCGTCAACCCCAGGTGGCCCATGACGGGGATGGTGGCTTGAGTGAGGGCCTTCACCACGTCGGCCACGTTACGGCCGCCCTCCAGCTTGACCGCATCGCATCCCGCCTCGGCCATAAAGCGGCCGGCGTTCCTGATGGCTTCGGACGCGCTCACCTGGTACGACATGTACGGCATGTCCCCGATCAGGAATGCCCCCGGCGCACCCCGGCGCACCGCGCGGGCGTGTTCGACCATGGTGTCCATGGTGGCGGGGAGAGTGCTCTCGTACCCCAGCACGGTCATGGCCAGGGAATCGCCCACCAGGATGATTTCCACACCCGCCTTTTCTTCCATAAGGGCGGTCGGGTAGTCGTAACAGGTCAACATGGTAATTTTCTCGCCCCGGGCCCGCTTGTTGTAAAGATACGGAATCGTAACCTTATCTCTTGGCAAGGTGTCCCCTCCTTCTCTCGGGGCCGGTGCGGTGCAAGCGTTTGGCTCCCGAGTTAGATTGTTCCCGCCGGCACTTGAAGTTCTCCGCTGGCCGGAGGTTCTCCTGCCGTTCTTTAGGCGGGGGGACGGGGAGTCGATATTGCTATTGGTGGCGTTTCGGAGAAGGCCGCGATCCCCGAGGGGGTATTACGAGGTGCAATCGTCTCAATACTGTCGGCGTTGCGGTCGGCCCCTGTCCCCGCGAGGCGGTGTGGCAGGGTATTGCGAGCCCTGCGCACGGGAGTTGGTGGAAGGCATCAAGAAGCTCATGCCTCAGGAAGCTGTGCGGAAACCAGGGCCGGTTCTGACCCGGGTTTCTCCTTCTCGCCGGGGCCAGGCCGGTTTGCTTTACACGAGTGATGAGCAGTGTCCCGTATGCGGGAGCAAATTCGCTGCCACCCGGGTAGCTATGAGCCGTCTCAAGGCGGAGCACCGGGAACCGGACTTTTACGTCCGTTACCAACCGTTGGATCCCAATCTATATCAGGTATGGGTGTGCCCGGCCTGCGGGTACTCCGCGGCTCAGGGCGCTTTCGCCCCCCTGTATCCGGACGAGAGGGAGAGGCTTGCCCAAGCCGCACAGAAACTCAGGCAAGAGGGGGATGCAGCTACCCTGGAGGTACTGGCAGCTTGGCACCTTGAACAGGCATGGCCGCCGGAAGCCGTAGGCGAACCGGAGTGCAAGTCCGGGGAGGTGAGATCGCTGCCCCAGGCGTTAGTCGCCTATCGCCGGGCCCTGTACTTTTCCACCCGGCGACGGCTGGCGCACGGGGTGGCGGCCGGGCTGCTATTGCGTCTGGCCTGGTTGTTCCGCAGCGCTGGCGACAGGGAAAGAGAACAGCCTTTCCTGGCTTCAGCTCTGGACGAATACCTTCTCGCTTACGAAAAAGAAGACCGCTTGCCGGGGAGCATGAGCCCGCAGGCCGTTTCTTACCTGATCGGGGTATTGGCCTTCAGGCTGGGGAGGCTAAAGGAGGCGGCCCAGTTCCTCGCCCCCGTGATCTCCCCTCGATCTGATGCAGATCCATCCATCCGCAAAATGGCCCAGGACCAGTGGGCGGACCTGCAACAGGCTTGGGCCGCGGCTAACAAGGCGGCAGAGCTGCGCGCCGATTGACGGCGACCTGCCCGGCGCAGGCCAGGCTGAGGAGCCAAAGGGCTAAGCCAGCACGTGAATGGCCAGGCTGGCGTTGACACCTCCTCCGGGCTTTTGTTATTCTCGGGACGTAACCGGAGGGGGGACGACGTTGCCCGATCCTGCCTTCTCCGAACAGGTGGCTACCATCGAAGAACTTTTACGGTTAGTCTCTCGATTGGTCAGGAGGCGAGGCAGGGAGATACTTTCCCACTTCGACATCACCCCTCCTCAGTTCGATGCGCTGCTGATACTGGTTGACAACCCCGGCTTGACCATGAGCGAGTTGTGCCAGCGGATGTACCTGGCTTGCAGCACGGTTACCGACCTCACGGACCGCATGGAACGGAGCCAACTGCTCGAACGGGTTCGTGACGAAGAGGACCGGCGGGTAACCCGGCTGTATGTTACTCCGCACGGTCTAGAGGTACGGGAGGCTGTATTGCAGGCCCGGCGGCGTTACCTGGCCGGTGTGCTTATCCAATTGGGGGGCGGAGAGCTGGCGGAACTGGCCAGGTCCTTGCAAAGGGTCTACGATCTGATGGCATGAGTCCGGCTATAGCGCAGGGGGCCATGGCGCACCGGGCTATGACTGGGCTGTAGATGGGCGGCGGTACTGTGGGTATCCAGAAAATGGGGGCCGAGGGAGGACATCCCATTGGCTTAATCGATTCAGGGGTGGGCGGGCTTTCCGTTTTGAGGGTAGTACGGCGCGTTCTGCCGGCAGAGCACCTGGTGTACGTGGGGGACAGCGGGCGCATGCCTTACGGGACGCGACCGGCAGCGGTAGTGCGGAGCTTTACCCGACAGATGCTCCGGTTGCTCGATGAGCATGGGGTTAAGGCGGCCGTGGTCGCCTGCAACACCGCTACGGCAGCCGCCTGGCCCGATGTCGTAAATGAATTCTCCTTCCCCGTGCTGGGTATGATCGAGGCGGGAGCCCGGGCTGCCGTACGCGCGAGCCACCAGGGTCGGGTGGGAGTGATGGCTACCCCGGCAGCCGTGGCCAGTGAAGCCTACCCGGCTGCCATCCGTTCCCTGGCCCCGGGGCTGAAGGTCTGGCAGCAAGGTTGTGGCCGCCTGCCCGTGTTGGTGGAAAACGGGCAGTGGGACGCCGGAGAAACCCGGGAAGCGGTGCGCGCGGACGTTTCGGCCCTCCTCGATCGGGGAGTAGACACCATTGTCCTGGGCTGCAGCCATCTGCCGTTCCTGGGGGAACTCATCCGGGCCTATGCGGACGGAGTCCGGATAGTGGATCCGGCCGACGAACTGGTGACCGAGTTAGCCCGTCTACTCGCGGACAGGCACTTGCTTCGTCCCCCGTCCGCAGGGCGGGGCTGGGTACGCATATACACTAGCGGGGAGCCAGCCCATTTCCGAGAACTGTACCGCCAATTGGTGGGGGAGCAGGTGGAAGTGGAACGGTGGGTAGTGCCCGCAGACGAAGGGGAGGAAGGGAGAGAGTCGTGGCCAGGTTAGACGGGCGGGAAGCAGGGCAGCTGCGGCCGGTGAGAATTACCCGGGGCTATTTGAGTTACCCGGAGGGCTCGGTCCTGATCGAGGCGGGCCTTACCCGAGTGTTGTGCACCGCTACCGTGCAGGAGGGTGTACCTCCCTTCCTGAAAGGGAGCGGCCAGGGGTGGGTGACGGCCGAGTACGGCATGCTGCCGCGCTCCACGCCGGAACGCATCCCGCGAGAAGCGGGCCGCGGGCGGCAGGCCGGCCGTACATACGAAATCCAGCGGCTCATCGGTCGGGCCCTACGGGCGGTCACCGATTTGGATACGCTAGGGGAGCGCACGGTGGTGCTCGACTGTGACGTGCTACAGGCCGACGGAGGGACGCGGACGGCGGCCATCACCG
>Ga0067045_1004501_pt1 | contig 10365 bp, 8 predicted proteins | sample TerdegcTABiofilm_FD_59184 | JGI IMG/M metagenome (GOLD analysis project Ga0067045, IMG submission 59184) | Combined Assembly of (Gp0054472, Gp0054536) Wastewater bioreactor microbial communities from Singapore -Terephthalate degrading... | reverse complement strand
ATAGAAGGCTGGACCGGAATATATGAACTTTCTGGCTCAAGAGAGCTAATTACTACAACCTATGAAGCGGGCTTAGGGAGCAAAAATCCAGAGGGCTTTGGTATGTGGGAAGTCTGGAGAGGAGGCAAAAATGATTGAAGCAATAAGAAAGATTGGAGAACTATCACTAAAAGAAGGTAGAGAAGATTTTGCTTTTAGTCTTATCAAAGAAAATGTTGATAAAGGTTCAGAAGATAAAGGTAAAAAATATATTCTTGCTTTAAACTTTGATATAAAAAACGAAAAAATTGAGTTAAACTTTGAAGAGATTAGCGATGACAAGCTTAAGAAATATCTATGGGTTGGAAATGCCTCTCGCAATAACCTACAGGATAGATTAACATCAAACAACTTCTCATACTTACTATACCAAACAATTCCAAATTTATATCACGGATTAAAAGAGGAAAATTTAAAAAACAAATTAAAAACTATTTTAGAGATTTTCTTTTTGAAAAAAGATTCCTTTCTTGATAGAAAAAGCGTTTATCTTTTGAATTTAGATAAAATTGAAGGTTCAAAAATTAAAGTTGAAGAAATTTTGCAGAATATTCCTCAAGACATTAAAGAAGTTAAAGAGTTTATAGATAAGATTTATAAAAATAAATTTTACGAGGTTTTAAAAAATAAGGATCTAAGAGAGAAAGATATCTCTCTTTATACAGTAAAGATTGATGGAAAATCTCCATCTGAATTTAAAGAATATGTTAAATACATAGAAGAAAAACTTATTGATGAACCATTTGAAGGTTCACATTCAAAAGGAACTTGTTATGTTTGTGGTAAAAAAACTCTTACAACATCAAATACAGCGAACCTTCCTGATAAATACTATATTACAAAGCTTATAACTTTTGCCTCAGGATTACAAAAAAAGGGTTTTTCAAAGAACTTTGCTATTTGTAAAGATTGCTATAAAGAATTAATAACGGGGGCCAGTTATATAAAAAACAATCTTTTCCAGAGACTTGCAGGAAGTGAATATTATTTAATTCCGAGCTTAATATTTTCTCCTTCACAAGATTATACTCTTGAAGACTTAGCCAATACATCAAAATTACGACTTAATTCAATTAAAACATTTGAAGACAACCTTAAATTTCAAGAGGCAGTTGATAGGAAGTTAATTGATTACAAGAAATTTCAGGATACAGAAAGTTACGCAAATATTAATTTATTATTCTTCAAAAGCGATTCCAAGGGAGGCACGTTTAAAATAAAAAAGCTCATAAAAGATATTCCCTTAAGAAGGCTTAGCGAAATAAACAGGACTCAGGAGGATACAAGAAGGATTACATGCCAACTTCTTGGAGACTCTACATCAAATTGGTTTATAAGTTTGGATCAAATATATTTTCTTCTACCTTTAAGGATCGATAAAAAATCAAAGGATGCAGTAGACTATAAAAAAATCCTTGATTTATACGAAAATATCTTTCTTGGTAGAAAAGTAAACAAGCAATTTTTAATTACCCTATTTTTAGAACTATCCCGGATATATAGATTTGAAAAATACGCACAATTTAATATTGGGAGGCCAGATAAAGGTAATAATGGAATGATATTGGCGATTTTGAAGACAAATTTTCTTTTAAAGATGTTTTCTTTATTAAATATCTTAGATGGAGGTAAGAAAATGATTGAAGGGCTTGGCGAGCTTCCTATAAGGGAAGAAATCAAAAATTATTGGAAAGAAATGAATTTTTCAGAGCAAGAGGCTGCGCTTTTTATGCTTGGTTATATGATCGGCGAAGTGGGAAATAAGCAGAGAAAACCAGAGAGTAATAAAAAACCTATTCTTGATAAAATAAATTATCAGGGAATGAATCTGAAAAGAATTTTAATGCTTTCAAATGAGGTTTTTGAAAAACTCGATCAGTACAAAATAAGAAAATATAACGAATTAAATTTTGCAGTTTTGAAAAAATTGATGGATAAGAACATTTCTTGCTGGCAAATTTCTGACAGCGAAAATGTTTATTGGATTTTGTCAGGTTATGCTTTTAACACTTATAAAGTAATTACTTCAAGTAAAAGGGAGGAAAAAAATGAGCAATAAAGAGAATGGTTATTCAAAAAATTCTGAAATTTTGTTGATCTATGATGCAAAACTCTGTAATCCTAACGGTGATCCAGACAATGAAAACAAACCAAGAATTGATTACTCTACTTACAAAAATCTTGTAAGCGATGTTAGACTCAAGAGGTATATAAGAGACTATCTTGAAGCTAAAGGCTTTGAAATCTTTGTAACTAAAATTGATGGAGCATCTGTATTTGCTGATAAAAGACTAAAAAAGTTCTTTGAAGATGCAGGCAGAAAGGCAGATTTAAATAATCTTACCGATGAAGATGTAGAATTTTTACTTTCTAAACTTATCGATGTAAGATTATTTGGTGCTACAATGCCCATAAAAGCAAAGGAAGGTGGGAAGGGAGCCTCCTCGACATTTATAGGTCCAGTTCAATTTAATTGGGGATATTCTTTAAATAAAGTTGAAATGGTTGAATCAAGCTCAATTACATCAACTTTCTCAGGCACAGAGGAAGAGTACGGGACAATTGGTAAAGATTGGAGATTGTATTATTCTCTCATTACATTTTATGGAATAGTAAGCGGATATAGAGCAGAATTTACAAGCCTTTCTGAAGAGGATGTTAAAGTTTTAGATGATGCTTTGCTAAATTCAATTCCGAAGATGGCAACAACGAGAAGTAAAATAGGACAAACTCCAAGATTTATTCTCCGTGTCGAATATACAGATAGAGAAACTTTTCTTGGTGATTTAAGAGATTTTGTAAGTATAGATAGAGAAGAAGGCCTAAGAGACTTACACAATTTTGAAATAGGTTTTTTAAAGTTAGAAGAAATAATTGCGAAACACAAAGAAAAAATAAATAAACTATTTGTTTTTGAAGATCCAGAACTCAAAATTAAAGATGGCTCTTTCAAAAATAAATTAGAAGGTTTGTTTGCAGGTAAAGTTGTGGAGCTAAAAGGTTAATTAGGAGAATATAATACATGAATCTTCTAATATTCGACATCGTAGGTAAAATTGCGCATTTTAGGAAATATTATACAAATTCATCGTCTCTTTCTTATTACTTTCCCCCAAGAACAACTATCTCAGGACTTATTGCAGGAATTATTGGATTAAAAAGAGATACTTATTATGGGATGTTCGCATCTGATAAGACAAGAATTGCAATTTCCATAAAAACTCCTTTACGAAAAATTACACAGACTATAAACTATGTGTGGGCAGAAAATCCTAATGAATTAAATCTTAGTAAGGGCCAACATACACAGATTCCTCTTGAAATTGTACTTCCAGTTTCATTTGAAAACAGTCTCCGTTATAGAGTTTTCTTTTCTCATAGTAACCAGGAAATTTTGAACAAAGCTTTTGTAGCTATTAAAGAACAAAAACCTGTTTATCCTCCGTATCTCGGGATAAGTGAGTTTATTGCCAGCATTGAATTTATAGATTATGTAAGTTCAATTGAAGAGAAAAGTGGAGGAGCAGTTCTGGATTCAGTCTTGAACATCAAACACCTTGAAAATGGAAAACTCATTGCTTCTGAAAAATCCGTTTATCTGAAGGAAATGATGCCTTTTGAATTCGATAAAGAAAGGAACTTAATTAATTCACCAGAATATTTCATAGTGGAAATCCTAAACGGAAAAATTGAAGTAAAACTTGAGAGGCCTTATTATAAAGTTTTACATAAGAGAGGCGAAGAAAACATTTTATTTATGGAGTGTTAATGGAATTTTACTCTCATATTGAAAAAGACAATAACATTACAATTATTTCTAAAACCCTTCTGAAAGATCACCTCAGAGAAGTTGCAGAGAGATCCAGATGTTATTACTTTTTTTTTGACCAAAGCAATTTTTCAAAAATTTCCTACTTCATTGGGTTAAGTCATGATTTTGGTAAGTATACAACTTTCTTTCAAGAAAGGCTGATTGGAATTTCAAATAGGTCTTCGTTGGGTGATCATTCACTTATCTCTGCGATTTTTACAGCCTCCTTTTTCTTAAAAAATATTTCAAAATTTGAAGATTTTAAAAAACCAATTTTGAAATTCTTACCTCTCATTACTTTTTTTGTTGTATATCATCACCACTCTGATTTGACATCACTTGAAAATATAAGGGATAAACTAGATGATAGTCTACAGAAAAGTGAAATTTTGGAAAACGTAGAAAAACAAATTCAAAACCTCAAAGAAAATCAGGATAAAATCAATTCAGAGCTCAGAGAAATTGGATTAAATCTAACTATAGAAGAGTTCGAAAGTTCCCTCAAATCTACCATATGTAAGCTTTTGGGAGAGCTTTATTATTACGAAAGAGATAGTGAAGAAAATAAAATCGAGATTTCGCTTTTGATACTTTCTCTTTTCTCCTCTCTAATTGATGCGGATAAAAAGTGTGCTGGTAAAGTTCAAGAAGTTAGTAGAAAATTTATTCCAGATGATATTGTAGAGATTTATAAGAAAAAAGAGTTTGAAAACTCCCCTAAAAACAATATAAATTTAATTCGTGAAGAGATATATCAAAACGTTGTGTCTAAAGTTGAAGATATTGATCTCTCAAAAAGAATATACACACTTACTTCGCCAACTGGTTCAGGAAAAACTTTAACCGCATTCTCGTTTGCAATAAAGCTAAGAAACAGAGTATCGAGAGAGTTAGGATATACTCCCCGCATCATTTATTCCCTTCCATTTATTTCAATAATTGAACAAAATTTTCAAATACTTCAAAATGTCCTTTCAAACATAGAAGGTTTCAAAGGAAACACCTCGAGCTATATCATTGAGCATCATCATCTTTCAAAAATCTCTTACGAGGAAGAAAACGAATACAAGGAAGTTGATGACGCATTTCTTCTTATAGAATCATGGGAATCAGAAGTGATTGTTACAACATTTGTTCAATTTCTGCATACGATAATTGGTTTTAAAAATAGATTTCTTAAAAAGCTCCACAATATTGCTCGCAGTATTATCATACTTGACGAGGTTCAGAACATTCCAATTGAATATTGGGATCTCGTTGAAAACGTATTAAAAAATATCTCAAATTATCTTAATTGTTTTATTATTTTGATGACAGCTACAAAACCTTTGATATTTAGACACACAGAATCAATTGAACTCTTAGATTGCAATGCGAGGTACTTTCAAATGTTTGAAAGGGTTTCCCTAAAGCCAGAATTAAATATTGATTCCCTGGAGAAACTCGAAGAACGGTTTTTAGATCTTTATAGAAGCAATCCCTCTTTCTCGTATCTTATAGTGTTAAATACAATTGGATCATCTATTACAATGTTTGGGCTGCTTAAAAGCTCGATTCAAAATTGTATTATTTACTATCTTTCAACAAACATCATTCCTTTGGAAAGATTGAAAAGAATTACAGAAGTGAAAATTTTTCTTAAGTACAAGGAAGAATTTAAACAAGGAGTGTGTAAGGAAAGTGTACAAAGCAAATTAAAAACTGACTTTGAAAAAGAAGTCCTTGAAAATAACTACAAAAAATTTTTGGACATGGCGCAAAGGGATATCGGCCTTATTGTTGTTTCGACACAAGTAGTTGAAGCAGGCGTTGATCTGGATTTTGATGTAGCTATAAGAGATATAGGTCCTTTTGATTCCATTGTTCAGGTAGCGGGAAGATGTAATAGAGAATTTAGAAGACAAAGTGGAGATGTAAGAGTTGTTTATCTTAAGGAAAATAGTAGAACGTTTGCTGGAATGGTTTATAGAAAAATATCTCCAGACATTTCTCTTAAGATTTTGGAAGAAAAGTCCCAAGTTAGCGAGCAAGAATTTTATTATTTGATTGATGAGTATTTTAAGGAAATTATTCAGAGAAAAGCCCTACAGGAATCTGAAGACATTTATAGGGCTATTTTAGACTTGCGCTTCTTTAATCATAGCAAGATACTTAAAACAGTTTCCGATTTTCAATTAATAAAAGAAAAAGATATGTTACCAATTTTTATTGAAATCGATGAGGATGCGAGAAACTGGTGGAGAAAATATCTTTCAATAATTAACAATAAAGAGCTTACACGATGGAAGAAAAAGATTGAATTACTTAGAATAAAGCAAAATTTCGAAAAATATTTAATATCAGTGAGGATTAATAAAGAAGATTTTTCCCTATTTGAAATTATAGAAGAGAATGATCTAGGGTATATTCCTCTTGAGAAACTTAGTACATTCTACGATAGAGATACTGGTTTTAAGAGAAAACAAAAACATGAAGAAGTGATTATAATTTGAATGTATCAGGAACTCTTATCTGGTATTACTTTGTTTGTAAAAGAGAAGTCTGGCTTATGGCCAGAGAGTTAAATCCCGATCAAGACAACTCTTTCCTTGAAATTGGAAGAATAATTGAGAATAATTTCTACGAAAGAGATAATAAAGGTTTAGATATTGTAAATATGAAGATTGATCTCGTTAGGAAGGAAGGAGAAAATATTCTTATTGGAGAAGTTAAAAAGTCTAGCAGATTCGAAAAGCCATCAATTATGCAACTTTCTTTTTACCTGTTAAAGTTAAAAGAAAATGGAGTTAACGCTAAAGGTGAAATTTTGATCCCTAAGGAAAGAAGGAAAATATTTGTTGAACTTACAAATGAATTAGAAGTTGAATTGAGGCAGGCAATTAACGAAATCGAAAAAATTATAGTAGAAGATATTATCCCCAATAAAGAGAAAATCAGATTCTGCACTCATTGTGCATACAGAGAGTTCTGCTGGGCATGAAAGGGACTATTTTTATATTCTCGAGCGGAGAGTTAAAGAGAAAGCAAAACACTATCTATTTTGAAGGTGACAAAGGTATTAAAAAGTTTGTGCCCATTGAGAATACAAATGAACTCCATCTCTTTGGTGAGGTATCAATAAACAAGGAAGTCTTAGAGTTTTTATCTAAAAATGAGGTAATTCTGCATTTTTATAATTATTATGGCTACTACGTGGGAACTTACTATCCAAGAGAACACTATAATTCTGGATTCATGATTTTGAATCAGGCCTCTCATTATCTTGATAATGAGAAAAGGATGACTTTAGCAAAGAGTTTTGTTTTAGGTGCTGCACAAAATATGGAAAAAGTTTTGACCTACTACAATTCCAGAGGCACGCAATTAAAAGAAGAGATTGATAAAATTTGTGACCTTAAAAACCTGATCCCTATTCAGGGAACAACTGATTCTTTAATGGCAATAGAAGGAAACATTAGAGAAGCTTATTATGGTGCATTTGATAAAATTGTAGATAATGAGAATTTTTCAATGGATGAAAGATCAAAGAGACCTCCTCAAAATAGGATGAATGCATTAATAAGCTTTGGTAACTCACTTCTTTATACGACTGCTTTATCAGAGATTTATAAAACTCATTTAGATCCACGAATTGGTTTCCTTCATGCAACTAATTTTAGAAGATTTACTCTAAATCTTGATGTTGCTGAAATATTTAAACCAATTATTGTAGACCGTGTGATATTTTCCTTACTTAACAAAAATATTATTAAAACAAATGACTTTGAGTCTAAACTTGGTGGATTATATTTAAAAGAAACAGGAAGAACGGCTTTTGTTGAAAAGTTTGAGGAAAGATTGGCTACAACTATTAAACATTGGAAATTGAAGAAAGAAGTTTCCTATAGAAGACTTATTAGAATGGAATTATACAAATTGGAGAAACATCTTATGAATGAAGAGAAATATCAACCCTTTGTTTCAGAATGGTGATTAAAAGATGAATAATTATGATTATGATGATGATTTAGATTTACTTTTAGGTCTTTGGTTTATTGGTTGGTTAGATGATATAATTCCAGAAAAATGGATCACTGAAAATAACCAGCAAGATGAGGGCGAACCTGACCTACTAAATTATTAGAAGAATGTATATTATTATGGTTTACGATGTAAACGAGAAAAGAGTAAATAAGATTCTAAAAATTGGCAGGAAGTACCTTGATTGGATTCAGAATTCTGTTCTTGAGGGAGAAATTACAGAAGCAAAATTTGAGAAGCTGAAATTGGAAATATTGAAAGTAATAAAGAAAGAGGAGGATTCTGTTATCTTTTATATTTTGAGGACCACTCTTTATAGTAGAAGAGAAATTCTTGGCTTAACTAAGGGGGATTCAAAATTAATTATATGATTTTTCTGTCTATCTTTAATCGTGCAAAAATTTAGGGAGTTCAACAGAATAGGTAAACAAGTTTTAAAAAAGCTTTATATTTCAAGTTTTAAGAGTAAAATTTTGGTAGAAATCTACATTGAAAATTGGATAAAATTTCCTAAAAATAGAATTATAAAAACCAAGATAATGCCGTAAATAAAATTGGTTTGTAGAGTTCCTATGAGGGATTGAAACATTTTCTATTTCTTCTCCTTGTTGCAATTTGCCTCCAGTTTGTAGAGTTCCTATGAGGGATTGAAACAGGGGGTAAAAAATGGATGTAAGAGAGCTAAAAGACTGTTTGTAGAGTTCCTATGAGGGATTGAAACGGGAATCAAAAAGAACATCAATTTTTTCTTCTATTTTCAGTTTGTAGAGTTCCTATGAGGGATTGAAACGAAAGAGTGTAAAGCCATATATTCCTGATATAAATACTGTTTGTAGAGTTCCTATGAGGGATTGAAACACAAAAATAAAAAATATAAGATAATGTTATACTGAAGTTTGTAGAGTTCCTATGAGGGATTGAAACAGGGGGTAAAATTCTCAAAAAATGGATGTAAGAGAGCGTGTTTGTAGAGTTCCTATGAGGGATTGAAACCCATCTCCACAAATGGGCTTTGAAATGTTACATAGAGGTTTGTAGAGTTCCTATGAGGGATTGAAACCTCCAAATAACCTAAGCCCATTTCAAGAGCTTTAAGCCGTTTGTAGAGTTCCTATGAGGGATTGAAACTATTTGATAATAATTTAGGAGAAATAATTCAAGAAAGTTTGTAGAGTTCCTATGAGGGATTGAAACACGGGTTAAAATAAAAGGATGTGGACTTTTAATGAAGAGTTTGTAGAGTTCCTATGAGGGATTGAAACATTGAGTCCGTTATTAAACACGGCTTATAGATGAGATGGTTTGTAGAGTTCCTATGAGGGATTGAAACAAGGAATATATGAAATTCGGATTTCAGGCAGTATAGGTTTGTAGAGTTCCTATGAGGGATTGAAACCGAATCAGATACTCATCACTAAGCTTAAGTCGTTTCAGTTTGTAGAGTTCCTATGAGGGATTGAAACACAAAAATAAAAAATATTTTATAATTTTTACACTGAAGTTTGTAGAGTTCCTATGAGGGATTGAAACAAAAATTTTAATCCCTCATAGGCAATCTACAGAGGGGGGTTTGTAGAGTTCCTATGAGGGATTGAAACCTAATGCAGTATTCTCTAATGCAGTATCAGGAAATAAGTTTGTAGAGTTCCTATGAGGGATTGAAACAATATATGTAATCACCTATTTTGCCGTGCAAAAGATGGTTTGTAGAGTTCCTATGAGGGATTGAAACAGTTTCATCTTTTTTTCTTTATGAAAAAGCTTTTTCAGTTTGTAGAGTTCCTATGAGGGATTGAAACAGAAGTTCACATGTCTTGATGAAGGCTCACATTGTGGTTTGTAGAGTTCCTATGAGGGATTGAAACGCGAAGGCCTTCCAAAAGCCCTAACAAAACATAGTCGTTTGTAGAGTTCCTATGAGGGATTGAAACTTTTCTCATTTTTTCATACCTCTTTTTTATTGTTTGGTTTGTAGAGTTCCTATGAGGGATTGAAACTATATATGGCAGTTTTTATACCAGTTCCTTTTTATCTAGTTTGTAGAGTTCCTATGAGGGATTGAAACGGCACAATGGCGGTAAATGTGCCCCACTCTGCATTCCATGTTTGTAGAGTTCCTATGAGGGATTGAAACTTTTATTTTTAATACATCTCTACTTGAATCAATCCCTCGTTTGTAGAGTTCCTATGAGGGATTGAAACAGGAAGTTTACATGTCTTGACGAAGGCTCACATTGTAATAGTTTGTAGAGTTCCTATGAGGGATTGAAACTTATTGTCAAGTTTTTTTATTACTTTTTTTATTTCTAGTTTGTAGAGTTCCTATGAGGGATTGAAACAGTCTGTAATTCTCTGAAAACTCCAACTTCATCTTTGTTTGTAGAGTTCCTATGAGGGATTGAAACAAATCGAGTTCGTTTATTTTCTGTCCTAACTTTTCTTCGTTTGTAGAGTTCCTATGAGGGATTGAAACTTGAAGTCAAGCCTTTTTATAA
>Ga0067045_1008088_pt1 | contig 10367 bp, 6 predicted proteins | sample TerdegcTABiofilm_FD_59184 | JGI IMG/M metagenome (GOLD analysis project Ga0067045, IMG submission 59184) | Combined Assembly of (Gp0054472, Gp0054536) Wastewater bioreactor microbial communities from Singapore -Terephthalate degrading... | reverse complement strand
ACCCGCTCCAGAGGCTGTAGATCGGGATGTCCATCAGCAGCCCGAGAATGGTCCACATCCCGCCGATGACAAAGTCGCCGAGGATGATGCCGAAAAAGAACGGCAGACCGTTCCGATAGCCCTTCAGGCCGCCGTAGCGGAGCACAATGCTCTTGAGCACCCAGGCTACGAAGAGGCTCAACCACGCCCACATCATGGACCACCCGCCCGATATGGCGAAACCGAGCGCATGGAATGGCCAACCGTAGACATGCATGCGGATGACCATGAGGCTCCCAGCAAAGAAGAACCCTACCACCATCGCCCAGATGCCGGCGATGTTGGGCTTCAGCGGCGACTGTATCCAGCTTGCCAGCCGGTTGTACGCCTCGGGCCCATACCCGAGGGAGCCCCAGCCCGTGATGCGCGCTGCGGCGCCGAGCTTGTAGGAGACGTGGAGCGTGACCCAGAACGTCGCGATCACGCCGATGAACGCGGCGATACCCATGGCGATGAGCAGCCCGCGCGGCGACGTGCGCGTGAGCTGAGCCATCTTGAGGCCCTCAAGCTGATGCGGCATAGGATGGCACCGGTACGCCCGGTTAAACCAGTAGTAGAGGCTCATCGTGCCCAGCGTGGGCCCGTTCATCCCGCGCGTGCCGAACATGGTGGTCAGTGACTGATCCGGTCCGATGAAGTGCAGATCGTGCGTCGGCGGCCCGAGCTCAGCCCTCATGCGCGTGATGGCGACGGCGATGGCGAAGTAGACCACAAAGAACAGAGCCCCGAGCCATACGGGCATGCCCGCAAGGTATGAGAACCCCGTCAGAAAGACCACCCCAGCGAGCGCGCCGAGGATCGCGGTCCGAAAGCCCATGGCCTCCTCCGGATCGCGCGCGGTCTCCGAGCGTGTGAAGGCTCGGATCACGATGGCGCGCAGATCGTTCCGCGCGGCGTAGATCGCCACGGCGAACACAGCCATATACGCTCCGAACATCTGCTCGTCCACATAGGGAAACTTCGGCTGTTCAGCCATGTAGCCGAGCGCGCTCGATGCCACCTTCTCCATCCGCCAGAAGATGAAGAAGAACCAGCAACTGAACAGCAGGTCCACCGGCAGAAGGTAGCCAAGACCGACGATGAACGGGAAGATGGCCAGCGGCGTCCAGCCTATGGCGTTCCAGGGTCGTGCGGTGAACCACTGTCCCGCGTCGAAACCGTTGAAGGTCATGGCGGGGACCGCCGGGTACAGATTGTGCAAGCCGTTGATGAGGTTCAGGCCGCCAGCCAGGGCACAACCGATCCAGAAGAGCCGCGAGCGATAGAGAGCGCCTCCCGGCGCCGTCATGGCGACCGGCAGATGGATCATCGGATACGTCAACCGCTCCTTCTCGGTCCATCGCGCACGCACGAGCGTGTTCAGGCATGCCATCACCCACAGCAACGCCATGATGAACGCGGTCCAGCAGCCGATGGGCACAAGCCAGGCGCGCAGGTTCTCCCATCTGTACAGACTCGATGCGCCGAGGTAGTATCCCGCCAGGGCGGTGCGGTCGCTCACCGTCAGCCATCTAGGCAGAAAGGCGTGGAACGTCTGCTCCCAGCCGTTCGATGGGGTCGCGAACCAGAAGCCGTGGCCCATCAGCGTGATGAGCGGCATGCCCCAGTCGATGCCCGCCATTGCCGTGGCAACGGAGAGCATGCTGAAGATCACGAGCAGCTCGCCCTGACTGAGCGCTCGCGAGGGCCATGCGCGGCGCGCCCAGGCATTGAGGATCACGAGGATCAGCAACGAGAAGACGGCGGTGAAGAAGATCGAGGCGGTGGTGCTGAACGCGCGCCCGTCCACGCGCTCCATGAGAACGCACCAGAGGATGTTGGTCGGGATGATCGCGGCGCCGATCAGGACCGCGCGCACCGTTACCGCCTGCAGACGGGGACTGGGCATGATGGAGTTGGCCTCGCGCGCTCATGGTACCCGAGCGGCACGGGTGGCCCGATGATCCGGCCAATGGCTCACGCAGCGACGAGGACTGCGCTGATCCTGTTCCCCCATCAGATCTTCGAAGAGGCGCTATGTCGGCGGCCGACCGATCGGGTCTACCTGATCGAGCACCCGCTACATTTCACTCAGTTCCGCTTCCACAAGCAGAAACTGGTCCTCCATCGCGCGACGATGGCATCGTTCGCGCAGCGCCTGACGGAGCGAGGCATAGCGGTGCGCCGACTGACGATCGAGGACCTATCGCCGTCGCCACCGCATAGCGTCGGGGCCAGTCCGAATCCGCGTCAGAGCTCGCGCAAAGCCCTTCGGGCCCTGGCCAGGATCGTTCAGTCGGACGGATGCACCGAAGCGCTGGTCTATGACCTCGACGACGATTGGTTGGAGTCGGACCTGCTGCAGGCATGGGATGGCATGCCGATCCGCACGCTTGCGTCGCCGATGTTCCTCACGGACATCGCAACGCTGCGGTCGTGGTTCGGGGACCACCCAAGACCCCGCATGGCCGACTTCTACAGGTTTCAGCGCCGACGACTGGGCGTCCTGATGGATGATCAGGCCAGGCCCGTGGGCGGACAATGGAGCTACGACGCAGAGAACCGCAGACCATGGCCGCGGGGTATGGCGATCCCCGCTCGCCCCTCGTTCGGAAGCGGCGACCACGTCCGCGATGCCGTCGCATGGGTAGAGCGCACCTTCCCCGACAACTACGGTACTGTATCGGAGTTCGACTACCCTACGACCCATGATGAGGCCCGGGCTCTCCTGCGGTTCTTCCTGACGGAGTGCCTGGAAGGCTTCGGCGACTATGAAGACGCAATGGTCAGCGACGAGCGCGCGCTCTTCCATTCGATGCTGGCGCCAGCCCTCAACATCGGTCTCCTGACGCCGGCGGAGGTCATAGCCGAGACGCTTGGTTACGCCGCCGAGCATCCTGTTCGGCTGAACTCCCTGGAAGGGTTTATCCGGCAGGTGATCGGCTGGCGTGAGTTCGTGCGAGGGCTGTATCACGCTCAGGGTCGGCGGCAGAGAACCATGAACCGGTTCGGCTTCCGCATGCCGGTTCCGGAGGCATTCTGGAGGGCCGGCACCGGTCTGCTTCCCGCCGACACGGTCATCCGCCGGGTCCTGAAGGCGGGATACTGCCACCATATCGAACGCCTGATGGTTCTCGGCAGCCTCATGCTGCTGTGCGAGGTATCGCCCGATGCCGTGTACGAGTGGTTCATGACGCTGTTCATCGATGCCTACGACTGGGTGATGGTCCCCAACGTCTACGGCATGAGCCAGTACGCCGATGACGGTATCATGGCCACGAAGCCCTATATCAGCGGCAGCGCATACCTCCGGCGCATGGGCGATTGGCAGCCGGGTTCCTGGGAGCGCGTCTGGGACGCGCTCTACTGGCGCTTTGTGGACCGGCATCGCGACGTGTTTCTGAGGAATCCGCGCGCAGCCATGGCGCCGCGTGCGTTCGACCGAATGGCAGAGGGCGTCCGACGCGCTCACCATGAAGTCGCCGAGGAGTTCCTGCGGCAACTCGATGGCGAGTCCACGGTCCCCTCTGAGGGAGAGAAGATATGAGCAGCCTCACGCTCGCCGAGTTCCTCGACGGCGAATGGTGCCCGGCGCTCGGATGCACGGAGCCGGCGTCGATCGCCTATGCCGCATCTCTGGCGGCCCGCGAGGCCGGCGGCAGCGTCCAGCGCGTATCGGTCGTCTGCGACCCTCGCATGTACAAGAACTGCTTCGCCGTGGGCATCCCCAACTCGGGCCACAAGACAGGACTCCGCTGGGCCATCGCGCTGGGCGCATGGCTTCCCGATCCCACAGCGAAGCTGGAAGTGCTCCGACAGGTCACGCCGGCCATTCTGGCGCGCGCCGAGCGGCTCATCGCCGAGGGTAGGGTCCACGCTGACGTTGACCCGGCTCGGACCACGCTATATGTGGACTGTCGCGTGGAGTCCGACTGCGGCGACGCGCGCGTCATCATCGAGGGCGATCACACCCGGGTGACCCGTATCGAGCGCAACGGATCGCCGGTGGGCGACCATACCGCAGCCGATGCCGCGGGCAGCTCCGTCCGCGAGCGTTTCGCCGAGATGAGTTTCACCGACATGATCGGTCTTGCCAACGGCGCCGACGACGAGTGCCGCCAACGCCTCCGACATGGCGTCGAGCTCAATGTGGCCATAGCCCATCACGGACTGTCGCTGCTCCCCGGCGCATTTATAGGCGATGCCTCGGAGAGCATAGAGGCCCGGGCAGGGAAACTCGTGTGCGCCGGCGTGTATGCCCGCATGTGGGGAGTCGACATGCCCGTCATGTCCCTGGCCGGATCGGGGAACAAAGGCATCTCGGTCTCGGTGCCGCTCGCTCTGCAAGCCGAGCGGCAGAGCGTGGCGGCCGACCGCGCCGATCAGGCGCTGGCCCTCGCCTGCCTCGTGACTTCGGCGACCACCCACCATCTCGGAGCGCTGTCCGCCGTCTGCGGCTGCTCCAATGCCGCTGGCGTCGGTCTCGCTGCGGGTCTCGTCTACCTTGCCGGTGGCGACGCTTCCGGGGTCTCCATGGCAGTCACCAACATGGTTGGCAACGTGGCAGGAATGATCTGTGACGGAGCCAAGATCGGTTGCGCTTTGAAGACCATGTCCGGCGTAGACGCCGCTTTCCGGGCCGCGTCATTGGCCATGAACGGAGTTACCATCCCGGACACGGACGGCATTGTTGGCGCCGACGGTCTCGCGTCCTTGCGCAATCTGGGCCGCATAGCGGTGCAGGGCATGGCATCCGTGGACTCCGAAGTCCTCGGCATCCTGCGAGCCAAGATGGCTGACCGGGCTTACGATCCTGCACAGTCGTCAACCGATTCCCAGGCCTGAGCTCACCGGCCGCGCGCGCCGCCTTGCAGGAACCTGACGCACGGGTGTCGAACGCATCGGCATGAGCGCAATGACCCCTCGCGAACGCACCCTCTGTGCCATTCGCCACGAAGTGCCGGATCGCATACCCGTGGACGCCATCTGCGTCGAGAACATCCCCGCAGTTGCTCGCCACCTCGAGATCGCCCCCGATGCGGTGCCCGATCGTCTCGGTCTGGATGGACGCGTTGTGGCGGCGCCCTGCACGCTCCCCGTGGCACACGACTCCAAAGGCGAGCCCATGACCGAGTGGAGGGCGGCAGCCGTCCTCGACTACGGAACCTCGCACCGTTACCCTCTCGCCCAGATTACATCGGTGGATGAAGTCGAGCGCTACCCCTGGCCTGATCCCGATGCGTATGACTACGAGACGGCATCCGTCGTCTGCGCCGACCTCGGCCCCGTCTATGCGGTGCGGGGTCCCTACTGGAAGCCGATCTTCTGTCAGGCATGCAGTCTGTTCGGCATGGAAACCGCNATGGAGCGCATGCTCAATGAACCCGCGATCTTCGAAGCCGCCCTTGAGTGCATCACCGAGCACACGNTCGGCTACTGCGAGCGCTTCCTTGACGCCTGCGTCCCCAGCCTGAGCGTGTTCTGCCTCGGCGACGATTTCGCCACGCAGCGCGGCCTCATGATGAGTCCGAAGCACTGGCGGCGGTTCCTGAAGCCGCGGTATGCCCGCCTCTTTGAGCTCGGCAGACGGCGCGGGCTACCTGTCTGGTTCCATTCATGCGGCGATGTGACGTCCGTGCTGCCCGACCTCATCGAGATCGGGGTGAATGTGTGGGAGACCGTTCAGCTCCATACGCTGCCGATGTCGCCCACGGAACTCAAGAGGGAGTTTGGGAGAGACCTCACCTTCTTCGGCGGCGTCAACACGCAGCGGCTCCCCTTCGCCTCGCCGGCCGAGGTTGAGGCTGAGACGATCCGGTGCATCGAAGCGCTGGGCGCCGGAGGCGGCTACATCTGCGGCCCCGATCATCACATCAAGCCGGATGTGTCGCCGGAGAACACTCTGGCCCTTTTCGACACGGCCAGGGCGTTCCGGCGCGGCGGATACACCGGCGCCGACGCACCGGCTTAGTCCGGGCGGGGCCGAGGATCGGCTGCTAGCGTGATATGCTGAACTTCAGATCCACACTGCACTCGCGCGGATGGTAGGTCCGGTCCCAGACATGGACTGTCGCTGGCCCGTCAACGATCTTGGCCAGTGTCGGCGCATCGTCGAGTCTGGCGAGGCCTGACCAAAGCGCGGCCAGTGGACGGGAACCGCCCCCATGATGGTGCACGATTATGTCGCGCGACCGCGACGCAGGGCCGGTCGGCACGATGACGTAGACGAGCACGACAAACGGGTCGGGATTGGCCGCGGACAGGCGCAACGGGTAGATGGGCTGAGCGGTGCGGAAGGTCATGCGGATCGGGGCAAGAGTGCCGGCGCTCAGACCGCGCGCGGCGTCGGGCACATTGACGCGTGCCGCGACAAAGGTCCAGCCTTCCTTGATGTAGGCCTGGATCGGCGCCTCGGCGGCGGGCGTGACGGCGAAGCGGTTCGCCTTCAACCAGCTAAGCAGAGCCTTCGGATCGTCGGCTTTGAGCACGGCGACGTCATAGGCACCCACCTGCTTCCGCTCAAGGACCTCAACGGATGCAGCCCTCTCGATGCCTGCCGCACCTTTGCTTCTGGTTGACTTCTTGCCGAGGGGCCGGATAAGTCGTGCCAGCTCGTGGAACAGCGCTCCGTCCTGCTTCTTGACGGTCGGACGCGACGGGACCGGGATGATCCATGCGAACCGTGAGACGGGACCCGCGAATCGCGGGCTGATGATGAGATCCTCGATGCCGTTGCGGTAGACGATCACTGCCTTCTGTTCGGGCTCGGTGATCAAGGTGCGTTCCCTACGGGCGCGATACTCCGCAATGTCCGGGAGCATCACCCCGTCCGCGCATGCAGGTCGGTACGGCGCCACGGCGCACATCGCTGCCAGCGCGAAGGCAAAACGGCGGAAGATGTGGATGTTCACCGCCACTACCTCCCACGGAAGCGGCACGGCATGGAACGAGGAGACCGGCCGCACTACGGAGAACTCTACCACAACGAGAACTGGAGGTGCCAACCGATGTTGCCGATCATCGCCGCCCCGGCAGTGGCGCTTGCCGTGCCGTCGGTGACACTATATGTTTCGAAACTTGGCGACAACTCCACGGGTCTGACCTGGGCTGCCGCCTTCCGCACGATCCAGGCAGCGCTGGATGCCGTGCCGCCGACTGGAGGCTGCCGCATCATTGTACGGCCCGACACCTACATGGAGGCCAACCTTGCACCGGCGCATGTCGGCGTCGCAGGCGCCTACAACGAGCTGATCGGCGACACCGACGGTTCGTTGGGGGGCGGACGTGCAGGCATCGTCATCATCGATTCTGGCGATCCGGCGAAAGGCTTCAAGAGCTACGACTGGTGGGGACCCATCCGTGCCACCACCAGGGGTTGGTCGCCCGAACACACGGAGGAGACCTTCAGCGCGATCGGGTGGGATCGCTGGCGGCTGCGCAACCTGTATGTCACTGGCGGCGACGGCGGGCTCATGTTCGACTGCACCAACCGGGTCGAGCCGTTCACGGTGGTGGTGGAAGATTGCGTGAGCATCGGCCGGGCGTTCGGGGGCGGAGTGGCAAGCTGTCTCTCGCGCCCTGATGAACCCATCGTCTTCCGGCGGTGCAAGCTGTGGGCGCTCGACTGGTGGGGCGACACGGCGGCCGCCTACGTGCGCGTCGAGAATGCCGCCATGCCCCAACGGCCGGACGTGCTGTTCGAGGATTGCGTCATGGTCAGCCCTCAGTGCGCGCTCAAAGCCGGCAACTACGGCTACCACACCTTCTCGCGCGTCCGGACCGAGCGTTGCCGGCTTATCGCCCTTAACTTCTCTCAGCCGCAGGGAACGCCGACGGACGGGATCATCCAGAGTGTTCAGCACGGCAAGTACCTNCATGTCGAGCTGGCAGACACAACCCTCATGGGCTACAAGGTATTCGGTTCCGCCGTCAANAAAGAGACNGCAGCCGACATCGGCTACACCGTCGAAGGCTCCGTGCGNGCCTACGTCCAGTTCCAGCAGGAGGTGCCGAAGGGCATGCTCCGCATCGGTCACTGGCCCGCCGACACGTTCGCCGCGCTTGTTCCGCTCCCGAGACCCGTATCGCGCCGCATATCTGCTCCGGGCGCCCAGGGCAGTGGGCAAGCGGTCACCCCATCGCCGCCAGCCCCCCTGTCTGCTCCGTCTCTTGTCCGAACGAACATGTGCGAGGTATCGCCGTTCGTCTGGAAGGGCCGTCTCCATCTCCTCGAATGCCATCGCCCTTCGAGCGGCGGCAGGCGCGAGGAATACGCGCTCGTCATCCGTGACGTCGAGACCGGTCAGGAGGTCTCCCGTTTCGGCGAGGGCTACAGCCTGGCTTGTGCGTTCGTCTGGCGCGGCAAACTGCGCGTGTTCGCGTCGCGATTCGAGGGCGACAACTGGAACGACGTGACGATGTTCACGAGCCCCGATCTCACCACATGGACGTCGAGGGTTGTCATCGTGCAGGAGCCCGGCGAGCATCTCTTCAACAGCACCGTCTGCCGCGGTCCCGACGGTTTCGTCATGGCCTACGAGACGAACGACCCGAAGTGGCCAGCCTTCACTGCCAGGTTCGCTCGGTCGAAGGATCTCGAGACCTGGGAGAAGGTCCCGGACGCGCTGCTTGGAACCGATCGCTACGCCGCATGCCCGTGCATCCGCTACGCCGACGGATGGTACTACGTGCTCTATCTCGAACATCGCACGCCGCGCTGGTACTTCGAGACCTACATTGCTCGGTCGCGCGACCTCAAGCGCTGGGAGCTGAGTCCGGCCAATCCCGTGCTCGGACCCGAAGCCGAGGACGACGGCATCAATGCATCAGACTCCGACATCGTCGAGTTTCGCGGCAAGACGTTGCTCTACTACTCCGTCGGTGACCAGCTAACGTGGATGAACATTAAGCGTGCTGAGTACGGCGCAAGGCTGGCGACGTGGCTCAAGGGGTGGTTCAAGCAAGGCGGCATACCCACCAGGTAGACGCGGCATGCCGGAAGGATCGGCGCCCGCAGCGCGTGCAATGCCGCAGATTCGTCGGATAGAGAATCGGTCGCCGAGTTTTCGGCGACCGATTCATCTTGCGAGCTTGTTATGCTGTCCGAAGACGCTGCTTGTTAGAAGCCGTACCCCACGACGAGGGAAAAGCCGTTGAGCTCACTCCGCGAGGCGTTGGTGCCGAGATAGCGCAGGTCCACGAAGATCGGGTTGGGGCCAGCCTTCAGTTCGTAGCCGACGCTCAGGTTGTAGGCGAGCGCCGACAGGCCTTTCTCGATGTCGTGACCGAGGCTCAGGCCAATGCCAGCCCCATAGCGGAGACCCTCGGACTTGCCGCGAGCGTTCAGGCAGATGGGTACGCTGTAGATATCCTCAGCCCCGTAGTAGTCGAGGCTGATGGTGCCCGACCAGCGATCGGCCACGTAGAACGCATGCTCTGCGCCGATGGCCAGCCACACGTCGCCACCAAAGCTCCGCGATGCCTTCTTCTCCGGCACGAAGCCGCCCACGCGCAGCTCCCAGTTCTGCCCGAGCTCGGAGTCGCCTGTGAACTGAGCGAGAGCCGCAGTCGGCACGCCGATCACGATCGCACACACCAGCAACGAGACGATCTTCTTCACTGTATAGCCTCCTTCTGAGGTTATGTGCCGCGCGGCGCTCTCTCCTTGTTACGAATGCCGCGGGGCACGCTCGGCGGGACGGCGCTCACGTCGGCTCGCCCGCTTGCTGCGTATTCTACCTTGTAAGAGCGCGTACGCATAGCGAACGCTTACGTGACTGAAGGAGCAAGGCTCCGTCGCATCAGTGCGTGGACGTATTTGCCTGACGTTGGGCAGGTGAACACGTCATTGTGAGCGAAGCAAAGTCCATACGGATCCGCAACGGACAATCCCGAAGGTTCATGCCGGGTGCGGTACGACCGGGATCGGGTTGGGGGTGGGGCCGCGCCATTCCGGGGGCTTACGCCGCCCGGCTATCATCCGCCGTCGCTACGCGACGGACCGTGGGGGTTGGGGCCGCGCCGTTCCGGGGGCTTACGCCGCCCGGCTATTATCCGCCGTCGCTACGCGACGGACCGGATGTTGATCGCCTCGTTGCACGACGGCGATCGGGCCACGTTCCCGTCGCGGTACGACCGGGATCGGTTTGGTGTTGGGGCCACGCCGTTCCGGGGGCGTACGCCGCCCGGCTATTATCCGCCGTCGCTACGCGACGGACGGGATGTTGATCGCCACGTTGCGCGACGGGGATTGGGCCGTCGTAACGTCGCGGAGCGACGGTGGATGGTAGCCGAGGTCCCTGGACCTCGGGAACGGTCGGACCCGCAAAACCCCATCTCTCTTTCCCGTC
>Ga0067045_1032346_pt1 | contig 10370 bp, 11 predicted proteins | sample TerdegcTABiofilm_FD_59184 | JGI IMG/M metagenome (GOLD analysis project Ga0067045, IMG submission 59184) | Combined Assembly of (Gp0054472, Gp0054536) Wastewater bioreactor microbial communities from Singapore -Terephthalate degrading... | reverse complement strand
ACTCTCTACCAGGAAGAAGTCTCATATCAAGAACTAACTCCTTTTGAGGTTTTAAAATTAACTCGAGATCGCTTAAGTCGAATTTTATGGAGATTGAAATTAGAACTACCGGTGTTACTGGTGAAAGAATAATAAAAAAATTCTTTTAAAACCTGGAGAAAACCGTTTTATTTCGATTCCTCTAAAGAAATTTCCTTATATTAACAATCTCTTCTATCATAAGATAAATAACCCGGCATTATCTCTTTATATATGAGATAAGAACCGGGTTATTTATCTTCAGCTAAAAAATGATAAGATATATTATTTACCAAAATTATCCTAACAGACCAACACTGTTTAAAAAGACTATGAATATAGCAATAGGTACCACATATTTTATCAAGAAGGTATAACTGGAACCTATTTTCGTGGCAGCACCCCTATTTACTTCTTCTAAAGCCTTGTCAGTGCCCCAATACCAGCCAATAAATAATGCAGTTAATAAACCTCCCAGGGGAAGTAACATATTATTAGCTACAAAGTCAAAGGAATCTAAAATATCCATGCCTTTAATTAAGGTCACATTAGAAAGAGTGCTATAACCCAAAGAAGGTAAAATCCCGAGTAGCCAGATAGCAATACCCATTCCTATGGTTGCTTTTTTACGATCCCATTTTATTTCATCAATAAAGTAAGCTGCTACTACCTCCAGTAAGGAAATGGCAGAGGTTAAAGCAGCAATTGTTAACAGGGCAAAGAAGATTATACCAAAGAGGTGTCCAGCAACTCCCATTTTAGCAAAGACAGCGGGAATAGTAATAAAGGTTAGTCCGGGACCAGCAGCTGGTTCCAAACCGAAAGCAAATACTGCCGGGAAAATAACAAAACCAGCTAAGAGGGCAATCAGGGTATCAGCTCCCACTACATATTTGGCATTAAGAGGAATATCTTCATCCTTTTTCAGGTAGCTGCCATAAGTAATCATACATCCCATACCCAGACTGAGAGTAAAGAAGACCTGCCCCAAAGCAGCTAAAAATCCTGCACCGCTAAATTTACTGAAATCTGGTCTTAAGTAGAAAGCTAAACCGGCACCTGCTCCTGGTAAGGTTACGGAACGAATAATAAGGATAAGTAATAGTATTAATAAAACTGGCATTAAAATTTTTGACCAGCGCTCGATACCGTTTTGTATACCACCAGCAACAATAGCTATACAGAGTATCATAAATACAGTATGCCAGAATATGCCACCAGCAGTAGAAGTAATGGACCTGATAAATATATTAGCATGTTCAGCTCCAGCAGCCATATAGGCACCAGATTTAAATACATAAGAAAGGGCCCAACCGGCAACTACAGAATAGTAAGAAAGGATTATAAATCCCGCTAGAACACCCATATAACCTACCAGAACCCAGGGACTTCCCGGAGCGAGAGTATTGAAAGCACCAACAGGATTACGGTTTGTTTTACGACCCAATAATAATTCAGAATTCATTACTGGATAACCGACAAAAATTAAGAGAAGGATATAGATTAAAACAAATGCCCCACCACCAAATCTTCCGGTGATGTAGGGAAATCGCCAGATATTCCCTAAACCAATTGCTGAACCAGCTGCAGCGGCTATAAATCCCATACGGGTTTGCCACTGTCCTCTTTCTGTTTCGTTCATTTCTAATCATCTCCTTAATATTTTACATAATAATTAAGATTATAAAAAATTTTAGTTGGAATATTTAGTCTAATGTAAGTAACAAGGTGCAAGAATTAATTTGAAATATATGAAAAATATCCACTTTCTATTCTTTCAGAGTCACCCCCCTCATTAAGTTTATTATGCAAGTAGCGAACAATATTAGTGAGATTATCTGATAATATTTTTTATCCAAACTGTAAAATAATAATCTTTTAAAATAGGTTAATTTTCATCATTAATTTAATAGTTTAGCAACTTTAATTGTTAATGTCAAAAAATAATATACAAACATAACAGGAAAGCGGCCAGAGGTATTATTTTAAATTAAGTATGGTTTTATCCAAAATAGTGTTATATTATAATAATTGACTGGGAAAATATGTAATCATTAATATATTATTAATAATATGTACTAATTTCGAGTAGTGTTAACACTTTAGACTAATTTAGTTTAAAAAAATTGGTCATGCATGTTGTCTTTCCTATAGAATGTAGTTGATAAAACAAATTCTAAATAGGAAGGAGAACAGCACACATGACCATAGATGAATTCATTGCTAATTACAAGTATAGTGTACTGCAACATGCATATAAAAACAAGAATGTTTCTGAGACCTGTAGATTGCTTAACTTATCCAGAACTGTCTATTACAAGTGGATAAAAAGGTTCAATAAATATGGCTATTCAGGTTTACTAAATAGACAAAGACCCAGACCGAAGATGCCCAATCAGATCAAACCTGAATATGAGACGATCATTTACAATTACATAACCGATTATCCGACCCATGGACCCAGAAGAATTTCCAATGAGCTGAAAACTCAGGGTATCACTATCAGTGAAACAGGCGTCTATAATGTCTTAAAAAGAAAAAGACTCAATCATCGTATTGATAGACTCTTTTATGCCCAGGAACACTCGGATAATCCTATTATCACTGAAAGTGGAGTGCACCCCTCAGACTAGACAAATAAAGTCTTAGCTTTCTTCTCTTCCTGAGAGGCATTCTCAGTAAGTAGATTCTCGAATTCCTCCGGAGGCCGATAGCCCAATGCCGAATGCAGCCTCTTACTATTATACACATCTTCCATAAAATACGGAATTCTTTCTATCACATCAGAAAAGGTTTCATACTGCCATAAATACACCTCCTCCTGCTTTAATGTTTTAAAGAAGGACTCCACATAGGCGTTATCATAGGGGTTTCCTTTGGCTGACATACTGATTTTGATACCATGATCCTTTAGCATCTTGATATAGTCGGTAGAGGCATACTGAACTCCCTGATCGGAATGGTGAATCAGATGGTCTATTTCCCTGTTAGCTAAAGCCATCTTTAAGGCTGCCAGGGTTAGTTCCGGTGATAAGATCTTGCCAATGGCATATCCCACAATCCTGCGGGAGTAGATGTCAATAATGATGGCCAGGTAAACAAAGCCGGTGAGGATGCGTATATAGGTGATATCAGAGCACCAGACCTGGTTGATGCCGGTTACTATCTTCTCTTTGATGAGATTGGGGTAGATGGGTTGGTTGTGTCTGCTGTTGGTCGTAGTGATATATCTGCGTTTGATTTTGGCCTGGATCCCCAGCTGGCGCATGATGCGCAGTACCCGCTTATGGTTGATGATGATATTATCCCTTCGTAACTGGGCGGTAATTCTCCGGTAGCCGTAATAGGGATGCTGGTAGGCAATCTCCTGGATCTTATTCTGGAGGAAAGCTTCCTGTTGTTTTCTGGCCATATTTTCTTTTTTCGGATCATAATAGGTTGATCTTGGTATACCCATCAGTCTGCATCCTTCCTTGATGGTGTGAAACAGGGACCGGTGATGATGGATGAATTTTCTTTTTTCTGCTGGATGATGTATTCTTTCTCTTTTTTTAAAAGGTAGTTCTCCATGGTCAGTTTCCCGATCATCTGTTCGAGTTTGGCAATCTCTTTTTTTAACTTATTGATCTCTTGATTATCGTTGTTCTGATTGAGTGTCCCGTCCAGGTATTGTCTTCTCCAACGATTGATCAAACCGGGGGAGATATTATGCTCTCTCCCCAGCTGGAGGGCAGTCTGCCCGCTTAGAAGGGCTTGGACAATCTCCTCTTTCTGTTCTTTGGTGTATTGTCTTCTGTTTATCCCCATAACCACTTTACTCCTTTCTGTACCGGTTCTTTTATTATACCGGAAGTCTTATTTTTTTAGCAATGTGTCCAGTGGATGGGGGGCAGTCCAAAGCTATCTCAGAGAGGTTGAAAAGAAAAAAGAAACCCATATCAAGGCTTTCTATCCCGGCTATCTATTTTGCCAGGATACCTTCTATGTAGGTACCATTAAGGGCTTAGGCAGGATCTACCAGCAGACTGGGATTGATACCTATAGTAATTTCGGCTTTGCCAAGGTCTATACCAACAAGAAAGCTGACAGTGCCATTAACTTTGTAAAGACCAAAGTAATACCGGTCTATGGTATGTTTAACATTTCCTTAGACCGTATACTTACTGATAATGGCAAAGAGTACACTACCCACTGGGTAAATGGGAAACATGAGTATGAAATATTTCTGGCAAAATGTGGTATTACCCATACCAAGATTAAGCCCAGATGTCCAAAGAGTAATGGTATGGTAGAAAGATTTAATAGAACGCTGCTAGAAGAGTTCTACCAGATTGCTATGTTAAAGAATGTCTACACCTCTTTGGAACAATTACAGGATGATCTGGATAGTTTTATCTACTATTACAATTTTAAAAGAACGAATCAGGGTTACCGGCTGAAAGGTAAGATTCCTTACCAGAAATTCTTAGATGGTAAAAGAAAATTAACTTTACCACAACCCGGATAAATAGTATCCTATTTCTATAGGAAAGAACTAGATGTGTAAACACATCATGAAATTAATGCAAATAATATATTACTAAAAGACAGGTATTATGAGGGCAAAATTGATGAAAAAATTATTATAGACTATAATTCTTAAATAATAGTAATTTTCTATAGATATACAGGTATGTTCTTTACTTATCTCATTTATTATAGGTAGAGGTAGAGAGAGGTTTAAAGAGAATATGCATGATAAAAAGCTATGTGCACATGTTATAGTCAGTGGTCGAGTGCAGGGAGTAGCCTATCGATATTATGCCAGAGATATTGCTTATCAACTTGGTGTTACTGGTTGGGTTAAAAATTTAATAAACGGTGATGTAGAATTGATTGTGGAGGGTTCTCAAGAGTCGGTAGAAGAAATGATCTCCTGGTGCAAAAAAGGACCTCGCTTAGCTACGGTAGAAGAGGTCCGGGTGGAGTGGTTACCATTTTCCGGAAAATACAACCAATTTCGTATAGAAATGTAAGGCAATTTTCTTATAAGAAAAATCTCTCTTTAAGAAAAATATTATTATCTAATTAAGTAATTTTGTAGAAGGGGGAAAATATGTTGATATTACAGGAAATATCCTATTGGGCGGCATTCTTTGCGGGAATTATTTCTTTTTTTTCTCCCTGTATTTTACCATTAGTTCCTGGATATATATCTTTTATTTCTGGGTTGTCATTAGCAGAACTGAGTGCTAATGATAAGATAATTCAGAGTGCCAGATACCGGGTTTTAGTAGGAGCCTTCAGTTTTATTCTTGGATTTTCGCTGGTCTTTATATTATTAGGAGCATCAGCCACCCTGCTGGGTAGTTTACTACGGGAGTATTCCCTCTGGTTTAAAAGAATAGGGGGTCTAATTGTTATCTTATTCGGATTACATATGTTGCAATTAATAAATATCCCATTTCTTCATTATCACAAAAAGATTACTATCAAACAAAAATTTTCTTTTCATTTGTTTTTAACACCATTTCTCATTGGCTTTGCCTTTGCTTTTGGCTGGACTCCTTGTATTGGACCAATTTTAGCGGCAATTTTGGTTTATGCTGGTACTCAGCAAACTTTAAGTAAAGGAATAAGACTTTTATCCTTATATTCTGCGGGATTGGCAATTCCATTTTTATTTACAGCATTGGCTATCAATCAATTTTTTAAACTGAGTAAAAAAGTAAAAAGATTTTTTCATATTATAGAAGTGACTGGAGGGTTACTGTTGATTATTATCGGTCTACTGATCTTTAGCGACACCCTTTCTTTTATCTCTAATTATTTTAGTTAAAATTTGACTTAAATTAGAGTTAGGGTATAATGAAATAACATTAATAAAATTCAGTAAAAGTGGGTAAGAAAGTGTTTTTCTGTATAATTGTTCCAAGAAGGAAAATGAGTTTTTTAGTATTTTTATTTATTTTATCTCTGGTTTTGACCAGTTGTGTCTTTAATGCTAATTCAAATTCCAGCTCCAATAATGAGAAATCTTCAGTTCCCACGGAAAATATAATATGGTTATCTTATGACCAGGCCTTAACTAAATCCCGGGTGGAGGATATTCCTACTATATTATATTTCTATTCTGAGGATTGCGGTTGGTGCAGAAAAATGGAGAGAGAGACATTTACTCACCAGGAAGTTCAGAAGTTATTAAAGAGTGATTTTGCTTTAGCGAAAATAAATGGTAATTCTAATCAGACTGTTCTGGTTGATGGGAAAAGGATTACCGAAAGACAGTTATCCTCGGTAATCTATCAAATCAATGGATTTCCAACTATCTGGTTTTTGGATAATACCAACCAAAGAATTGCTAATTTACCAGGGTTTGTCACTTATGATGTTTTTTTAGATATACTTATCTACATTCGGGATGGTTTTTACAAAAAATACACTTTTTTGGAGTACCAGGAATTACCCAAAAAATAGGTTATAATGTATTTAAGTAATATATTTTTAATAACATGATAATCTAATCAAGAAAAAATGACTTTAATATCCTTAATTTTTTATTCAATCTCATCTTCCCATAACAGTAGTTAATAATATTTGATTCTCAATGAATTCCTCTAAAAGTCAGCTGTATAGCTATGCTATTATAATCTAAGATAAGGAAGTTTTTTAAGCTACCCGCTTTGCCGGTGTGATGCTTGTTTCAGGATAAAATTATAAAATAGGGTGGAAACCTTGAAAGATATTGCCACTAAAGTAGAGAAGATAATAAGTAAAATAAAGATAGTTGCCTCTGGAAATGAGGTTATAGTTGCCTTTTCTGGTGGTTTGGATAGTACTGTGGTGTTATTTTTAACCCGGCAAGCTTTAGGTAGAAAAAAGGTAAGGGCAGTAAATGTGGATTTTGGTTTATTTACTTATGAATTTGCTCGCCAGCAGGTTAGTATTATTTGCGAAAAAATGCAGATAGCATTACATAGAATAGATGGAGAAGGCTATCAAAGACAGATAATGAAAGGTGGACCGGACTGTAATTTATGTACCAGAAGGATTAAATTGGGTTTGATAAAGGATTATGCTGATAAGATGTTAGTTTTTACTGGTTCTAACCAGAGTGATAGTTGGGGAAAGCACGGTTTAGATTTATTTGCTGGCTATTATGCTCCCTTATTTTATTATTCCAAAGAAGAAATTGGAGAAATAGCTTCCTATTTGAATTTAGAGCATAACCGAATTGGAGAAAATGATTATCGGGAAGGGTGTAAGTTAAAACACTTGCTCAAACCTTTAATTAATTATTCCTATCACGGACGAGCAGTAAGTACAGCCAATGAAGTATTGTTACAAAAAATAAGGGAATTTAATCTTACTACCAAGATAGCCAATGTAAAGATCATCGGTCCTTTAAACAAAAATATTGCTCTAATTAATATATTTCCAATACCTACCAGTAAGCAGATGAAGATAATTTGGGAAAATATTGCTGCCATTAGAGAGCTTGATAATTGTTTTCTTGTTAATCAACCATTGCAGCTGACTATAAAGGCAAACAAAGGACAATTTAATAATTTACGTTCACGTTACTGGATAGAACAGGGTAGATTACAACCAGAATTTGCCGCTCCACTGAAATTTAGGTGGTTATTAACTACTAATCATAGGTTGAAAACATTCCAGGTAGTTGATTATAATTATATATAAGATAGTAGGACATAGGTAAGATAGGCAGGAAATCTTATACTAATAAATTTCATAATTAAAATATACAATATTAAGGAGTAGATTTATGAATAAGGAATTGGGTTTTGTTAATCCGGAAGAAGAACTAAAAAGAGCGGTAGAATTGATGGCTTTATCAGCTCGAACTGCTCCTAAATCCGCCGGAAAGGATTTTGTGGTAATTAAGATAGTCAGTGGAGAGGAAGTACTCCAATTAGGAGAGGCTATGATAAAGTACGGGATAGAGCATAATAAACGCAATTTTGACCGTGATGGTGAAAATGTGAAAAATTCTTCTGTGGTATTGTTAATTGGCTTAAAAGATTCTCAACCTTTAGGATTGGATTGTGGTGCTTGTGGATTTAACCATTGTTCTGAATGTCAGATTCATGAAGGACCGGAATTTAATGGTCCCCATTGTGCTTTACGTATTTTAGATATGGGAATTGCTATTGGTTCAGCAGTAAAAATGGCTGCTATTTTAGGGATTGACAACAGAATAATGTATCGTATAGGAGTAGTGGCCAAAAAGGCTGGTTATATTACAGCCAGTTTTGTGATGGGTATTCCCTTTTCTACAACCGGTAAAAATATTTATTTTGATCGTTAGATAGTAAGATAAGGTTAAAATTTTCCGATAAAAGGGAAAGAGAGATAGTGTGCAAATATTTCCTGATTGACCTTATTTGAACTGTGTAAAAAATGCACAGCTCAATATAATTAATACTTATTTTGACTTAATTCAGGAAAATATTTATACCATTGGTGGAGATTGGCAAAAGAAAATTTCTTATTTCAGGTCATAGTTTTGTTTTTTTAAAATAAATATAGACCTATAGCTTGGTTCTGGCATAAAAATTGCTTCTTATTTTCTATAGAAAAGAACAAAAAATTCAAGTAAGGAGATGATATTTATGTCAGGGCAACACTATTGATTAATAAAGTATTAAGGAAGAAATAATTGCTACTACTATATTATGATTAATTGAATAAAATAATCAAATTTTAAAAAGGAGGAGGAGATATGTTCAAGAGTTGTTTTATACTAAAACAGAAGAGATATTTTAAAGTGGTATTACTGGCCTTTCTTTTATTACTTTCTTCCCATTCAGTAATATTTTCTGCTGAGGTTCAGTCTGCCATACAATCACTTAGTGATGATATTGCTCAGATAGCAGAAAAGGTAGGGCCGGCTGTGGTAAATATCGATATTGTTCGTTATGTGGAAACATCGCCTTTTCGCTTTAGAGATCCCATCTTTGAGTGGTTTTTTGAACAGAGAGAAGAATTTAGAAGAAGAATTCCTCAGAGAGGAGCAGGGTCAGGTTTTATAGTTGACCAGAAAGGATATATACTAACTAATGAGCATGTAGTAAGTAGAGCTGAGGAAATCAAGGTAACTCTATCTGATGGACGAGAGTTCAAAGGAAAGGTGGTCGGTTCAGACATTACTACCGATATGGCCATTGTTAAGATTGAAGCAAATAACCTACCGGTTGTAGAATTGGGAGATTCTGATAAATTAAGAGTGGGTGAGATAGTAATAGCTATTGGTAATCCTTATGGTTTGGAGAAGACCGTAACTATGGGGGTAGTTAGTGCCAAAGGAAGAAATATTTCTGCAGGTACAGAAGGGCACGAATATCGTAACCTGATTCAGACTGATACTGCCATAAACCCTGGTAATAGTGGTGGACCTCTTTTAAATACTAAGGGAGAGGTAATAGGTATTAATACTGCGATTATTCCCTATGCTCAGGGTATTGGATTTGCCATCCCCATTAATGTAGCTAAAAGAAATCTCGATGATTTAATTACTCTGGGTAAAGTTAGAAGAGCCTGGCTGGGTGTGTATATCCAGGAGGTAACTCCTGAGATAGCTGAACAATTTAATCTTGATAAAGCTGAAGGGGTCCTGATTGCTGATGTTATTAGCGGTAGTCCTGCTGAGGAATCGGGATTGTCTCGGGGAGATATTATTTTATCAGTAAATAACAGGACTGTGAACAAACCAGAGGAGCTACAGGATACCATTCGTGCCTTACAAATTGGTGATAAAGCTACTTTGAAAGTGAAGCGGGATGGAAAAGAGATTTCTTTTGTGGTAAAGATCGGAGAAATGCCTACTGATGAAACTCTTTCCACCAAAGATAAAGTGTTTACCGAACAGACTGGACTTAAGGTGGAAGAAGTAACTCCTGAAATTGCACGCAAGGCAGGCTTAAATCGGGTAACCGGTCTGATTGTTACTGAGGTAATTCCAGGAAGCTCTGCTGATGATATGGGCTTAAGAAACGGTGATATTATTCTGGAAGCTAACAGACAAGAAGTATCTACCATTGCAACCTGGGAAGATATAATAAATAAATTAAAACCCGGTGATACTGTACTTTTACTAATTTACCGAAATAATCGCACTTACTATGTTCCGCTTAAGATTGCTCAACTGGAGTGATATTGTTTTCTTGCTGGGAGACCTAATTACAAGAGATAATATATTGAGATAATAAATATTATTAGGAGACCAGAAGAAGAGGAGAACCAGTTTTTGCCTCTGGTTCTCCTCTTCTTCGTGCGCCCAGCATGGGTGATTACTAGTCGGTGAAAGTCCGATATGGGGGTTGATAGTGCCAACCATTAGCTTAAGACAAGGG
>Ga0067045_1032361_pt1 | contig 10374 bp, 7 predicted proteins | sample TerdegcTABiofilm_FD_59184 | JGI IMG/M metagenome (GOLD analysis project Ga0067045, IMG submission 59184) | Combined Assembly of (Gp0054472, Gp0054536) Wastewater bioreactor microbial communities from Singapore -Terephthalate degrading... | reverse complement strand
ATTCTTGCTTATTTTCAAATTTCGGGGTTTTTCAAAATGTACTTTTACTCGATGTCAGTGAATTTTATTCAAATCGCTATTTAGATGATGTATTCTGTGTCTTTTGAACATGCCTAAAAGAGGGGGCTAAAGGGATATGATTTTCCACTTTTTCTCCATGGGGTGAGTGGAATGACCACTGGGGTGTCAGGCGGAAGCGGTCCTCGGCCTCTCCCTTGCCGGGGATGATTGATGTGGACCGGCTTGAGCGGGTGACCGCTGATATCGGTTAGTGCACGGTCTGCGGCTTGGAGAGAGCGGTGTGGAAGGATAGGGAGAGGGGTGTTGCGGTGTGCGAGGGGTACTGGGAGAGGGAGGTGAGGAAAGAAATTATTGGGTAATTCGTGGAATGAGTGATCTTCTTCTTGTCTCCCTTTGGGGTTTCCAGCTGTCGAATTCTGCGGGGAGCAATCTGATGATATCTTCTGGTTTCATTGCATAAAGATCATAATTTGTATCAAATTGGTTCATTACTGCAATAAACCGATATAAATTTCCAGGTTTCTTTTTACTGTATGCTCCCTTTTTTACCCCCTCCTTCCCATTTTCAAGTTCTTTCCAGTACAATGCCTGAACTGCTCTAATGAGATTCTTATTTGAAATGATATTTTGCCGTGCAGCTAATTCTCGTATAAAATTGCTTATTTTACTCATTGGGGTTGTTAAAAATATTTTTGAATCTAGGCCAAATCTCGTATAAATGTCCCATGTGGCAGCGACGAGATGCAAATAGTATTTCGTGTATCGTGGGTTGTATACATATCTTGCAGTCTCGCCCATCTCTCGCCTTCCTCGAGAATTCACTGGGATTAATTGGTCTATATAGAATAGAGCTAACCAATTCCACAATCCTTCATTTTTCATCAGTGTGTTTCGTGGAATTGTTTCAAATAATGAAGCAAGGTATGCCCCAAATTCATAACGTGTCTCAAATTGAGTATTTTCAATTTCTATTTTTATTTCAAACGGAACTGAAAACGGAGGTTGATATAACATAAATGATGGAATTGGTGCATCTCCGTGTGATTTCAAATTTTGAATAAAATCGCTGAATTCTTTATTGCCGATTGGAGTAAAAACCCAAATAGTTGTCATTTTACTGACACCTCCTCAATCAACTTCGTAAAAGTATCCCACTTTCTTTTTTCTCCGGATGAAAATTCATCCACAACTCTCTCTATCCAATCAATGACATCCTGGCGAGATTCGGGATCATTGACACTTATTCGCGGGGGGGTATCTTCAGGATAAATTTTCTTTGCAAATTCAAACCAATGAAATTGCCAGTCCTCATTCGCATCTTCAGGATCAAACTGTTCGACAAGGAACATGTAAGTCAACACATCCCTGATGACTTGAGGGTACACAAAGAAAAAAAACAGAGGATTCGATTTCGCAAGAGAACGAATATTTGGAATATCTTTGTTCAGCTCTAAAATTGGGGGAGAAGTAGTAAAATTCATTTTCCATATCTGTTTTCCTAAATTGCAATTGAATTCAGTTGCAAGAATTGAGAGCATTTGTTCTTGATCGCCTTTTTCTGAATGGGGTTTTATCTTATCTGCTTCTGCCAAAATCAAGCCATATTTCGTGGAAAGATCTACCACCTTTATTCGGAAATTCAAATTCTCCAGATTCCCCAATTCGGAGATATCGGTAGATTCTGGTTGAATAATATTGCTGACTGTGCCGAAATCAAAGCGTTTTCTGTCAGTCCTGTAATAGACTTCTACAAATACTTTGGCGTCGAATGGTAATTCCAATCCCTGAAGGTTAATTGTCGCATCAAATGATTTGATGAGATCATTCTCTCGGTTAAGAGTAATGTGTATGTTTTTATTCGGTATTTTCTGTCTTTGAGTATAATTGAGGCGACGTTTCATGCACTCACCTTTTTAATTCTAAGGACCACATCTCGATTTTGATCAAAACCGCTAGTTTTTAGCTCAAATTTTGGTGTTTTTATTGAAATGAGGATTTTATTCCACTCCATTTTTCTTATTTCACCTCCTTTTACTTGCGGTGAGATTTTTCCGTATCCATGCCCTGAACTATCAAATATGAAATCCCAGGGATCATATCGACTGAATGGATTCCCAGTTTTTGTATCATACGCAACTTCGATGAGTGAAGAGAATGGTTCGAAAGAATCTTTCTTTGCAAGAGAGATGTGAAATCCTCCTTGTTGTGGCCGGACAATAAAATCTCCTTGTTTGTGGGTAATATCTGGGATTTCACGTTCGTCATCTTGGGTTCCCATTCTCTCTCCCCTCTCTTTGGGGATGTGGAAAATATCTTTCAAGAAATTGGGGTCTACCCCTGGTGATGGCACATCCAGAATGCGAGTTATTTCCCTGAGACTCGACCTTACATAACGCAGGGTTGTGACGGCATTTTGATATTTTAGTTTGAAATCCTCTGTTCGCTCTTTCCAATCGGTGTGGGCTGGGGATTCAGAATCGCCCAAAAACCTTGCTACAGATTCATCTTCAGCGGTCAGTAATGCACGAATATTGTTTGTTTTCACCATTTTGATTTCGGAAATAGTGATACCTGATCGGATGTAAAATTCTTCAACCTTTGGTAATTCTTCATCTTTTTGAATGAATGCATGGAAATGTGATCCAACAACTGTGCCCTCTGTGAGTATGATTTGGATCGGGATTTTAATCGGGACTAATTTTCCTTCAGAAAATAATTTCCTGGCATATTCAAGTTTATTTCCAAAGAGGTCTTCTGTGATTTTTGGGAGGACAAATTTATCTAATACAATAAATTGCGTATCCTGAGTGTTTGTGGCATTGTGAATAAAATAGAGCAAATTTGTAACGGGATGATTTTCCCATGATGTTCCTTTCCAGCTGATTTGGGAGGCTATATCAAAAATTGTCTGTTTGTTCAGGAGCGTTGTGTGCGAATTCGTTCTCACCTCAACGGTGAGAAATCCGCGAATTATTGAATAAAAATAATGCTGGATTACTGCACGGATCAAATCTCTGTCCGTGATATCTGGAACGGGGAAAGGGATTACAATAGAAAGTCCAGATTCCCCGTTCCTGGAAATATTGAATTGTTGCTTGAATTTCGCAATCTCATTCGGAGCTTCGATTGGCTGGTTCTCACCGATGCAATAGTAGCCATAATAATCATATTGGGTATTATTGTGGCGATGTGATTTGAGGAGGGCTTTTCCGAGGAGCAATTCCCGGTTATCGTCATGGCGGACTGTAAGCCCCCAGAATGAACGAAGCTCCGAACAGACGAAAAAGACTGTTTTGCCTAACCCCCACCGGCCGGCATCGCGTCCTTCTTTCCTTGAGATGCCCTCCCTCCACCAAAGGTTGTAATAATTGCTCTTTTGCCCGTCACTCACTTCTGTTCGCGTAATCGGCCCATCTAAGCCTCTCGTCCCAAAATCCTCAATTAAAAGATATGTGAATTCATCCTTGGTTGCAGCATCGAGTTTAAAGCCACAGCTTTGTACATGGGACAACAAATCTGAATAGTATGGATTTGTTTTCTTTTTTGGCTCGGACCCAAGAGTGAATTTTACATGAACTGTGTGATGTGAATTTAGTCTTGCATCAAGTGAGTTCTGGATCGATTCACGAACGAGAGCTGCTGAAGCATCAAGGTCACCGACGTTAAAGAATTCTGCCTCATGCGGTGAGCGTTCAGGTTCACCCTCCCCAAGTGCCCGAAACTTCCACATATGAGAAATCACACCTTTGAATATCAGCGATATTAGAATTCACGCAAAATAAAAATTATGTTATGAAAAATACGTTCGCTTATTCAGACAATTGAGATAAAAATCATCACCTTTGAGTTTTAAAGGGAATTAGTTGGGAGAGGGGAATTAGCGAAGTTGTCTTAGACTTACTGTAAATGTTCCGCAATAAAGTCTAATGAAATATCCTCAACAGTTTTTCGATATTTTTCCGGGCAAAAGATTGAAAAAAACAGATTTAGGCTCTTCTTTTCCCGCAAGAGAAGAATACATCTCAATATCCCGTATTTTTCCATTCTTTTCTTTAATAAGATATGGTGTTTTATCCTTCAGCATTTGAGAATAGGAAGATTTAAACAACTCATTTTCAATTTTCGACGAATTTACTATGATATAATCAGGATCTACGCCACATTTCTCCGCAATTTCTGATTCTAATGCTCGAATCTTCCCTTTGGAATGAGTTTTGAAGAGCAAACCCCTTACAACCGGGTCTTCCACATGGGGAAATACCACATCGACTCCCCTTTTCAATAAATTGCGATTCTTAATAAGTGAGGCAAAATCGGAGGCTTTTTGAGAGGGAGAATCAAGGAGAATCTTCATCAATTCAGCATCATCGAATTTGAGATAGCGGGTCAGAAAATCGGATGAAACTGGATCAATTGGAATATCTTTTCCCCCAGTCTCTTTGATATGGAGGTCAAGTGCTCTCAACAACATTCTTGAAGCGATGATATTGGTGTGGTGCTGATACACCTGTGCGTGCATGAGGAAACGGGATAAACGCATGTTTTCAAGCGCATCGGCACCCTTTGAGAGATTACAGAGATAGATATTGCCTCCAGATTCTGCAGTACTTAGAGTGTGAAGTATCCTCTCAAGGTCAAACAATCCGTATGCGACACCGATATGAAATGCATCCCGCCTCAGGTAATCGATCTTGTCTGCATCAAGGTTTGAGGAGAGAATCTGTTTGAGGATTGAATTGTTTGCATTATTAAAAATCCAAAGGACCAGATCGAGATCCTTTTTTAATACGCTTACAATCGTTTGATCTTCCCGAATAATTTTTTGTGTGATATTCTCGTGGGTGACGTTTCCATCATTATGAGTCTGCAAAAAGGATTCAAACACATGAGAGAATGGCCCATGTCCTGTATCATGGAGGAGCGCAGCATATCTAAGAATCTGTGTATCCTCCATCGAGAGTTCTAATTGTTCAGCCATTCTGGTTGCGATATGGAGAACACCAAGGGAATGTTCAAATCTTGTGTGATTTGCAGATGGGTAGACGAGGTGTGCAAACGCGAGTTGTTTGATCCCTCTCAATCGTTGCAATGGCGGGCTGTCAAGGAGCGTAATCTCATCGGTTGTCAGTCCGATGAAACCATATAAAGGGTCTCTGATATACTTATCGTATTTCGAACCCACTCGGTCACCCTTTGATGAGGTGGAGTTGTCGGAGAAGAGAAATCCCTTTCTCTATTTGTCCTTCTGATAAATCCCAGTTAAAATTCGAGGCAGTTTTCCTGACTTCCTCTATATCCATTGCTTTTCCAGATTCTTTGAGAATAAAATGCACTTTTGCAGCCCACGATAAAATATAGGGATCCAGATGCGCATCCTCTTTGCATGTTTTCACCAAATCATTCAATTTTCTCTCTTCTTCAACGAATCTTGGACTGGCCCGAAGAGATTGGAGGTAGGTCTTTCCATCATCAGTTATGTGGTAGATATACCTCTTCCAATCAGGAGAAACGGGTATACTCCTGTTATATCGTGTCTCGACGGTCTTTTCAAGAAAACCTATTGCAGTAAGATCTTCGAGTGTCTCGGCGATGTCTGCGCTATATGGTCCATAATAATGGGCATGGTAAGGTGTTTTTACTATTCCTAGGATAGTGGAGAAATAGCCGATCTTCTGGATTGTCGTTCTTCCTGCAATTTTCCCTCCTGCGAGTTCAACGATATCAAGGAGGGCATCAAGAGCATCCATTGATTTTACATGTTGCTGCTCGTTTATTTAAATATATACCCTGTGTTTCGTGAAAGTAAAGAGATTTTTCAGCAGAATACGAAATGGGAATGAACTTATCTGCCTTTAACAAAATATTACTCATCGCTTGATGTTCGTTTCACGGGTTTTTTCCCCATGTTCTTTTGGCTCTTCTCCCTCCGTATCCTCTCCAGCAACACGCTCGCCGGCTCATACTCCCGCCCCTCAATCCTTGCCAGTTCCGCCTCGGTGGGCACCAATTCCCCACGGAACGCTTTCGCAAGGATGGCCTGTGTCAGCCGGTCCGCCCGCTCTTTCCCGAGTGCGACCCGCTGCTCGATGCGGTCGGCGAGAGCGAAGAGGGATTCCACGCGACGGACAATCTCGTGCTGTTCGGGGAGAGGTGGGAGGGGAAGGAGCATCTCCTTTATTTTCATTGCGTTGATATTGGATTGACTTACACCATCAGTTCTAACCATCCGAGCCCATTCTCTACCCCAAACGCTGGTAATCCAATAATTGAGATATTCTGGTAAGAGATCATTTTGATTTACCTTAATACGAATGAGATAAGAGGCAAAGGTCATTTTTTCATTACTATTAAAAACTGCACTCTTTCCAACTAATTCTGGGCTGTTTGTTCGATTAAATAATAGATCTCCCTTCTCTAGATAAAATTGGGATATCTCCTTTTCATCTGCGGGTATATATTTTAAATCAGTAAAATCGATAGTGCCATCCTGAATATTACCCATCCTTAAAATTGGGATGCCAGTTTCTTTTGCATCATTTGCTTTTATAGACAAACCATATTGGACATTTTGAGTTTTTTCACCTACTTTTGTCCAAATCCAAAATTCGGGGATAGGAAAAAGGTTTCTGCAATTTTCATCAGGTATTCCCTCATCTTTAGGTTTTACTTGATTAAAATTCTCCGCCCGCCACCCCTCCGTCAGCCTCCCGCTGCACGCCGCGGCGAGTACTGCCTGCCGGAACGCCTTAAGCAGCCCCGGCACCCGGTCGAGCCGCTCCCGCAAGGCGTTCACCCGGGCGAGGAGTTGCTCTACCGCAGCGACAATGCGGTTCTGTTCGGCAAGGGGTGGGACATTAATATTAATCCTGTCAAATTTTCCCTTGGTAATATGTTGCATCCCAGTTCCATGGACATTGCCCATTAATTGCTGCAAATAGTATTTGGTGAGAAAATAATGGAATTTTTTATCGATAAATGAATTAACTTTAAATATATGCTGATTAAGAACCGCCTCGGGTCCTGAATAGATAAAAGCATCAAGTGTTGCTGACCATGAAATAAGGAAATCTCCATTATTAACTAAATATTTGGATTCTACAGGCTTTGAAAAATAATTGATGGTTTCTTTTGAACCCGTTAGATTTTAGATTCGAATAATGGGTCTTCCTGATTTTTCCCATTCCGATGGTTTAAACGCTCTACCATTGATATATTCTCCAATATCTCTTAATTGCGCAGATGCCCACCCCTCCGGCAGCTCACTCTCGCCATTCATACCCGTTCCCCAGCATCTCGACAATGGTGTTCAGGTCCTCGACCGCTGCCTCCAGTTCTTCGATTGCCTCAGTTGCAAGGTCCTCCGGAGAGATAATCTCATCCGCATCTCCGAGCCCCTCGTCCCGGAGCCACTTGAGCGAGTCAATCTTGAAGTCCCGCTCCTTCAGCTCGGTGATGTGGAACGACCGCCACCGGTCTTCCTTTGACTGTTGGGGGTTCCGGGGAGAACGCCCATTCGGATTAGGTCCATAACACGCTTCGAACTCGGTAAAATGTGCAGGGGTGAGCGGGCGGTCCTTTTTGGTGATGGACGGCACATTCGTCCGCGCGTCATAGACCCAGGTCGTCTCGGTCGGCACACCTTTCTGGAAGAAGATGACGTTGGTCTTCGTTCCCGGCGAGTAGGGAGAGAAGGTTCCGTTCGGAAGGCGAAGGACCGTATGGAGGGCACATTGCTTCGTTAAATCTTCGAACACCTCGCCGGCTTGGTCCGCAAACAGCACGTTGTCCGGGACCACGATGGCCGCCCGGCCGCCGGGCTTGAGGATGGTCATGACGTGCTGGATGAAGTTGAGCTGCTTGTTGCTCGTCTCGATGAGGAAATCCTCTCTCCCGGGCGACTGGTTCGCTCCCTTCGTGCCGAACGGGGGATTGGTCATCACCACGTCATACCGGCGGGAATCCGGCACCTCGTAGATGGAATCACCCAGCTGGATCTCGGGGTCGAGACCATGGAGGAAGAGGTTCATCAGGGCGAGCCTGCGAGGGCGTTCCACCAGATCTTTCCCATAGAATGTGTGGTGTTTGATTCGGAGGGCAAGATCGCGGTCCAACGCTCCACCGCCGGTCTGTTCCTTGAGCCACTCGTAGGAGCAGATGAGGAACCCCCCGGTCCCACACGCGGGGTCCATAATGGTGAATTCCCGGAACGGACGTGGGTCCGGCTTCATGCACCGGACAATCGTCTTGATCAGGATTCGCGGGGTGAAGTACTGACCGGCACCCTTCTTCCCTTCGCTTGCCGCCTTCTCCAGAAGACCCTCGAACGCGGCCGCCTTCACATCGATATCAAGCGCCGTCCACTCCGTCTCATCAATGAGTCCAATCAACTTTTTCAAGCTCACTGGGTTGTGGAAACGGGAGAGTGCTCCGGCAAAGACATCCCCAAGTAATCCCTCCTGCTTTCCAAGGATCCGAAGAAGCTCAGTATAGTGGTCCGTGAGCTCCGTCCCGGACTTCTCCTTGAGGGTATCCCACGAACACCCGGCAGGGAGTTCCAGGCTCTTCTCGTGAGCCATCTTGAGGAAGAGGAGGTAGGTTATCTGTTCGATGTAATCGCCGTAGTCAATCCCTTCATGCCGGAGGGTATGACAGAACCCCCACAAACGCTGGACAATATCACTCATGCCGCAACTGCCTCATTCAATTCCCGTATCAAGACCGGGAGATCCGGCCCAAAGATCTGGCCCGCCCTCCGAAGTCCCCCATGGTCAACAAAGATGGGGATGATATCAAAGTCACTCTGATCGATGGAGAGATTGGCAATTAAATGTTCCCGAATTCTCCCGAGCCAGGCCCGCTGTTCGGGAGAAAAGTCCTTCCCTTTTGTTACCCTCTCAAAAGCCCGCGCCACCCGCTCTTCCGCAGTGAAGAGTGCTTCCTCTTCCCGGGCAGCATGCTTCACCATCGAGATGATATCCACGAGCGCCTTGTGGTAGCGGACCTGATGCGCCTTCTGGAGATTCTCCATCGTGAACCGCATCGGCGTGGCAGCCAGCTTGGTCTTCAGCTCGGCAATCGCATCGGTGCCCCAGTCCTGCGGTCGGTTGAGTAAGATACCGATGGCCTCGATATGGTCAGGATTCTCTTTCACGAACCGGGAGAACGCTGTAAGGTAATCCTCGGGTTTGTATTCCTGCCCGGCAGCATCACGGACCAGCCATTTCGAGGTGACGGTATCTTCGGTTGTCGTATCAACCAAGAATGTCCGAGGCGGCCTGGGATACGTTACCAGGAGGTTCTGAAAATCGGGATCGCGGAGAATCGCCATCGTCCCGGCAAAATCTTCGTGGAGGCGTCGTTCCAACGATACCGCAAAACGTTTGAGATCTCCGTTCTCAATGAACGCAGCGAAGAGGTCGCGGGCCTCTCCCGACATCTCTTTGTCGATGCGATTGAGACGTTTGACAAGCACCCTCGTATTATAGGCACGGTCCCGGTTATTCCAGATATCGTCAATAATCTGTTCGATGGGCTTTGTCTCCCGGAGCGGGGGTTCTGCGGTTACTCCCGTGACCTTCTTGAAGTAATTCAGGAGCGATCCGCCAAAACAATCAAAGACCACGAAATGGGACTTGTCAGGGATGTTCTCTCCCTTGCGCGTCCCTCGTCCCATCATCTGTTCAAAGAGGATTCGGGACTTGACCGTCCTGAGAAAGACAATATACTCGAGGTCGGGGATATCGACCCCGGTCGAAAGAAGGTCAACCGTGACCGCGATACCAGGAGTCGGCCGGTTCCGGAACTCTCGGAGACGCTGAAGCGGACGGTCCACCTTGCCGGTAATCTTCTGGACAAAGGAATCACCCCGCCCAAAAATATCCCTCGCGAGATCCACCAACTGGTCGGCGTGGGAGATATGCGGGACATCCTGCTCGGCAAAGATAAGTGTCTTTGGAAACCGCCCATACCGCTCCTGATGGTCATCAGCATACTTTTTTATTTCCTCCAGGATTTTCCGGTTTGAATCCATTGACGTGATCTTTTCTTCAATCTCGGTAGAATGAAATTCCCGTTCATCCTCCAGGACATCAACGTGCCGAGCCCCGGTATCTGTATCGACAACATCGACCATCTCCCCTTCATGGAGGAAGATACCGTTCATCCTGACACCGGATTCAACTGCGACCACATCGTAATCGACGAGGTATCCCTCTCGAACTGCTCTCTCGTATTCGTAGCGATAGATGATATCCTTGAAGTATGCTGTCGTATGAGCGGCGGGGGTAGCAGTCAATCCAACCTTCACGGCATCAAAATGATCAAGGGTATTCCGCCACACCGAGATCTCCGCGG
>Ga0067045_1032348_pt1 | contig 10374 bp, 6 predicted proteins | sample TerdegcTABiofilm_FD_59184 | JGI IMG/M metagenome (GOLD analysis project Ga0067045, IMG submission 59184) | Combined Assembly of (Gp0054472, Gp0054536) Wastewater bioreactor microbial communities from Singapore -Terephthalate degrading... | reverse complement strand
CCACGACCCTTGGCTTCGGAGGCCAATACTCTATCCACTGAGCTACAGCCGCGTAGGGGGAATTTCTGAAGTGATGCGAAGGATACCGTTTTTCTTTACCTACGTCTACGGAAACTGTCGTATCGCCGGCAATTGCATGTCACTGCTCAATTTTTGTGCCTATAATTGTGGGTTTCATAAAGGTTTACATCCAGGCATGTAAAAATGCTACCTTACACGGCCATCAGTTTCGAATCTGGACTAAGGACATCATGAGCGACGCACATAACGAACAACAATCAGCGATCAAAACGCCTAAACAATTGCTTGCCGCCGTAGCTGGCTTCTTCCTCATCACCGTCATCGGCATCATCTTGCTGGTGCAATTTGTCACCACCCAAAAACTGACGGGCGCCGGCTCGGACAGCCAGTCGCCGGAAGCCATCGCCGAGCGTCTGAGCCCGGTAGCCAATGCGGGCTACACCTTCAAGGATGCCAGCGGTCCGAAAGTGCTGCAAGGCGGCGAAGCCGTCTACACGGCCACCTGCGTGGCCTGCCATGGCGCCGGCGTGGCCGGCGCACCCAAATTTGGCGATGCAGGCAGCTGGTCGGCCCGGCTGGCCCAGGGTTACGATACGGTCCTGAAACACGCCATCGAAGGCTTGCGCGCCATGCCGGCCAAGGGCGGCAATCCCGACCTCGACGACGTGGAAGTGGCGCGCGCCGTCGTCTACATGGCCAACGCCTCGGGCGGCAAGTTCAAGGAACCGGAAGTGCCGGCGCCTGCCGCGGCCGCAGGCGGCGCCTCCGCCCCTGCGGCAGAGCCTGCCAAGTAAGCGCATCGCAGCAGCAAGGAACCGCCCCGTTGGGCGGTTTTTTTTCGCCTGGCGCCGGCGCAGACGCAAGGGACGGCGTTGCCGCACGGCGCGGTCCGCGACGCCGGCCCGGACGACTGCCGCTTGCGCCAGATCAAACGGCATGAAAAAGCCGCCCGGCTTGCGCGGGGCGGCGGCAACTTACGCTGTCAACAACCGTCTTACCACATGATGACGCGGTCTTTTGGCGGCAGGTACATCTTGTCGCCCGGTTTCACGTCGAAGGCTTGATAGAAGCCTGGCTGGTTGCGCATGGTGCCGTTGGCGCGGAACTGGCCTGGCGAGTGCGGGTCCGTCTTCAGCAGCACGAGTTGCTGCGCTTCGCGCATCTTCATGCGCCATACCTGGGCAAAGCCCGCGTAGAAGCGTTGCTCGCCCGTGAAGCCGTCGATGACGGGGGCTTTCTTGCCGTTCAGCGACAATTTGTACGCCTTATAAGCGATGGCCACGCCGGAGTTGTCAGCGATGTTCTCGCCCAGGGTCAGTTCGCCATTGACGAAATGGCCCGGCACGGGGCTGAAGCTGTTGTACTGCGCCACCAACTGCTTGGTTTTCTTGGCGAAGTTCTTGTGGTCGGCCTTGGTCCACCAGTCGCGCAGGTTGCCGTCTCCGTCGTACTGGGCGCCCTGGTCGTCGAAGCCGTGGCTGATTTCATGGCCGATCACGCCGCCGATGGCGCCGTAGTTGACGGCGTCGTCCGCCTTGGCGTCGAAGAACGGCGCTTGCAGGATGGCGGCCGGGAAGACGATTTCGTTCAGCTCGGGGTTGTAATAGGCGTTGACGGTCTGTGGCGTCATGCCCCACTCGTCGCGGTCGATCGGCTGGCCCAGCTTGTTGAGTTCACGGTTGTAGTTCAGCAAATGCGAACGCTGGATGTTGCCGATCAAATCATCGGGCGCCACCGTCAAGCCCGAGTAATCGCGCCATTTGTTCGGATAACCGATCTTGGTGGTGAACTTGGCCAGCTTGATCTGCGCCTGTTTCTTGGTGACGGGGCTCATCCAGTCCAGCTTGTCGATGCTTTGCTTGTAGGCCGTCATCAGGTTTTTCACCAGCGCTTCCATGCGCACCTTGCGCTCGGCCGGGAAATACTGCTCCACGTACAGCTGGCCCACGGCTTCGCCCAGTGCGCCTTCGACGGCGCCCACGCCGCGTTTCCAGCGCGGACGCATTTCCGTCACGCCCGTCAGGGTGGTGCCATAGAAGGCAAAGTTTTCATCGACATACGCTTTCGACAGGTAGCCGGCGTTGGCGTGCAGCAAGTGCCATTGGAAGTACGCTTTCCACGTTTCCAGCGGCGTCTTGTTGGCGATCTCGGCAAAACCCTTCAGGTAGCTGGGCTGGCTGACGATCACGTAATTGACCTTGCCGGCGATGCCCGTGTCCTTCAGGTAGCGGGCCCAGTCGTAGCCCGGCGCGACGTCGGCCAGTTTCGCCAGGTCCACCTTGTTGTAGGTCTTGACGGGGTCGCGGTTCTGCACATTACTCCATTGCGCCTTGGCCAGCTCCGTTTCCAGCGCCAGGATGGCCTTGGCGTTGGCCGCGGCATTCGCGTCGCCGGCCAGGCTCAGCATTTTCTCCACGTGGACCAGGTACTTGGCGCGCGTGTCTGCCTTGCCTGCTTCCAGGTAATAGTCGCGGTCAGGCAGGCCCAGGCCGCTTTGCACGATGTCGGCCACGTATTTGGTGGAATCCTTGGCGTCCTGGTGGATGCCGAAGTCGTAGGGCGAGGTCACGCCCAGCTTGCTGAAGTGGGCGATCACGGCCGGCAATTCCGCCTTGTCCTGCAGGGCGGCGATCTTCGCCAGTTCCCCGTTCAGAGGGGTCAGGCCCAGGCTTTCCAGCTTGGCTTCGTCCATGAAGCTGTTATAGAAGTCACCGATCTTCTGGGCATTCGAGCCGGCCGCGCGGGCCTTGTCGGCGGCCGCACCCTCGACGATGCCGCGCAGCTGCGTTTGCGTATCGTCGGCCAGCTTGGCGAAGCTGCCCCAGCTCGACTTGTCGGCAGGAATGACGGTTTCCGCCAGCCATTTGCCGTTCAGGTGCTGGAACAGGTCATCCTGCGCGCGCACGGCGGGGTTGATATATTCGATGGCGATGCCGGAAGTCAGCGCCGCGGGCGCGGCGGCCGTGGTGGCGACCGCTTCTTTCTTGGCGGTATCAGCGGCGCCCGCCATGCCGGATACGCTGGCCAGCAAGCTCAGGGTCAATGCACTTAACAAATAACGATTCACGGTAATCCTCAATATTGTATGGTGTGGAATATCAGGGTCAGAACGCCCAAGGCTTCTGGCCCGGTTTTTGACTGTAGCATACCGGCCGAAACGCCAGAAAAAACTTTGGCCCGAATGCAAAAAAGACCACGCAAGGTGGCCTTTTTTGTTGCTACAGTCGTACGTTTTTCACGCAGCCGCGCAAGCGCTTACCAGATGATGACGCGGTTTTCCGGGGCAACGTACATCTTGTCGCCCGGTTTCACGCCAAATGCCTCATAGAAGGCAGGCTGGTTGACCATGGTGCCGTTGGCGCGGTACTGGCCCGGCGAATGGGGATCGGTCTTGATCTGCACGATCTGCTGCGCTTCGCGCATCTTGCTGCGCCACACCTGGCCAAAGCCCATGTAGAAGCGCTGGTCGCCCGTCAGGCCATCGAGCACGGGGGCCGGCTTGCCGCCCAGCGAGATCTTGTACGCCTTGTAGGCAATCGCCACGCCCGAATTGTCGGCGATGTTTTCGCCCAGGGTCAGCGCGCCGTTGACGTTGTAGCCAGGCAATGGGCTATAGCCGTCATATTGCTTGGTCAGCGCGTCGGCCTTGGCGGCGAAATTCTTGCGGTCGGCCGGCGTCCACCAGTCGCGCAGGTTGCCGTCGCCATCGGACTGGCTGCCCTTGTCGTCGAAGCCATGGCTGATTTCATGGCCGATGACGGCGCCGATGGCGCCATAGTTGACGGCATCGTCCGCATTGGCGTCGAAGAACGGCGGCTGCAGGATGGAGGCGGGGAAGACGATTTCATTCATCGTCGAGCTGTAATACGCGTTCACCGTCTGCGGCGTCATGCCCCACTCTTCGCGGTCGATCGGCTTGCCCAGCTTGGCCACGTTGCGGGCGGAGCCAAAATTGGCGGCGCGCATCATGTTGCCCACCAGGTCACCCTGCACGATCTGCAGCTTCGAGTAGTCGCGCCACACGTTCGGATAGGCGATCTTCGGCGTGAACTTGGCCAGCTTGGCTTGCGCTTCCTTCTTGGTTTCCGGGCTCATCCAGTCCAGGGTGTCGATGCTGTCCTTGTAGGCGGCCAGCACGTTTTTCACCAGTTCCTGCATGTGCGCCTTGCGCTCAGGCGGGAAATATTGCGCCACGTACAGTTTACCGACGGCTTCGCCCAGCACGCCATCGACGGCGCCCACGCCACGCTTCCAGCGCGGCTGGTTCTGCGTCACGCCGCTGAGCACCGTGCCGTAGAAGGCAAAGCTCTCGTCGACGAAGTTTTTCGACAAGTAGCTGGCGTAGCTGCGCAGCAAGTGCCATTCGAAATACGCTTTCAGGGTGTCCAGGTCGGTGGCAGCCAGCACCTTGTTGTAGCCAGCCAGGTAGCTCGGCTGGTTGACGATGACGTAATCGACCTTGTTGGCGATGCCCAGGGCCGCGAGGCCCGATTTCAGGTCGTAGCCGGGGATCAGGTCGTTGAGCTTGGCGATGTCCGTCTTGTTGTAGCGCTTGACGGGGTCGCGGTTCTCGACCTTGGTCCATTGCACTTCGGCCAGCGACGTTTCCAGGGCGACCACGGCCTTGGCGTGGGCGGCGGCGTTCTTGTCACCGGCCATGGACAGCATTTTTTCCACGTGCGCCTGGTATTTTTCCTTCACGCCCGCCTGCTTGGCTTCCAGGTAATAGTCGCGGTCCGGCATGCCCAGGCCGCTCTGGCTCACGTAGGCGGCATATTTGGTCGAGGCGCGCGCATCCTGGCCCACGTACACGGCGTACGGCGTGGCGACGCCCGTCTGGCTCAGGTGGGCGATCAGGGCCGGCACGCCCTTCTTGTCGCGCAGCGAGCGGATACGGTTCAGTTCGCCTGCCAGCGGCTTCACGCCCAACGATTCCAGCTTGGCTTCATCCATGTAGCTGGCGTACAGGTCGCCGATTTTCTGCGCTTCCGACCCGGCTTTCTTGTTCTTGTCCTGCTGCGTGGCTTCGATGATGCCGCGCAACTGTGGCGTCGTGTCGTCGCGCAGCTTGGCGAAGGAACCCCAGCTCGATTTGTCGGCCGGGATCTCGGTCGTGGCCAGCCACTTGCCGTTCAGATGGGTGAAGAAATCGTCCTGCACGCGCACGGCAGGGTCGATGTATTGCACGTCGATGCCGGAGACGGCACCGGCGGCGGCAGGCGCGGCGCTGGGAGCGACGGTCGGCGCGGCGGCGGCGGATGCGGGCTCGGCGGCGTTGGCAAACGCAGCCAACAGGGACAGGGTCAGACTGCTTAAGAGGTATCGGTTCACGGATTGTCCTTATGGGGCATGTCAAAGAGATCAGGCGGGTAGCCTCTGGCGGAGTGCCTCATATGAAGAGCCCGCCGCGCCAGGCGCTTCAGGAATGTAGCACGGCAACATAAGGCTTGACCATCCCCGCCGCCCCGGCGCCGGGGCCGTCCGCGCGCGCCGCCCGCCCCGTCAAGACTCGGTTACCCCCTGAGTGCGCCTGAAAGTCGGCCACCTGCCGGCGCCCCCGTGTGCTGCGCCTCGCGCCATCTTCGCCCGGAAATGGCGGCCGCTCGCGCGCGCGGCCAGGACCGGCGCGGCCGCCTGCGGCGCGGGACCCAGGCGGCGACACAGCAATTTTTTTACTTTACGATACATTTGCACGACAATTCCGCAACAATTCCGTGGCCAGGCTTACAACACTTTGCGCCGCAAGCCCCGTTCCGCCCGCTGGCCGCGCATCCTTGCCGGCCAGCCAAGCCGTTACGCGGCCTCAGTTGCCAGGCATATTCATGCTGGCGCCGCCGCTGCCCACGTTCATGCCCATGCCGCCCTTGCCCCCCTTGCGCCCGCCGTGCTCGCCGGCCGGCGCGCTGCGCGGCTCGCCGCGCGGCACGGCCGCATCCATCACGCGCGCCATCTGGCCGGCGATGAACTGGGCCATCATCTGGCGCTGCTGCTCGTCGAGGGCATCGTTCACGCTCAGCCACCATTCGCGCACCTGCTTTTCCTCGGCCAGGCTCACGGTGCTTTCATTGTCCAGTCCGCCCACCAGGTCGCGCAGTTCCAGGCGCGGCGCCTGCAAGCCCTGCGCCACGCTCGCCTGCAGGCGCTCGCGGCGCGCCTTGCGCTCGCGCAAAAGCTGGCGGGTTTTCCCTTCCACCTGCTGCCACAAGATGGTCTGATTCGCATTGAGTTTCAATTCCGTCTTGAAGTCGGGCGCCATGGGCAGCAAGTCCTCCAGGCGCATCTCGGCGATCGGCACGGCCGAAGCGGTCAAGGCGCTGGTGCCCAGCAGGAAAGCCAGGCCAAGGCGGCGCAGGGCGGGGAGGAAGGTCAACGATGTCATGGGGGGGCTCCGGCGAAAAAAAAGCCTGCGTCCGAAGACGCAGGCAAAACCACTTCGGGTCGAGAATGCGAATTCACTATAGGCCCGCCGCACACGCTTTTTTTCGACTCTTACAAATGCTTACTCCCCTCAAGACTAGCTATACATCGCATACAAAACAGCAACACATGGCAAGCTGGCGCACGCCATTTCCCGTCTAGACTGTGCCAAGGCACGCTTTTTCCCCGCCCGGCCCACGCCGGCCGGGATTCAGGTCTATACTTTCAGGAAAGCGCCGCTCCACGGGGACTGGCGCTGGTGCAAGACACTACCGCTGCAAAGGTGCAATGATGGGCAAACTCAAAAATACCGGCTTGATCGGCCTGGGCGTGGTGGCCGGCGTTGCCGTGTCGCTGCAATTTTCGGCGATGGCGCAAAAAACCGTCGAACCGCCGCTGCCCCTGGAAGAATTGCGCCAGCTGGCCGATGTGTTTGGCCTCATCAAGTCCGACTACGTCGAGCCGGTGGAAGACAAGAAACTGCTGGAGGAAGCCATTGCCGGCATGGTCGCCTCGCTCGACCCCCATTCCGCCTACCTGGACAAGAAAGCCTATGCCGAGCTGCGCGAAGGTTCCGAAGGCAAGTTCGTCGGCCTGGGCATCGAAATTGGCCTGAGCGAAGACGGCTACATCAAGATCGTCTCGCCCATCGAGGATTCGCCCGCCTACCGCGCCGGCATCAAGGCCGGCGACCTGATCACCCGCCTCGATGGCCAGCCCGTCAAGGGCGTCAACCTGGACGACAACGTCAAGCGCATGCGCGGCGAACCGGGCACCAAGGTGTCGCTGACCATCGCCCGCAAGGATGAACCGCAACCCTTGTCCTTCGTCATCACGCGCGAGGAAATCCATCAAAAGAGCGTCAAGTCCCGCATGATCGAGCCGGGCTACGCCTGGCTGCGCGTGTCGCAATTCCAGGAACCGACCGTCGACGACATGGCCGCGCAGATCACGGCCCTGTACAAGCAGGACCCGCACATCAAGGGCATGGTGCTCGACCTGCGCAACGATCCGGGTGGCGTGCTGCAGGGCGCCATCGGCGTCTCGGCCGCCTTTTTGCCGAAGGACTCGCCCATCGTCTCGACGAATGGCCAACTGCCGGACTCGAAACAGGTGTTCTACGGCCGCGCCGAATACTATACCTTCCGCTCGGAAGGCGATGCCCTGGCGAAATTACCAGCCGCCATCAAGCAAGTGCCGCTGGTGGTGCTCGTCAACACGGGTTCGGCCTCGGCCTCGGAAATCGTCGCCGGCGCCCTGCAGGACTACAAGCGCGCCACCATCATCGGCACGCAAACCTTCGGCAAGGGCTCCGTGCAAACCATCCGCCAACTGACGGCCGACACGGCCGTGAAGCTGACGACGGCCCGCTACTACACGCCGAACGGCCGCTCGATCCAGGCCAAGGGCATCGTGCCCGACCTGCTCGTCGATGAAAACGCGGACGGCGACGGCTTGAACGGCTTGCGCATCCGCGAAGCGGACCTGACCAAGCACCTGAGCAACGACCGCGACCCGGAAAGCGCCAAGGCCGCCGCCCCCGTCAATGACGAAATGGAAGAGCAGCTGCGCATCATCGCCCTGGAAAAAACCCGCAAGCCGCTGGAATTCGGCAGCAAGGACGATTTCCAGCTGCACCAGGCGCTGAACCACCTGAAAGGCTTGCCGGTGCAGCTGGCCAAGGCGGAACCGGTGGTGGTGCAGGCCGACGTCAAGAAAGAACAGAAAAAGTAGGCAATGCGAGGGCGGACCCGCCGGGTCTGCCCTCGCACAGCGGGGGGCGCCATGCCCCCGTTATCCCGTCCACGCGACAAAAATCCGTCTTGCGCCACACATCGCCCTCCCCCGCGACACGAAACTCTCTACAGTCGAGCACGTTTGTGTAAAATTTGCTTCACTTATCGGCATCGCGCCGATTGCCAAATTTGAAAGCTTAACCATGAAACAAGTCGTCATCAGCGGTACCGGACTGTACACGCCGCCATTTTCGATCTCCAACGAAGAACTGGTCGCCTGCTTCAACGCCTACGCGGAAAAGTTCAATGCCGACAATGCCGACGCGATCGCCGCGGGCACGGTGACGGCGCTGGAACTGTCGAGCGTGGCCTTCATCGAAAAGGCGTCCGGCATCAAGTCGCGCTTCGTCATGGAAAAGGACGGCATCCTCGATCCGGCCCGCATGGTCTCGCGCATCCCGGAACGGGGCGATGACGAACTGTCCCTGCAGGCGGAAATGGCCGTCGCCGCCGCCCGCGACGCGCTGGCGCGCGCCGGACGCACGCCGGCCGACATCGACATGGTGCTCGTCGCCTGCAGCAACATGCAGCGCGCCTACCCGGCCATGGCCGTGGAAGTGCAGGATGCGCTGGGCATCGATGGCTATGGTTTTGACATGAACGTAGCGTGCTCGTCGGCCACCTTCGGCATCCAGCAAGCCGTCGCCGCCGTGCAAAGCGGCCAGGCGCGCGCCGTGCTGGTCTTGAATCCCGAAATCACCAGCGGCCACCTGAACTGGCGCGACCGCGACAGCCATTTCATTTTCGGCGACGCCTGCACGGCCATCATCGTCGAGGCGAAAGACACGGCCGTCTCCACGCACCAGTTCGAAATCATCGGCACGGAACTGAAGACGCGTTTTTCGAATGCCATCCGCAACAATTTCGGCTTCCTCAACCGTTTTGACGAGTCCGGCGTGGGCAAGGCCGACAAATTGTTCCGCCAGCAAGGCCGCAAGGTCTTCAAGGAAGTGTGCCCGATGGCCGCCGAGATGATCAAGGCGACCCTGGCCAAGGCCGGCGTGGAAGTGGCGCAAGTCTCCCGCTACTGGCTGCACCAGGCTAACCTGAACATGAACCTGCTGATCGCGCGCCTGATCCTGGGCCGCGACGCGCAAGAGAACGAAGCGCCCGTCATCCTCGACACCTACGCGAATACCTCGTCGGCCGGTTCCATCATCGCCTTCCATAAATATCAGGATGACATGACGGCGGGTGCCACGGGCGTCATCTGCTCGTTCGGCGCCGGCTATTCCATCGGCTGCGTGATCGTGCGCAAGGTCTGAGCGCATCGACATAGAATCGCCTGATTCATTGAATTAGGCGCAGTTCATGGTGAATTGGCATCAATTCGCGGCTACCTGGACGAAGATGTGGCACAAGTTTTTTACAAAAAAAGCGGCAGGATAGTTCCAGCCGCAGCTTTGTTGCGTTTATACTTAGCCCCTGAGCAACATCTTTTTCCATCCGCACGCTGCCATAAGGAACCCACCCCGCATGCCCCATGACATCAGTCTGATCACCACCATCGCCGCCGCCCTCGGGTTCGGCCTCATCTTCGGCTTCATTGCCGCGCGCCTGAAACTGCCGGCCCTGGTCGGCTATCTGGCCGCCGGCATCATCATCGGACCGGCCACGCCCGGTTTTGTAGCGGATGCGGAAATAGCCGGGCAATTGGCGGAAATCGGGGTGATGCTGATGATGTTCGGCGTCGGCCTGCACTTTTCCATCGAGGATTTATGGGATGTGCGCAAGATCGCCCTGCCTGGCGCCATCCTGCAGATCGCCGTCGCCACGGCGATGGGCATGGGCCTGGCCCACTGGTGGGGCTGGAGCCTCGGCGGCGGACTGATCTTCGGCCTGGCCCTGTCCGTGGCCAGTACCGTGGTGCTGCTGCGCGCGCTGGAAGAACGGGGCATCCTCGACTCGCTCAATGGCCGCATCGCCGTCGGCTGGCTGGTGGTGGAAGACCTCGTCACCGTGCTGGTGCTGGTGCTGCTGCCGGCGTTTGCCGGCGCGCTGGGCGGCAAGGTCGCCGCCGGCGGCGAGGAAGTCAGCCTGTGGCATACCCTGGCCATTACCCTGGGGCAAGTAGCCGGCTTCATCGTCTTCATGCTGGTGGTCGGCCGCAAGCTGTTCCCGTGGATCCTGTGGCAGGTGG
>Ga0067045_1004441_pt1 | contig 10374 bp, 9 predicted proteins | sample TerdegcTABiofilm_FD_59184 | JGI IMG/M metagenome (GOLD analysis project Ga0067045, IMG submission 59184) | Combined Assembly of (Gp0054472, Gp0054536) Wastewater bioreactor microbial communities from Singapore -Terephthalate degrading... | reverse complement strand
GCCGCCGGACCCGCCTACGGCAAGTACGGCGAGGGGTTCATCCGGATCTCCCTGACCGTGCCCGACGCCCGGCTCGAGGAGGCCATGGCCCGGATCGAGAAGGAATTCAGCAAGTAACAGGGAACAGGGAACAGGTAACAGGAATACCCCATACCAAGTCCTTTCCTGTTACCTGACACCTGCCGCCTGTCACCTCTCCGGCCGTAATGGAAGGGCAGGGGAACGCGGCAAACGAGGCGGGAGGCGGGCCGTGAGCACACCCGTCATTGCATATCTGGGTATTGGAAGTAACCTCGGGGACCCGGCGGGGAACTGCCGGGAGGCGCTCCGGCGGGTCTCGACCCTGAAAGGATCGGAGGTGCTGCGCCGGTCCTCCCTTTACCGGACGGAGCCGGTCGGAGTCGGGGCACAGGGCTGGTTCGTCAACGGGGTGGCGGAGATCCGGACGGCCTTCCCCGCGGTGCAGCTGCTCAAGGCGCTGCAATGGATCGAGCACTCGATGGGCCGCGAGAGAACCGAGCGCTGGGGGCCGCGGGTCATCGACATCGACATCCTTCTGTTCGGGCAGGAGATCGTGAACTCGGAGAGCCTGGTCATCCCCCACCCGGAGATGCACAGGCGCCGGTTCGTCCTCGAGCCCATGAACGAAATTGCGCCCTACGTCATCCACCCGCTCTTCGGCGTGTCGATGAAGGGGCTGCTCGACCGTCTCGAGGATCGTCACGCCGTGGAACGGATCGGGGGGGACTGGTAGAAGACATGATACGGTTCATCGTCATCGGCATCGTCCTCATTCTCGCGTACCTTCTGCTGAAGAGGTTTCTCTTCCCCTCGGGACGCATCGGCGGCCGGCGGCGCGACGAGAGGAAGATCCGCGGCGAGGATCTGGTGGAGGACCCCTGCTGCCACACCTACGTGCCCGTCAGCGAGGCGTTCCGGGTGAGGGAGGGTGGAAAAACGCTTTATTTCTGCAGTGAGGAGTGCTACAAAACGTTCCGAGACAAGGGCGGACACATCCCCGACTGAACCCCCTTCCGACTGACCCCTGTCGTTTCCGACGGGATCATCTGCCGTGATTTCAATGACCTGGAGGCTGCATGAAGTTCTTTATCGATTCGGCGAACATCAACGAGATCAGGGAGGCGCTGAGCCTCGGCATGTGCGACGGCGTGACGACGAACCCGAGCCTGGTGGCCCGGGAAAAGAGACCGTTCAACGACGTGGTGAGGGAGATCCTGGGAGCGGTGCCCGGCCCCGTGAGCCTCGAGGTGGTCAGCCTCGATGCGGCGGGCATGGTGACCGAGGCGAAAAAGCTCGTTGAGCTGGGCGGCAACGTGGTGATCAAGGTTCCGCTCACGACGGAAGGGCTCAAGGCGACGAAAATCCTCTCCGGGGACGGCATCGACGTGAACCAGACGCTCGTGTTCTCGCCGGTCCAGGCCCTCATGGCGGCCAAGGCGGGCGCTGCCTACGTGAGCCCCTTCGTGGGGCGGCTCGACGACGTGGCCCAGAACGGCATGGAACTGGTGGAGCGGATCCTGGCCATTTACGACCACTACGGGTTTTCGACGGAGGTCATCGTGGCCAGCGTGCGCCACCCCATGCACGTCCTGCAGGCGGCCATGCTGGGCGCCGACATCGCCACGATCCCCTTCAACGTCATCGCCCAGCTTGCCAGGCATCCCCTGACCGACGCCGGGATCGAGAAGTTCCTGGCGGATTGGAAGAAGGTCCCGAAATAGACGGGGTCCGTGATGGAAAAAGCCGTGATCCTGATCGACCTGCTCAAACGGTATTTCGACCGGCTGCCGATTCGCGCCGAGAACCGGAGGATCCTCAACCTCCCCAACGCCATCACGCTTCTGCGCATCGGGATTCTCCCGGTGCTCTTCCTGATCCTGCTGGAGCCGGGGGAGGCCATGAGCCTCGCCATCGCGATCCTCTTCATCCTCGCGGCCCTGACGGACCTGCTCGACGGCTACGTCGCGAGGCGCTACAACATCGTGACCCGTATCGGCAAGCTGCTGGACCCCATCGCCGACAAGATCATCATGAGTGCGGCCCTGGTGCTGCTGATCCCCGTGGGGAGGGCTCCGGCGTGGGTCGTGGCGCTCATGGTCATGCGCGACTTCGCGGTCGACGGCCTGCGCAGTATGGCCGCCGCCGAGGGGCACGTCATCGAGGCAAGCCGTCTCGGGAAGTACAAGACGGTCTGCCAGATCATCGCCGTATCGGCGCTCATCATCCACTACCCCATTTTCGGCATCGACGCTTTGAGCATCGGCACGGCGTTTCTCTACGTCGCCCTGGCCCTGTCGCTGTGGTCGGGGTTCGATTACCTGGTGAAGTTCTACCGCACCACCCTGGTGTAGCCGCGGGGCGGCCGTGAACGAAGTGGCAGAAGCGAAAGATTGATGATCTTTCTGGTCCAGAAACAAGAAACGCCCCCTGCCGGAAGGGGGCTTTTTTATTGTCACCCTTGTCACTTGGCCACTTTGCCGTCGGAAACGGCGGCCTGTCGGCCGCGTTTCCAGGATGCGTCCGCTTCCGCGTAGCCCTCGATCATCGTGCGCTCGATGGCGAGGCGCATCTCCTCGAAGCTCTTCTCGTCGAGATTCTTCGGCACGTGGATGAAGTCGCCGGCCCTCAGCAGGACCCGGCTGAAGGGCTTGGGGACCATGAAGCGGTCCCAGCTGTTGAAGACCCGGGGGTTCTCGTAGGAGATGTAGCCGGGGCAGACGACGGCGCCCGTCTGCGACGCCAGCGCGACGAGGCCCGGCTTCACGATGCGCGGGGGGCCCTGGGGGCCGTCGACGATGTGCGCGCCCAGCCGGTGCTTCTCGACGCCGGCGATCATCTCCTGGAGGGCCTTCTTTCCCCCCCGGGAACTCGATCCCCGGACGGGGACCCACCCGATGCGGGCCACCACGTCGGAGACGACGTCGCCGTCGCGGCTCTGGCTGATCATGATGCAGGGGTTCATCCCGAAGATCCTCGGCACCCAGAACCCCGAAAAAAACCTCTGGTGCCAGCAGGCGAAGATCACCGCACCGCCGCGGGCGATGTGATCCTTCACCCTGTCCACCCCGTCGGGGATGACGTGAATGGTGCCCGCGTGCAGTTTGCAGGCCCAGTACCCGAGCGAGATGAGAAAGTTCTTCGCGACGAAGAACTTGATGTCTTTCACCGTGCCCATGCGCCCATTCTGTTAGCGCCGAACGCGGCCTCTTTCAAGCGGAAAGTAGACGCCTTGCCCGGCAGAGGATATCCCTACGCCGGCGGCGGGCTCGCAACCCCGGCTCCCGTAGAAATGCGAAGGGCCTTCCAGGAGATCCCAGCCGCTTTCCCGGAAGAGAGCACGACAATCCTCGACCGTTTTCCCCCGGCCCTCCTCCGTTCTCTCGAGGGTGTCTCGGGGGTTGGCCCCCGCTTCCGCCCAGAAGAGGTTCGCGCCGGCCGCGGCGCCCAGCGTGCAGGGCTCGTGCGTGCAGTTGCCCGGGACGCTCCGGGGTACGCCCAGTCTCGTCACGGCCACGATCTGAGCCATCCTCAGCTCGCTGATCATCCCGCGCTTTCCGATCTCAGACCCGGGGATCTTGATGCGCCGCGCCGCGCCGCTGTATGCGGGGTTGAAGGAGCCCGTGAAGAGGATCATCTCGGCGATCTCCTCATTCGTATGCTCGGGGCCGACGGGTTCCACACAGGTGCCGACCTGCAGCCCCGCCTCCAGAAAGGCCCGGATGCTGTCGCGGCGGCGATCCGGGGGGATGCCCGTGTCCGATCCCTCCCGCAGGCGCAGGGCGTGGTAGACGCCGGCGAATCCGGCATCCTTGAGGCGACGGGCGTTCAGGGGGCTCTGGTCCCCGACGTTTGCGACCAGGACGGTCTCCGGCTTCAGGGAGCGCCTCACCTCCTGCGAGATTTCGAGAAAAAGCCCGAAGGGGTAGGCAGCCGTCGTCATGACGAAGACGGCATTGGCGCCGTCCGTCTCGAACTGTCGGGCCCGGGCGACGGCCTCTTCCGGAGAGATCCTCGTCTCCCGGGTAAAGACGCCGTTTATCCGGGCGAAGGAGCAGAACGCGCAGTTGCAGGGGCACGGCGCGAGGTTCAGCGCGAACTGCGCGTGCACCTCGGCCCGGTTTCCCGTCAGCGCCTTCGAGATGCGGTTCGCCTCCGCCATGATCCGGTAGGTCTCGGGAGCGTCCGGCGCGTGGGCGAGCATCTGCACCAGTTCCTCTCTCGAGAACGTTCCCTCGTCCCTCGATTTTTTCAGAAGGTCGTCGATGTCCATGTGTCCGTCCCGACGTTGCATTCGCCCGGGTAAGGCCGTGGCCGGTCGCGGTCAGCGGCTGTCCGCCGGTGCCCCTATATCTACCCCGGAACGATCCTCCTGACAACCGGGAAATCGAACTGAAGCGGACCGAACGGCTGTCCCCGGTCGCCCGTCTCCCCGTACGCCTTCACGACTGCGCGCAACGGGCGGGCGCGGCGGGCCGGCCGCGCGGGAGACGATTCGGCCTTGAAACGGATCCTCCCTTCGGGTATTTTTCGCATCACCTTGCAAGGGGGGATGGAGAAAACGGTATGAAGAAGAGGGATCTTCGTTTCGGCAAGCTCGTCGTCGATTTCGCCAACGCGCAGGCGGCCGAAGAGGCCGGGGTTGCCTTCATCCGGGGAGCGGCGAAGGCCTTCGGTTATGGGCCGGAGTTCCTCGCGAAGGCCTTGGAGCGTTACCCGACCCTGAAACGATTTGAGGATGCCCTGCCGGCGGACGACAGGGAACTGGTGGCCCTCCTCCTCGAGGAGCGCAGGCTGCTGTCCCTCATCAACAACCTGCCCTGCAACATCTCGCTTGCCTCCTACGATTACGACGGAGCCCGGTCGCTCCTGTTCAAGATCCAGCCGATCGAACCGAAGTGGGACTGCGAGAACCCCTACCAGGAGGATGATGTCCGGATCGCCGTAGGGGCGGGAGGGGACGCCTGGATCGCTGACGTGGCCGGGATGTTCGACGACAGGGCCCCGCTGACGGAGGACATGGACGAGGTGAAGGAGCGTCTCCTCGGGTGCATGAGGGAGTACGTCGCGCTGGGGGACCGCATTCTTGCGATCCGGCGGGCCTCCCCCCCGGAGAAGACGCACGAGGCGCGGAAGTGGGCGGCCTACCACAGCCGCATCGAGGCCGAGCAGGAGGTTCTCGCAGAGCTGCTGGAGCGCTGGAGGGCGACCCTCGGGGAAATCGTCGAGGCCGGCGATCTGTCCCGCTGCCAGGCCCTCGTCGACCTGCTCGCGGTTTACAACGTGGTCAACCGCCGGGAGCTGGCCGTCGGCGAGGACGGGGTGATCTACGAGATGCCGCTGTTCCCCGAGGGCTATTTCACCGAGCGGGCGGGACTCGCGGACGAGTACTACCACAACGTGCTCGTCTACGCCCTCGTGGAGTTCCTCAAGGTGCCCGGCAACCGCCGAACACTCAGGAGGTGCCCGCGCTGTGAAGCCTTCTTCATCGCGGGCCCCGCGCGGACGAAGGCGAAGAAATGTGAGCGATGCGCTTCCGTACCGCCTTCCAGGACTTCGTGACCAGGAAGCTCTCACCCATGTTTCCGACCATGACGGTGAACTTGTTCATCGGCGCGGCAAAGCTAAGGGTCGGGCCGGGCACGCAGGGCCGGGCCGACACGTCGAACATCCCCAGCACGGCCCTCGGGCGGGCCGATTCCCCCTCGAGGAAGGGGTACTTGACGATGGAGGCGCACCCCGCACAGAAGGGGCAGTAGACGCCGTCGAGGTCGGCCTCGTCGAAATTGGCCAGTGTGAAGAGGCCCGAGAGCACGTCGGGAGGCGCGAAGAAAACGACCACGGCGGGCTCATCCGGCGCCTCCAGGCGGTCCCAGCGCTTGAAGACGATGCGGCGGGCCGGGGCCGGTTTGAACGGGGGCGAGCGCCTCATGAACTCCTTGACCAGCTCGGGCGATTTCTTGTAGCGCTCTCCTTCCAGGGCCCCCGGGATCCCGCAGGAGAGAAAGTGCTCGAAGTTCGGCATGACGTCCCCGGAGAATCCGAGGTAGCGCCTCCCGCCGAAACATCCCACGGTCTCAATCTCGAAAAACCGGTTTTTCCCCTGCCGGACTTTCGCAAGATCGGCGAGGAAACACCGGTGCGCCTTAGGCGCCTTCACGCCCTCCGCTGCATCCTCTCGGTCGGTGTACCAGAAGGCGAGGGGGAGCTCCGCCTCTCCGAAATACTTCCGCCACAGAGCGATGAACTCTTTCTTCAGAGCCATGTCCATAGAGGGTTCCTCCGAGACGGTGTTTTCAGTCTGTTCGGTCCGTTCCGTCCATCCTGTCCGAATTCCCCTTCAACTCTCAGCCGCGCCCTCGCCCCCTCATCCCCTGTTCTCTTTATCTCTTTCTCCGCTCATCGTTCACCGGTCTAAATCAGGATCAGTGCCAGCAGCGCAAGGGCGGCCATGCCCGCCGCCGTCATGTCCATCCCGGCCAGCGGCACGATCAGCAGGCTCGCGGCGACGGAACCGACGCATCCGCCGAGCAGGTCGGCGGCGTAGAGGGGGGAAACGGCCCTCTCCTGGCCGTACGGCCATCGCAGGGCGGCGAAGGCGAAGACGCCCGCCACGAGAAAGCCCGCCGCAGCGAGGAGCCCCGACGTCTCCGCGAGACCCGANAACCCCTGCNTCCGCGCCTGGAAGACGACGAGGGCCGCNAGAACCGCGAAGCCCGCGACGAGCCCGACNCCCCATCCCCGGCCGATCGCCCGGTACCGGGATNCGCCGCGGGCCGCCGCCGCGAGGGCGAGGGCNCCGGCCGCGAGGCCCAGCATGAATGCCGTGATCAGGATCCCCAGGTCGCGGTACAGGACGCCGTGGCGGGTCTGGTACTGAAGGATCAGCACCGTCTCCAGGACCATCCCGACGAACCCGGCGAGCCCGACGAGAAGGGCGCCCCGCCACGCGGGCCTGATGCGCGCAAGCAGGAGCAGCAGCACGCACAGTCCTGCCGCCGCCCCCAGGGCCGGTACGCTGTTCCCGGCAAGGCTCTCGATCCGGCCGAAGTTCAGGCCGGCCAGGGCCGGGAAGAATTTCGACAGCCACACCAGGACCGTGAGCTGATAGCAGATCGGCCTCGTGTCGGTGTTCAGGGGGGCCGCGTGCGTTCGCAGCGTCCCGGCAACCTCGCCGAAACGGTCGTTCTGGAGGAGGTATCGCAGGTAGTGCTCCGAGATGAGCCGGCTGCGCAGCCCCCGATCGCGGCAGCGCTCGATCAGGACCCCGGGATCGGCCGGCAGGGGCGATGCCGATGCCGTGATCACGTCCGTGTCGCCCGGGATGAAGAGGACGTGTTCGAAGGCCGTCCCGAGCGCGCGGTGGATGCTCACCGCCCGCTCCGTCATCTGCGGCGTCCAGCGGTTTTCGGATGACGGGAGCCGGAGGGCCGCGATCCCGCCCTCCCTCAGCCGGTCTCGGCACAGCCGGAAGAATTCCCGGGTGTAGAAGCGGTTGGCCTGTCCCGAAGAAGGCTCGGGCATGCCGACGAGGATCAGGTCGTAGGTGCCCCCCGCCTGCAGGAAACGCCGCGGGTCGTCCGCTACGATCCGCACGGCAGGGTTTTCCAGGGGCGCCCGCCTCGGCGGGGGCAGGTGCGTCCTGACCGTTTCGGTGAGCGCTGCGTCGACCTCGACGCAGTCGACATGCGCCGGCCCGTGCCGCAGGGCTTCCGCCGCCGTGCCCCCGATCCCCCCTCCCAGGATGAGAATGCGTTCGGGTCCCGGGTGCTGCAGGGCGGCCAGATGGACGAAGTGCTCCGCCTCGGTCCCCTCCGTCTCGAAGGCCAGGGCGTTGTTGAGAAACACCGAGACCTGGGCCTCGCGCTGCGTGATGCTGACCCGTCCGTAGGGTGTGTCCCTGCTTTCGATCAGCGACGGGTGGTCCCACCGCGTCATCGCCCGGTCGAGCGTCGGGGCCAGGAAAAGCCCCAGCAGGAATGCGCCGCCGAGGCCGAAGGCCGCGATCCGCCGGCGGCTGCGGCGGCCGCCCGACGCCGGCAGCGCGGACGCCGCGGCGGCGACGAGCGAGCAGGCCACGGCCAGGGAGAAGTTCTGAAATCCCGCATAGAGGCCGAGGGAAGACAGCAGCCCCCCGGCTACTCCCCCTGCGCTCTCGATCGCGTAGGCGGCCGCAACGGTCCGGCCCTCGGTCACGAAGAGGCCTGCAGCCCGGCGGAAGAGCCAGCCCGAGAGAAACCCCGCCGGCAGCAGGGTGAGAAGGATCGTGACGACCTGCCCGCCGAAGGGCAGATACGCGCCGGGGACGGCACCGAGCAGGATGCGGCTCCCCCGGGCCGTCGCGACGGCCAGGGGGACGAGAAGGGAGAACAGGAAAAGCGGCAGGGCGACAAGGCCCGTCCGGGCGATGCGGGGCGAGGGGCACAGGAGGGTCCCCAGCGCCGTAGCTGCGAGCCAGGCCCCGAGGCCGAGGATGTAGACAAGCTCCACGCCGAACGCGGCCACGTCGAGCTCCCGCAGGAGCACAACCTGAGCCGCGATCGAGATGACTCCGACGATAAAGAGGACGGCGCTCATGGGGCTGTCTTGACGTCCGCTTCGCTGAAGACCTCCGCCTGGAACGTGAGGATCTGCGCCCCCTGTTTCCAGCTGCCGGCGGGCAGGCCCGCCTTCCGGCAGAGCTCGTCCAGCATCCTGTCCCGGCCCCAGCCCTGCTCCGTTGCGACCTGGGGAAGGAAAACGGCCGAACGGCCGTCCTTTTTCAGGATGACGCCGTCGCGACCCGGGACGATGTCCTCCGCAACCGAAACGGGGGCGGGGGGCGTGAGCACCGAGATCTCGATCTCGATGTCCTTCAGCTCCTCGTGCCGCAACGGCCTGAACCGCGCGTCCTCGAGGGCCGACTTCAGGGCTATGGGCCCGACGAGCCGGTAGAGGGGTCTTTCCGCGACGATCTCGCCGATGCAGCCGCGAAGGTCCCCGTGCTTCTTGAGCGTCACGAACATGCCCCGCGTCTGCTCGAGGGCGGGGGAGGGGTTGCGCGCCAGGGGGGCCGTTTTCGTCGCCAGGAACCGGTCGATCGTCTCCCGCGCCAGGGCCAGAAGCGTCCTCCGGTCCGCTGCGCTCAGGGACGCCCCGACGGGTGCCGGCTGCGCGGCGTCCCGCCTGGCTTCGCCCGTTCCCGTCCGGCCGGAGCCCAGGGCGACGGCGGCGTAGCCCACCACCTGGCCCGGCTCGCCCAGCACCGTGTCGCCCGAGTGGGCGTAGCTCACCAGAGTGCCGCCCGTGGCGCCCAACGCCCGTGCGGCGGTCATGGCGGCCAGGACGGGCGCCTCGCCGCAGACCCGCGTGGCAAGGCCGGGTATGTTGCGATCCGTCGGGGTGTGCGCGACGGCCCGGAAGCCGGCGGGGTCGAGCCGCAGGATGGCCTGGAGGGTCTGATGGTCGATCATGGCTGCGTTTGCGGCCGAGGGGTAGTGCGACAGGTCGGTGCTTGCGACGATCAGGGCGCTGCGCCCCGCGAGGGCCCCTGCGAGGGCCTTTCCGAAACGCTCGCACATTCCCGGGTCCGCGTCGCCCACGACGGCGGGGACGATCTTCGCCGACGGGAAGAGGACCTGCACGAAGGGCACGACGACCTCGATGGAGTGTTCCCTGGCGTGGATCGACGCGTCGAGCGTGCAGTCGGGGCAGCGGGCGAGAAGGGCATCAACGAGGGTGCCGTCGGTCTCGACCGTCCCGAGCGGTGTCCGGAACCCGCGGCCGGGGTAAATGCCCACCTTGCGGAAAGAGGAACTCGTGTGGTTCGTGCCCAGGATGACCACGGTGTCGTAGCGGCGGCTGCGCACCTGGCTGAAACCGTCGGCGCAGATCTGGCCCGAGAATACGTACCCGGCGTGGGGGACGATGATCGCCGCGGGATCCTTTGCGACGGACGGCACGGCGTCGGCCATGTACTTCTCGACGGCGATCCGCAGTGCCGGGGCCGAGTCGGGGTAAAACCGGCCCGCGACGGCGGGCGGACGCACCGGGCCCTCCGTCCTGTCTGCCGCCTGGCAGGCCGCCGGCATCAGCAGCAGAGCCATGAGCAACCACAGCCGAATCCTGGATTTCTTCATGGCGACCTCACATAAGAAAACGTCTCTCCGGTCGATTGGGTCTACTTCGTCTGTCTCGGACAATCATCTGTGAGTTACGAGTGTTGTGTGTTGAATGACAGAAAAGGGATTGCCGCGCAGCGGCTAAGCGAAGACCCCCGCGATCTTCTTCCCGCAATACCCGCACCTGCCGTTGTTCACGTTCGACTCCAGAACGAAGAATTGCGTCCTCACGATGATCTCCTTCCTGCACCACGGG